>Ga0123355_10008554_pt1 | contig 15461 bp, 12 predicted proteins | sample TergutEmb28metaG_3_FD_89872 | JGI IMG/M metagenome (GOLD analysis project Ga0123355, IMG submission 89872) | Embiratermes neotenicus P1 segment gut microbial communities from Petit-Saut dam, French Guiana - Emb289 P1 | ecosystem: Host-associated > Arthropoda: Insects > Digestive system > Gut ... | reverse complement strand
TTAGTTCATTTTCTCTAAATACTATATTTCTATACACCCGGTGTAGAAAGTTCTTGTTACACACACACACACACACACACACACAGATATATATATATATATATATATATATATATATACAATCAATACATCGAAACTTGTTTTGAAATATCGAGAGACATTCCGTCTATACTTACATTGTTATTTACTTGCAGCTTGTTTCCATATAAAATAACGCAACATCTACCGGTAGAATTTGTCAGTTAAGTCTGAGTTTTGGGTGCTTCCAACACTTTGTCATTATTTAGGTGTTGAATAATTACCATGACTCTACTCAAATGATGCTAGTGACCACTGTCACACTACAACACTGCAAAATGTCGCATTTGAGGGTGTTATTACTTACAATACAGTATACATGTGCGGAATGTGTGATGATGCTTAGCGTACCCGAATCGCACATTCTGGCTATGGTTGGAATTGCATTCGATTTATTTATATCTCCAAAATCGTATGAAACCACACGATACACTTCAGAATACATAAAAATGATTCCTTTTATTGGTAATAAAATGTAAATTTGTCCCTCTCCACGCCACGAAGGCGCGCAGGGGACATACTGGTATAGATCTACTCATTCTCAACGACGAAACTATATGGAGCCGAGCGGTCAACTTAAGGCCCTGGCCGTTTCATCTCCGGGAAACAAACCCGGTAACCATTCAGTAGAAAGTTGACACTTTCACAGCTAGTCTGGGAGTCTTGGAGATGAGAAAAGTATTTTGTTGTTACCGGCATTCGAATACTCTTCCGTCAAGCATGTAGCCTGCTCACTATACTGATGGCGCTCTTCCGTTCATAAGACTCGTAAGAAATTTTTCATACAGAACTTCAGGGCTCTTTCTATATGAGAAGTGCTGAGGTGTATTTGGCCACACAATGAGAGTGTTTAAGTAGCAAGGCTATTTTTCATTGCCAATGCAAAAATTCTTTGCTAAATAGCTTTCTGGAAACAAGAGCTTTAAGAAAATGGAATTTTTATGAGAACAAAATCAATTTCCTGTTACTTCTGTTAAGTCTGCCTGCCAGTCCCTTAGCTTGTAACAGGACCCAAGTTATTTGTCATACACCACCTTTGTAGGGACTATGTGGAATAAGAAACCAACTAGATGTCACTTAGTATTATATTTATTTCTCCTTTATAAGTTGCTCAACACGAACATATCGACCCACAAATAATAGACATATCTAGAAAAAACACTACCCATTGTTACAGCACTACACCACACGCGGCAAAAATACCACTAATTTGTCGCCTCCTGAAGATGGGCACAAGGTAACACGAAACATGTTGAGGAACTTATAAAGGAGAAATAAATACAATACTAAGTGACATTTAGTTGGTTTCTTATTCCACATTGAACTACGATGCACGGTCAACCACACATCAATCGTTGTAGGGACATTTTGATTCTACTTGTAATTTGGATTATTTAAAGGGCCACTTATCTAAGACCAACGTCCTGTTTTGATAAAAACTTCACATGCGGCTTTCATGTTGTAAAAATATTAGAATTCTGCTTCAGTTACTTTTAAGGTTGGTTTTACAGAAAGTCTTTAATGGAAGTCTGTGCTGCCTGCACCGTTCAATTCTTGTCACATTTTAACAGAACTTTGTACTGCATTCGACATTTTTGGACTTACGGTGTTGCTATGGTAAAAGTTTATTCGGCTTGATTATTTTAAACGTTATTTTATTTTAGGTAGTGAATGAAATTGTAAGCACATACTGTTGTGGATGTTGTGGCAATTTACGTAAAGGTTCTTTGGTTGTTATGATATTAATCCGTGCTAGTTCAAAAGCGCATTTTGGACTAAGCAACAAGGCGAAAGAAAATGATGGAAATAAAATGCACCGGAGTGCTGGTAAGTCCTTAGCCCTACCAGGAAGGAAACAAACTCGGAAGCACGTCAGGGACGCGGGCGATTTCAACAACATCGAGACGCGAGCTGTCATCAAGTTTGTTTTCCTGCAAGAAAAAGCGCCGAAGGAAATTCACGCCATACTGACAGAAACATTAGCTTCTTTCCTTCCTTGTGTGGCTAAGGATTTATTAGCACCCCTGTAATGGTATTCCAAAGACACGCGTTTCTTCGTATGCAGAATGTGCCTGTAACTCGAGAATTTAGATATACCAAGTAAGAAAGGAGAGATGCATAAAAGAGACATGCCATTTAATTGTACCAAAATGCTCATTTTACCATTTTTCCTGTTATTACGCTTACGCTTCCATCACAATAAACAAGCATTGTACGCTAACACCCATAACGTAACAGGAGAATTATAATTAAGTATTGTCATTACTATAAACAATTTCCGTTAAATACTGACCAGTTGAAGATTAGCAGTCTTCAGGAAGACATTTGCAGTTATTATAATTACAGTACAGTTTTGTAGTGTATTGCAGATTCTCTCGTATTTGCTACATATCCCACCAATTTCACCATTTTTCGAGTTTATTATTGCAAAAAAAAAGTATATTTACAATACCAGAAAATGAAACTCTACTTTCTGCAGTTTTCCACATCCCCATACATGCACGCTGTACAGGTCACGACAAAATATGTTTGCTCTAGAAGTTTATTTTTCTTATTTTATATTTCGTAACATGTTCACGGACTCAACGCAATCCGCCTAACCTGGAGGACCACCCCTCATCTTCTGTCTGTGGCTGATTACTCGTAGTAAACGTAAAGCTGTCTGCGAGTGAAATTAAGTAGTTAAAAATATGAAGAATTTACTTCATCAAATTCAACATTTTTGCAGGCGCGTTCTTCATGTGAATTTCGTTATTTTTTTTATAGAGCAATGGCTGAGAGGTGAATAAACGAACTGAATGTGCTTCAACAGAAAAAAAAATGTTCTGCACTTGGCAGTAAGGACAGCATAAAAATCTCTTTCCTAGGAAGACAATAAAACAAAACTGGAATACCTATGTATTAGCAGTGGGTTAGTAAAAAGAAACTCACGGCAGAGTTTATGTTGGCGTTGAACATCAAACAAGAACTTGTAAGCGAATTAGAAGGGATAACCTGAAAATTGGAACTCATCGCTTTAAAAAGTATTATTTTTAAACCAGAGTAAGAGAGCAATTTACGATAAAAACAATATATTACCACAATTTTAAATATATACAGTATTTTAAGAGCTTCTGGAAATCTACGTGATTTTTGGCGAGAAAAATGATAATCCGTCACATATCAACCCTAAAGAAACCAACAACCTGCACATGCAAATATGTAGCCTAATTGGTCGTTCGCTATTGTTTAATCGTGAGGCACAGAAATGTCGGAGGTATCTAGAACTAGAATACACTAATTTTTAATGGTGATGTATATTGCTCTGAAAATAACGTACCTGAGAGATCTTTAAGACAAAGTATGCATAAGTTCAATTGTAGCGTCCCTGACCAGGGGGTCTTGGGCCCTGTTCCGACCGGCGACAGAGACTTTACGGGCAGACAGCCGAGCAGTACTTTGCTTCCCTGAAGATGGAAGGTTGACTTTGAAGGGTGGGTGGTCGTCGTCAAGGAATGAAAGCCCACGGCAATCTCCGTTTACTATGGTTTAATAATCACTAATGGTACAATTGCAGTAGTCCGGTTGTGAAGTCTAGTGCAGGTGAATCGCTACGAGGCCCTTCGCTGTTACGAAGTGCTCGGCCTGGCTATTGTCGAAAGAATCCCCCCGTGTCTCAGGCTCCAAGCATAGTTGTAATGAATCTGCTGCAGTGTTGCATCCCACCCTCCTGTCGTCGTCTCCTTACAACCGAGCACACAAAAAACACAAGGTTACAAACCCCTCTCTTCCCAATATTATGGGTAGACTAAACAACCTGGCAGGAATGTCTGTATACGGTCATCTGGGGAGTGCAAACGGTGGCCAATGAGCCGCCACTAGCTGCTGGATGCTACATATTGTTAACATGTATTACGGAATGATGGGATGTATGACACTTGCAGACTGCAGTGCGCTACTGGAAGCGACATTATTATTATTATTATTATTATTACTACTACTACTATTATTATTATTATTGTCACCTGCATAGAGGGTATTTACAATTATATACGTGGGAAAAATTATGCCTGTATGGGATGTAATATAACATCTACTTTGTGGTCACCACATATGATACAGTAAATTTCCAATGATAAACTGTACTAAGTAATTTTGAAGTACGCGTGCAGCTACAATATGGCTTTTTGTAGTTCTGAAGTCGTGCTTCCCATTTGTGTTGTTCGTTTATTTTCTGAATGATTTCGGGATGGTTCCAGTTGCTGCTATTATTTCTGGCATTACATTTGTTTTTTCATTCCACATGTACTGTTGTAAGGTCTTTATATTTTAAGAATTTGCTTGGCGTCTTTCTTCTTCAAGTTTGTATCTCCTGCAATTGAAATGTCTATTAGCAGACACCTTTCTGTGTCCTTTCCATGGATTATGACGCCTGGTTTACTGGGACGGATTGTTGTGATCCATTTCCATGGTTGATTGTTTAATTTGGTTACTTTACTTTCATGAGATTTTTCTCTTGGCTTTGGTTTATGCGCATAACAGTGAACCTTATCTAATTTTAACCATATTATTATCATCATCATCATCATCATCATCGCTCAGCAGCCACAATCACTTCCCATACACAAACTCCGTCCTTCCCGCAGACAGATACTTTCCTGAAACTAATGCGTCAGTCAAGTGACGGTTGCTCTCTTTTGCCGTTCATCGCTGCACGATGCAAACGTAGCTAAGGTCTGCAACTGACTGCACATCGCGCGCGGATCGAACTCGCAGTTCCTGATGTTTTCAATGTGCTTATTGACTATCACTATTTCTCGCCCAGTGCTGATTTAAAATAAATGAATATTACTTCAATTTCTTGGAATCCTTGTTAAAATACCAGTGACTCACGAATTATTCTCATACGGCACATCCTCAGTCCCTTACTATTCAATGTTTTCATCAAAGATACTTACGATCACAATTACAATTAATTTCCAGGAAAGCGAGAGAGCGAATTCTTTTGATTCAGTTTATATTACTGTATTACTGCCAGGTATAATGCATTAAATTTCCAATGTCATTATTTCGATAGTCAGAGTACGTATATGGCACAGGTATGTTGCCATTTGTGGTAAGAAAGCGGATTGAGCAGTTCAGACACACTACCACTAATTCCCTCACACTATGGCGCACAACCTGTAGGCCTAAAATGCTACTGGAAGAGCACAAAGGCGGGATCGATACATTTCTGTGCCATGCAGTATCATGTGCTGCGGCACACAAAATCAAACGATACATTAAACCGGAACTTTACGTTACAGTATCGCAATATTTAATTTATTCTCTGTATTTCACATCAGACTCTTTGCTTGTGAAATGTATGCAAAGATACACGCTGACTGAGATTTATTCTGAGTTATTTTCATATCTGTCAACAACAAGCATCACAATATTTAAAACATTCTTGGTCATTACGCAACAAATAATAACTTCTCAAAGCCTACGGCATGGGTCATGTAACGTAGTCTATTGTTGTCCTGCCACGTCGCAGTGCAGAATTGTCTCTTCGAACCGTCCAGTCACGTTCTGGCGGTTGGGCAATGCAAGAGAGTTATGACGTCTAGCACCAAGGAATGAAAATGGATGTGGATAAATAATGTAAGGAACAAAGTTCCAAAATTGTGATACACAGACAAGGAATAATGAAAGTAGCACTGTCCTTTCAAGCTATAGTAATGGGCAGATAGCATGAATGTTTCCCTGTTACGGTCGTTACCATTTATGAATTACAATATTAAGAATACTGCGGCTTTCGGGACTGAAAAACTTATTCACGCTCTTCTTGTGTTGCGCGTGTTTCTTCATTCTGTATTATCGCAGTTCTCAAAACTGAGATTTTGTAACTCGAATGATGGAATTACTAATAAATAACGAATTAGAATTTAGTTATGAGCCAACATGGCCCATTTTAAAAGGTTTGCCTGATATTTGCCTGGCAGAGGGGGCTGAAGAACCCACTGCAAGAATGAATTGGGATAAGCGACTTCGGACACAAAATTTGACATCTGAACCTCTCGAATGCAAAGCACGAATGCTGTAAACTCGACGGAGATATTTGATCTTTGGATACTATAATGGCTGAGGTGTTATGGTGATGAAAGTAATGTTGCGGCACTGGACCCAAGAAATGGGCAATACGTGGGAACCCACAAGTATTTGAACAGGTATTTTCTGTCTGTTAATGGTAGGTATCTGTGCTGAGTAGATGGGAGACCTGTTACAGCTGTAGAAAGATCTTTATCCCGTTTCACAAGATATATATTAAAAGACAAGTAACCGATGCGTAATTAATATATGCAACAAGCTACACACCTGACAACTGACCAAAGTTTGGTCTGACAGTGAACTTTTGTGTTAAGGATTTTAAGCGTCATATATTCAATTTATACTTACCATTTACCTGTGAGTGCAGTTCTTAGTAGGTGCAGTATGCGACTACATTACTGGAGTAGGTGACAGTACTTTTATATTAAAATATTTAAATTTTTCGTCTGAGTATAATTTTGTAATAATCTTATACAGGTATTAGATACACTGCACAATGAACCCAGTTGTGTGTTAGGGTTTGTGATGCTGACCAATTTGTATTAGAGGGAATGCATCTGAATAGTGGGGATATTCGGGAGACGCTCCGTTCGAACATCGCTGAAGACACCAACTGAGAATATTTTTGGTCGTTTCCTCATTTTCTTTAAAATGCTGAATCTATGCCTGGAAAAATTGTACAATCTTATCTTCCATAATCTGTACTATCCATTATCCATTAAGACACCGACCACCCGACAATATGTAGTCTTAGCTGCTAAGAGCGTCGGTTAACAAACCGTCAATAAGTAAGGCATTTGTTTGAAACGCGCAATCCTACGGTTACTTCTGTAAAAGCACCACGTTCAGCACAATAATCAAGATAATCAAGCCTTCACACTTCCCAGAGAAGAATAGAGGTATTTCTACATGGCCACGGAGTGCTGAAATTCCTAAAAGTATGTACTGTCAAGCATTTTACGTATACTACTTGATTTTATGGGAATCGTGTAGCATGTGCGCAATGTAACTCTGCCGTATTAGTGGATATTTTGCCAGCACATTGTTTTGTAAGGTAGAAACAATTGATTGATTGACCATAAACCTCCGTCAAACATAATATCTTTTGTTACTCGCTACACATTTCATTGTATCGACATTATTTTAACCAGCTGACCCTACTTCCAGCGGTTCAATAAATTTAGACAATGATTAAGAGGTTTACAGCGTGAGGGTGTTATCCAATATTTGACATGTTTAAAATAAGGAATGAAAGAGTCATCCCAAACTTACGTCTTTCCGCACATACTTCGTTTCCGCCAGACCCAGTATATCAAACCAAGTGCACGAATTGCTACCTGCTATGCTTCACGTGTCTTCGAAGTACTAATCTGCCATGGTCAGACCTCACCTTCTACCACCTTCCAATTCGGAAGTAAAACATCTTTTAAGAAGTTGGGGAAGCTGAAGGACCCGAGCCTGAATCTAAGGAGTGGGATGTAACGATCTTGAATTTGACTGAAGGCTTCGACTCATTGACGCTGGCATTAAGGTGTTTGACAACATCGATTCAGAAGATTTTTGAGGAATAAAATCTGGACAAGGAATTATGATGACGTTTCCTTGTTATGAGGAGATTTCGAAAGACAAAAATAAATCTTTGTCTCTCCATCCAGACTTCAATGATTGATTCCTTCAAGTCAACTTCAGACACTTATGTATCGCCACCTGTATTTCTGGACATTGGCGATGATGATGATGATGCACGTGACCTTCTTACAGTTCAAGAGAAAGTGTCTTTTCCAGAAATTGTCACTTGTTTGTCATATATAATATATTATATAAACTTTTCAATACATCTTTTTTTGGATAAATCATTGGGATCATTCTCCCAATCTTAACATAGCATGTATTGGAAAATCTTCTCGATTTACGTCGTTTCAATAACGTCGCATTTCTCGGAACTATCTGTGACGTCACCTCGGCATATATATATATATACACACACACATATATATATATATATATATTATAACTAGCTTCAGAATCATTAATTGAAATATCCAGTTAATACAAAGTTATGACATGGAAGACAAAAGTGTAAATCCTTGATTGTTTGAGAAAGCAAACCTACAACTTACTCAGATTCGTTATTCGACTTTGGAAGATTATTGTAAATGCGTACGTTTTACATGTCAACATGATTCCTTCCTTAAAAAGCAAAGAGAAAAATTTAGAAGCCCCTGTGCTGTGTGTGCTGTGTGTGTGTGTATGTGTGTGTGTGTGTGTGTCTGTATGTGTGGGTGGGGGTGGGGGGAGATGTGATTGTGTCAGTGGTTCTACCATTTATACTTTTAAACCAGTAAATTGATCTTCGTGACAACTGATGTGAACACATCATCATTGGACGACACAATCTTTTAGGGTCTGAAATGATACAAGACAATAGACTAAGAAAGGTACGTAACTTTGTACGGTCTGTTTACGTAAGATTAAAGTAAAAAATTGCGTCCACGTATACATTTTACACATTGTACACATTGTGCATTATACGGAAAATTATTTTTAAACCAAGAGTTACAACAATGACGACGCGAAAATTAGAGATTGTGCTCGTCAAATATAACGTAGTTGCACAGAATCTGCACTTAACGTAACAAATTGGATACATGGAAATAGACTTCTATGGAACAGGAAACTTTTACTTGTGCTTGGAAAAACTTTCTGGGACCTATAACGTAAGAAATTTGTTTCCCGATATCAGACGAGTTATTTGCTAAAAATTTCTTCCAAAATTTTCGCGTGGTTCCATCTGGGACTCCAACTGAAATACATTAGTTTAATGTCTTACTTTCTCTACAGTACTTGTAGAATATGCAGGTAACTCAAACGAATAAAACAGGCTATCAAAAGGTACCACGAACTTCCACAACGTGTAACATTGTCTACCAACTTAAAATACTCGGCCCTGATTCGGAGCTGGGTCGCAGTTGCTCTATCTTTAGATATAACTACGTTAGCAGCAGCGTTTTTGCTAAATACGTGTCCTACACACCGTCGTGGCACTTCCCCAGGCCTGGCGTCCAGTGTTCGGTCATCAGCAATTGTAAAATACAGTCTGTAGTGCTCCAATTACACGCAGAAGTACTGCATGGCCTATGCTGGTACATAAATCTTCTCAAAATGACACTTACTTCCTCACATACCCGTTTGGTTAACTATCTTGTTTAATTATAATCGAGGAGACGTAATTGAATCTACTAACTCAGCAAAATCGGTCCCTATTTACAGAGATAAGGAGTGGGGAGAATAGGAAAATGGCTAGTTTGACGGGGTTCCGTGGCACGTTACCACATAGTTACGAAGGAAGATCAGAGAAAATGATATTATGCCAGACGTTGCTTAGATTGTATACATCTTTCATGGTTTAAATTTTAGTGGGCCTGGGGGCATGTCTGATTATTCCATTGGTTTTCTCTATGATGTGAGATCGTTATTTAATGTGTATAGGATGTTTGTTAAGGTTTCACTTTTACACAAATCTGTGCTGTAATTTGTCTCATTGAAGTGTTTTGTTACTCCTGATTGCCGATTCTACTGTTTGGTATGTCCCATAATTTTATATTCTCTCGGATTTGTAACATTCATTTTGGCCAAAGTAACATTTCACCATAGACGCGTGGATCTTCTATCTTGAATTATTGTTGCTGCTCCTAGGCATGGCCTGAGAGGAAGGTACTAAAGGACGCTGTAGAAACCCGCTTTATACGAAGCTTCAAATTTATCTTCTTCCCCAAATACTATTGATATGAAGAAATTATTAGATATTGACGTGGGCGAGACACGTAACGCACGTGGGGGGATATGTGACATGATGCTGGGAAACCCAGAAATGCAGACACCACTTGGCAGATATTTTGGTAGAAGATAGGTTACTAGAGAGAATGGTTTAGATGGTGTGCACTGGATGTGTGTGTGTGTGTGTGCACTGGATGTGTGTGTGTTTGTGTGCACTGGATGTGTGTGTGCACTGGATATGTGTGTGTGTGTGCACTGGATGTTTGTGTGTGCACTGGATGTGTGTGTGTGCACTGGATGTATGTGTGTGCGCTGGATGTGTGTGTTTGTGTGCACTGGATGTGTGTGTGCACTGGATATGTGTGTGTGTGTGTGCACTGGATGTTTGTGTGTGCACTGGATGTGTGTGTGTGCACTGGATGTATGTGTGTGCGCTGGATGTGTGTGTTTGTGTGCACTGGATGTGTGTGTGCACTGGATGTGTGTGTGTGCACTGGATGTCTGTGTGTGCACTGGATGTGTGTGTGGATCAAAACAAAAGACCACTGGTAGGCCCCATGGCAACGGTAATTAATCTTCAGACTCTACAAAAGGCGGAGAACTATTTTACTGGATGAGCAACTATAAGTTTCTGAAAGAAAATGTTTTGTAGAATGAATGAGTAGATAGTTACTCACGTAGTCTGAATGAAAAGTGTGGCGCAATAATTCTCTGTGGAACTATTGAACAAAGATGTAGTCAGAGAAGTACTGTCAAAAACCTTTCGATCAGAGAATATATTAATATCTAAATATACAGCATTTTGAAGCTTTAAAACTGAGATTAACCTGAATTGCATGTAAAGATTTAGTCTGTACCGCGCAGCACATGTTCTGCGTCCGGATATAAACACTAATTACTTAATGTTGTATACGAAAATAATCGCCGCTTGTTCTGAGACCATACAAAGGAGACAACTTGGCTGTTTAAACATAATATGGCCACCCACCAAGGACCGACCGGCTAAAAATGTTTAGAGTAAATCGGAAAGACTGTCAGTTGCACAGCGAGTTGGTCTTCTTCTGAAAGGTTAGTTTTTACATTCGACAAATAAAAAATAAAAGTTGTGGCGTAAATTGCGACTCTTTTTAATTGTGAACAAAAATAACAGTTTGATAGGAACAAACATCTCTCCCAATCAAAATTGGAACCATTCAAATCCCCAAACAACAGGGCACTGTGATTTTTCTTATCAATATTTTGTTGCAAAGAACGACAATATTGTAAAATTACGTCCGGTTTGCTGTAGAGAATTTAAAACAATTACCATTCAGTCAAATACAGCCGTTTTTGGTAGAACTTTCGACCCAGACGCTTTCCTCATAAAACTGTTATTCCATCTGCTTTTAAAGGCAAGAAATCTAGAGAAAACGCTATAGAATACCACCAGCCATAGATTCACTGCTACTGACTCTATTAGAAAGGAAGATAGTGAAAACATCTGGAAATCGTTTGTGATCGAAACACATGTCATTTAAACTGTCTGAGCTACACAGATGATTTGAAAATCCAAGAAATATTTGTACATTATCAAACTGTTCAGTTTGTTTGATCCTAAGAGCTCTAACACTTTGACGAAATATTTGGGAACTAGTTTTAGACTGAGTATGAGAAAAGGAAATATCACGCACTTTTTCGTGACAGTAGTTAATCGTAAACATGTAACGTAGCGCCTCCTCCATGGGTCTAATCTGTCAGTGCAACAGGGTCAGACCAAGGGGCAGCCAGACTACAGCTCGCACGAAGTGACGGGTTTGTAGATGTGCAATGTGAATCGGTATTAAGTTTTGGTCAGGTTTAAGACGTCCACAAAACGATGCGATTAAACGTGGCAGGCCCTACACGTGTGTTGTGAGAGTGAAGGTCGACTTCCGTAACAGAAACGTGAAAGGAGCTATTTGTATTTATTTTCTTTTTTTAGATCCGTAAAAACAATTGAAGAGCGTTGTAGTTTCTCCTTTAGGGAGTTCTCAAGGTCAGGCGCCGAGACTTCCGGGGAGCCAAGTGGAAGAAACAAAACTATATTTTTGACCTTAATGGAAACAACAAGAAGAGGTGAGCAGTTACGCACCCAGTATATAGGGTCCTAAATTTGCTCCCTATTTTCTTATTTTCACTACCTTTCACTGTCCCAGCATCACGTTTCTTAGTCATTGTAACGAAGCCTTCTTCAGCATGTTTACCAGATGACGTAATTACATCAGCAGAGTCCACTTTTTTTTGTAGTAGTGACTTGAGCTGCTGCATTCGAGGCCTATGTTTCTTGATAAAACTAATTAAATTCTTGGAGCTTTTGGACGTATAATAATAATAATAATAATAATAATAAAAGTAATGTACTTTGTGGGGTTTTCGTAATTTAAGTTGCAAATAACGGAAAATATACGGACTCTAGTAAGATTCGGAGCTAGGGACCTCTGCTCACAGCTTCATTAAACTGACACATTAACTAACTGTTCAATCATAAACTTACAATATGTAACAACAACGTCAAAATACATCATGTATGAATAGGGTATGAATTTAGTAAAGAAAAGGGAAAGTGAAGCCACAAGACTTAACAACAACGTTAAAACCGAACATAAGTTGAATATGGTTTTAATCAAGAATAGGGAAAGTGGCGCTACGAGACTGTAGCTGAATATAGCCAACGAAAACGGTGATCGATGTTGATGCACGTGTGCAGAGTAGGTTTAAAAATTTTTGATTGTTTTTGTCCGTATTTTTTTGTTCACTGAGTTTATATCCCTGTGTCCATTTTCCTTAATAGTAAAATTCGGTTACAAACAATATATGTACTCCCACTTTGTTACCGTATTTTAATGGCAGTAAACTTGGTGTATAAATTATGTGCTTGGAGGAACATACGCTACTTGCAAATATATGTATTTTTCTACATATCTGATTTCCTACATAATTAATTACTTTCATTTACGAAAAAAAAAAATGTTGAAGAATATGCTTATAATCGTCCGTCTGGTCTAAAATTCTCAGGATTTTATGTTGCGTGTATTTTTGTTTATTTGCTTAATTATTAACTTATTACACAGGAACACAAAGTTATGCTCATTGGTGGATCAGTCGCATGGCTTTAGTTAATTGTTTCAAATTTAATCAGTAGACTTACTGGTTGTTTCAGTTGTATTCTGCGACTCCTTCTATATCTATCGTGGAAAATGGCCTTATAGAAAATCTTATTTACTCTGTCGCACCGGAGCTATGAAGTTTGGTCTATGGTTCTGGAAATTTTAAAAAGGGATCCATACAATGCACATTGAAAAAAAAAAAAGTAACAACTAGCGCGCACGCACTAACACACACTCCCACTTACCTAATTTCGCCTTATCTGACTGGGCAGACTTTGAAGAACAAGTCTGATATACCCGGCAGCAATGTGCACTGACCTGCTCAACAACTGGAAATGCAGTGGCATCAACTTAGATAGTGAGGTTCTGCGCTAGTTGCATGGCCACTTGTAGATGGCCTTGGCCGTCAAACGTCCTTGGTCTTCAAACTTTTACTTATGCTGGGTTATATCCCCGGTCCTCAGAAATGTTGATGGGTGGTTGCAGTTTTGGGGGTTTTAGTGTCTTATAGTGAATGCAAATTTAATTAAAGTGTTATTACTTGACAACCCGTAGGTCAGCAGCTGGTGACCAGTTCTATGCGGCAATAGTGTACATGGGCACAATAAAAAGAAGGCGATTGAACATTTGCTACAACGCTGGAAGACTAACAACTACTAACGTAGTGTGAGACGGTGTGATGAATGAATGGGCAGATCAAGATAGAGTCAATCGCAACCACGCAGGCCTACGTGCGTGTATTTCAAACAGCATATCCAAGTTTTATAATAAAACCAACTAGATGCACGAATTTCTCAAATTTATTTTTGGAATAAAACTCAGATCAGAAGGATCAGAACGGAACCAGTTCCGTTCTGATCCTGCTCGCAAGCTGTCAACAAATCTGTATGACAAATACCATTGTTGTGTGTACAGTAAAGAACTCCTGATGATGGACAGAGGAACTGTCCGAAAGATATAGAGTTTTATTCCAAAAATAAATTTGAGAAATTAGTGCATCTAATTGGTTTTATTATAAGAATTTATCACGATACACGGTCACATGAACGTCGAACACATCCAATCCTTCATTGTCGAAAATATGGTAAAGTTTTTTTTTTTTAAGTGAAGCATCAATATATGTAGTGAAAAATTATAAAATTATATAATCACACACAACTCTCAATTTATTAGAAGTATTAGTTGTATTTCTAGCTATATAAGAGCCTTAACATGTGGCTAGAAATACGACTAAGACTTCTAATAAATTGAGAGTTGTGGGTGACTATATAATTTTATAATTTTACACTACATATATTGAACATGCTACGTGTTTCGGATTTGTCATAAAACCAATATCAGTTGCAAGTATAATAAATTTACAACAGATCAGCTCCTAATGTAAAGAATTTACTGAGTAAAAATTTCTGTCTTGTTGTCATTTATATTGGCCGAAGCTGAGTTAGAAGTTAAAATATTCAATTACATATTAAAAAGTATACTAAAATTGTGAAGGGTTTTGTTGTAGCATTTACCATACTCTCTAATTTTTTCAGGTCTAGACTCCTCATTGAAGTATATTTGCAATTTTACTAGAGATGTTGTAGAAAAACTTCTAGAGACGGTAAGATATGTAACCGAAAACTGCCACATAGACTTGTGTTTCAAAGGATACACAAAAAGTTGAATAAGAAAGAGAAATATAGCTTATCTTATTTTGATTTGTGGCACAGTACATTCATCCCAGGAGCTTGTCTCGCTATTATTAAGACCCCAAAATTCTTTAGAAGTGTCTGTTATAATGGGTGGGTTCTGTTGAATCTCAGTGAGCATACAGTATATGTAATGTATGTAAAGAGGGTACGAGGAGGGCAACAAATATGTAGCGGATAATCAAACGAAGTGGAAACTATAAGACGCCTGTTACATGTCCGTAGTGCAGGACAAGTAGGCACTTGTTTTTTGGGGAGGATCGGGTGGATACTACAGGTTGATGTTAAATGGAATGCTGGGAAGTAGGGATTTGTGGTTCTTAATATCGCCCTAGTTTTAGGTGATAATGTAAATTACTACATTGTACATGACGGTGTATTAATTAACCAACCGATTCACAATATTCATCTAACTCAATGTACAATGTTCTTCCTGAGATACGTATTACATTACGACACTGAGTATTCCTATATGTTTCAGTCCGATTGGCGCCATCATCAGGGAACAAGTGTCAAATGTTTCGTAAAATGTAATTAGCTATTTTTACACATAATTGACATCTTATGCATGGTGTGCAGGGGCCAAATAGTAAAACAAAATTACTTACTTACTCCATGGTGCAGAGTCCTTCTTGAGAAGCTAACTGGTCTGCAGCTAGTCAAGAAACTCCCCGCATTTCACGGAACCCGAAGGTTCATTACCGCACTCACAAGCGTCCGC
>Ga0123355_10008553_pt1 | contig 15461 bp, 8 predicted proteins | sample TergutEmb28metaG_3_FD_89872 | JGI IMG/M metagenome (GOLD analysis project Ga0123355, IMG submission 89872) | Embiratermes neotenicus P1 segment gut microbial communities from Petit-Saut dam, French Guiana - Emb289 P1 | ecosystem: Host-associated > Arthropoda: Insects > Digestive system > Gut ... | reverse complement strand
TTTCACAATACTGCGTTGTTCGTCAGTTAAATACCGATGGGTATTCGCCCTCCTCACGCCTTGTCTTGTAAAAATATACACAAAAATATCACACAACTTTTAGATGGCACAAACCACTAGTATAGCCTAAATTTCGCATATATCGCGGTATGTTTTTCGCTCTGCTTCGTTAATCGTCTGATAAATACCAATGGGTATTCGCCCTCCTCTCGCCGAGTAAAAAATATACTCAGCACTATACGCAATTTTAGACTTTACTGACCACTAGTATAAACCAAAAACCGACCAAATGGTCGGTTTTTGGTTTATACTGCTATTTCATTACTGTGAAGCAGCCTACTCAATGGCAAAGCCTTCTTCTAGTGCAGTAGCTTCAATTATATTATATACGGAATTTCTGCTGACCCTGCCTACTGTAACATTTGTCGCTGTTGCGCCAATATGTGCTTCAGCAATGTTGGTATTGATGATTACGTCGAACTCTAACGTTACCGCTTCACCTCCATACAACCTGAAGTCACCAAGCCTTACTTCTAGGTTGTGGTTTGCTACATTCAGGCTATGCCCGCGTACACTTATTCCACTGGTATTGCGTGGGATATTAGTGATTACCTCATCACCATTGGCGTTTTCAGATATAAGCCGTACGCTGGCTGGTACAAAGGTAGCATTAGCAGGCAATGCATTGGTCAGGTGAATACGATCAGCTCGCTCGTATTCATTACCACTATTAGAAATAGTTATGCTATACCTTATCACATTTTGCCCACCATTATTAGTGGTACTTTGGGCGTTTATTTGCGCGCATATATCTATTGGACGCTCGATTTGTGCATATGAAACAGATTCTGTACTTTCTGGCAAACCAACTTCTTGTTGGGTTACTATTACTTCATCATCCTCTGCCAATCTTACTCCGCGTGGAATGTTAACAGACCACTCCAGGCTGCTATCTGTAGCTGTTTCCAACGTAGTGCCGTCAGGTAGTTCAACACGGATTACAGCATCTTCACTGTGTCCAATGCCTGTAATTTCAGCGTCATCAAGGTTTATTGTGCGAACAACAGGTGGTCTGGATGCAAGCACAATTCCTGCTATGAAATATGGACGTGTGCGAGTGTGGAACGGGGTGTCATGAAATATTCCTACAGTCCAGATAGACTCAAAATCCCAATTGGCTCCGAGGGTTGTAAATGTTTCGCGAGACATCAAATTATGCCTGCTTTCGCCTAACAATCCGCCCCTTGCTGCACCAGCTACATCCGTTGGAGTAATATTATTCAAATTTTGAACACTTACTGTCGAGTTGCGTGCAGAGTCTCTGTCATAAAAATTGATGCCACGGGTCAGTAACCTCCCATCGGCTTGACCAATGAATGGATTAATGCGCCTTCTTCCATTGCTCTCAACCACACCGGATGAATAAACATTTTCGATAAGTGCTCCTACACCAGAGCTGACACCAATAAAGCCACCTATACGCTCACCATTATTGTAAGACCTGCCTACAAGTCGTGTGCGTCCGTACACATATCCACGAGCAAAGGAGTCACTAACAGCTGATGATCGCATATGTCCAACAAAACCGCCAACACCCATATACCCTGTAACATTAACATATGAGGCGCTGTTTGCTACAACAGTGCGATTAAGCTCACCAACTAAACCACCTACGCTACTTCTTGTTCTGTTTGTGCCTCTTACCGCAAAAACATTGCTGGGTTCTGGATGGTGAAGATATATTTCTGAAAGACCGTTGTGCCCATAAACTAAGCTGCCAACTATTACGCTGTTACTGGCTCTGCCAATCAAGCCACCAACATATCTGCTACCAACTATACCACCATTACCAGCTTCGATGCTGACACCTATTATAGTTGCCCCGTCCGCTCTTCCTGCTAAAGCACCAACACGGTTTGTGCCACGTATACCGGCAGGTCCGACTTGAATGTTAAGGTCTCTAACTGATGCGCCTGAGTCCAATCTTCGGAACATGCCCTGGTTGATGCTCCTTGGGTTGTTTACCACTAGATTGCTAATGGTTCTGCCGTTGCCGTCCAGAGTACCTTCAAACCTTGAAATAGGACTCCAAGACCGTGTTAATTCAATATCATTTGCAAGCCAATAATTGCCCCTTCTGGTCATAGCTCTTAATTGAGCTTCTGTGTTGATAACCCTGAACCCTGCAGGAGGCTGGATCGGGATAAGCGCGTTATATGTGCGGATAAGATCATCTAAGGCTCTGTTAATTTGATTTTGTGTCGCGGCAGGATTATTGTATACTGTAAGTGCGTCAACATAAGCCATTAGAAATGGAATCCATGTTTCCTGAGTGAAATCAGAACGGTTAAGCTCGCTTACATCACTGATTTTTGCTGAAAGCCCACTTCTGTCAGCAAAACCTTGGAAATAGACTGTCAAATCAACTGTTCTTGATGCAACAATCCCATCAAGCTCAAAATGTAGCGTGACATCTTGCCTCCCTGATCTAAGAGGAGTAAACATTACATCATAAACAACCGATTCATGTATCGTCTCTGTTTCTGTAACTACATAGCGTGGCATATTCCTTGCCGCATCAAATATTACTTGATTATCCCAAGAAAAATGCGACGATGTGGTAGCAGGGCGTCTCATGAGGCTGACATTCACTAAATCACTATCATAACTCACTTGAAGTCTGCTATTTGTTGTTCCAGAATCTGTAACAAGCACAGTCATAGCTTGCGTGGCAGTACGTCCGATTGCCAGTTCACTGGGACCATTTGGCTGTAGGTTTAGCCTTACCTGGTCTGCTCTCCATACTTGTCCTCCGGTGAAGGGATTTGCTGTCATGACGTGTAATCCATGTTCGGAGGAAACGATTACGCGACCACCATAGTTGTTTGGATCGCCAAAACCATTAACGGTAATTGGATCGAAATTTACACCGTCTTCACTGACAAACATATTAAAACCAAGCGGACTTGTAACGTCAGCGAAATAGTCTGCACTGAAGCCATAAAGCTCCACAAGATGTGCAGCCAATTCACGTGCTGTGAGCTCCGAACCGTCAGTCTCTTCGATAATTTCCATTATAATATCTGTCAAAACCACAACTGCACTTCTAAAATCTTCCGAAGGCGAATGGTCTGCAATTATGCTAACAATGCCTTCAACAATCTCTCTGCGGTCTGCACCGAACATCACGTACAGTTCAGTAACATCTAATAACTCTTCACTAACTAAATCATCAGAAGTATCAACTGGTTCAACTTCATTTGTGATAGTTAAAGTTTCAGAATATGTTTCTGCGAGGTTATTATACAAATGCTCATCAATGGCTTCTCCCATGGCATAAAAGTCAATCAAGTGAGCATCACGAGCAAGCATATAGTGTAAGTCATTCAAAGCATCCAAATATCCGTACATTACTCGTGATGCACCTTCAATTAACGTTTCGATATGTAGCGCCATTATCAAGGCATAGTGCTCTCTAAAGTTACCCATATTCCACGTGGTTGCATACATTCTGCCTTCATGTTCTGCCATCCACCACCCGTACTGATTAAAGGACGTGTTTTTGCGGTAATCAGGTAATGGAGAAAATCCCGCCCGGTGATTGCCTACGTGAGGAACAGGTTGACCTAATCTGTCAACGGCAACTCGATTTCCTGTTCTGTCCCCAACCACAACTTCCCAAACATCGTCTGTACCAAACCTGTAAATTTGTGCCGGGGTATACAAATGACGAAGCACACCATCCACTGCCCCTCTGCCCAGACCTATAAGGATCGCCGGACCATTAGCAAACGTGCTTACATATACATAATCTTGGCCAAATGAAGTGGACAAAAAGCCCGATGCCGCAACGTTTCCGTGAATACCCATTCCAAAAGGATATTGTGCTTGTGGACCTCCCACTATATGCTCGAATGTGTATCCATCAGGACCCGGCGTTATTTTGATTACACGAAACCCTCTTACTGAATCTGTACCCGAGGTAAATGCATAAATTGAGCCATTAAACGCCAGCAAATCCCATATGACTTCTTCAGTTAATATTCCGGAATCACTAATGTTGAAGGCATGAGACCAGCCTACAAGGTTGTCTCCAGAGTTGGGTGTAAGGTTTTGAAGACCGGTTCCGTCTGTAACAAATACCTGACCATCAAAGGTTCCGATGTACAATCTATCATCCAACACGGTTGCCGCACGGAAATATTCAGTGCCAACCTCAAGAAGCTGCTCCCATATAACAATATCCGGACTATCTCCAGGTCTAAAATCTTTAGGAAAGCGTAGTATGATAGAGTAGTCGGCTATTGGTCTATTTGTCAATCCGGCTATTACATACAAATCACCATCAAATACAATCATTCTGCGAAAACCGCTTATCGCAGTACTAGCGTACATAAGCTCCCATGGCGCGGTAGGATCAGATGCTCGTTGCCTATAAATCCTTCCGGCTCTGTCGAGGGTGGGTTCAGGGATGTTAAGCAAATGAAACAGCCCAGGATCCATACCTGTAAGACCGAATACGCCTACACCCAAATCTCTGTTAATGCCTGCCCATAGGTAGTCGCCATCTGTTTGGCGGAAAAGCTCACTGCTCCATACATAACTGTTATGCTGCCCTACATTCGGGTTAGAATCAATGCCGTCAATGCCGAATCGTCTATCCGGATTAGAAATTTTTTCAGCAGCCTCAACTGCGAAGCTACTAATCTCTGCGACAGACGCAAAGACAAACAACATCGCCAAAAACATTGCCAAAATCTTTCGTGTGAATCGTGTGAAAGTGCTAGCCTTACTAGAATCCATATCATGATCTCCTTTTATTTTATTTGCCATGTTCTGACAACTTACTATACCACAAATCAATATTGAAATTCTGCACTAAATTGCACATTTTAACTGGACTAATTTAGTGCAGATTCCCACAATAAGTTGTTGCAGTCGTTGTCAAATGGAGTTTATACTAATACTAAAACCATTGAATCTATGCGAGCTATTTTCCGTCTGGCATATTTACTCGCCAATTAAAAGTACCGTATATCGCTTATAGAAGCTAATTACGGTACTTTTCCTATGTCTTAAAACAGCAAATATTACACTATTCTATCAGGCATAAGCTCAATTATAATCTTTTCAATTTCACCATCTCTTGTAAACAAAGAGCGACTGGTTTTTTTACATAGTGTCAAACTATTTTCTGCATCTATGTCGCCGTTTTTCATATATATCACAACTCTTGCGGCAGTTGATAGCTTATAGACAAATGGCACTTGACATACAGTAAAAGCAAGTGAGTTTTCTTCCAATGCCAGTTCTTCTATGTTCCCATCTAAATTAATATAACTAAAAAATTCCGGCTGGCTAATAAAATCATTTCTATCAAGGAGCGCAGGTTCGATGATTAGCTGTCCATCTCTTATTGTCAGTCCTAGTTCCGCATTGCGTGTCAATATATCTTCTTTTACTTGACCCGTCATGCCTGGCTGCTGTGCCGGCATATTGTATGGTGTATGTGAATATGGCTCTAAAGGAAATGCACCCCAAACAGAGGGTTCTTTGTTAAATCCAAGTCCTGCACGTTGGCGATAATATGCTTCTTTTAATGGTTTTATCTTACTGTACCCCTGTTGCGCAGCATGTGTAAACATTTCTTGGAAACTTAAAATAAACTTTGAATTTTGATGCCAATAAATACTTCCAATTCCCTCATATTTATACATGATGCCCGAACGACCGGTGAACTTGTTGTGCTCAAACACATGTTCAAAGATATCGTGTATCAAATCAGACTCTGCACTTACCAGCTCCTTATAACGCGGATCATCTGACAGCTCTGCCAAAGCGTTGTTCAGGTCAACAGACCAACGGATCGATTCATGAAAGCGAACATTTCCTTTAGCGTCTTTTATTACCAATTCATCGCACTTATCATCCAGCAACTTGGCAATCAGCTTAGAACGTGCCACCATTTCAGGCGGTATTATATTTTTCTCCATGAAAGTCTTCAGTCGTTTTCTTGGATAGAGGAAATAGGTGGCGTGCTCATCACTAAGCAGGTCGCTCTTTTCCATTGCTTCCACCAACTCCAGAGCCTCATCAGGTGTGAGTCGTCCGCTGCCCAGAACAGAAGATTGAGCCTCCAGCATCAAAAACATGGGGGATACAATTAGACCGTCATCTGTGAGTTTTAAGATATTATAACCGTGATACATACCATCTTCGCGCTTGTTTGCATCGATTGATTCGGCTATTGATTCCGTCGCGTTGTCTATGAAGTCAAGTAATTCAGCTTTTGATACCTCAATTTTGCCGGAATAACCTTTTGCATATACCTTATGCCGATATTCTGAGAACGCAGTACCTGCTTTGTCTAAGAAAGCACGCGGAGTGAGTTTGCAACGCTCTTTTATTACTGTGTAGATATCACGTAACCAATCTACAACCTCAGTAGACATGGTAGTCTCATCTGCACTACGCTCAATAAGAGTACGACATAGAGCCAAATGTCTATATAACTGGTATACCGTAACCATTGAAAGACCATGACCCACAATAGCGTTGTTTGCATCATTCCATTCCGGTCGCTGTGTGTTCATACAAATGCCACCACCTGGCACCAGATTTGATAGCTTTGAAAGTATAGGCACAAGGATTTTCTCCACGAAGCTGACATGATAAATATTTCCATCTACCATGAGCAATTTGCCGTCAGAACCAAACTCTTCAGCACGTTTTACGAGCGCATCGTGTCTGTCCTTATCAAAGAAAAGTGTATCTTTGCCGTTTTTTATTAAATCAGCGTAGGGCTTTAGCTCATATGGCACTTCTGCATATGTGAATATCTCATTATGCATAAGGTTGCCCAACTCGTCAGGTGCATATGCTTGTAGCCATTCAAGCAATTTCGTTAAATACACGATTTGATGATCGCCCCAATAACCCAAGCCACTGAACGGGTTGTCAGGTTGAGGAACTTCCCAGTCAATTCCTTCTTTTGTGATTCTATAAGGATTAAATCCATCAATCGTGGATGCATTAAGAAATTTTGCTATGATTGGTGCTATATAACCAGGAAAACTGAGCGCCATAGCTTCCCAATTTTGGAATATATCTCGCCAATTCCCCTCATAATGATATACACGATTGCCGTTGTCATCTTTTACACGAATGTTGAAACGATTCCACGGTCTGGAAGGATCACCATGGCGGCGTGAAAAAGCCAACGGTAAAAATTCAAGAACTAAACGAATAACATCTGGATCGCCATCGGCATATGCTTTTTCGTATAGGGTAATCACATTACCTTCACCGTTGCTATCCACAGGAAGTGTGTTAAAAAAGTCACTTCTACGGTTTATAATTTCTCTATTCCAAGATGCTACAAATGCACTTAATAGCTTTGGATCATAAGCATATCCGTCCATAAATACGCCACCACGCATGTTATTATATAAAACATTCATATAATGGCGTATATCCGCAGCCTTATTTGCAGTAAGTTGCAAGCCGTCTGCTATTGCAACAACACGTTTGAGTTCCAAACTTCCTCTTGCAATATTTGACTCAACAGAAATGCGCATCTCTTCAGATGTCTTTTCACTTAACTCTTTCATGAGTTCAGAGACTTGATTCTGACTAACACGCGCATCCATTACGATGAGCCAGTCTTCCTTCTCTCCGCCTGCTAATGTTAACTTCTGAGATGCAAGATATGCACCTTTTCGTCCAACAGAATTTGTTTCATCTTTGATTTCTCCACCTTCAACAAAATTCATGTTTTGCTTGGATGATAGGGCATATGTGTCTGCTTTGCCGATATGCCAAACAGTTGTCGCACGCAATACTTCGATTGGCTCGGGTGAGTCCATAATCATTGAAGTTAATGAGAATACGGCAAGACTACTATTTGCATCAGGTCTTTCACATGCCTTATACGAGTCAGAAAGGCATGATGAACTCTCCGACATTGCTTGATGTATACCAAATGGCATAATGTTCTCGACACCATCAAGAATCGAAAGCGTAACTTCATTGTCGTTTTCGTTTTCAAGACATGCGGTACGGACAATTCCGTATTTCTCGCAAGTTTCCCAACGATACGAAAATGTAAGTCCCAAACATTCGTTGCGTTCTTCAAAGAGCACAGCATCTCCCAATAGACGCTTGTAGTAACTTCTATTGATAGTATATGGATTGTCAAACCCAGTGTTAAAAGGTTCCCAAATGCGTCCATCTTCCATTCGGATAACTGTTTTTGGTCCTGTGTGTTCAGCTAAATGCAGACGATCATCCGTCTCATATGGAAAAACAGCCCCATCGGAGTTCTGTCGCCCTGCGGTTATCCCACCGTTGGAAGACAAAAACATCCATATATCCGAAGCAGTAGAGACATTAATAAAAAATGCAGGCATATTTTTAGTATTTTCAATCCGATAATATTCACCCGAATCCATTTTCACAAAGCTACCAATAGACTTATCATACATAAAAACCTTCTCCTTATTTTTTAATTATCATTAACTTCTAAAACATCACACCCTACTGAAGAAGTGTGCCACAGTACTCACATTCTGCTGATTGTCCAATTATTATCCTGTTATTTGCGCTGCAGCCTGTACAAACAACAACCGCCATTTGTGCGGCTGCTGAGTTTACCTGAACAGGCATAGGTGCTTCCCATTGTGGCACAGCATTTGCTAATACAACTCTTCTTTGAGCAACATCAACATATGCATTTGGAATATATCCGGCATTAATCATTTCCTGAATTTCACTTACTGCAACATCATAGGATACCCCGGCAGCCGCTGCAATAGCATCGATAGAAGTCTGATTTTGATTGACAATCATGGCGATATATGCCTTATAATGTTCGCCTTTTTTCTTTGACTTTCTGGCATACAAAAATATAACAACACCGCCACCGCCAAATAGTAGAAATGCTGGAACTATGCCTGTCATCAGGTATATTGCACCCAGTCCCATTAGTATGTACGATGCAATAAATACACCTCTATTACTTCTTAAGGTTGCTGACCTGTCGGATGATTGTCTTTTGATTAATAAAATTAACCCAACCGGCCAAAATATAATAAACCAAAATATTATCCATCCCCAAGATGTTTGCTTTCTTGTAGTATTATTCATTCGTATTCAAAGCTCCGTGTTTTACATTGTTTTTATCACATGCTATTCATATTCATTATCAAAGGATGCGTACACCTTATTTTTGACATTAACCGTCCTTCATAATACCTTTCATTACTTCAATTTCTACGGAAGCGTCTAGCACCTTGTCACCATAAATAGCGTCTAGTTGCTTTCTAAATGCAGATTCAATTGTAGCCATCATATCTTTGATTTCCTGCATTGAATTTGCCATATTGTCACTTTTCACCGTCTGCTCTTGAAGCTCACGATATGTTGTTAGCAATTCAACAGTTGTGGGTAAAAAGTAATTTGTCAACTGACGTACTTGACTTACTTTTTCTTGATTCTTATCAATATACTCATATATTTGCTTTGAAAGGCTCGCTAATGTATCGACTTGGACTTTCAAATCCTCATCATCGATAACTCTGTTAATGGTCACCATTTCATGAATATATCCGTTTGCTTTGTTGAGTATTTCTGATATTGCTTGATTGTTAGATTCAGATTTTAGATGTGTAGGGTTATATCCTCGAACTAAAACACCGTTTTCTTCATCAAGAAATGTTTCAGTCCAATATCTGCGTGAAATCTGCAGGCGAAGCGACTTCACTAATTTGTCTCGATTTAGATCAAGCTTCTGCTCTAGTACCGACAACTTTATAACCGTATTCTCGCCCATCGCTACATATGCCCTGCGAAATCGATTTGCAAGCTTATAGTTCATGCCTCCTCGCCATATAAGCAATATTCCACTCACTAGACAAGCGAGGGTTATTATGGCTGTCGTTGAACCAGTCACATCAAAGATAAATGACCAGGCTGCCCCAATTAAGGCAATAATTAAAGACGCTAAAATTAGCACTCCTCCGAGAAATATTTGAAGAATACCAACTGCAGTAGTCTTATCGGCTTTTGCATTTTTTACATTTGTCACTAAACAATCCCTTTCTCGTGTATTACACGTTAAACCCTCAAAATTTACTATACTCTATACAGACATAAATATGCGAATTGCGCATATTATTCTTCGATATTGAACTGTGCACCGCATTCAGAGCAGAATCTTGGAGGTTGCGCAGAATCAGGGGCTTCCCATCCACACTTTTCACATTTGGCACCTTCAGGTCTGGCGTTTCCACATTCAGAGCAAAATCTGCCTGTTGCATTACTGTTGCCGCACGTACAATTCCAGCCTGTGACTGTCGTTGTAATCGGCTGTGCTTTTCCACATTCGGAACAGAATCTACTTGTAACACCTGTTTGTCCACAATCACAATTCCATGTCGCAACACCTGACTGTGCTTGAACTTGTTGCTGACCCATCGCAAATAAATCTTGAGCATTAATACCGCCCGCACCTGCTGCCATATTCATTCCGGCAAAAGCCATCATCGGTCCTGCATTTTCGTTACTAGCCGCCGCTCTCATTGCATCTGCCTTTGCTTGAACCAATTTCGCTGCTGCCATGCTTGGATCACGTAGAGCTGCACTTTTTTGCAATTGCTTTATCATATCTTCGTCTTCTTTGCTGGCATTAACTGTAGAAACTCCGAATGATACAACCTCAAGCCCCCGTGAGTCACGCCATCTTGAAGATAATACGTCATTGATTGCTTCCGAAAGTTCCATTGCATGTCCCGGTAGAGCTGAATATCTAATTCCCATTTCGGAAATCCTCGCAAATGCAGGTTGTAGTGCTGTCATTATTTCACTACGCAATTGACCATCTATCGTTTCACGAACATATGCCGTTGGAACATTGCCACATACATTTACATAGAAAAGCATTGGATTTGATATTTTATAACTAAACTCACCAAAGCAACGAATGGCTATATCCATATCAAGCCCGATGTTTTTATCCACAACTCTAAATGGAACAGGGTTTGGCGTGCCGTATTTATTCCCGATTAGTTCTTTTGTGTTGAAATAATAAACACGTGTATCCATGCCCGGAGAGCCGCCGAGCTTAAATCTTTCCCATACCGTTTTTAACGATGCAATGGCATTCTCACTCAAACTACCGCCTGTAAAAAGCGATGGTGTACCACCTGCATCAAAGTAATACTCACCCGGTTCAAAGCAAACGTCCAATATTTTGCCTTGCTCGACAACCATCATACATTGCCCATCTGCAACTGCAATAACTGAGCCGGTGGTAATGATATTGTCATTACCTTTATTTGAAGAATTAGGTGCTACGCGGCGAGTTGCTTTTATTGCCATTACATTTGCCGGTAATGACTCGCAATAAAAATAATCTCTCCATTGATCAGCTAATGTACTACCTATTGCACCTGCTGCAGCTCTAATTAAACCCATACAAAATCCTCTCTTTCAAACTCTGTCAAACAAACATTTTCTCTACTGCAATTATATCATTGAATTACACGTAATTTCAAGATAAATCAACTACGTTAAATCTACTATCAACCATTTGCTACCATTCATATCACACTGGTCACATGTTAGCCTCCATCAAGCGGTATGTTATGCATACCATATGTCTGCATCCACTTATTTCGGCATTAATCCTTGTAAAATATCTGCGTAAATATCATCAGCTGCCTCACAAATAGCTTGTAGGAGCTCGCTGCCTGATATCAAATATTTTGCGCAAAAAATTTCGTCCCGAATGCCTTCCAGGTTTATAAGAATATTCAGCCATGCTCCCTGTGCCGCTGCTTTGAGATTCAATACTGCAACACCAAGATCGCTTGCAGCATTTGTGTTATAATTCCCTATCATTTCATCTGCAAGCTCAACTGCAGAATATATGCACTCCATTAGCTCAAAAGGTGTAATTGTGCATGCCTTTAATGCATCTTGCATCGCTGTTTTACGCGCAGCTTTTTCTTCGTCAGTATTTTTCGGCATTGTAAATACAGCAGAAACCATACTAAATGCCTCCGTATCACGATCAACGATTTCAAGCATGTAAGCTCTCAACTCATCTGATCGTTCAATCGCATGTTTTATAAATGGTCCGCCTTTGTCATAAGTTTTGTGCCCATCTGTTAGTGAAGCTACCATGCCTATCAGCGCAGCAGCAAGAGCACCCCCTAATGCAGCTGTCGAACCACCGCCCGGTGCAGGAGCATCAGATGCAAGCACTTTATTAAAATCGCGAATCGACATATCAATTAATTTCATCATATTCCCTCTTTCACTAAATCAAATGATTTTCCAACACCTGTGTATCATAGTCGAAATCTTCAATTTGCAAATAATATTCTGCACAGTCAATTAAAGCTTTAGAATGGGCAAGACCAATTAACTCACTGCCTAAGATATTGACACCCCATCGTTTCGCTTCGAACTTTACCGCTTCAAACACCCTATATAAAGGTGTGCCTTCGCAGTTTACCATGTTCATAGAGACTTGTGCAATATTTCTACCTTCTAGCATTATTCCAATGGCTTTACAATATTTGAAACCACCGGAACTGCCGCGAATAGCTTTTGCTATTGCATTTGCGATTTCTAAATCTGAAGTATCAAGATTTATATTGTACGCTATAAGCGGAGGCCTTGCTCCAATTGCTGTGATACCTGCTGTTGGGTGTATTTTGCGTTCACCAAAATCAGGTGCCCACTCATCAAGTAAGAGTTTTTCCGGCATGCCTTCAAACTGACCTTTGCGGACAGCTGCCAGATTTTGTCTTCCCGGAACTGCAGCAGAATATTCATATAGAAAACTCGGTATCGCAAGCTCTTCCCATACACGCTTTGCGACTTTTTTTGATATCTCAACACATTCTTCAACAGTCACTTCACGAATAGGAACAAATGGAACTACATCTGTTGCACCCATTCTTGGATGTTCACCTGTTTGCTTTGTCATATCAATTATTTCAGACGCTTTTTTGCACAACTGAAACGCAACCTCCGCAATACCATCAGGATCTCCTACTAAAGTGAATACACTACGATTATGACTTGCATCAGATGAATAATCGAGTAATGTAACACCCGGTACACTTTTGGCGACTTTTGCCAGCTCCTCGACACGCCCTGCGTCACGCCCTTCGCTAAAATTAGGAATACATTCAACAATCTTTGGCATTTAATAATAACTCCAATCTTTCTATTTATGTTTTATACTAATTTGGTTTTTAGTATAATCATATAAGCAGTTCACCAACTGCGTTTTCGGCAGCGTTTAGAATCGATTCGTCGCGGATTGCATCGCGGATTGCAAGAATATCCGGCGACAAAACTCTATCATCATCTAAATGTGGAACAATTGTGCGTACAACTTTATGAACAGCATTATTGCCTTTGCCTGGCGATTTATCGTTACTACTCAGAAAATCAATACCTTGTGTTGCTGCAAGAATTTCTATTGCCAGTACATATTGCACATTTTCAAGTATTTCTTGAGCTTGTCTTGCGGCTATGGTCCCCATGCTGACGTGATCTTCCTGATTTGCTGAAGTTGGGATGGAATCAACCGATGCAGGATGTGCAAGCACCTTGTTTTCACTAACAAGGGATGCCGCTGTGTATTGTAATATCATAAATCCGGAGTTAACACCAGGGTATGCTGTCAAGAACGCCGGCAAGTCACTCAGCTTACTATCTACCAAACGGCTCGTACGTCGCTCAGATATATTTCCTAGTTCCGCAAGTGCAATTTTCAAATAATCCATCACCAATGCAACCGGTTGACCATGAAAATTACCACCGGAAATTATTTCTCCTGTATCAGCCATTACAAGCGGATTATCTGTGACGGAGTTCATTTCAACATTTACTGTGTCAATAACATGGTGCAATGCTTTCTTTGAAGCTCCGTGAACTTGTGATACACAGCGCAACGAATATGCATCCTGCACTTTCTCACAATCTGCATGATTTTCCATAATTTTGCTGTCTTCTGTCAATTTCAATACGTTTATTGCCGTTTCTCCATGTCCTTTATGCGGACGAATCATGCCAATTCGCGGATCAAAGGCTGTACGTGTTCCTGTCAGAGCTTCTAGCGACAATGCCGCAGCAATATCCACAATTTTCATGAGGTTGCATGCATCATAAAGCGTAAGTGCAGCAACGGCAGTCATTGCCTGTGTTCCGTTAATTAAGGCCAGCCCCTCTTTTGCCTCCAGCACAATCGGACTAATTTCAGCAGCCTCCAACACATTAGCACTCGGCACTTCTTTCCCCTCATATACTACCATGCCTTCGCCCAAAAGCACCGCCGCCATATGTGAAAGCGGAGCCAGATCACCACTTGAGCCGACAGAGCCTTTGCTTGGGATTACAGGATATATATCCTTGTTTAGCAACATAATCAGGCGCTCAACCGCTTCAACCCTTATGCCGGAATACCCTTGTATCAGGGAATTTGCTCGCAGGAGCATGATTGCCCTGCTAACATCTTCAGGAAAACGCTCACCTACACCTGTGCAATGGCTCAGTATGAGATTTCTCTGCAAACTTTCCCAACGCTCACGAGGTATAAGTATTTTACTTAGTTCACCGAATCCTGTGTTAATCCCGTAGACAGGTTTTTCAGAATCTAACACCTTATCTACCCATGTGCGACTCTTCTCCATGCGTTCAATTGCTGCGTCAGAAAGTTTGACTCTTTCATGTTTACGCGCAACACGCACCACATCCTCAATTGTAAGGGGAATATCTCCAAGTATAAGCATATATTAACCATCCTATTCATTTAGTTTAAGCATTACAAGAACTTTTATAGTCAATGCAACTTATCAACAATAACTAGTATACCGCATGCTACAAATTATTTCACGCACTTTTTCTTGTTTTTCTTTATGAATACAACTGTTGACAAAATGCAATAAAAAGTTGATACTGTAAAGTATTAAAAACAAAGGTTGTGAGAGCATTATGACTAAACAAAATTACACCATCAACAATTCAAAAAATTATGACGCAATGCAAGTTAAGCTTGACAATATTTTTCCCAAATATCCCCAATTTATGGATGGAATACGTCGTGCGCCAAGTCGTGGGTTTCGACTTAGTAAAGAGCAAACAAAAACTGCCCTTAAAAATGCACTGAGATATATCCCTGAGGAGCATCACGCACTAGTTGCCGATGAGTTCATGCAAGAACTTGTCACATATGGACGCATTTATGGCTATCGCTACCGCCCCGCAGAGCGCATCTATGGCAAACCTATTGATGAATACGTGGGAGCATGTGTTGAGGGCAAAGCATTTCAAGTAATGATTGATAACAATCTTGACTTTGACACTGCACTCTATCCATATGAACTTGTCACTTATGGTGAAACAGGAAGAGTATTCCAAAACTGGATGCAATATCAGCTTGTGAA
>Ga0123355_10008552_pt1 | contig 15462 bp, 13 predicted proteins | sample TergutEmb28metaG_3_FD_89872 | JGI IMG/M metagenome (GOLD analysis project Ga0123355, IMG submission 89872) | Embiratermes neotenicus P1 segment gut microbial communities from Petit-Saut dam, French Guiana - Emb289 P1 | ecosystem: Host-associated > Arthropoda: Insects > Digestive system > Gut ... | reverse complement strand
GTACTGTTGTTTTGCATAGTTCCGCCATCAGCACCAGCGGTTGGTAGCCTCCATCCTGCTGGACATACAGATACATTAGTATCAACACTTGGGTTCATGGTATTATCACAAGCTTCAGACTGTCCGCCCATAGCTGCACACCAGTTGTATAGGTAGCCGAATTGTCCTGTGCCGTCAGCTGAGGTGCTGGGTTGCGTTGGATAGGTTGTCGGGTTGGCATCTGGTGGACGCATGAAGTTAGGGGAAGACCAGTCTGGCACTGTCTCAAGATTCCATAAATCAACCACATCCCCAAATCTGTTGTCTCCACCACCAGCGTAGGCGAGGTTAGTCTGCATCCAGCAGCGTCCGTCTGGCATCCTTTGAACCCAGTATGTGCGATTGTCTCGGGCGTCAACTACCATCGTGCGTGTTGTTGGGCAGTTGAGCTGATTGATTTCTTGAATATATATACGTGGCGGAGGAAGTTCATTCGCAAAAACAGTGATAGTCACAGTAGCACTGTATTGACCAGCGGCAGCAGCGGTGTTGGCACGTGCGCCGAAGAAGAGATTAGTTGTCGTGCCTGTAGACGGTGTAGGCTCGTCTGTGTTTCGTATCGTGGCAGGTAGAGAAACAGGCGGGACAGGTAGCCATGCATTGGCAGTTCCTGTGAGCGAGAATCCCCACTGATCTTCGCCAAGAGTAGCACCTGAAGTAGGACTAAATAAGTTCGTAAGACTATTACCGCCTAGACGGAGAGGTTGATCATCGGTCATCATGGAGAGACTTAATGTAAAACCTGTAGGATTGTTGGTGGTGACAGTCACGTCATTTTGAGAACAGCCGACCCTAGGGTTGCTGGCACAGTTTACCGTAGCGCCTGGCGTAACAGGAATGTTTACGGCAACAGCGGATGAGAGAGATATGGTGATCGGGTCATTACCCGAAGCTGGTGTGATTGAGTCGCTAGGCAATGCCGTAGCAATTTCCGTAGAGATTATAGTGGGGGACACAATCGCCCATACCGAAATTACCGCCACTGTCACAATAGCTATAAAAAATGGTAGCCGAATTAACAACTTATTACTTATTCGAGTCACAAAACCAAACTTTCTCTCGCAGTGGTGTAAGTTTTTTGAACTATTTGTTTAGCAATCAGGAGCCTCCACGCTCTTAACATAAACGTTAACATACCTAATTCAGAAAAGCAATTTTTTTCTGGCGATGTTTGGGTTAATAGCGCATGTAGGTTCTATTGTATCTGTAAGATATAAATCTAAAAGTAAGAAGAAAAAGTATTGCAAAAAGGCATTGCAAATACATAAGCGGTGTGATATTGTGGATTTCGTATAGTGCAATAAAAACGAATACGAAAGGACAAACAAATATGAAAAAAATATCAAAGGCTGTCTTGGGTATAGGAGTGACTGCTGTAGCGGGATTGGCGGTTCTGCCGTTGACGACCTACGCAACAGAAACTGCTGACGTCATGATTACAGCAAATATTACTAGTACGTTAACACTGAGTGTAAGTAGTGCTACGGTGGCTCTGGGTACGTTGACACCGGGTGGTGCTCCGTCGACTGGAACGACAATAGCGACTGTCGTGACAAATAATCTCACAGGGTACACTCTGAATATCCGTGCTCTTGCACCTGCAAACGTAAACATGGTAGCTGGTGCTGCGACAATCCCAGCTCTAACTACTCCGGGCGCACTAAATGCTACTCCGACAGTATCAGCATGGGGATTTATGGGCGGTTCTGTAACGCAGTTTACGGGTGTACCAGTAGCTGACGTGGCTATTAGGAATACAACAACTACAACAACTTCTACTGGTGACAATACGACGTTGACATTTGGTGCTTTTGCAGCAGATGGTCAGGCGGCTGGTAACTATAGCTCAACAGTAAGACTTACAGCTGTAGCAAATACTTAACCTTAATTTTGGTATACGGGTGGGCGGTTGACCTGGTGGTGAACCGCCTGCTAACATGAAGATCATGAATAAGATGAAAACTCTGATGAAAAAATTAGGTGTTGGTGTATTACTACTAGGACTAGTAGGTCTTGTGGGTAGTATGGTGACACAGGCAACTGTCAGGGCGAACGAGAATGAAGCGACTGAGACACCAGCGATTGTAATGCAGGTTTCACCGGTGTCGAGGCATTTTAATCTGGAGCCTGGAGTGGTGCAGGAAGGGTCGATTACAGTTAGTAATATTGGTCGGCAAGGATTTAATTTTAGAGTGCTAGCAGTGCCGTTTTCTATGGTAGACGATAGGTACGAGGAGCGTTCAGAAGAAGAAGGTCCGCGAACGGAGATCGTGCGCTGGATAAGTTTTGAGCAGGAAGAGTTTTATCTAGAAGTGAATGAATCGGTTGAGGTTAATTTCCGAATAGATGTACCATCGAATGCGCCTGGTGGCGGGCAGTTTGCGATGATTGTTGCGGAGACGAGTGATAGCGATGGTGAAGGAACGGTTGCGATGACAAGGCGGATCGGGATACCGGTCTATACTCGGGTGAGTGGTGAAACGATCGAGAGGGCAGAGTTGATTTCGACAACGATCAGGAGATTTTATTTGAGTCCGCCGATTATGACGAGTTCGACGATAGAAAATTCTGGTAATGTGGATGTACGAGCGGGTTATCGACTACGAGTAAATAGCTTGTTTGGACGGACAGTCTATCGAAATTACTGTGTAGATGGCGAAAATAGTGAGGCATGTAGGATAGGGCGAATGAATGGTGTGGAACTACACATCTTGCCTGAAACGCGGCGAATTGTGGATCTGGAGTGGGAAGGCGCTCCGGCACTAGGGGTTTTCCGAGTCACGCAGGAAGTAGATATTCTCGGAGAAACTTATTCTGAGACACGCTTAGTAATAGTAGTACCGTTGTTCCTACTAGTTATAATGATAGTAGTAATTTTGGGAGCGGTCGTGGCTTTAGTTGCGAAGGTTAAAGGTCGTGGCAGTCGAAATAGTTTAAGAAAGAAGAAGGCGAAGAAATAGATAGTTAATGTGGGTTGAGTAATTTAGGTAGGGAGTGATGGTATGAGTAAAGTAGAAACGAGAAGATACAAATGAGGATTAAGAAATACATATTAGGCGCTGGGATGTTGATAGGTGTTTTGGTGGGGGTATATGTTAGTACAGTAGGGGTGATGGCTAGCGGGGATACGCTAGTGACAGCTACAGTGCCTGCAGCAGATCCGAGCGTGACGATTACTAGACCAGATGATGGTTTGGCTACGCGTGATTCGACAATTGATGTCGTAGTGAGATTAGAAAATGTGTCAAATGTGAATGTTTATGTGGACGGAGTACTGGTGTGTTCGGCAGTAGGTGTAGCGGCAGTGGAGGGATTGTATGAGTTCACATGTACGGTGAATATTGGGGAATTTGGGGTCGGTAATCATGTAATTACAGCGGTAGGAACGAGGGATGGCGACGGCAATGTGATTGACGTGAGAGACTCGATAACAGTGAGGTTTGATCCGAACTGGCTACCTCCAAATACGGGTGCGTTGAGGATCGGTGGGGCGACGGTGGCTATGCGTGATTATGTGATATCGTGTGTGATCATAGTAATGGCTGCGGTGATGTTCCTAGGGTTTGTAGTTTTGCGCAGAAAAAAGGATCGCGAAGAAGTAGAAGTACGAGTAGCGAGCAATCGGAGATAGAAGTTAGTTTTAGATTGAGATCAGAGCCGCGTATTGTGGTATAGTTAGTTGACGGGCGAGTGGCGGAATTGGTATACGCGGTGGACTTAAAATCCGCTGGCCAAAAGCCTTATGGGTTCGAGTCCCATCTCGCCCACCAAATAGAGACACAGATACTGGTACAAAACACGTGTTAGTATCTGTGTTTCTTTTCGTGTGAGCATAATGTATGTCGTGTAATATTGCAAAGTCTGACCATCGTCGAAACTATTATCTACTTCTATGGGGTAGTTTGTTTGTACGGTCGGATGAGTGGTGGAGTATTGACTAACTCCTTTTGATTATGCTAATGTTCTTCCATAGAGCGTGGAAGCTCAAAACCTATTGATCTAATCTGCGAGAGAGAGTTCAGGTTTTTCTAATGCGGGCAACCACAAAATTACTAACTAGATTGCCATTTTTCGTAGTTATTGCAGCGATGGTGGTGCTTTTGGCGCAAACCATAATTCTTAATACAGTCAATCCCGACACTGCGGCCGCTCTTTCTATCACATCCATCACTTCTGAGTATGGCCCTGTTGCTGGTGGACAGACTGTTACTATTACTGGGGATTTTGGGATACCTGATGCGCCATTAGAGATTGTACAAATTGCGGCTGGTACCAACCACTCCATTGCTCTAGATAGTGAAGGTAGGGTTTTTGCGTGGGGACATAACTACAGTGGTCAGCTTGGTAATGGAACAAACATTGACAGCAACGCTCCGGTCGCAGTAGATACTACTGGCGTGTTGGCTGGAAGGGATATTGTGCAGGTTGCAGCTGGTTGGAGTCACTCCATTGCTCTAGATAGTGAAGGTAGGGTTTTTGCGTGGGGAGGAAACTGGTATGGCGGTCAACTCGGTAATGGAACAAACATTGACAACAACGTTCCGGTCGCAGTAGATATGACTGGCGTGCTTGCTGGTAGGAAGATTGTGTATATTGCAGCTGGTCATCATTATTCCATCGCCCTAGATAGTGAAGGGAATATTTTTGCGTGGGGGCGGAACGGTAACGGTCAACTCGGAAATGGCATGGGAGGGGATTGGAGTAATGATTGGGATAGTAACGTTCCAGTCGCAGTGAATATGTTTGGCGTGTTGGCTGGAAGGGATATTGTGCAGGTTTCGGCTGGTGGAGCGCATACTCTCGTCCTAGATAGTGAAGGTAGAGTTTTTGCATGGGGATGGAATAATTTCGGTCAACTTGGAAATGGTATAAGTGGTACATGGTTAAACAGTACCGTACCTGTAGCAGTGAATATGTTTGGTGTGCTGGCTGGAAGGGATATTGTGCAGGTATCGGCTGGTAGCCATTCTCTCGCCCTAGATAGTGAAGGCAGAGTTTTTGCGTGGGGACATAATGGTGAAGGTCAACTTGGAAATGGTACAAATATTCATAGTACCGTACCTGTAGCGGTGAATATGACTGGTGTGTTGGCTGGAAGGAATATTGTGCAGATGACAGGTGGTCAAGTGTATACTCTCGCCCTCGATAGTGAAGGGAATATTTTTGCGTGGGGGCGGAACACAGGCGGGCAGCTTGGAAATGGTATGGGTGGGGATTGGAGTACTAGTTGGAATAGTAACATCCCAGTCGCAGTGAATATGACTGGCGTGTTGGCTGGAAGGAATATTGTGCAAGTTGTGGCCGGTTGGGGTCATCACTCCGTTGCCTTAGACAGTGAAGGAAACGTGTTTGCGTGGGGGCGGAATGATGGTGGTCAATTCGGCAACTGTACAAACATAGGTAGCAACGTGCCGATACTCATAAATCTCGGATGTAATACCCCGATGAACCCAATAGAATCGGTTACGCTGGGTGGTCTTCCTTGCACAGATATTCGTATTATCAACAGAAACACAATAACTTGCGTAACACCAGCTCATCCAGCAGGAACAGTAGATGTGGTAGTTAATACACTACATGGATCAGTAACCCTGTATCGGGGATATACCTATATAGACATTCCTGATGTGCCGAATACGGGGCATTTGCGGCAAGACTCCTAAAATTTTAAGAATATAGTTTGCATTACTCGAAAAATGCTCGCACTATCTATGGTCTTGTCCAAGTATCGTTGATTGGTATGTTTCGATAAAATTCCATTAAGTCTGGCGACCAAAACGTTAACCCTGAATTAGTGCCATGCCACAGCCATGCTGATCCAGAAGGTAAAGCTGGATTATCGTCAGCTACATAGAAGTATCCACCTAGAATAAGTGTCCTGAGACCTGCTGTATTTCTAAACATACTAGCCATGGTTTCAACATTTCTAGTATCCCAAGTAGATAAATCAAGTGTGTGTAGACTAGTCATCCCTGAGAATAGGTTGTCTGTCATTGTCACATTACTTAAATCAAAGTTCGATACGTCTATAGTTATCAGTCCAGTGGCATACCTGAATAATCCTGTCATGTCTATAACATTACTTGTGTCAAAATTTGTTACGTCAAGTGATGTTAAGCTATGTGTACCTCTAAACATATTAAGCATATTTGTGACGTTGCTTGTATCGAAGCCAGTTACATCTAAGCTAGTTAAGGCGTGCATATCTCTAAATATTGCAGCCATACCATCACCTACTACATTGCTGGTGTTGAAATTCGATACATCGAGTACCGCTAAGCTACTAGCGCCATTAAACATATTGCTCATACTAGTTACATTGCTTGTATTAAAATTCGAGACATCAAGAGTGACTAGGTTTGGCAGGTCCCTAAACATACCGTCCATTCTTATCACACTGCTTGTATCCCAAGAATATAGGTCTCCAACAGTTGTTAAAAGATTTGCATTTCTAAACATTGAATTCATGTCCGTAACGTTATTTACGTTAAAGTGAGATACATCTAACGACTTTAAGCTAGTTGCTGATAAAAACATTAATCCCATATTTGTTACATTATTCGTATTGAAATTACTAATATCTAAATATTCGAGATAAAACATATCCCTAAACATTGAAGACATTGCCGTTACCACCCCAGTATCAAAGTGAGATACATCAAGTTCGGTAAGGGCTGTTTCTCTGAAAAGATCTGTCATATTGGTAACGCGGCTAGTGTTCCAGGTGCTAATGTTTAGGGTATCTAAACTAGTCATCCCTCTAAACATACCATTTATCTGTCTGACATCACTTGTGTTCCATGACGATAGGTCAAGCTCACTAATGTTAGATGTATACCTAAACATATTATCGAAACGCTGAGCGCTTGCTGTATCCCACATAGCGACCATGTCAAGGTTGGTTATGTTAGATGCGCCATTAAATAGATTATCAAAACGCCTAACGCCACTTGTGTCTAGATATTCAAGACCTATTATCTCGGTGAGGTTTGTTAAGCCAGCGAATATTCCACGAAAATCTGGGCCAAGAAGAACTGGCTCGTCAAAATCAAAGACAACGCGGTTGATGCTTGTATTATGGGCAATCCACGGGCTGGAAGTAGCTGTTGAATCCATCCTGCCGGGCTGAACAATTAGCGTCCCGTCATTACAAAGTTCCCAAGGCGCTCCACCCTGAGCTTCAGTCCCAATTCGTCCTGACGCAACTACCATGCAAGCATGAGGCCATTCGTTTGCTACTGCAGTAAATACAATAGTGCCAGTGTAGGTATCAGGTCTCATGGAGAAATCTGCTATAGCACCAATCCGCAATGTAGTCTGGTCATCCATACTGATGCCATCAGTCTGACGAATCATCCAAGCTAGTGTTCCGGTAGGAAGAATAGGATTAAACACATCAAATGGTGCTATTGACGCCCCCCAATGACCGACAGGAAAGTTTACTACAGATGTTGACGCATCTATGGGGCGAAACCTCTGGTTGTCGTTTAGGCTAGAGCATGGAACATCGGTGTTTGTCAGGCCTCTAAGACACTGTTCAGTCCCTGACATCTGCACAGTCAATGCGTACCCAGTAGGGTTGTCTGTAGAGACGGTAACAATAACATCCTGTGTGGATAGTGTGCTATCTATTGTATTAAGTGCGCCTAGATTAATAGTAGTCGATGAAACGGCTAGTTCAATAGTAGAACCTAGTGTGGAGGTAGTAGTGTAGTGAGGCTGTGGATCTGGACGCTCAAGAACAGAAACATAGAGGGCTGATAGTTCGGCTATGAGGGCGAGAGTGAGAGGTGTGGCGAGTAGAGTTAGTAAGACCGCAAAGATGCGCCTACGTAAAAAAGGCGCTCCGCGCATGAATGTGCGTCTCGTTGTATCTCTCCCAGACATAGTTTGATTATATCATAAACGGTTTCGCTAGGGATGAGATGGTGGTTTTATCTGTCGTGGCGGAGGAAGAGTATATCCCAGTAGGCGACTCCGAAGCCGACGAGAGCGAAGAGGTAGGTGGAGTTGGCGAGGTGGCTGATGAGGGTGGTGGAGAAGTCATCGAAAAGGACGAGGCGGTCGAGGGCGATGGAGGAAAATGCGAGAAGTATGAGCGTGAGGGTGGCGGCTTGGATGATCTTGGGGATTTTGCGGGGGATTTTATCGGTGCGGAAATAGAGAATGAGCGGGGCGAGGACGATAAATATGAGGCTAATTATGGCGCTGATGAGGTTGAACGGGGCGGCAGTGGCGATATTCGAGATGAAGTGTGAGACGTCGGTATTAATGAGCTGGTCGAGAAAGCTGCCAGCGATGATGGCGAGGATGGTGGCGCCAGTGCGTTTACCGGTGGCGAAGAAGATCAGGAAGAGGATGATGGTGACAGCAAGTATGATCATGAGATGATTTTATCATAAAGTCGAGGCTAGTGGTGTGGTGATAGGAATCGTAGTATCATGGGTATATGAAAGAAAATATACAAATTGCAGAGATGACAACTATGAGACTGGGGGGTGCAGCGCGGTATGTGTTTGAGATTGAAAAGTATGAGGATATTGTAGAGGCACATAGGTTTGCAAAAGAAAAAGGACTGGCTGTGTTTGTGCTGGGTGAGGGAGCGAATGTGATTGGGCGGGATGAGGGGTATGAGGGGGTAGTGATGGTGAATAGGATGAGAGGGGTTGAAGTGGAAGAGGGTGTGGTGCGGGCTATGGGTGGGGAGGTTTTTGATGATTTAGTGAGGGTGAGTGTGGAGTATGGATTGTCGGGGATTGAGGCGTTGACCAGTATACCTGGGACGGTGGGAGCTGGGCCAGTACAGAATGTAGGAGCATACGGGCAAGAATTTGGGGATGTGATTCGGGTGATTCGGGCGTATGATTTTAAGACTGGCGAGAGTGTGGAGTTGACGCGAGAGGAGTGTGGATTTGGGTATAGGCGGAGTATTTTTAACTATGGTGTAGATATGGGGCGGTATTTTATTTATGAAGTGGAGATAGAATTGGCGCAGGCTACCGAGCTTGCACCGCCTTTTTATACGTCGCTACAGAGATATGTAGATGAGAATGGAGTAGTGGATTTTTCACCTGCAAGTATCAGGCGGATGGTGGCGGAGATTCGGGCAGAAAAACTGCCTGATCCGGCAGTGGAGGCGAGTGCGGGGTCGTTTTTCAAGAATGTGATCGTGGATGCGGCAGAAGAGGAGAGATTGAAAAGTCTGGGAGCGCCAGTGTTTGACGAGGCAGATCGACGAGTGGTGCCGAGTGGATGGCTGATCGAACATTCGGGACTAAAGGGCGAATTGATTCATGGTATGCGAGTAAGTGGGAAAGCGGCATTGATTTTGATCAATGAGTCGGCGAAGTCGTATGAGGACTTGGCGGCGGCACGAGAAGAGATTCGGCGAGTAGTGAGAGAGAAGTTCGGTGTGTCATTAGAACAAGAGCCAGTGGAGATGGTGTAGATCAATAGGGGTGGAAGTGATACAATTGGTGGAATGAGACAACTAAACGGTGCGGAACTCGCGGACTATATGAAAGAGCGGCAGGCTAAGCAGGTGAGACACCTACGACAGTCGTGTGGTGTGGTGCCGAAGTTAGTGATTTTGAGAGATTCGGATAATCCTGTGATCGGGGTGTATGTGCGGATGAAGATGGCCTATGGGGAGGATATCGGTGTAGAGGTGGAGGATAGACTGGTGAAAACGAGACAGTTGGCGGCAGAGGTGGAGCGAGTGAATAGAGACGAGAGTGTACATGGGGTGATTGTGCAGTTGCCGTTAGTTGATCCTGGGATGACAGACGAAGTGACGAGTAAGATCCGAGGGGAGAAAGATGTAGATGGGCTTGGGGATGGAGAGATGTTTGATAGTGCGACAGCGACGGCAGTAACGTGGCTTTTGGCGGCGTATGGAGTGGAGTTGAAGGGGAGGAAGATTGCTATTGTAGGATACGGGAAGCTGGTGGGTGCGCCGTTGGCACAGATATGGGGAGCGAGTGGGTATGATTTGGAGGTTTTTAGGAGGAAGGATGCGGATAGACTAGCGACGGCGTTGAAAGAATTTGATGTGATCGTGTCGGCGACTGGAGTAGCGGGGTTGATTACGAATGAGATGGTAAAGGAGGGTGCGGTGGTGGTTGATGCGGGGACGGCGAGTGAAAAAGGAGTGATAAAAGGCGATGTGACGGAAGATGTGCGGGCGAGGAAAGACGTGATGGTGACGCCGAAGAAAGGCGGAGTGGGTCCGCTGACTATCGTGGCGCTTTTTGATGGAGTGTTGAGAGCTACTGAGTATTATCGAGAGCTTACTGAGAATTGAGAGTTTCTTTGACTTTTGCGACGACTTGGCGAGGGGTCATCTCGGCTTTTACGATGTAGGCGGAGACGTTTAACGTGTTGAGAGATTGAGGGGATTCTTCTTGACCTGTGTTTGTGAGGATGATAACAGGGATGCTTTGTCCCCATTTTTGTTTGCGGATTTGGGCGAGAGCTTCGTCGCCAGTCATTTCGGGCATCTGGAGGTCGAGGAGGATGATGTCAGGGAGGAAATCTTTTACGAGGTCGACGCCCGTGCGGCCGTTGTTGGCGATTTGGACGTTGAAGCCTTCGGTTTCGAACTTCATGCGGTACATTTGGTTGATCGTGGAATCGTCCTCTATGATGGCGATTTTTGTCGGTGTAGTCATTGAGATAATAGTAGGGGAAAGCATAAGGATTGTAAAGCGCTACAGGGGCGAGTGAGGTATGGGGTTTGTTAAACATAAGTGATATACTGGGAAGGTATGTGGATAGAGCTGATGGCGTTGGTGGTAGCGGGGATTATCGCACTGCTGGTGGGATTTGCAGGTTTGCTTGGTGGTGGGTCGCGGGTGCGCAGGGCGTTGTTTTTTGTGTCGAATGTGGCTTGCGCTGTCTGGGCGGTGGGGATTGCGTGGTTTTTAACAGCAGACAATGAAGCGACTCTAATGTTGGCGACGAAGATTTATTGTGCAGCAGCAGCGATTATAGCATGGTCGGTGGTTTTGCTGGCTTATACGTTTTTTGGCTTCCGTGATAATGTCGGAAAATTAGCCCTATTGACGGCGGGGCCGCTAGTGGGGGTTTTGGCGATGATATTTATTTGGCCAGATAGTTTAATCTGGTCGGTGTCTGTGCAGGAGTGTCGTAATACTTTACAACTGAATATGCTGGGGTATGTGGCGTATAGTTGGTATTTTGCGGCGTATATGGTGGCGGCAATCGGGTTTTTGGTGGTGGATTTGGTGCGAAATGCTAAAGATCAGGGGACTCGACAGCAAGTAAAGGCGGTGTTGGTGGCGTATTTATTGTTTATCGTGATTGGCGCATGTTTCAATTTAATATTGCCGTGGACAGGGGTGTTTAGTCTGATCTGGGTGGGGCCGCTAGGAGTGATTGCGTTTGCGATGATTTTGTACTGGGCGACGATGAAATATAAATTGTTTGATTTTCGGGATGTAACGATCAAAGGGTTTGCATATATAGTTGTGATTGTGCCAATTTTTATACTATATTCGGTGTTTGTGGAGTTTTTGCTGGGGAGAATTTATCAATTAGATGAGGTGAGATTTGAGCTGTATATGCTGAAGTTTTTGGCGGTGATGGCGGTGGTGATAGCTGTTCCGATTGCGCGACGACTGAGTGGTTTTTTGCATAAAGCTGCGAAACTGGAAGATTATGAGGTAAGGGATGTGTTGACGAAGCTGAATAATACTGTGGCGACGAATCACGATATGAGGAGATTGTTGGTAAAAAGTGCTAGGCAAATACGGGAAGCGCTAGGAGTGAAGTCGGTAAGTTTTGTGGTGGCAGAGGTGGAAGGTAAAAATAAGATCTTTGGATCGCCCGGAATGAGGTTTAGTAGTAGTGAAGAGGGGGTGATGACGGAGTATATGGATCGGAGTGTACTTAGGAATGTGATGGTGAGATACATAGCGGATAATGAGCCGATTAAAGAGGTATTGAGGCGACATGCTTTGGCGGTGATGATGAGAATTGAATTTGTGGGGGAGATGGCGCAAAGTCAGATGGCGGGATATATCGTAGTAGGGGAAAAGCACGAAGGTAGAGGTTTTACAGATAAAGACATGGAAGTGTTGGATAAGGTGGCGGATATTATGCTGCTGGCGATTGAGAGCGAGCATTATCATCAACAGGTGCAGAGTTTTAATGAGAATTTGAGGAAGGAAGTACGGGCGGCGACGCGGAATTTGAAGGAGAGTAATCGGAAGTTGCAGAGGCTGGATGCGACGAAGGATGAGTTTATTAATATGGCGAGTCATCAGCTGAGGACGCCATTAACGAGCATAAAGGGATATGTAAGTATGATGCTGGACGGTGATGCGGGGAGTTTGACGCCGACGCAGAGGCAGTTTTTGAATGAGGTGTATTACAGTAGTAATAAAATGGTACATATTGTGAATGATTTTCTGGATGTGAGCAGGTTGCAGACGGGGAAGTTTTTGGTGAATAAAACGTCGGTACGGCTGGATCAACTGGTGCTTGGAGAGGTGAAGAATCTGGAGCCGGTAGCGAAAGCGGCAGGGCTGAAAATCAAGTGCGAGATAGCGGAGGGAGAGGAGTTTCTGATGGAGATAGATGAGCTGAAAGTGAAGCAAGTAGTGGGGAATTTATTAGATAATGCGATTTATTACTCGAAGCCGGAGACGACGATTACGGTGAGGTTACGAGAGGAGGATGGTAAGGTGATTTATGAAGTAGAAGATAAAGGGATCGGAGTGCCGAAAGAGGAGCAGAAGGAGCTGTTTACGAAGTTTTATCGGGCGAGTAATGCGAGAAAGCAAAGGCCTGATGGGACAGGGGTGGGGCTTTTTTTGGCGCGGAAAGTGATGACGGCGATGGGAGGAGGAATGATTTTTCGATCAAAAGAGGGAGTGGGGAGTGTGTTTGGGTTTTGGTTGAAGCGCTAGCGCTTCTGGAGGGAAACCCCTGGTTCCCCTCCACGCGCAGGGCGCGGAGTGAATCCGCGCATCTGGCTCTCCCCTCCTCAAACTAAAATGAAAACAACCCCTTTTGGGGGTTGTTTTCGTGGTGAGAGCTTGACGCTCAAGTCTTCTCTTTAGAGCGGTCAACTCTCTCTATGCTTTCCTTCGGCTGATCCAGTAGTAAGCACCGCTGGTAGCGAGGCTACCGAGACCAATGATACTACCGATAACACTTGCACCAGTCACTGGAAGTTCAGGTGGAACTTCAGGTGGGGTAGGTACGTATGGATCGTCTTCACATTCTCGAGTGACATTAACTGTAGCAGTCTCTTCTTTGAGAGGGCCGTCAATTGCTGGAACGTCGGCCTGACCGCGGTTAACTAGTTGGTTAACACCACAGTTTAGGACACTTGCTTCACCGATACGAGCTCGGAACCTCACAAAGGCGTCGCCGTTTGGAAGGTAGCTACCGATGTTGATACCAGTGGTTGTGACACCGTCAGGCATTGCAACACCATCTGGGTGATTAGTGTTGAAGAGTAGTGTAGTTCCAGCGACGTAAGAAACGTGAGCAGGTAGGATGTCGCGAATCATGACATTCTCGACAGTTACACTACTGGTGTTTCGGAAGTGGATCTGATACTCAACATAGCTGCCTGGCTGTGCAGTGATGGTTTTTTGCCAGCTATCTGCACCAGTTTGACCGAGGCGCCTCACGTGCTTGTCAACTGTAAAGCTGTACTGTGGGGCTTGCTCAGCGAACTGAGGTCGAACCACAAAAGTCACAACTCCGTCATAGCGGAAACATCCTGGGATGCGGCCATCGAGGGCAGTCCATCCGAGGAGGGCGCCGTTGCTCGTGAACAAGTTGTCTGAGAGAGCGACACCGTTAGTGAAGTGGTTGTTGTGGAACATGATAGTTCCGGGGACGATATAAAGATTGAAATCTTCGTTTGCCCACAGAGTAGTGTTGTCCCAGACGCGCTGTGGTGTAGCGTTGCTGGATTCAATACCACCGTTAATAGTGTGAGACCGGCCTGTCGCAGTTGGTACATTGACAAGGGCTCGCACGTTTTCGGCTACTAGGCCGAGGTTGTCAGCGGCGTTGTTATGTACGTAAAGACGAATAACATACTCGCGACCTCGCTGTACTTGTAGGTTGGACGACCAGAGGTTGTTAGTTCCTCGTTCGCGTGCGCCTACGAAGTTGCGCTCGTCACCGATATGTGGGTTGTCGGTGATCGAGTTAAATGTGATGAATGGTGCTGGATTTGCTACGGTGAACGTTTGGCGGTTTGGGCCCCACGCATTTGCAGCAATCGGCACAACTACGGCTAGCAAGAATACACCGATGATCGCATAAAGCGACTTCGGAGCAGATTTGATAGCACGGAGAATTTTGTTCATTTGTAAACTCCTATTCTAGAGGCGATAAAGCCTCGTTAGATATGCTTATTGATTGGTAGTTAGGTTGATATTAGAGTGCGAAAACAATCTTAAAATCTCGATGATCAGCCGAATTGTTAACGGACTCCGTATGCCTAGACTCCACCTCTAACGCATAGATGAACACATTATAGCACACTATATCGGTAACGTCAATAGTTATTACCATATTTTTGAAGGATTTTCAACAGAGGTGAAAATGGTTGTGTTAGGTGAGACTTAGGGTTTTAGATAAATTAAGTGTTTTTTGTGAATAAATTCGGGATAGAAAATGAAAAACCCCGCCTGGATGGCGGGGATGATTCATAAGGTACGATAGATCTAGTTTTACCTACTCACCGCGGCCGACGGTTTTTCATCTAGCTGCAGTCTAGACGATGTAGATAAAACTTATCTAAAGTCTAGTTTTTTGCTGAGATGTTGCGATTTAACCCCAAGGGTCGTCTGTTGATTCTCCTGTTGAGGTATCGCTACCACCGAGTCCGCTGTCTGTCGTTGAGCCTGTATTTGGTGTTTCGGCTACAGGTGGGTCGGGTTCGGTAGTTTGTACTGGTGAAGACTCTGTGAAAGGGTCTTCGGTAGGAGTACCAGGTCCGCCTGTGTCGGGGACTCCGGGTGCGCCTGGCGAAGCATCGCTAGGCACTTCGGGCATCGGACCTCCTGGTGGGTCGTCTTCTATGGGCGGTGGAGGTGGTTGCACGGGGATATCCTCGTCAGGAACTGGGTTGCCGGGACCGGGCGGCGGTGTTGGTGCCGGTATTGGCGGTGGCGGAGTTGGATTCGGGCGAGGGTCCTCGTTTGTCGGAGGATCATCCTCTGACGGAGTTCCTGGGCCTGCTGGATCCTCGTTCTCGCCGTGTCCGGGGTTGTCCGGATTTTGTTCCATAACCGAGTCGTCGGGGTCTTTGGGTTGCTCTGGCGGTATGACCGTATTGGTCACAGTCACCGTAACATTCCCGTTGGCGTCGACGCTTCTGCTGTATGACACGTTGTAGTGTGCGGGTACAGTTTCAGTGACGAACCATTGGGT
>Ga0123355_10008551_pt1 | contig 15462 bp, 5 predicted proteins | sample TergutEmb28metaG_3_FD_89872 | JGI IMG/M metagenome (GOLD analysis project Ga0123355, IMG submission 89872) | Embiratermes neotenicus P1 segment gut microbial communities from Petit-Saut dam, French Guiana - Emb289 P1 | ecosystem: Host-associated > Arthropoda: Insects > Digestive system > Gut ... | reverse complement strand
CTCAGGAGCTTGCGACTTATTTGTTGAGTTATTTCATGGGTTGTATTGCTCTGGTTCGATGTGTGTTGGTGTTACGTTGTGGTTTGGCTGGGGTGGTGTGGTATCCGTATGTAGGCTGAAGCCTACATACGGATAACACTCCACTGCTATGTCTGTTACACACCCTGCCCTTCTCATACCGCCTCTACTCAGCCCGGTAATAAAGCCTTGTGAGAATGTAAGTTATGCAGTTGCTCTGTGTTACTTTCTCCTTTCGCCCTTTGCGTTCACTTCTGTCCAAATTATCTTGTCAACAGTTCTTTCTCAGTCACCCGTACCTCATAATGTGATATGCACTTTTCATATCAGTATAAAACAACGGGCGAAAACGTAGTTTTATGCAAGTAAATGAAATTCTTATGGCCAAACCAGAAACTTGAGACCAGCGTTTTTATGAGCCTTCGTATGTCATACATTTTTTCATTACACCCAGTAAGATGCAAAATCGTGTGGATAATAAATTTTTACAACAAATTTAAAAAAAAAACTGAATATCTCGGTTGTGAAATTTCCAATGAAAACGAAATGATAACAAAAACTAACAAAATGTTCTCAAGTACTGGGAATTCGAAACAACACAATAAAACCAACTTTGATCCAGAAAGTTTCAAGAATGAAAGTATATAATGCACTGGATCTGTCCATTCTTTTATATGGAAGCGAAATTTGGACCCTTAGAAAGAAGGATAAAAAACAGTACCATCGGGATGAAATTTTTCCGAAGAACAGCCGGGTACACCCATTTGAAAACAGAAGGAATGAAGAAGTGTTGGAAGAACTGCAAGCAGAACCAGTTGACGAGAAACTAAGAAGACACAAATCAAATTGGCTACTACATTTAACAAGAATGAACACCAACAAGGTGCCAGAATTAATGCTGAATTATATACCAAATGGACGGAGACGACTTGGAAGGCTTTTGACGAGACTATTAGACGAAGCCGAATCAAGTCTGTCAAGGTCTAACTCGTGACGGATGGTGGTGATGATGATGAAGATAATGATAATGATTTTCCTTACTAGATCTTTAATATTAGCCTGATGCACTGCTCGAATCTACAGATCTTAATGTTAAGCACAGATGTCAATGTTTTTATGTAGCATACAATCAGTACCTTTCTTGACAATTTGTACGTCAATTTGTTGAACAGCTGATATTTTGTTACGTTTGAATTTCTGTAGGCACCCAAAAGCAATCTTCTAGAGACACTAACCGCATGGCTATTTTTTTTTTAAATTTCCATTGCAGTCATGTATGCTTGGCCCTCTCCACGAGAGGATGGAGTTTTTGTGTCCTCCTGACTTTCTTGTTTCTTTCTTCCTCTGAGTTACATTCCTTTGAATCCGCATGGTTGACCCTGTAGGACACGTTACAGTAGGTTCCGTTGGCAGCTGATTTATCATTTCCTTTCTGACTACTTCATTTCCTTCGACCAGTTGCTGTGTAACACTTGCTGTCAACAATCTTGTCTCATCACTGTCTAATATGTTTGTCCGTACACATGTACATGACAACAGCAGGTCATTATAATTATAAAACATTGGTCATGATGGCTAATCCTAGTTAAAGTTACTGTTTACCACGTCATATTTTTATGTTGCATTAGATTTCTACTACCTCTGCAAATTGTCTAAGAATATATAATTCTGTACTAATGAGTTCGTCTGACCATTATTGCCAATTTTTACAATTGTTTCCCATGCGTAGATGTATGCTGTATGTACTGTCTGTTTTAGCGTTCTGGTTAAACAATAAAATGACTAACAGAAACAGAAATTCTTTATTATCTGACATGATTATCTTCAGAGGAGAAACTTTCATCTGTTAAATACAGTAGCTGAAGAATAAAAAAAAAACAACTAGATGTCACTTATTATTTTATTGTACTTCGTATGGGCTCAACATGTTTCGAGCATTACTATGCCCATCATCAGGAGCTCGCGACTATGATGTTCATTACCACATTGGTCGTATCGTTCTTTGTTGGCTGTGTGTTGGAGGTTAGGTGCTGGTAGGCTGGAAGTAGTGTCTGGGCTGCAGCCCGAACACTACTCCAGGTTACCAGCACCTAACCTCCAACATACAGCCAACCAAGAAGGATACGACCAATGTGGTAATGAACATCATAGTCGCGAGCTGCTGCTGCTGGGCATAGTAATGCCCGAAACCTGTTGAGCCTATAAGAAGTACAATAAAATATTAAGTGACATCTAGCTGGTTTTTTATTCTTCAGTTATCACAATGATGCACGGTCCAATAAACATCATATTAACTAAATACAGTTTTCCTTTATTAACGGCCTACTTTAGACACCCTGAAAATCGTCAGATCACACAATAATTATCTAAACTAAATTTCTTGAAGAGGTCGTGCGTGCTGGCATTCTTGTTAAGGTACAGATGTTTTGATATCCGACCTGTTTATCTTGTATTGTCTGTAGATCCTCCCTGTGATATAACAGTGACCATTTAGAAGAATTCTAAATCAAAATAAGCATGTAAAAGATGAGCCAATTGTACCTACACTAACGTCAGAAAATATGTATTTTTTTTTTTTGCACACGCACGTGCGGTATATATTTGCGAATATGAATGAGTGTATAAGAACACGTGATGGAAATAAGAACATCTAACGAAGGATAATCCAGCGAAGAAAAATAGTTATCAGGAAATTTATATGAGTGCTCGTAGGATTATACGACGTGCTAGGAGGTGAAACGAACCTACTGAGAACAGGTGAAAGTTGAAAATACTCGCATATTACACCAGGAAAAAAAATGAAGAAATGTGGTGGAAACACGTGATGTGAATAGGTGTCAGAAACGCTTCTTCTCGGATTATATGCGCAAACCAAATGGATAGACGGGGAAAGAGAAGGAATGAAACGGCCATACTGTAAAAGCGCTAGGACTATGTTGGTGAATTGTTAAAGGCAAAAAAGGGATATATCTCAGGAAAGCGTAGGTTTCCGTGATAAAATAGGGACACTTTAAGGAAGAGAGATGAATTTGGAGACATTGACTTAGATTGAACAGTCTTTTAAAATTGGGTTGATGTTGAACCATTTAAATCAACTCCATGTAGGTAATATATGCATAGGGTGAGCATAAGAAATGTAATATTGCTCAAGAAGTAAGAGGCGTAATGCAACAACGAAACGTATTGAGCTGTGTAACACCATAAGGGTTTTAAATCATGGTACTTGAGGTTCAACATCTTGCCACCAGTGGCGCGAACACCTTAGTTGTATAAAATAGCACGTCAGGAGCTAAGAGCTGTTCGTGTACTCTGACATCACACCTGTAGTTATAGTGTGAGTTTTATCGCGGCATTTGGTAGGAAACCACCAATGAAAATGTCTATCAGCAGGTGATCTTCGTAGTTGCTCAGTGAGACTGGTATTTGTAAAGGGAACCCCCCTGCAGGCGATCAGTTACTAAAGCTGAGATGTTTGAGCGGATGGCTTAAAATTAAATATGCCAGAGTCGACGCAGATCAAAATTCTGGAAACTCAAGTTACAGAGAGCCGTTGCTGGAACATATCATAAAATCCTTTGCTTTTCAGTCGCAAATAATAATATTCCATGATGACTTTCTAAAAGAAAATACTCCATTGGTCTATCATCACACGTTACTAAGTATGTATCTTTAGGTTCCTTTGTGTGTTTTCATTCATCAGTTTCTTGGTATTGCTCTCTGTTTTTGGTAGAAAGCTTTATTCTAAGTACTTCTTCAGATGTGTTTCTTATTGTTTTCTTAGCTGTCACATCTTCTCTGTAGTGGAAGGAAGAAGATGTGCAAAAGAAAAAAAGGAAAATCAATCCCCAGGTGGTAGCAGCCCAGAACGAATCCAGCTTTCATTCTACGTTTTTCTCCTTTCTCTTTGTACTTACGCCTTCTGGTACGCCACTGTTGTCTTCTTTCTGAAATATCTGGAATTTTACCTTCTTTCATCTTTCGCGCTTACCGTAGCTTTACTTCTCCCGAAGAGAAAATCAACACCGCAGTTTTCAGTTTCCTTGTTCACTAAAGCTTTACCCCGTACAGTAAGTACCCAAATTTGCCTTCTGTTATTTTAAAAGCTACTTCTGCTTCATTTCTTTCTGTTGCTATTCCCTCAAAGTGCACTCATGATGTGCTTTCCTTTGACTTATTGTGTGTGTGTGTGTGTGTGTGTGTGTAGAACGTGATGTTTGTAAGCGTCGTATATGACAGCCTGTTGGGACACTTGGTTCTAGAGGCTGTATATAACACTCAAATGATCTTGGTTTGATAGAGAAAAGGGCAGCATATTACAGATGTTATCGTCCGGGAGATAACCTATATGATACGGGAAAATGCACGACACCGTTTTGCATCTGCGATATGTGTAGGTCGGCACTCGTCCTCAGGTTTCGACATGTTAAATCAAAGTAGTTTCAACAATACCATCTTTTGGAACGCGACGCCAAGCCGTTTGATGTAAATTTGCCTGCGTTGTGAAGGAACGTGCTACGTCCATCTTCAGGGTGTTTTGAAAGGGCGTGATATTTGTGTCCTGAAGACGGAGGTAGCATTTTTTCCGAAACGCCCATAGGTCTGTACCAGATTACTCGGTGTAATCACCACCGTCAGTCCCACCAATGTCACCGTAACTTTACTTTGGCGGCTAGATAGAGCTGCGTTACAAAGTGCCGCAAAATTCTCCGATCAAACAAGAGCCTTTTATCATTTAAAATTTCATGAAACTAATTTTGTTGTGCGTGTACGACAATTTCAGCATTACTGCTCGAGGTTTTCACCAATCAAATTTTCTGTCTTTGACCCCATTTCATGGACCCAAAGATCACTATATTCACTCCTATGCATGTATTCTTCTGGGCTTGTGTTAAGGATAATGTCTACCTCTGCCCGTTGCCGACGACATCAGAAGACCCAGCAACACGGATCACAGAGAACTATGCAAAAATTGATCACACTATTGACTAACAAGGCATGAAATTTAATTATAAACTTAACATAAGGCACGTTCGCTAACCATTGTTGCTGCGGATAAGAAGAAGTATTACATATTAGTTATCAGTCACGCAATACGCATGTGCCCTATTGTATAGTCATCTGTGGTCTGTCCGGTTGTACCGCAGTTTTCCACATTATATCAGAAATGGCACGATTTTAGTTAAAAAAAATTATGGAGAATTTTCTGAGGCTTTTCTCATTTTAAGAAAAATTCAGCGAGATATTTTATTAACAGAGGTCTTCAAGTAAAGTGCCCGTTATAGTTTTCGGATTCTAATTAAACTTGAAGTTTCTCGACAGCTTTTCGAACAATAGCCTAGTATCAAACTTCATGAAAATCCAACCAGTGATAGCTGAGTTGTGCCATGCGGGCGGACAGGCGGACAGACGTGTAGTAGTCGCTTTTGCAGTTTTGCGAAAGCGCCTCAAAACTGCCTCAGGTTAATGAATATCTTGTGCACACGGTTCGAGCTGCTTGCGGCTCTGACAATGATTTGTATTAGTTTCTTTTAAACTTTTTAGTTATCTGTATCGTTGCACCGTGCATTTTGTAGTTTATTTAAGTAACACACCAACAAATGCGCATATGTAGTCTTTAATAATCTAAAATTTACATTAAAACTCTCCTACATGTTTCGATCACACGATCATTCTTAGCGAGCATACTTTGCTCCTTGCTAAAGTTACAGTTTAAAATCGTTTGTCTTTAATAACTTTAGCCTGGTGTTCTTATAATTGTTGCTTAGTTTTGCTTGTTGGGCACTCACTATCTTTACCGTTGCACTGTGTATTTTGTAGTTTATTTAAGTAACACACCAACAAATGCGCATATGTAGTCTTTAATAATCTAAAATTTACTAAAACACTGAAAACGCTCCTACATTTTTCGATCATACGATCATCCTCAGGGAGCATACTCTGTTCCTTGCTAAAGTTATAGTTTAAACTGTAACTTTAGCAAGGAACAGAGTATGCTCCCTGAGGATGATCGTATAATCGAAACATGTAGGAGTGTTGAATAAAGAGAGACCAACTTGATGCCACTTGTTTTATTATTACTTTATTCAGTGCTCAACATGTTTCGGACGTTAATACATCCATCCTCAGGACCTTGCGACTAATTAGTTGAGTTACTTCATGGGTTGTATCTGTAAGAAGTATAGAGGTATTGTGTTAGCGCGCTATTTATTAGGGCGTTGTTGGTTTTGATGTGTGTGGCTGTTTTAGAGAGTGTGTTTCGCAAGTATTGTCTGCCGTGGCGTCTTATGGTGATTGAGTGTTTTGAGTAGCATGATGTGATAATGTCTCCTGAATATTGTATCTGTACTTCCACATACCTGGTTCGAAGTGTGTTGTTATGGTCTCTCTTTATTCAACTATCAAGATGAAGCACGGTCCACTAAACATAAGATGTAGGAGTGTGTTAAGCGTTTTAATGTAAATTTTAGATTATTAAAGACTATGTGTGCATTTGTTGGTGTGTTACTTAAATAAACTTTTTAGTTAATTTTTCTGGTAGTTTGTATTTCAGAATTTGCTTGAACATGCTTTACAAATACTACATTAAAACCTTCAGGTTCTCTTACGGACAATTTATGTATGTATATTACCAATATCGGCTTCGGCGGTCTAGGGGTAGCGTGCTGGCCTTTAGTACCCAAGTTTACGGGTTCAAACACGGCCGAAGCCGTCGGAATTTTAGGGCGAAAAAATCTTCAGCACGCCTTCCTTCGGAGGGGAAGTAAAGCCGTCGGTCCCATGTCGTAGATTTGCGGTATGTAAAAGATCCCTAAATTTAGGTGGAAGTCGGAATTCAGGCAAAATTACTACCGGACATCTTTCTCGCCCACAGTCCCACCTTTCGCTGCTAGGATCTCTCGCGTCGTTGCGGACGGAGGCATCTGGCGGCTGAAGTGGGAACGTCTAAAGGCGGGGGAAAGCAATGGCAAACTACCCCTAAGAACTTGCCTACCGGTCACACGACTGGGCTCTGGTTCCTGTCAAGCCCGGTCTTCAAGGCTGAACACTAATGAATGATATTACCAATGTTTCAACCACTCCTCCCGAAACCAAAGCCACTGGCGCCTGGCAAGTCATTACGAGTAGCATACAAACGAGAAAAAGGCATATCAGGACTTAGAGTCACACGTGAAATAATGGAGTTACAAATAGAAAACTGAGTGAAAAACCTAATGGCTCCTACATGTTTCGCCGCTATTATCTCGCCATCTTCAAGGAGCCGACACCAACATTTCTTGAAAACATAGGGAAATAAAATACATCCCAATAAGCGTACACATGTTGCGCTATAAATAGTGCAGAATTTTGAAGCTTTTGTTGAAAATTATATACATTAATGTAATGTAATATGCTAAAACGGTAATAATAATAATAAAGAAGCCGAGAAGATTCTAAAATATAAAGACCTTACAATAGAAATACAGCGCACATGGAATGTAAAAACAAAGGTGATACCAGTAATAATAGGGGCGACTGGGACTATTTTAAAGTAATTTAGCAAATACGTGAGCAAAATACCAGGAAAACATGAAGTTAAGGAACTACAGAAAACAGCCATATTGAGCACTGCACACATACTTCGGAGAGTACTAATGTAAAAATACAAGAGATTCAACACTGAAACTAACGATATAAGCACCATGAATAGTAACAACAGAATAGCTGCAACACTGTATTCCCTAGGGACATACTTTTCTCAGGAATATAAGTATAAATACCGTGCATAAAGGAGATGATGATGATGATGATAATAATAATAATAATAATTTAAATACGGGTTGTTTGTTGAAACGGTTAAAAACTAAATGTCTACGTTGTTATTCATTCTTTGTTTACATGCATCTGTTTACATCAAATCCAAATTGGATCACGTCCCTGTATAGTGTGTGCTGTGTGACGTGTGGTGGGTGACTGTTGCAGGTGTTTTGATAAACTTTACTAACACGACGCCTCTTTATGGCGTGTTTGTTGCGTGTTGCAGTTTTTCAGAGCAGCAGTTTTTAAGCTGAAACTTTCATTTGCCTCTCACTCTTTGACGACCGCTGCTTTTTGCAGAACCGTTTATGCGATAATACAAATTTACTATAAAATGTAAAACATATTGCCTAAAGAGCTAGTATCTGATTTAAAAATGACACAAACTGTTTTATACATACACGTACACATGATGAGTAGTGGGGTGAGATATACAAGTTTATTCGGGCAGATTGTGATCCTTATCAGTTTGAATACAGTTTTATTTTTTTTTTTTGCCCAGTCCAGGACGGTTTCTGATCCCACGCAGTCCTCTATTCATTGAGGAATTATTTCTCCGAGTAATAAAACGGCCGAAGCATGAAGCTCTCCGTGTAGAGCTGAGATTAACAATTTCGGGTGTCATGTTCCTGCTCCTGGACAGGTGTTTATGCTGCAGTACTCCGTTAAACATACGCAACCTTTGTCTGTCTGCCTGTCTGTACACAGTTATCAGCCATGCATTAAAACAACAAAACATTAAGTCGATGTAACCGCAAAACCCTGCATGAATATTTCAAATTGACATTGGTTTTTTGTCTGTGTCTAATTTCCCGATTATCCGTCGAAAAAATTCCACAAATCCTGAGAAATCCGGCACTTATATACCTGCAAATGATTGGTTTGTGAACTCTTCCCTGTTATTGACGTGCCCTTTCTCCCACGGAGTTTATTTTCCTCCGCTTTATATTTTCCCCCTGCGTTTCACTGTGTCCGCCATAATAGGAAGAGAGCTCAGTCTGTGACAGCTGTGCTGAAAGAATCACAAGGCGGTACTTGATTGACCCCTGGCTGAAATGATTTTGCGAAATCTGTTAGGCCTCAAGCCTGTTGGACAGAAAACGGAGAGTTTTTATAGTGGCAGAATAACATTTTGGCTCTAAAGCGTAACTCTAATTTTCCACGTATTTGATGTGTGTTGGACTGTGCATCATTGTGATAACTGAAGAATAGGGACCAACTAGATGCTACTATATCCTGCAGCCCGGACACTACTCCAGCCTACCCGTACCTAACTTCGAACCTACAGCAAACCAAGAACGAAACGACCAGTGTGGTAATCAACATTATAGCCGTGAGCTCCTGATGATGGGTATAGGAGTGCCCGAAACATGTTGAGCCTATAAGAAGTACAATAAAATAATAAGTAGCACCTAGCTAGTTCTTATTCTTCAGTTTCCACGTATGTTTGCCGGAACTTCTCGCTGTGACGGTGAAGGACAGCGTAGAGGTAATTCTCCACGCGTTTACCTCGGTTCTAAGCGAAGTTTCAGGTTTTTCTAAAATGACGTGCATGTATTTCATTAAAACTGAGTCATACTGAAACATGTTTGAAATAAATGTTGTAAATCTCTTTATCTGTGATTGTAATATTTTGTTAAGAGTGATAAACTTTAATTCGAATTCTCTGTACAATAAGCAAAAAAAGAAAACTGAAAGATAAGATGTTACTGAACTTTCGTACCCAAAAAATGGAAGCTGAGACTTTCGCCTAAACGTTCAAACTGTTGTACAAGTCTATATGATGTCACATTCCACAAAACAGTGATCTTCATAGTCGAGCTAAGCTCAAATCTCACACAATGGAATGCTACTGTTGAACATGAAAGCTGCAGGCGCAAGTATTCCTCTCCGTTAGCTGTTTAGGGAGCGTGTCCAAGTGTTTGCTCTTAATCTCTGACTCACTTCCATGCACCGAAAGTTCCGTCCTTTAGAAACACGCGGCATTAAATTATTTAGGTATGAGCGAATAACCTTTCCTGCCAACAGATTTCTATTCCGCATCATACCATTTTCGGAAGTGTGTGGTTGTTTAACCAACGATGGTATTTAAATTACAGTCTCAGCTGAACAGCGTAGGACTCACACATAACACACGACATGCTGCCACAGCACCGAATTAATATAACGAAGTAAATCACTGAATTTTTTAAACTGTAACTTTAGCAAGGAATAAAGTACGCTCCCTGAGGATGATCCTATGACCGAAACATTTAGGAGCGTTTTAAGTGTTTTAATGTAAATTTTAGATTATTAAAAACTATGTATGTGCATTTGTTGGCGTGTTACTTAAATAATCTGAGCTACATATTTCGAATAAAGCTAAGGGAGTCAAGTGTTTGAAAATTTCGTTTGTCAGACTCTTACCTCGGGTAAAAAGTCCTTGTTTTGTTTATATTGTCTTTAATTAAAGGACAATGGAACACTTACCGACGGGCAATATTGCCCCAAAATTGAGCTTCTTATTTTCTAATTGTGTTTAATCACGACACACACAATTTTGGGCTAATACGATATTTTTCAACGAATACTTGAAAGAGAAATCGATAAATGTATACAATTTACAATGATGTGACGGTGGACCTTGGATAAATAGTTTTTTGAATATGTGGTAGGGAATTATATGGTTCTAGTGGTTAACAGAACGTAATGGATGTTGGTTAGTGAAGATTGTAATGAACTTCCGAGTTCGTACACCCGGGGCACAAGGCCATTAGGTGTTTCCGTCGTGTGTGTAATGAATTGTTTTTTTTTGTATTTTTTTATTGACATTCAGCATGCTCCATTACAAAGTAATAGTACATGATTTAAGTTAAATTTTCACAATACAGTTATGTTTATTTACACTTATGTACAATTTCTTCCATTTTCTACAGTTACGGCAAGTTTACTGTCGATTTTCTAATCTAGTACCTATTGCTTTTTTTATCTTCTATCTACCGAATTATCAACTAATGAACTTATTAGCTAAATAAACGAACTGAGGTTCAATATGTATATATTCAATAATGGCTTATAATGTGCTAAAATCTATTGATCTTACAAACTTCGTGAATATCTTGATGTGCTTTCTTGTGAGTTGTTCAAACAGAGGGGGCCAGGTGTCACCTGTTCGGACTATGGCATTTCGTAGTATCTTTCTCTCATTTTCTAGTTGTGTGCAGTTCAAGATTGTGTGGTTCATTGTCTGCTATTCTTTTAGTCCACAAGGACACGTTGAATTGGGAATAATCTTGAATCTATGGAGGTACGATCTGCTTAAACCGTGACCCGTTACCATAGCCGTAAATTCCGCTGAGATAAGTATCGTGGTCTTCATTCTCTCTTTTGTGTATGGGAAGAATAATTTACTTACTGCTCCTTTTGTAGAGCTTGTCCACTGCTCCTGCCATTTTGTTATTTCTTTCTCCTTCCCTTCCGTAATTATAGTCTGTCTTGGTACTTTTACTTTAATTTTATTTTGTTTTTTGCACTGTACATTGATATAATTATACAACACAAACCAATAAAGTGCACAATTTTCTAAACTAATATTTAATTAATTAAACACAATTTTATAAATGAATATTGAATTAATCGACCATTAATTTATAAAATTATGCATTTCGCTGGTTTGTGTTGTATAGTTGTGTATGTTTACTTTCAGTCTTGATGTTTTGTTACTTTATACAGAAGCAGGAATGTTGGCGTAAGCTGCACAAATTCGATTTGCTGCAGAATCCTGTTACTCTAAAGTGTGTCACTCTGACATCCCACACGAAAGCGCTGCCCTGAAACATCCTTGCTGTGTGACTTCCGTGGGTGGGAAGCGTGGGCATGTATGCCACAGTCAGAACTACTTAACTTGCGGGCAGATCAACTGTGTTAATGTAATCGGAAATAGGACAGGCTTGCTTGAACTTTTGTTTGCTGACATGCGTGTTTGCTTTCTGATGTTCGTATTCAAATTTCAGAAATGAATGTACTCTTTACGTTTTGAAAGCTAAGATCTTGGGCACCAGTTTATGGACAAGTTGACGTAGGTGGCATGGCGGAATTAAGAATAATATGCTAAAAGACTTAGTTCGGCTGTCATAAGTAGTGACAATTTGGAAGATCTGGACTTAAATGGGCGACTAGTTTTGAAATGAATCTTAAATAAGTGATAGTGAAAATGTGGGGATCCGTGATAGGGACAAAACACTACTGCCTTGCGTACGAATGGTCGCTGATTCGGAAGCAAACTGCATTCATTTGTCGACTCGGGAGACTCTTATCTTGGTGACTGTTTCACTTTGATTTTCCGGTCTTCTTGCGTCGGCCATCATCGTCACTATTACCCTATCGTCGAGAGGGAAATTAAGGTTTCCCGCTGTTCTCCCACCTGAAATCTTGATTTTTTCTTCATCCCAAACGGGACTGACAGGGATCACCTAGATGATGGGATGATGGGTCACAACCCACAGGGCAGCAGTAGTACAGGGTTATGAATCATAGTCTTACATAATTTTCTCTTTACCTGTGTACGTACGGGCTGGAATAGCTCAGTCGGTTCAGCGACTCGCTACGGGCTGGACGGTCCCGGGATCGCATCTCGGTGGGGGAAGAGATTTTCCGCACCCGTCCAGACCGGCCCTGGTGCCCACCCAGCCTCCTGTACAATGGGTACCGGGTCTTTCCCGGGGGTAAAGCGGCCGGGACATGGCGTTGGACACCCACCCTATCTGGCGCCGAAGTTAAAGAAAGAGTAGAGCTGTACTCTACTCCCCCTCTGAGCATTCGTGGCCTGTTCTGGTGTGAACTTTACCTTTATTTTACCTCTGTACATACAGGTGGGGACCGCGGTAGCACAGTGGTTAAGGCGCTGTGCTACAAATCGGAAGGTCGCTGGTTCGAATCCAGATGGTGTAATTGGAATTTTTCGTTGACATCGTTCCGATCGCACTATGGCCCTGGGGTCGACTCAGCCTCTAACATAAATGAGTACCAGCGTATTTCCTGGGCGTAAAAAGCGGCCGGTGCGTAAGGCTGACAACCCTTCCACCATCATGGGCCAGTGTCACGTAATCTGGGAACCTTAACTTCCTGGAACCCTCTGGTTACCTTGGGCCTGTAATGGGACTGATTTACCTTTTACCGGTACATACAGGTAGCTTATTTCCGCAAACACTTTATCGAAGTCCCATTCATAATATTAAATAACCTGTTTGGTCATCCCTGTTCGCGAAACATTAACGTCATTTCCAGATCTGATCGTCCGTCAAAGCTCCCAACCACTTCTTTTATTATCGTTCTCTTTTCCTTTGCTCCCCTAAGCCATGATTTTCCAAACCCACACGAAGAGCTCTCCTCTCTATTATGTTGGTCCCCAACTGTAATTCGTGGCTTCATCCAATTACGAATTTCCCTCTCAGAGAGGACAAAATACACTGGGCGTCTTACTGACCGGCGCTGCGGTTTTAACGTTTGGTTCTTGTGGAGTTGATGGCGTTGAGAAGGAAGGAAGATATATATAGTTTATCGGGTAACCAGACGTTGCCGATTTACTGTGCAAGAGCTCAGACAACTCACCCAGCCGTCGTGGCGGCAGTTGGCCTTCTTTCACCATGCCTTTGATTGAATAATGCGTTTGAAACAAGGGCTACACAGAGTAATCTGTGCACTACCGCTTTGGAGATTACATATAAAAGAACACCATTATGTTACACGCATTAATAAAAGTATATTCGTCTCTAACCAAGCCATAACGGCGTACGGGGCGCAGTAGGTGGAGTAGGTGGAGTTGTCAGCTTTACGCTCTTACCGCTTTCGCCTGGCAAGGAACACCGGTAACCGCCGAAGAGGACGCTGGGTGGGCCTCAGAACTGGTCCCCACAGTTTCGGAGGAGAGCAAATCTGTTACTCATACCGGAATTCGAACCCCGGACCGTTCAGCCCGTAGCGAGTCGCTATACAGACTGCGCTATCCGGGATCCAATATACGTATTGGTTTTGAATATACTTTTTTATTAATGTCCTGCGTGTTACGATCAATAGAGCTCATCATCTGGGAGACATTTTGCGGGTCGACAAGTGCTACTGTTGAGGCTGACATTACTTTATACATTCATTACGTAGTCTTATACTGTATGTAATCAAGTAAGAAGGAACTGTATTCATGTATTTCACATAATATACGGTAATGTTTCATAACCTCTGGTGACTGTTAGCTGAGGGATTTAAGTTGCAGGTAGTAAAGGCCTCATATGTTTCTTTGTACGTGTGTAATATGTGTGTGTGTATGTGTGTATATGTAAAGGTGAATGTGATTAACGCATTTCGTAATCAGCACGCAAAGAAAATATGTGAAGCATTGCAATTACAGCACCACGTACTCTGAAGCTCTGCTTTAGATGAAAGTAGCTGAGCGTCTTCGCACTTCCAGCACCTTAGAAGAACTCCGTGGTACTGTTTGGATTGGAGACGGTGCGGACCTTATAGCCGGGTCGGACGCTGGCAGAAAACACTGAAGTCTCTGTTCTCCGCTGTGTATCGACCACGATTCCTTGGGTCGTCCACCCCGTATCAGAGTTACTATCTTTGAGCCGAATTTTGTTGTGCTTCCGTCTGGAAGTTTTGGAGAAATGCCGCACTGTGAGGCGTGGTACCTTCATCCAGGTTGTTAAACGTGTTCCGTTTGTCCATACACCTGTAAAAGCTGCGTGGCTTATCCATATTTCTTTGAGTTTAGCTGCAGTCCCCCCCCCCTTTCTTTTTTAGTTTATGTACCATCAGACAAGGACACTGTACCCATAAGATGAATTTCTGTGTTTCTAACTTATTAGAAAAAAAGCTTTCACCTTACATTGCAAGGTTACTTGTCCCGTTTCACCCTCTTTTCCACTTATCTGAATTATACAGTTAACGAGATTTAAAAATCCTGTTAACTCTCTTTGATCCAAATGCAATAAAGCTGAGTTTCAAATTACGTAGTTATAAAGGGATCTCATAACGTTAATTTTATTCTGCATTTTCTCTTGTGTTTGTTGAAAGGAGAATCACCAAAACATCTGTTACATGTGCAGCTCCTTATCCATCCTCTTTCCTTGCCATGTCTGTCGCTCTCCATCCGTTTTCCTGTTGTGTCTCTTGTCTTCGTTATATTTATATTTTCACAGACTTCATTCTCGGAGGTAAGCCGATCACACTGCGTCACCTGTGTGTGTGTGTGTGTGTGTGTGTGTGTGTGTGTGTGTGTGTGTGTGTGTGTGTGTGTGGAGACCACTGATGCGTGCTCTCCATAAGTTCAGCCTATTCCCAGGTCTCACAAATGTTGACAAAAGAACTGACACATCCTGACAGACAAAACGATTTTTCTCGCGGCTACTTCTTCTAAAATGCTTGAGACTGCCACGGCGTACAAGATGTAGGTTGTAGTTTTTTGGGTTGACGCACTTAGTGATTACCGACGTTTCGGACTATTGCCTGAATATTCTGTGTAGGTATATATTTCCCACTAAGGGTTGCAAACTGCATGCAGTGCTACACGGTGTTAGAAACCACGCGACCACAAATTGTAAATCCTACCTACATTTTCAGAGAAATGAAGAGGCTTAAGTTAGAGAGAGACTGGGTTTCCCTGTCTGTGTGTTT
>Ga0123355_10008550_pt1 | contig 15463 bp, 13 predicted proteins | sample TergutEmb28metaG_3_FD_89872 | JGI IMG/M metagenome (GOLD analysis project Ga0123355, IMG submission 89872) | Embiratermes neotenicus P1 segment gut microbial communities from Petit-Saut dam, French Guiana - Emb289 P1 | ecosystem: Host-associated > Arthropoda: Insects > Digestive system > Gut ... | reverse complement strand
GGCTCTTCATCATCTTCCCACCATATGGCATAACCTGGCTCGAACAGCATATCCTTCTCCGAGTCATAATACAATCCCAACAATGGGATGTAATACATTTCTCGGTCATCATCAAACCATATGCCCTGTGCCAACTCACGAGTGATTCCCTCTGGTAGAAATGATTCGTACTCTTCCCATGAGTCATCTGCTAGCCATGGCTCATGGCCATAGGGCACTTCGCTATCTCCAAGTGCGTTTGCAGCAAATGCATTGGTTACTGACAACAATAGCACAATAACCAGCAAAATGCTCAATACCTTTTTTCCTCTGTTCTGCATTTTCATCCTCCCCTGAGTATGTTTGTGATACAAAAAAAGCCGCCGGATACTAAGGTAGTATCCAAACGGCTACGTGTTTAAGTAATAGGATATATCGCAATTAGGTAGACGTATCATTCTAGTCATTTCCCTGCACCTTTCTTGTTTTATGGGCAAAGGTGAATGCGTATACGATATGTATTACAGAGACATCCCCACCCAAACAAGCAACCACGCCAGTATAAAATACTCACACGCAAAGCACTGTCCATCCACTATTTTAGCGGCACCCCTCTCTTAGGAGGCGAATCCTTTAGTGCGTCAGAGGGGACACATGAGAGGGATGCCGATAAAATCATGCAAACTTTGCGGGTGGTGCAAATTACACTGGCGTGGGTGCGTGTTCTGGGCTGTTTCCATCTCCCGAACTTATGTATATTTTAATTGTGTTGATGTTTTATCGCAATATCCCCATTTTCATTGAAGGGGGTAATATGACGGATTATAGGAATATTGAGCATCTAAATGGGCATCATGAAAGAAAAAACCCAACAAACACTGGGAATCAATGTATGCTGGGTTTTTTCGGTGATAGGGGGTATATCTTTACCTACATAGCAAATCTAGGGTGGATATCAGCTTTAAGCCATGTCTAGGGCCATTCATCTGGAGGAGGAGGACTACCACCATTACCAGGACCACCACGTGTTGCCACAATGCCTATGACTACAACACATGCTTGCTCGGGATACTCACAATAAGAAGGTCTAACCCTATCTCCTGGGCCGACAAGCACAGGTATAACTGGGCTAAATACAATAATTAAAGTTATGAATAACGAAAACAGCTTTTTCTTCATGGCTTATTCTCTCCCTCCATGAGTGATGAAGCACCTTTTATTCAAGTCCCGAATGGCTTTTGCCATTTGTAATGACTTCATCATACTATCCAACTTTTCATAGCGTTTTTCAAGAAGAGTATAATAATCTATTGCAATAAGATAATCATATTTATTAATAAAATACGGTATTGCCACATTCAATATATATTCGACAGAATCATCAATATCATATGAAGTCATATGTCTGCTAATTATTAGATAATGCCCAAGAGCTTCGAAATATGACAGCCATAATTTATTGTCACCGCATATAGTCTTTACCTGCTTTAATAATCGCCCGGCTTCGGCAAATGTTCTGAAATGTATTGTGCAATAAATTTTATGATAAAGAGATGCATAGTAATTATCAGTACCATCGGGCAAGTATTTAGAAGCTTTATCAAAATATTCTATGGCAGTTGCCCAGTTCTCCCTCTGTCTATGCAAGTAACCAAAACCAAACAAATTCATGCCAACAAAATAATCATTTTTGATGCTTTCAGTTGTTGTCATATACCTGTTAAGCAGCCTCTCAGCATCTTCAAACTGATTCGTTTGTAAATAGTTTAGCGTAATCTCATGGTCTATATATAAATTGAAACTATCCGCTTTTATTTCTGAATGCGTTTGCCTCGCTTTTTGCCAGAAAACTAAGGCACGATATGGTATTGCAAGATAAGAATAACACCACGCTATACTGTAATATAGCCAAGCATCATCTTTTAACAAGAGCTTTTCCTGATTAACCACTAATTTGTATGCTTTAAGATAAAAATTCAAAGCCTTATCATAGTGCCCTTGACGGATACTTAAAGAAGCTATGCTGTGATAAAAATGATACCGGCCTTCGTTGTTCATCTTACCTATATGCTTTTCATATTTCTGCAGTACCTTTTCAGCTGCTGCGTAATTCTTATCCGCTATCAGAAACCTAACCCCAATCATCTTACACAACACAACCATATGAAAATCACATGGCTCCAAATTATCTATATTGGCTATCTCATTATATATAACTCTGGCTTCATCCAATCTTCCAGCCCCGATTAAATCACGAAAATGATAAATCCGCTCCCTGTAGATAATACATTCCCGTTTTGTTATCGGCAGCCCTACAATATTAAAAACCACTTTTGTTTTTTCGACCTGAATCTGGGTATACTCTTTCCTGTCATTTTCTACATCTGAAATCCCTGACTGACGCATCCTTATAAGTTCTGACAAAATCAATTGTGATATTTTATGACGCGTCCTAAGAGCATATATCTTTTCGCCAACTGTAAGTTTTGATAATCCGTCCTTACCGTCCATAGATTTCATGGTTGCCACCCCACTGCTATAATTGTCAATTAAAACATATTGCGACCATATAACTTATCTTTGTTGCGCAACATAAACATGTGAAGGCAATTAATGCGCAACACAAACCATGTACCGCGCACATATAGATTTTCGACCTAATTTTTCACATATTAGCATATTTATACATATATGTCAAGTGCTCTGTACTCATTCCGATAAAATATTTTTCCGCAAATAGCAACCCTGTCAGAGGCTGTCTTGTTAGCAGAAATCATGAATATCTGCGCAGAACAACCGTCGTTGCGAGCATAGCGAAGCAATCTAAGCTTGGATTGCTTCGTCGCTTTGCTCCTCGCAATGACAATGTGGTGCATATTTATTCAGGAAAATGCTTAACGAGACGGCCCCGACAGGGTTTTACGTTGCGCCTTAATAAGAACAGCCCCTTTTGTGCAATCCTCATAAAAATGCCTCCCTCATAGTAACATGGGGGAGGCACTTTTTTAGACATTTTGGTTGTGCCTTACACTAAGCACAAAACAATAGCAAGGATTGCTATCACTACGCCGCCTACTTTGGTCCATTTTTCTAATGAGCCTTCCATAGAGCGGCCTTTGTTGCGGTCCCAATATGTTTCGGCAACATTGCCCATGCCGGCAATACTGCCTACCCCACCTGCGTCACGCTTCTTTTGCAATAGGATTGCACTGATTAGTGCCAGACATACTGCGGCGAATACTACGGTTAGGATTATGAATGGTACTGACATAATCCACCTCCTTCATCTAATTTAAGAATTGAGAATAATTTTCGCAATCTTTCGGGCATAGCAAATATACGTGCTTTGCCACCCAGGTATAATAAGCCTGAATTCATGTGGCGTCAAGTGTTTTGGACTTAATTTATCATTTTTGACAAATGCTTATTTCCCAAAACAAGTGGCCATATTAAGGCATTTCCCAGTTTTGATGATGCCGACAAAGGCTTATTCTTCTGGAGAGCACTAAAAGGCTGACACAAATTCTCCTATCACTTCCTCAAGGTTAGGCTGGCCTATTTCTTGCAGGGCGTAGTCTACCTTGGTGTTGGGCTTACTGATTTTGATTACACGGTTTAGGTCTATGGGTGTGGCAATTACTACGGCGTCACAGTCCGTGTTATCTATTGTGGCGGCCAGGTCTGCCATTTGCTCTTCTCCATAACCCATTGCAGGGAGCAGGCTTCCTATATTAGGGTAGATTTCAAAGGTTTCCGCCAGTTTGCCTATAGCGGTGGCTCTTGGGTCTACCAACTCTGCCGCGCCAAAACGACGGGCCGCTACTATACCTGCCCCAATTTTCATTTCGCCATGAGTCAAAGTCGGGCCGTCTTCTACTACCAGTACCCGATTACCTTTTATCAGAGCCGGGTCTTCTACTGTAATGGTTGATGCCGCTTCTATTACTGTTGCACCTGGGTTTACCTTGTTAATATTGGCCCGTACCGTTTGAATATCTTCAAAGTTGGCAGAATCAATTTTATTTATAACAACTACGTCAGAAATCCTCAGGGTCACTTCCCCGGGATAATAACTGAGCTCATGTCCTGGCCGGTGGGGGTCTACTACCGTTACCATCAAATCCGGCTTGTAGAATGGGAAGTCATTATTGCCACCATCCCATAGGATTACATCACAGCCGGCAGGGTCGTTTTCTGCGGCGCGAAGGATGGCTTCATAGTCCACTCCGGCGTATATTACATTGCCCCTGGCTATATGGGGCTCGTATTCTTCCATTTCTTCGATTGTGCATTGATGCTTTGCCAGATCGTCTATGGTTGCAAAACGCTGGACTTTTTGCGCTTCCAGGTCCCCGTAGGGCATGGGATGGCGGATGGCGATTACCTTGAGGCCGTGTTCCATAAGTAGCTCTACAATACGGCGGGAGGTTTGGCTTTTTCCGCAGCCTGTGCGCACTGCGCCTACGGCTATCACGGGTTTGGTGCTTTTTATCATGGTGTTTTTATATCCAAGAAGGACAAAATCTGCACCGGCGGCATTGACCTTTGCGCTTAGTGCCATTACGTCATAGTATGAAATATCGCTATAAGAAAACACGCATTCCTCGGCTCCAAGCTTGGGTATAAGGGCTTCAAGCTCATCTTGCGCGTAGATGGGTATGCCCTGAGGATATAGTTCCCCAGCCAGAGACGCAGGATATTTACGGTCTGCAATATCGGGGATTTGTGCGGCGGTAAAAGCCACAACATTGTAAGCCGGGTTATTGCGGTAATAGGTGTTAAAATTGTGAAAATCCCGGCCGGCTGCTCCGATTATGATTACTTTTTTCATAGGAGTGCTCCTTTATAAGGGAATATTGTCGCACTTTCGATTATATCATTATGAATGCATTGACAGCAAACTTGGACCGGTGCTATTCTCGAAAAAACAGTAAGGAGGGCAAGTTATGCGTGAATTACCCTTTACAAAAATGCACGGTTGCGGTAACGATTATATTTATTTTGATTGCCTTAATAAGAACATAGCAAACCCAGAGGCACTATCACGGCAACTAAGCCACCGCCGTACCGGTATCGGGGGGGATGGGATTGTGCTCATACTACCTTCCACCATTGCCGACGGCAGGATGCGCATGTTCAACAGCAAAGACGGCAGCGAAAGTGCCATGTGCGGCAATGCCCTCCCCGGTGTGGCAAAATACCTCTATGACCGTGGTATAGTTACAAGGGAACAAATGCGCATAGAAACAGAATGCGGAATCAAAGAGCTCTCACTTGCGATAAAAGGTGGCAAGACAGCCGCCGTCCGTGTAGACATGGGCCCCGCGGCCTTACGACCAGAGGAAATCCCCGTTGACCTCACGGGCGATGCCATCATATCCCGCCCGGTGACCATAGGCTCGGCAACCCATAAAATCACTTGCGTATCTATGGGAAATCCACACGCTGTAGTATTCACTGTCGGGATGAAGGAACTTGGTGAGGTGGAACTGGCATCCATAGACCTTGAAAATATAGGCCCCCTATTTGAAAATAACCCCATCTTCCCCCAGCGGGTAAACCTGTCCGTCGCCCATGTAATAAACCGCAACCATATACGGGTCCGGGTATGGGAACGAGGCAGCGGAGAAACCTGGGGCAGCGGCACAGGAGCATGTGCTACGGCTGTAGCGGCAGTACTCAACGGATACGGGGACAAAGATTCTGATATATTAGTAGAAATGCCAGGAGGTGAATTGATAATCCGATACACAGATACAACCGTATATATGACCGGAGACATAACGGAAGTATTTGAAGGAGTTACGAAGTTTACATGAACTACTTTTTCGGATTTGAATCAACAGGGCAATACGAGTTCATATACAATCTAAATCACTTGGTTCTAGTGCTCTTGGTAATCGGGGCTTTGTTTGCCTTATACTTCGGGCTCCACGCAAAAACAGATAAAGGAATCCGGATTACAAAAACCGTGCTAGCATCTACGATGCTCTTCTTTGAAGGTGGACGATACATATATCTGATGATTTATTATTCCAGTATCCACAGTAGTTTTGATTGGATTGGAAGAATACCCTTTTCTATGTGCGGGATAATGAGTATCACCACCATTGCTGTTTTATATGTAAGTGCGTTTCACAAAACTAACGGACGCACAATGCAACTGTTTTACAATATTCTCTTTGGTTGCGCCATGTGGGGCGGCATTTTGACATTTGGGTCGCCGGAAATTATAAACGGTGAATTTTCCATAATGCATTTTAGAAATTTCCAATCTATTTTCATACATATTATGTTGATATTTGCTCCAATTTATCTGATAAAAATTGGTGAACTTAAAGTTCGTCTGAAAAATTTTTGGATGGTTGCTGTTGGATATTTGGCCATCGGAATCATATCAATGACGGGCTCACAAACTACTGGCAATAATTACGCAAACGCACTGTACATAGATATGATAAGGGGATGGAATATCCATATCCCATTTCCCTGGCATTTGCCCCCTATGTTTCTTGCGTTGCTTGTTGTACCTGCTGTTTATTATTGTGTCTTTGAATTTGCCTATAAAAAATGGAATCCACTGCCCGCCCAGAGCAAGCAATTCTCAAAGGGACAGTGGACTATATTGAGCTGTGGTTTTATTTTGAGTTTTGCATTGATATTACTGATTCCCTCATGGCTGGGTGCAACACCTATAGAAAATGGGTTGGGATTACTGTGCCTTGTTCCCCTTGGGACGCTGATTGCAGGTATTTGGTTCGCATATCGGAATAATCCCCTGACATAATAAAAAGCCCGTCATCCCGGCCTTGAGCCGGGATCCCCCCTCCCTTGCTAAAGCAGAGGGGATTCCGGGGCAAGCCCGGAATGACGGGCTTTATATTGCTCCTTAATGAGATAGTGCGAAGTAAAGCTCATCAGCATTTTTGATATCCCAAATTCGTGTCCAGCGCGAAAACCATAACGCCTTCCCATATCAACATACTGTTGCAATATAGCAAAATATGTTATAAAATCAAACAGGAAAGGTCAGCGGCAGGGAATATCCACCCTGGCTGTTGAAATAGAAGAACTGCGGAACCATGGGGCTACCACACACCCATGGCGCATGAAGGGATTCAAGACCATCGCCTTCAAACACAGGTATACACCTGCTACCGCAGCACCCGAAGTATACAATATCATCCCCTCTCCTTCAAGTCATGTACCCGTCGTGAGGTCTGATATTGTTATACCCGGTGCATTATGCTACGGTTTAGCATTTGTATTATCTGTCAGTTGTTGAAACCAACAGCGCGAAGGCGATGATGGCGTGCGGGCGCACAAAGTCTCCCTTCGCGCTTTTCTTGTCGCTGACCTTTACTATTAAGCGCAAGGGAGTAAAGACAATGACATTTTCATTTTCACACAAAATCGATGCACTAAACAGAGTACTCCTTCCAAAGGAGCTGCTGGCAATGCTAGGATGGGAGAGAGGTGATACCCTATCCCTTCGCTATGATGAGGAAGCAGGCGCAAGAGTATCCCTATACTTATTGGCAAAGTACACAGAGCCAACATGCTTCAATTGCGCAAGTGTAGACATAGTAATCACCGTAGACAGTAAAGCTGTCTGTGGCGATTGCTTGAAAGAGACTCTGGAGAAATTACAAGTCTCCGCAGGATAATGTCAACAACTGAGCGAAATAACGTGTCTGGATTGCTTCGCTACGCTCGCAATGACAGGCGTTACCCCTCGTCATTGCGAGAAGCGTAGCGACGAAGCAATCCAGGGCAGCCCTTAAGTTGTTGACATTGCCCCGCAGGAGGGGAAAGACAACCTAGGCGGCGTGGTATACACCAGCGAAGCTGGCGATGCGAAGCATCGGGCCACCCGGCCAGCAAACGAAGTTTGCAAGAGGGGGTGATCTCCGCTTGGCAACATTCTGCCTTCTGGATTGTAATTTGGGTTGATGTGAAAGCTATAGAGCTAGGGGTTGACAGGAAAATAATAGTTACGTATATTGAAAATGGTGACAGAGGATTTTTTATTTATATTTTGGAGGTGATGGCATGGACCCAGATGGTAGTAGACAGTGCATAAACGATGGCTTAATAAGGGATGTACCTGTATACAATGGTGCTGTATTTTTCTGCGTCCATACGCCCCGCGGGAAAATACTCACCTAATAATTTGTATGCAAACAAGCCAATTTCCTTAACCATCGTTTGAAATTCTGCCGATGGTTTTTTTATGCCCTTTTGGAAACAATGTTATAGTCATTCAAGTTGAGAATGAGCTTGCTCATGCTCAATTTCAATGACTATATAGCCAAACAACTTTATATGAGCGAGCTTATTTAAAAGTTGTTTGGCTATACAAAAGGCGTAAGAGACTTGTGCATCCGTAGTAATAGCAAACTATAAAATGGAGGTGCAGACCCATGAACAATGAAGAAAGAATCACAAATTACGGCAACGCCGTTTTATCTAATATCAAATCCAAGGACATGAACTCACTAAAAGCGTTGCTTAACAGTGCCAACGAAGTAGATGTTTTGGATATGATTCAGGATTTATCTGATGAAAATAAAGCGGTAGTCTTCCGCCTGTTATCAAAGGATACAGCATTATTCGTTTTTGAGCGACTTGACACGACTTTCCAGCAACAATTGATTCGCTCCTTTACAGATGAATCGGCAATTGAGATTATTGCCGCACTTGACCCAGATGAGCGGGTACAACTGTTTGAAGAGATGCCCGCAACATTTGTAAAAAAGATGCTGTCTACTCTATCCCCAGAAGAACGTAAAATGACTGACCTACTGATGGGGTACAAAGCAGAAACCGCCGGGCGTATCATGACACCAGAATTTGTACATTTGCACAAAGGCATTACGGTGTCAGAGGCGATGGAACAAATCAAGGCTGTGGCAGTAGAAAAAGAAACAATTTACACTATTTACATTACAAGCAAAGCAGGAAAATTGGAAGGCGTAATCTCCTTGCGGGACCTTTTGATTTCCGATTCATCTTCCAAAATTGATGATGTAATGGATGAGATTTCCGCTAAGGTTTCAACGGATACTGACCAAGAAGAAGTAGCAAGACTACTGCAAAGGTTGGACTGGCTGACTGTTCCCGTTGTTGATACGGAAAATCGTTTGGTCGGTATTGTAACCATTGACGATGCCATAGATATCTTGGAAGAAGAAGCTACCGAGGATATCTTGGACGCTGCCGGCTTTGCTGATGTTGCAGGGAAAGAAACTGATAGAAGCTGGGTTCTGACAAAAGGAAGCTTACCCAAGATATGGCTGGTACGTATGCCATTTTTGCTCATTGCCCTTGCCGGAGGGATAGCAGCAGGTTTCATTATCGAGGGCTTTGAAGAAATGCTGGAATCCATAATTGTTGTAGCTTTTTTCATCCCTGTTATTCTGGATATGGGGGGCAGCGTGGGTTCCCAGTCCTCAACTGTATTTGCCCGTGGTATTGTTTTGGGGCATATCAATATCAAAAATTTCATAAGGCCCTTCCTAAAAGAAACATGGGTTGGACTTACCATAGGTATAATTTCAGGGGCAATAACTGCAGGTGTAATCATGATATGGCAAAATTCTGCTATGTTGGCGGTTACGGTTGGCCTCGCCCTGGCGTCGACTATTACAATTGCCGCTGCTCTGGGCTTTTTAACTCCATTTATTATTATGAAGCTTAGAGGGGATCAAGCTGCAGGGTCATCGCCCATTATCACAACTATAAAAGATATAACCGGGCTATTCATCTATTTCGGGTTTGTTGCTTTGCTAATGGGTTCCTATTTGTAAGGCAAAAAATACACGAGGCTGTCTTGTAGAGGACACACATCAAGAACCCGCGGCACCAAAGAGTTACATTTCTTTGGGTGACGCGGGCGGCATGATGTCTGTCACGTTAAGAAACCTACAAACATCAGTCTCGTCATCCCACGCTTGACCCGGGATCCCCCATCCTTTATCGAAAGACTAAGGGGATCCCGGTTCAAGGCCGGGATGACGTGATTTCTTGTTGCTTAGCTATTTTTATACCCCGAACTCAACAAAAAGAGCCATAAGTCCATAAATTATAAGTGCCCCACCAGAAATTATATGACATATAATCGGGGGGATTCCCCTGACATGCTTTGTCCTTGCAAGAAAGAAAGATGCCGCCGAGTAACCAAAATGAGCCAACGCCACTGTTAGTGGAATAATAAAAGTCGAGTTTGGCAGAAATATAAAGGTAATCCCCATAGTAATCAGCATAGCCTCCACACTCATTACTATTCCCACAATGACAAATGTCTTGACCGAGGTACCTTTCTCCCCTGTAAGCTCCTTGCGCTTTTTAACACGCTCGCATACAAAGTATTGCGAAATTGTCCAAACCCCAAGGGCAATAAAGGCAATGCCAACAACAAGGTCTGGGTCAAAGGGTATGCGCTCATATATAAAACCTGCGACCAAAAATCCTATTATACATAGCCCTAAAAGAAATCCATTAATAATTGCGAGATACATAAATTTGCATCTATTTTGTAGTCCAAGTGAAAGCCCAATAAAAAAAGCATCCAAGGAGACAATAAGCCCCGACAAAACCGGCATTAGCATATCGCCAACCTCCTATCAATAAGTTAGTATAAGGAAAAAAGTTTTCCTTACACTAACTTATGCCGGCCTGTCTTTATGCGTTACGGTTTGTTCTGATACGGGGAGCTAAGACATCATGATAGAAAAAAATAAGTTTTATACCCTAAAGGGTTATGCGCTACAAGAGGGCAAATCCATAACATCCTCCATGGAGGACTACTTAGAAATGATATATAGAATCCACATAGGCGGCGACGCCGTTAGAATTGGCGCATTGGCCAAGAGTATTAATGTAAAGCCTTCTTCCGCGTCAAAAATGGTTGATAATCTTAGGAAAGAAGGCTTGGTAATCTCGGAAAAATACGGCTACATAAAACTGACGGATGCAGGGATTGAGCTGGGGAGATATCTGGTTTTCAGGCATGAAACCCTCCATCGTTTTTTATGCTATATAAATCAATCAAATAATGAACTGGAGCAAGTTGAAAAAATTGAGCACTTTATTAATGTTCAAACAATTATGAATATACAAAAGTTGCTGGATGAGCTATAGGGAATGCACAATAACCCTTTACAAGGATTTTTCATACTATAGAAAAAAATATACTGGAGCGGTTATAGTGTTTTTTTATTTATTTGGAGCCGCGTTGCTGGCATTTTCTGTATCACTTGATGCCTTTGCTGCGGCTTTTGCTTATGGATGCAATAAAATCAAAATACCGTTATTGTCAACGGCTATTATCAGTCTAATATGTACGGCCACCATAGGCCTATCCTTTGTTTTTGGAACAGCCCTTTCTCAGTTTATCCCCCCGTGGGTTGCCACGGGATTATCATTTAGTATTCTTTTGGTTATCGGCATCACAAAATTATTAGACTCCATAACAAAGACAGTCATCCGCAAACACGCCAATATCAATAAGGAAATCAAACTGTCATTGTTTAATTTCAAGCTAATTCTTCGTCTTTATGCCGACCCCGAGACTGCCGATGTAGATGAATCCAAAAGCATTTCTGGAAAAGAGGCCGCAGTACTGGCAATATCTCTGTCCTTGGATGGCTTTGCGGTAGGGTTTGGTGCTGCATTCCTCGGATTTAATGTGCTTGCTGTTATTTTATTCACATTGGTAGCCAGCGGATTAGCCCTATGGCTAGGCTGTATCCTTGGCAATAAGGCCGCAAAAAACCTGCGGTTTAATATTTCATGGGTTGCAGGTGTAATCTTAATTGGACTCGCATTTATGCAACTGTTTTAGCGCAGTAAGGATTTACATGCACCATACAATGTTTGACCTTTGGAAATCCTCCCTCAATTGCATCATGGACCTGCTGGGCTATGGCGTGGCCCTCCCCAATTGAAAATGATGCTGCCACACAGATATCTACATCCATGTAGATTCTACTCCCAAAAATCCGTGTATTGAGCCGGTCAATACCATCCACGGAAGCTTGGGCCAGAATAACCTTGCGCATTGCATCTATTACAGCATCATCACAAGCCCGGTCTGTCATTCTTCCAATAGCGTCTCGCATAATACTTATTGCTGTTTTGATTATAAACAGGCTTATAACCAAGGCGGCAACAGAGTCGAGAATAGGGAAACCAAGCCTTGCCCCTAATATGCCGACAAAACTGCCGATTGATGACAGGCCATCCACGCGGCTATGCCACGCATCTGCCATAAGGGCACTTGAGTCTATTTTCTTTGCGGCGGAACGTACATACCAGTACACAGATTCTTTCACACCAATAGAAATAGCAGCCGCTATCAAAGCCAACACACCGGGGATGGCTAATTCGTTAAAATCACCCGCCAAGATTCTTTGCACACCGGCCCAGCCGATTCCAATTCCAACAGAAAGCACTAGCATTGCCAGAAGCAAAGTCGCTACACATTCAAACCGCTCATGGCCGTAAGGATGCTCCTTGTCCGGCTTCTTGTTTGCAAGCTTAACTCCAATGATAGCAATAACCGTACTTACCAAATCGGTAAATGAATGAACCGCATCCGACACCATTGCGGCAGAATTGGCAAATATCCCAGCGAATAATTTGAAAACAGACAGGACTATATTAATAATAATGCTGTTACGCGCTACGGATACTGCCATTTGCTCATTAGTTTTTTTCATAGATTTTCCCCCATAGTGGTTTGATTTATAAAAACAAAAAAGCACATCCACGGAACATATTACTGTCCCGCAGATGTGCTTATCCTCATCTGCTGCCGCATACACGGCCCGGCCCCATAAACCTAAGTTTATCGCCTGCTCAGTTTATTTTAAGTCGATGTAATCAACAACTCTCCCGTTACTATATTCTATGCGGAGGTGCTTGTCAATGTTGCCCTCAAGTCACCTGTCGTGGTTATAGCGAACTGGTACTCTGTTTTAGTGCCTTCTGGAAGGATGCGCCGGATTCCGACCTGTTGAGTCGTGTGCGGCATTCATGTTTTGTAACGCTCTGCCGTCAGATTGTTACGAAACTCCATTTTACATTTTGAAAAAGTGCAAATATTCGTGAAAATACGAATAAGCAATAAAAATACAAAGCCGTTTCTTAGTTTAGTAACAATCTGCCGTCCCCCGTCCCACCAGTGACGTCCCCTATCCTGCGTCCGCCCTGAGTGTCATTTTAATGCTTCCACTAAAGCAGCAATAAATTGACTTGTATAATCATTCCTGAGATTGCCCCAGACACGACTTTCATCGAATCGTATGACAATATTTCCGATTCGTATCTCAGTTCGTATATATCGTAGATTCGATGGGATATGCCAACCACCAGGTGATACGGGCATCCAGGGATAGAGCATTAACACCTCTGTATTGTTGTCATTTTGAATGTGCACATGCTGAGGATTAAGCCTACCCGTTGATTGTAACCACGAGGTTGCACGTTCTTCGCAATTGTAAATATAAACTCCAATTGCCAAATAAGATGAGTTATTGGTACTAGTGAAACGTGCCAGTGAATTCCATACAGTTGCATAAACCCGGCGTTGTCGCTCGATGGGAAGATTGTGATTATCTTCGCTTACAATGCGTAACTCATGAATATAGCCTTCTTCAACCAATTGACTAATTGCATTGTCGAAATGATGGAATTGATTTTCGTTGATTGTAGAGATAGGAGAAGCATCAACTCTTGATGGCCGTTGAAATAGATTATTCACTAAATAATTCGAAGCAATTACAAAGACAATGAAGGCAACAATTATTACGAAAAAGGTAATAAAACTATACACAAAAACAAATGCACAACCTCTCGATCCTTGCCAGTTACGCTTGTACAATCGAATACTATAAATAATAATTAGCACCCATGAGCAGAGGAGCCAATATCCCTTGTTTAAGAGAAAATCATATATAATCCAATTCAGCATTCGCATTATTATCACACCATTCTAAATTTGATACTCATTGCTCACGTGTCAAATGTAGTCTTGTTGTCTCACGATAGTTAATCACATATGCCAAGCCAGCGTGTATCATTCACACTGCAAGCAAAACGGTTTATGAACTCAACGGATCTCAATATCGCACTAACACTTCTTGGATTAAGGTCAACACGACCTCTAAAGAAATTATAATCGACTGGTCGTATTAACCATGTCTGCGAGCCTGGTCTCCATATATAATTCAGAGCATCAGGATTGAGTGCAAGGTTAATTAAGCTTAAAGCGGATTGCAATGCATGGCCATGGCCTACTCGTGAACCTGCACCTATTTGCCCATGTGCATCAATATCTTGTAATGCATGAAGTGCTACCCCAATGTGTAATAAAGCTAACTCTTGCCGAACTTGAGCACCTACATCGGGACAATTAATTACATAGTGAACCAATGTCATGGTTCCTAGTGTTGTTGGCATAAGCCTTGCCGCATTAGGATGGATTTCGCCGCGACTCACAGCATCTCTTAGTGAGTTGCTCGCAATGGCATCCATATCTATACCAAAACCAGCATTGTATATTGCACGCGCCAAGACATCATAGCCGATTAGGCATGAAAGTGGATTACCAGTCCCATTAGCAAGGCCTATTGCTGCGGCTAAAAGATTCTCTGAATGTTGAATCCTTGAGTCTACTTGATTTGGTGAGTTAGCATTAAAATGTAGCCCATATGTCCCTCCCGGGTAAGGCCATAAGCTGCTTTCTTCATCTGCAAGTCGCACATAGTGTGCTAATACATCGGTTATATACTCTGATAGTCCTGCCCGCTGTCCTGCATGACGCGTAATATCTTCGTGGATATTCCTTGACCATAAACCATTTTTATCAACATATTTAAGGGGATTTGCATTGCAGTACAGATAATAGTTAATCCCATCACATACTGCATCTTGTGCTCCAAACCTTCCTAATGTAGGTATAAAATAGCGAGCTTGTGCGTAATACATACTAGAAATATCATCAGTCTGGTAACCTGTGAAGCCGAAGGGGTTAGAGTTTTGCATAGAGTCCACTGTTGGCACACCAAACGCATCGTAGGCCATGTGTGCCTCGCTGTCAGCATTGAGTAAACGAATAGGTGACCCGAGGTGGTCTTGGAGGTAGTGGAGATTGCTATCCTCTGTCGTTACTGAAAGCAGACTATTGCCCCATATGAAGCTTTGGGTGTGCTGGTTATGTCCTTGTGTCATCAACAGATTATCGTAAGGTCGTGTCATATCCAGGACATAGCGGACTTCCTTGGTTGGGTCGGGGACAATGGCAGCACTAGCGGCTTGAGGAGTGCAAAGGTTTTCAAGCTTTTTAACGCGATTCCTAAAGCCATCGTAGGTGTATTCTGCGGAGCCTTTGGCAGGGTTGTGGGCCGATACCATCATGTTGGTGGCGTCGAAGGTGTAGGATGCGGTGAGTTGGCCGTTTTGCGTGGTTTGAGTCAGGTTG
>Ga0123355_10008549_pt1 | contig 15463 bp, 10 predicted proteins | sample TergutEmb28metaG_3_FD_89872 | JGI IMG/M metagenome (GOLD analysis project Ga0123355, IMG submission 89872) | Embiratermes neotenicus P1 segment gut microbial communities from Petit-Saut dam, French Guiana - Emb289 P1 | ecosystem: Host-associated > Arthropoda: Insects > Digestive system > Gut ... | reverse complement strand
GAATCCCGGTCGACGTGTTACGTAGGGCCATGAGTAGTGTTCACGATCGGCTTGCTGAGTGTGAGCAGCGTAATGGAGGGCATCTTGAGGATGTAACGAGTGGAATGATGTGTTGTGTGTTTTTTTTGTTCCGTATTATGTTTCAAGACCACCGATTTACTCATTTCTGCAAATGCGAAAATATATACTTCCTTATAAATGTAACTACTGTATCATGTCCAATAATTTTAATTTTTTAACACTTAAAAATCGCCCGATTCGCTGGCGGACCCTGTGTTTTAATGTTAACTTTGGTTGTACAGTACGATTATGAGCAGACCCTATTTATATGATAATCGAATTTGGACACGATAACTGAAACAGTTGTCTTTATACAACATAAAACGAACATAGAAATTAATTTCTCGGGGTTACTAACTACGAAAACTAGGATCCATGAAATTAATAATTTTTGAAGACGAAACGGCAGAGTGACCAGTTGCAACTTACGCGTAGTGGTTTCGTTTACATATCAGCCATTTTGAATTGTATAACATAGCTGCTAACCCACTAGTTTTAAAATTTTTTTCCAACATGACTTTCACCTAGTCCTGATTTTGTGTTATATGTTAACAAATATGGTTAATTTACGTATTTAAACTCAACTTAAACTCCTGTCATACGACATTATTTACAACACATGACATTTATTTTAATTAAACACATGGATTTTGCATACCGTTCATTTCGAATTGTATAACATGGCTTCTGTCAGTCAGTTCTAAATTTTATACAAATTTGGGGTGTCTTTGAGTTACAACTCAAACCATTGTCAGACAGCCATATAACGACCTTTAGTGAATTATCAATAAATACAGCTTGTACTGTAGTTCCGTATGTTGTGTTTGTTGTAGAGGTAAGTGAGCATTGAGGGAAAGGTTGGTCTGCAGGTAAGGTACAGAATTCAAGATCCAAGAATCTTAGTATCGAATACTACCACCTAGATCACCTTTTCCCAGGAAGTAGAGGGAAACCTATTTATAAAATAAAACGTACACTTTTTTATTTACAAAAGTACACGAAGACATTACATTTTTATTATAGAGTGTTTCAAAGTTGATATCACTTGTGTTTGGTGATGTACACATATATTGGTGTTTGGAGAGACTTATTTTACTACTGTATAATTTTGTCGTATAATCGGAAAACTTACGATACTTATATGTCACCAGAATGAAACACTGCATTCGATTTAGCACCGTAGTGCGCGAAGAACGTACAATTTACTTGTGGTGTTAGATTCTCATTCAGAAAGATGGTCACGTAATTTGTCTGTCTAAACAAATATGCTTGCTATGCGTATTTAACTTTAACTCTTTACGGTCATACGGCATTGTTCATATTGTACGGTTGTAAAAGTTCTCTTAATCTAAAGTTGACTGAGTTTTGTTTGTATGATAAAAGAAATACAACAGGCAAACATCCACAACCCCCGTCGTATTCGAACCTACGATCTACGTTGGTAAACTGTCACAAACCGATTTCTCTGACAGAACAGTTACTAGTGAGGGTAAGGTATATTTAACACAGTGAGGTCTGCCTGTCTGTTTTTGAACGAGCGAAATACGGACCTAAGTGTTGGTACGTTTTGGAATGCTTAGGGAGGTTTCATATTTCCTTTCGTCAAAAAGGGATTAAAACCTAGAACCTTAAAAATATAAAAATTTAAAATTAGCGCTACTTTCAGCAGGAAATTTAAACCTAGCGCGTGTGGCCCATTTTGTATAAGAATTGAAAACTAGCGCGCATCCGCCAGATTGTGTGGTAAATTTAAAACTAGCCCGCTTCTTCCATATTGTGCGGCAAATTTAAACTAGCGCGCGTCCGCCATGTTGCGTAGTAAATTTAAAAATATCGCGCGTCTGCCTTGTGCTTCTGCCTTATTCCAAAAATGGCGTCATTCAAAATGCCTCATATGTAAACAAAATAACGTAGTTAAAACGTCATTTACCTTCACATAACAAACAAACGTCATGTGATGTGAACAATGTTACATGAATATAATGTGCGGTATGTGCGGTAGGCATATTTGTTTTCATATTTCGTCACATAATGTAAACATAAACTATGTGAATATAACCTGTTTAAGTAAACATCGTAGCCTCAGGTTATAAAATGTAAACAAAAGTCACGTAATGTAAACAAAAACCTGTAAGTATAATTTCTTGTTGAAGTTTAACGTAGCCTTAGGTTATAAACTGTAAACAAAACCACGTGACTAAACCCATTTAATAATCGTTTGTGGCAAACCTTACCAACTGTAGAAAGCAGCCGGTTTTGTGGTGACAGGAATGTCGCCCTGCAGACTAAGGAGTAGCGTATCGTGTAGGTAGGTTTGATAGCGATGTGTGGTTTTAGTTAATACGTAAGGCGGTTTCATATTTATCGCTTTTATTTGCAGGCCGCATGTTATAAATTTATTTCGGCGAACTAAGAGAAGGTTTAGAAGAATCCCTCAACCTGTACTTATTGAGGGAATTCCTGAGGAAGAAAAAAATCCCTCTATAGGTAACGAGAAAATTAGACGTCGCTCACCATATACGTTCAGATACAGCGATGAACGATACACAATTACTGGGATTGCGTGCCTTCCTGTGAGTACAGAAATTCAGTCACCTGAGGCTGAGGTGTTTGAAGGGGGCCTCAACCATAGCTATGTTGCTATCCGCCTGAAACCTCAACATGAATACGAATATGCCTGTCAGATTATTATTACTGGGAAAGCACGACAACCACACCGTCGGCAGAGGTAGGTATCAGAACGTTTACATTGCCTTTTATTGTAACGTGTTGTACCGGTCCTGTTATTTTTCATTTATATTAATGGATGTTGTAGGAGATGCCAACTGAGAAATCGGTACTGTTTGAAGTCTCAGGGTTAATTTGGTACATTGTGTAATTATATCAGCCTGTCAGTCTAATGTGCACGTCTGCGGCCGCTATATTTGTCTCTTGTGATTGTTGTGTGTCCTGCGTGTAGACGTCTCTGCGAGGGGCCGATCTCTGGTCCAGGGGAGTCTTACTGAGAGTTTGTAATCAGGTGCAACGTTGACCCTGTACATCTACAATGTATAGGTAGAAAAGGTTCTATGGACACAAAGAAAGTATATCACAGTTTGCAATTTTACAGGAATTTATTAACCTTGTTAACCTACTGACGTCTTCAGAAATTATTCTCGTTGTTAACTTTACGTTACGTACTTATTTATTGCCTTTAGAATATAGTATATTTGCGTCCCCTAAAAGTCAGCTGATTTGAAGAAAGGAATACTCTGCCCTGGAAGTATGTGGTTAATTGCGTCGTAAGTTTCTGGGGACGAAGTGCGGACCACCAAGTAGGACACTGTGATGTCTGGAGCTGAGTGATTTGGTCCACTATCGAATAATGTTCATGCAAAACGCCAAGCGGGTACAGTGTCTGTCATCTAAGGATGTTTGAGAAGCGCACCTTCAGCATACAACATGAACGAATGCTTCACGAAGCAAGTGATAAACACAGCCGTCCCTCAATATTTACAGACGAGCTCAAACAAATTATCGCAGATTTTCTGCGAAAGGTCGCCCTAAACCTCTAACGGCTGATTTTCTGCAGCTAGCCCTTGTTACGTCTGAATGAGCCCCTACAATTTAATATGCCCTTCGCTGTTACAGGATTCAGCGACGTGCCAGTTAAACTTGGAGTGCTGTGTATTTTTCACGAACTTACGCCGGTCACAAAAAAGGAGAGTTGTTATTAAGTGTGTTAAGTATGACATGACCCTAAGTATAGAAAGAAACATGGATATACTGAGGGCTTATTGGACGCTGTTACTAAACGACATTCGTTACGTGTATCGCAAAAGTTTTTGTTACCGTTTGTGACACAACACTGGAAAGTGTGTAACGTATGGCGCAGGTCTGTAGTGTAGTTGCTTGGATCTGTATTATCTTTCCACGTAAGTACTGACTGAGAGAATGTTGACAGCTTTAGAATAGTCCTGTTTTGTATCTGCAAGTTGAAGATCGCAGCGTCAACAGCTAGAATATGTCCGAATCTGCATTTTATTATTTAAGGATATAGCTGGCAGCGACTTCAGCACCAGTGCGTAGCCTTCGATAACAACGCTGAGTACCTCAGAGTGTCAACGCTGTTATTTGAAACATTAGAGCTAGGTGCACTGGCATGTGTAGCCATTCGGAGGTCCCCCCACGACTCCATAAATGGGAGCCCGTGTAATTGTTAGCGACCATACTGGCAGGTCTCATGACGCGGATCGAGAACATTGTTTTGTGCCAGAAGAACGGAATCCAGTCCTAAAGAACTCGACTTTTAGTATTCTGATCGTCTGGGAGCTCGCCTGCCCCATGGACTGGATAGAGTGGAGGTTGAGTGAGTCAGTTGGTCAGGTGGTGTCTCCGTTATCCAGTGTTAGAACTGAGAGGGGTTCGTTTCTCTTTCTTTCGTTTTTGAATTAAGTATCTTGGTTGGGTTTTACTATGCCGATTATAGTGAATTTTGAAATTACAGAAAGGTGGTTTTATGTCATATTTTATCGCTACTGACACTGAAGTGTAGAAGCAAGAAAGCAATCGGTTTCTCAGTTCAGAAACAATCTTCATAGTTGTATTGAAGTTCAGGCGGCTTCTTTAAAGCGGAGGGTAAGACAGAGGGACGTCCGAACAGCAACTCAGAGGGGATGAACCCAGTGGCGGAATGTACGATGGTATTTTACACGTAAGTTGCAAAAGGAACCCACTCATTCCAGTTTGTCTGGTCCTCGTTTACATAATGTGTGAGGCACTCAGCCAGCACACGGTGGCTCCTGTCAATACTTCCTTGCGATTCAGGATGAAACGTCGTAGATTGAATTTTCTTAATCTTAAGCATCTTGCAAGTGTTTCGAAATACCTCACTAATGAAGATAGCGCCTTGATCAGTTTGTGGAATTCTAGGTGTGCCTATTTTAACACTATGTTCGCCACAAAAGCTTTAGCTACCGTTACGGCATCTTGCTGACCAATGGGTACGGCTACCACATATTTGCTTAGGTCATCTTGGAATGTTAGACTGTATTTTTTGTTCCCTTGTGTCACAGATACGGACCCACAATATCTAGGTGACACTTGTCAAAAGGGTGTTGGGCAGTCTTTATCTCCATCGGCGCCTTGTTCTTAGGGGTTAGCATCTTGTTTACCTGACAGCTGCTGCATTGCTCTACATATTCTTGAACCTCACGTCTCATGTTCGGCCAGGAATATTGCGACTTAATCGCACGTTAGGTTTTATTCATCCCTCAATGACCGCCTACAGGAGAGTCATGAAATTCACACAATATTTCTTCTTCCTGTCCTCATCAAACTCATCTGATACATCATCATCCTTGCTAACACTGCCTCTCCTGCTAAGGACATCGGCATTAGTATTCTGAGACCCGCGCCTATATGTGATCTCGTAGCCATAATCTGCCAACTGAACTCTGCACCGATGTAGCCTTGATCCCGGGTCATTAACATTCATGTCCTATACTGAGGGTTATGGTCACTGACTTTTAAACCTTCGCCCTATAAATACGGTCGGAAATATTTTGTAGCCCACACAACAGCTAGCAGCTCCGTTTCTCTAGTCGTGCAATGGTTTCGGCGTTGTTAAAACTTCTACTGACATAAGCCACCGGTAAGTCGTGTCCGACTGGCCCTTGTGACAACACGGCACCCAGTCCAGAATTACTGGCGTCGGTTGTTAAAATGAACTCCTTTGAAAAATCGGGATATTGCAAAATAGGCGACTAATCAGTTTACATTTCAGATTTTGAAAAGCATTCTGTTGTGCTTCGGTCCACACAAACTTATCATCCTTCTTTAGGAGCTTTACAGTGGCGAAGCGATCCGACTACAGTTCGGAATGAACCGCCTGTAGTAGCTAATCATGCCACAAAACGTTTTCAGCTGTTTGGCGGTAGTGGGTGTGGGAAACTGCTCTCTCGCTCTACCTTTTGGGGGTCCGGCCTTACCCCGGCCTCGGTTATTTGGTGACCCAAATAGTTTACCTCCTTTCTAAGAATCTCACACTTATCAGGCTGCAATTTCAGCTTGTGCATTCGCAAACTATCTAACACCTCTCGTAACTTGGAGTTGTGATCCGCCAGCGATCTGGCATAAATGACGATATCGTCCAAATACACAAAACAATACTTATCAGTTAGCCGATTCAATACAGAATTCATCATTTCTTGAAAGGTAGCAGGGGCCGTTTTTAACGCAAAGGGGAGCCTTCGATACTCCCAGTGGCCCTGCTTGGTGCTGAAGGCAGTTTTCGGTCCCTCCCCAGTCGCTAATTCAATCTGATGATAGCCCATCACCATATCTAGACATGTAATATAATTTGACTGACCCAACTGGTCCAATATTTGGGTAATATCAGGTAAGGGGTAAGTATCCTCAATTGTTTTCTCATTCAGTTTGCGAAAATCTACCACCAGGCGCCATTTTTGTTTCCCATCTGGGCCCACCTTTTTGGGCACTACCAAGAGGGGGCTTTTCCACGGGGAATCGCTTTTGGCTATGACCCCGTCTTCAAGTTGCTGCTTCACTTGACGGTCTATCTCCTCCCTTTGACTTTCGGGTAGTCGGTAGGGTCGTGTATTTATGGGGTTAACCCCGGCAACAACTGTATGGTATGTCTGGCTGGGTTTGTGCAGCTTAATTTGTCCCCCCCCCCCCAAAAAAAAAAAAATCCTGGTAAGCAAAACACAACTTATGGAGTGATTTCTCCTCGTTGTTCATATGATCGGTCCTCGGCTGGGCTATAACCCTTTCTCCTCTACTTTGTCCCGGATCATCCCTGCCTTTCTCCTGTTTTGCCACGACTATCAATGTGGTCTCACCCATATCGTGGTCTCTCAACTCTACCACTTTAACTACAGAGTTGGGTAAATCTATGTCCTGTTTTCTAGTGGTGAGAATACTAGTAATTATGTGACCGCTATTTACTTTAACTAGGCTTTCGGCCAAACATCCCCGTGATGCTATTTCTGCCTTTTCTACCAGGCCCTCTCCTATGTGCGATCCCACTCTCACTGGTAGTTATACTTTTAACTCAGTCCTAGCGGGGAGGGTTAACTTACCTACCCCTACTCCCTGATGTGCTCCACGTTCCAGCTCTGGTAAGGTTATTAATTTCTTGCGCATTACACACCCTGCGTGTCGAAAGGTCAGGGATCTTTCCTTGTAGCAAATTCGGTCCTGCATTAATTAAAAAAAAAATCACGCCCTAGGATCCCATCTCCTTTTCGATCCACTTGCTTCCTTACTAGCTGGAAATGAAAGGGAATATCTATCCCTCCTTCCCGTATCCTAGTCTCTATGTTGCCATGGGTCTCAATGACGGATCCTTCTTTGCTCTTTACACGTACCCTGTCCTTGTGCTCAAACTCTGCTGTCCCTAACAATTAAAAGCTCTTAACTAAGCTAATGTCTGCTCCACATTCTACCAAGGAATGTAACTTATGTCCCTGACTCACATCTTGTTCCAAAGTAATATAGTCACAACGTTCCTTATTCGCGCAGCCTGCTGAATAAAGGAGACGTTTGGGAGGCTGCTCCGGCCGTCTTGTCTCTTTTCCCGACGTCGTATGGTCATCACTTTTCTTTGCGGAAGTTTCCGACAATTTCGGGCTATGTGACCTTTCTCGCCGCACCGGAAACAGGTAACCTTGCTGACGGCTCCAGTTCCACAAGTCACAACACGGTTTACTCGGTCTTCCACTTTGCTACGCGAGTAACACTTTTACTCGAGTGACTCAGTTTTCCGCAGTTACTACACCTAAACTCGGACGCTCCTTCTGCCCGGTATCTCTCTTGCTGGACAATATGGCGCTCTCTTCCACCAGGGCAATCTCTGCTATCTCGTCGAAATTTTTTAAAATTACGACTTCGCACTTTCGTCTGAATCCGATCGGAGGCTAGTCCATGAATAACGCAAATGTTGCGTAACCGGTCGGACATACCCAGTATACCCTCTCGCGCCCCTTCTCTGCAGTTGAGCAATGCAGCTTCACGAAACTGCGACCCCAAGGTCTGAATTTTGTGGATCCATTCCGCCACCTTTTCGTCCTTCCCTTTTCTGGCCTTAAACAGCTGACTCGCATGGAAGTCTAGGGTTCGTTTTTCTATGTAACTATTTTGCAAAACTCTAAGTCCCGCACAACTTTCGATGCTCCTGTGACTGATTGCCGTTCTTGGCTCTCCACTAATTCGCGTTAGCACGAATTTATACAAAATGGCTTCTTGGCTGGGGTTGATTACAGCGATGCAGTGTCTACATTCCCTATGAATGCCAGAACCTCCTGCTTATCTCCTTTAAACGGGGGTACCAACTTCAAGGCTTCCCCTACACTAATAAAATCCCCGTTCATTCTAAAGTGCTCACCGCTCACTGCATTTCGGGAACTCGAAATACGAGAATCCATGGATAGGATTAGTTGAGTAAAGACTCGCAGTAGCCGGTTTGTTGCACAGTACCAGAGCTACTGCGCCTGCTGGCGTACACCTCAATCCGTGGTCGGCTGTACGACGGTTTCCACCCTCTTTCGGACGCTGGACCGGCGGTGTCGGCTCAATCTCGAAACCTTATTGTCATTCAAGTGGTGCTATACTCCCTTACGCTCTTCGTAGTTGCACACTCCTCTCGTCTTAACCGCGCATCTGACACCAAGTAATTTTGTTGTATCCGTTACGGACCCGATGAACGTATCTTGGATGTTGTTCCCAGGAGGGACGGAGCTCGGAACTCAGGTTAGGACGGGGAGTCGGTCGGCCCGCACACACTCTCAATAATCCCCAAGTAGAGTGTACTGGAGTTTCATTGTGTGTAATTAGGGAATAACTGCAGTTACAACTGAACTGTATTGGTGACATATCTCGCCAGCGGCTCTTCATTACCGTTAACACTCACTGACCATCCAGCTTCATTCTCTGTTGCTCAGTCACAGTTCGAGATACACAGCAGACTGCTACTGCAGAACAAGGCAGCTATTGTTACGTGCGTTACTGCACACACTGCTCGCGTGATAAACTCTTAGCGCATCCAGTTATAAAGAAGAAGAAATAGAACGAAATTATATTCCTCCCATGTCTGGTCTTAAGAGAGGCGAGAACTAAGCATGATAAAATTAAGCTTATTACTAACATATAATACATACAAGAATGCTAGAAAGAAAAGAAAGAAAACCACAACAAAAAAAATCAATGTGTGTCAACTACACAACAGTTCATTTGTTGGTCTGTATAATAAACTTACAAGATGCACGGTACATACATCAAAATAGGTAATTAGCAAATAAGGTAGTTACGTGACATGACTCAACATTTTGATCAATAATGTTATGGAGGTACTGTAGAGATGAATTGGAGTGTCAACTATAATAACAATATATATATATATATATATATATATACACGTATTTATTAACAGTCTTGGTAGTCATATAGTAGTTGAGTATTGCAGCAGAAATGCCATGGTTCAGTTATTGCGCCTGTTACTGGGCTCTCCCCATTGGTTTTGGTTGCGGCGGAAAGCAGTGCAACTGTATGATTTTAGAGAAGTGGCGTCCTGTCGGCAGTGAGCGAAGGAATGCCTGTGGAGCTGTACCACTTGGATGCGCGGCTGAGACTGGCCGGTGGGCGACGGTGAATTGTAGCGGTTCGTGGCTGGTGGAAATGGGGGCCGAGTGCTGTTAGCAGCATTACCGCGGCTGAACTGTGTACTGCTGTGCTACTGTGCCTCGTGGACCGGGCAGTCCACAGTAACAGGCGCAACAACTGGTTTGTGACATATCTGCCGCAGTCCTGAACTACTTCATGTCTACCAAGACTGTTAATGTGTGTGTATGTATATTGGTAATGTAGTTGTCACACCAATACAACCCTACAGTACCTCCGTATAATTTGTGACTCCGTCGAAGCACGCCATATATTTACTTTACAGCACGACGGATCCAAAGGAGGAGACTCCGAGCAAGACGGAGCCAAATGACGAGACTCCGAGCACAGTGGTGCACAAAGTCACTGTAAGCCTGCAACCCTTCTGGCCCGACCGACCAGCCATCTGGTTCGCACAAGCAGAGGCGCAATTCGAATTGGCAGCCATCACGTGCCAGCGAACCAAGTACTTCTACGTGGTGTCGCAACTCAACCAGCAGCAAGCAGCCGAGGTTGCAGACATCATAACTTCACCACCGGATCATGAGCCCTACGACCGGCTGAAAGCAGAGCTGGTGCGCCGGTTGTTCGCCTTGCGGGAAGAGGGCGTGACACAGCTCCTCTCGCATGAGGAAATGGGCGACCGGAAACCAACGCAGTTCCTCCGGCACCTGAGGGGCCTGGCACCGGTCGTCACGGACGATTTTATTCGCCCCATCTGGGCCATTCGCCTACCACCGCACTTACAAGCCATGCTTGCCGGCCAGACTGACTGCAGTCTCGATGCAGCCGCCCACCTTGCGGACGAATTTTGCCAGGTCAATCCCCAGCCTACCACAGCGAGCGTGTCCCCTGCGACGCCCGACAATACAGCCGGACCACTGGATCGCATCGAAGAGCTGTCGCGCCAGGATGCCTCACTGGGGGCGTCACAAACCCACAGCCGCTCGCAGTCCAGATACCGCCACCACTCGCACTTCAGAGGCCGCCTCCGTAGCACCCCTAAAAAAGTTCCGAAATCCGACGTCTGTTGGTACCATTGGCGTTTCGGGGACGAAGCTCGAAAATGCACCCAACCGTGCTCCCGCCATCAGGAAAACTCCACCACCAGACGTTATAACGGGTGGGAATCATTTAGTTAGAATGATCAAAAATTACTTTCCGAAATGTAGGAATACATATGTTTGCCTATGGAGGGAGGTCAGTTACATCCGGTAGCAATACAAAAGTCCAGTGGGTTAGCAAAGAGAATTAAGGTTACACAGCAGAGAGTGAGATAGAGTCATGTGTGAAGTAGGATAGACAGGTAACTGAAGAAAGAAAGAGACAAGGAAAGGTTGGCACAGGATAGAAGATGCGGGAAATATTTACAAAAGAAAATGCTAGTTGTTAGGCGTTTGTCAACGTCAAGTTTAAGTGGGGTTTTGAAGTCTGCTGGGACAGCCAAAATTCGTGGATTTTGACACTTTTTAGAAATGTAAATCGCGAGGTTTTGGATACCATATTAGTCGTGGTACCACATTAAAAATGTCCACTGGATGATTTTTATATGTTAAAAGATACGCGCCAGTTATTAGGAACCAGTGGGAAGAAAGAATACAAAATCTCAAAGTTTACGGCATGTTACAAGACTGCTAAATTTACGGGCCGACCAATCAGATTAGTAACGTGAATTAGAGTAGTGGATTTTGAAACAAGGAAGCCAACATCGCATGTTGTTGCGATCGAGACACAAATTTTTTTGTTGTAAGAGGAGGATGCATGTGCATCGCCCCAGATTTAGGCCAAATTAACGGACTGAATTAGATAATTAGAAATTTATAAGTGTTTCTACAGAAATCTTAATTTGTCCATTATCGGTATTACCAATTTTCGGGCTATATAAACTTTATTATTTCATAAAAACTAAGGTGCCGTGAGAGAGTGGTCTGTGCTACTTTTATTGTATGCAATCAGAACTTGTAGAGTCCAGTTGAGATGTGATGGCACACGGTGACGCACGGGAGGGGAAGTGAAGGGGAAACTGGCGAATTGGAGCGGGTAGCCAGTACTGTTCACACTACCTCGGAACATGGTGTATCCATCATTACTACCGCTGATGCTCACATCTCGATTACAGTAGTCGAATGAACTAACGCCCCGGTCGATTTAAATGGACTCGCCGGTTTCGCCGAAAGACGAAATCTGGTCTCTGCGCGTGTGTCATCACATTTCAAACGCACTATACAAAAGTAGCGCCCATTGACTGAAATGAAACACAACAGATTTTCCAGGTTATCAGTTAAACATAAGTCCCATTTATAGTTCATCCTTGACAATCCCATCACACTTAAACCACGGTAGTCCCTGAAAATGGCGTTTCACGTGAATCGAATGACGGAAAAAGGTGAGCCAGACTGTTACAACGTTATCGGTGAGTAGAAAGGGTCCAGAAATAGCGCCGGAAGGATGTCTCGGTGACCTGACGCAAACATGATGGCAGGGCCAGTGACCTCAACACTACCCCCACTCTTAATTAATATGCAAATTCGGCTTAATCGATCTAATTAATATGTAACTTAGACGGATCGATCGAATATGCAAATTATGCTTCATTGATGTAACAGTTGTGCAGATTAGACTTGATTGACCTAACAAGTGATCGTTTATGAGTGCGAGTATTTTGAAGATTGGGGCTTGCTTGTCTTTTTTTTTTTAACAATCGCTGATGCAGTGTGGTGGAATTTAATTTTTATGCTCGCTTGCTCCTTGTCTTGACGGAGAAAACCCCCCCCCCCCACCCTCAATCTATTCATAAAGGGTCAAACAATATAAACTTCCAAAATTATTACCAAACAACTACATACACTTATTAGGTAGCGTATTTTTCATTATATTTCCTGCGACACATTTCTGCTCAGACCAAAGTACCAGTATAATGTAAAATAGCAGGTCTGTGTATTGCCTGACGTGTACAGAAGTTTTTTTTTGTAACAAAGTGACACAATACATGAAAAATGTGTACCATTAAGTTTCGAAATTATGGCCTTCTCAGTTATGGGCCCCTGGAATCTAAATGGTCAGAACAGACGATTTGGCTTGGACCTACTGCTTCCATCATCTGATGACCTGTGTAGACAGACCCAAAATGCTCCCCCAAAACATTAATAACCATATGTGTACCAGACTATATGGTGTCCTAACCCAAAACACATTATGAATCCTCACCACTGTGGCACCTCATATCCCGTACCAAAAATTATTAAGAACTGAAACGTTGATAGAAATGTCACGTTGGGAAAATTGAATTATACAAGAGCAGTATATATTTCACACAGTATTAATATCACATACATTTTCTACCAACTGTGTACACTGTTATGTATCATGTCTCAAAAAACTGAGGAAACAAACCATCTTCAACATAAATACACATTTTACGATCAGGACCACATATGTTGAATTACAAACTGCTACTACAATTATACCACAAGGAAACCTAACTTCTGATCGTGAAATAAAACAGCGTAGTGAATATCAAATTTGAGTGTTAAATGACTACAGTTGAGTTTTGTGAAGCAACCAGAAACTTCACCGCTTGCTGCGCTATTGCGAGCTGAACACAGCCAAGGCAGTTCATTAGAAATATGTGTGAGCTCGGCTTTTACGTTAGTTCGTTACACCCTGAACATATGTTTGAACCTATAGTGATGCTTAGAAAGTTTGTTAAACTTTTAAGAATGCATGTCAAATCATCCCACCTCTATATATGAACCTATCCTTAGGGGAAACGGCTCTCACTCGATTATTTTACTCACCGAATTTGGTTGGTACTGGCCGCTACGTACCTCTGCATTTGAAGGAATTTATATATTGTGAATACAGTACCAAACCATTGTCACGTGGAGACTACAGTGCTGTTACATTTCAGTTGTTTCCTGCTAATACAAGGTGAGTCGTGTTGACTGTGTTAGAAATTTGGTAAAATTTGAGTCGAGCAAGTTTGGTTATTTGTTAGTTAAATTTTGTTGACATTAAATTGCAAATTACCCATGAGTAGATTTGTATATACGAGGTGAGACAATTATTTGAATTAAGTAAAATGTTTGATACTATTTAAACTATTGAACATACACTTGTACAAATTATTAAATGGTTTTTTTGTTTACTTTGATTATTAGAATTAGCATTTTAGAATACACAATTTAGATTTTTGGATAAATGAAATAAGTATTTAGACAGTTTTACATTATCCTTGGATCCCGGTTTAAAACTCAGAGTAGTTAGAAAGAATTAGTTGTCAATAACTTACAAAGATTATTGACATGGTGGCAACCTACCTGTAAGGTTAAAAAGTGAACTATTAACGTTAAAACAATTAGTGTCCACCCGCGAACGGATTAGGAAGGAACGAGTTACCCGGGGTTAGACACTACAGTAGCAAATATGACAATGAAAAGATAAGGAAGACTGTTCAAGAAGTGAAGTTCCCTGTGTCGTACTTGTAATTGGAATGACAGTAGCAACAACATAAAATGAAGCACAATTATTTCACTTAACCCTTTGACGCCTAACGAACCCTATATTGGCGTACCGCACCGCTAACCTCGAAACATTGCATTTTATATATTTATTCAACAAATATAGGTACTGAATATTTTAAGCACAGTATATACTCTCCGTTTTATTCTCTTCAAAATGCAGTTTGTTTCGTAATTCTAAGGTATTTGGTTCCTGTATTATTCACATTTTATATACAGAGTGTGCTAAAATTTAAGAAATAATTCCGGCGCCAAAATTTTAAGTGTCCTTATTTTTTGACACAATCCCACAGCACCGTGACGCACTTGTCTCATCTTGGCAAGGTTTTTACAGTGGTCATGGCAGAAATTAGGCTCCTGAATTATTCTTGCTGTAGAATTGGTGACCTCCCAAGTGTTGCGTTACTGGCCCAAAAATAATAGTCCAATGGGCAAGGTCAGCACCATATGCTGTGAATTTTCCTTACATTTCCAGACTGCAGCAACTCCTTGAGTTTGTTGTATACTGTATGGGGGTTACTGTGCTGAAGGATCATACCTCATGACAGATGTTCATGGCTCTGCCTGCTAATAGCCTACTGCAGTCAGGACAGCATGGCACAGCATTTGTTCATATTCATTTTTGGATCTCAAAGAACGAATGCAATTCTGATGCCTCCTGCAGCATAGAATACAGATGCCACAGCCTTACAGCATACTGGCACACTTTTCATTTTGTGGCTGTCAATGAAGATGGATGTGTCCACTGCATTAAAGCTCTTTTTGAGTAAATGAACCCATGTCACACAACGTCACAATGGATTCAAGGACCCCGTTTGCTCCTCCTTTAAATGGATGAAGAAGTGACAGAGTACCTGCAAATATAAATTTTTGTGAACTTCCATCACGTATCTTGGTACCCACGATGCAAACACTGCTGTATCCCAGTTGTACAGGGTCCGCCAGCGAATCGGGCGATTTTTATGTGTTAAAAAATTAAAAGTGTTGGATATCATGATACAGTTGCATTTATAAGGAAGTACATACTTTAGCATTTGCAGAAATAAGTGACTCCGTGGTCTTGAAACATAACACAGAACAAAAAAAAACACACACACACACACAACACATCATTCCACTCGTTACATCCTCAAGATGCCCTCCATTATGCTGCTCACACTCAGCAAGCCGATCGTGAACACTACTCATGGCCCTACGTAACACGTCGACCGGGATTCTTGAAATCT
>Ga0123355_10008548_pt1 | contig 15463 bp, 10 predicted proteins | sample TergutEmb28metaG_3_FD_89872 | JGI IMG/M metagenome (GOLD analysis project Ga0123355, IMG submission 89872) | Embiratermes neotenicus P1 segment gut microbial communities from Petit-Saut dam, French Guiana - Emb289 P1 | ecosystem: Host-associated > Arthropoda: Insects > Digestive system > Gut ... | reverse complement strand
GTAACGAGAAACTTAAGGAAACATTTGGAAACTGTACCAGGAAAACATTCGATAGATTCACTACAAAAGACAGCTATACTTGGAACATCACACATAATACGGAAAGTACTGCAGAGTGAAGCTTGAAGCCTGAGCTGTGGGGATCACCGCTGGTTCAAGAGAAGTACCAGGAAGAAAAGGCCTGTGACAAGAGACCTCCATATCGTATAATAATAATAATAATAATCACGCAGAAAATGTCAGATAAAATTAAATATATGAAGATTAAATTAAACTAAAATTAATCAAGTAGCTAGTGTAATAACTAGTATAGTAACTAATGTGATACCCAGTATTGTTAACTTACTTATTTGTACGTCTTACGAGACTCAGAAAAGAATTATTACAGAGAATAAAAAGCATGTGCAATAAGATATTCTTTCAATGCATGTTTGAATTGTTGCTTCATGTTCAGCAGTTTTGTAATGAGAGGTGGTAAGCTATTAAAGACTTTTATCGCTGAATACATCACCCTTTATGAATGGAGGAAAAACAAATTGTTGGTCTGTGTTACAGGTCTTTCTTGTATCTTTGCAGCTCATTTACAGTTTAAATTTGTTTAGAATCCTTACTCATCTTCCACTCTGCCCATCTTTAAATTATATACTTTTTTGAAACAAGGTTTTGTGATAAGTCAAGAGCAGTGGTAGCATGCCACTGCCACCGGGTAAAAACCACTGCCACCGGGTAAAAACCCAATTGCAGTAAATAAATATTATTATTATTATTATTATTATTATTATTATTATGCCTGGAGAGATGATAGAAGTGGAACATAGCTCATGATGGTTCTATGTGCACCAGAATAAAATGTACTCTATATACTAGCAGATAGACATGTGCTCTTATTATGTTAAGTATTAGTTATGTAAGTTATATTTGTTATGTAGGTTCAGGTCATGTTTGTTTCTAGTGGAGCATAGAGCAAACTTGTATTGCTAAAGGGCCATTTAAAAATCTTCAAAACCTTCATGGGCACCAAACCAGAGTTAACAGTAAAAGTCTAATGTTTTCAGGGAAAACTTATTTTATGTTATATGATTAAAAGACTAAAATTATGATTAATCAATTATTAATGAAAATTAATATAATAGTGAATTATAATTTAATATTTAGGAATTATATTATTTTTTAAGAACAGAGGAACAGTGGGAGGTTTGGGTGTTTCTTGTCACTGATATTTTTATAAAGAAATACGAAAAATTCCATTCTTAAATTGTGACTACTGTACACTTCACCCTAATTATAATATACTTAGAACTGAGAGAGTAATGGGGAAGGTGGAGTTTATCACATCATATTTTTTCTCACTGCTCCCACTGTAAAGTTTCCAACATATGATATTTGCCCATAAAATGTGTAAGAAATATGTTACACCTTAAATACTGTTTACCAAATGTAACTGTGTGTGCAAAGTTAATCAAATCACTAATATGTTGGTTTTCATTCTGATGGGGTGGTGTAAGTTAAATGTGTTCAAAAATTCTTCCAGTCAGCAGACAACTATTGCGGGCCAGATGCACTACATGGGGCGCAGGTTGCAATGACTGGCCTAGGTGGTTATTGTTTATGCAGAATGTGATAGGCTTCAAATTGAATGTTGCAGTCAAGTGGGTGGCACTCTGGATTTCTATTTGGGAGAATCTGGGTTCAGGTGCTAATCTGGAGATAATCTACCCTAACAGGTGTTTATGGTTTTCATGTCATTTTAGGGAAATGCCAATATGGTGCTTCAAATTAGGCCACAGCCATTTCCTTCCACATCTTTCCAATTCAATTATTCACTAATGATTCTATCATTAATACATAATGTCACTGAGATTGTTGTTAAATGGATGGTCTGTCCTTAACAAATCCTACATACACAAATTTTAAGCCATGGTTCCGTGCATCGTAATTCAATGTGAATAAAAATCCAACAGATGCAACAGTATGCAGATATTTATTCACTGCAAAACTACTCCACATGTTTCGGGTGTCACAGCACCCATCATCAGGAGTATTAAAAACTGTACACGCAGCCTCCGGTACAGGTCATACTACTTGTACCGCTACTCCCCTCCATCGTGGTCTGATTGGGACTGGTTTGTGCGAGTTGACTCGCACAAACCAGTCCCGATCAGACCACGGAGGCTGCGTGTACAGTTTCTAATACTCCTGATGATGGGTGCTGTGACACCCGAAACATGTGGAGTAGTTTTGCAGTGAATAAATATCTGCATACTGTTGCATCTATTGGATTTTTATTCACCTACATACACAAGTGTAGTTTTTAACCAAACCTTTTCAGGTGTCAGTGAAATTCTGCAGAATTGTCAATCCTGTGGATGTAAGTAACAGTGTCAAATTTTAGCTCTCTGCGTATTTTAGTTTATTTGTAATAAGTGTTCCATATTAGAGAATGGAAGTCATGTTCTCCACCATCACAGTTTGTATGTGCAAAACATACTGCCAATTTTGTAAAAATAGGAATGGATGCATTAAGAAGTTTTGTGCTACTGAAATACAAGTTTCTATACTTGCAGTTGGTAATGTTATGAGATATATTACTTATCGCTTTGAAATGTGTCATAAGAGTAATAATTCATAGTATATGGTATAGGACTAGGAAGCTCAAAAGGGAAACTACATATTTGTTGGAGTTCTTGATAGATTGGGCCATCTTTCCAGCAGTCAGGATTGTAATCTGTCATTTCATGCTCTGGAATCCAGTAGTCTGTCTTCTTACATTTCCAAAACACATTCCTGAAGGTTATATGTGTATACCATTTAAAAACTTAGCAGTGCTCATTGTTCATTCCATATAACTGCAATATTTTTTGTAAGTTTTATCTTCCCATTTTAATTCATTTGATGAAAAACCATGTATTTTCTAAGCTGTACAACAGGTTAAACTATATTGCTGCTTTCATAATGCCCTGAGGTCCCAGTATTTGTCACTAGTTTGTTACTGGTGGTGGTGGTAATCTCCATAAGTGAAACGAAAATGTGTGCGGAAAATATCGAGGCCTGAGAAGCTATGTTGCTGAGTGTGCTTGCTTATAAGCATGACGTAATTCAGTCAGTAACAGAACTATCATTAAACATTTATTAGTTTTCTCACATTGGCATATACAAAACAGAGGTCCTAAACATTGACTGTTGTGGGTTCTATGTGTACTGTATATAGCAGCGTATAAGGGGCTATGTAGTAAGTGTGAATGGAGAAATTTTTGGCTACAAGCCATTAGCTGCCTAGGAGATGGGAATGTCTGCTAATAACTTTGTACGTGAAAGTTAAGTCTTAGGATTATGGATTTTAGATTATATGGTTATAAAGGGAAAGGGCTGCATACATGTCAACACACACATAAGGAAATTAATTGTCCCATTCCTTGCACAGATATTCCAAGTCCTTTAGGGCCCATTGATATAAAAAGTCCTTACTTAAAGAATCAGGTTCTGAATATCGGTATAAAATATGCTTATGGTTTCACTATTTTTTATACATTCAGTGTTAAGGCACACATTCCTGTTAATAAGTAATTTGTAAATAAACCTGCATGCTTTTCTTTAAATTGTATATTAAGAATAATGTCCATTTGTTTTATAGGATGTTTATTTAATTATGAGTTGACCTATTATTCTTATTTTACGTTTTTCGTTTTCAGTTGGACATACAGTGCCAAACCTTGATGACGTAGGTCTTGCCTTCCGGGACATGGGCATAAACTTACCGGAATTGGAGGAATATATCAGGAATGTTGATTCTGTACCATGTGTGTATGAGATTCCCAAGTATCCAATACCCCGGGACTCCCACCTAAACTTCTTGAAACCAGGCAGTAGAGAGGTGGTTACACGACCAGTACATGTTCATGAGCACTTACCACCCATGCATCCGGAGATGGAAGGTGAGCAGGCTCACCTTTTGCGTTGCTTAGCCATCCGGTATTGACTGACTTCGAATACTGATCACAGAAATTCTTATTTTACATGGTAGCAATGGCAGGTGCTAAAGGAAACTACTGTAAAATTATCCACTAATTGAAGTTATTTATTTATTTATTTATTTATTATAATAATTGTAATTTCTGAGGCCTGTTATCAGTTTGTGTCCCTACTGTTCCTGTGTTCATTTGTTTTCAGAGGAGGAATATGGTAACAAGCAAGTGCCACTGTCTGTAGACACCTCTTCAACTTCAGGAGCAACATCTCCTCTGGCAAGCCCTAAGGGAAGTGTTTTCAAACGACCTGGTGACCCTATCTCTTTAGAGAGCCCGGCTGTTAAAAGAGCGAGGTATCGGTTCCTGCTGATGTATGGTTTGAAGTTATTCCTTTTTTTAATTCTGCTGTACAAGCTAAAAGTGTTGTGAATTAGTAAGTTTTCTATAGACAGATATAAGTTTATGTAGTCAAGAGATTAACCATCCAATGATGCTAAAATTTAAATTACTGTTCCACAGGACAGGGGTTTTAAATTTATAAGACCCTTCAATGCAGTCATGACTGTACGGTACACCAAGACAGGTGGTATTTGAAGAATTGAAGGTCTTTGTAGTTCACTGAGGCCAGCATTGAAGGGTTAAAAGGGGTAGAAACTTATCACACATGTTTGACTTGTGTGTGTGTGTGTATATTACTTACTTCCTGCATGGAGCACAGTCCTTCTTGAGAAGCTAACTGGTTTGCAGCTAGTCAAGAAATTTCCCACATTTCACGGAACCCGAAGGTTCATTACCGCACTCACAAGCGTTGGCCAATTGTCCCTACCCTGGGCCAACCCAATCCAGTCCATATACCCACATCCCACATCCTGGAGATCCATCCTAATATTATCCCCCCATCTACGCCTAGGTCTCCCCAGTGGTCTCCTTCCCTCCGGTTTCCCCACCAAGGCCCTATACACCCCCTCTCCTCACCCATATGCGCCACATGCCCATCCCGTCTCATTCTTCTCGATTTTATCACCTGCACAATATTGGGTGCGGAGTACAGATCGTTTAGCTACTCGTTATGCAGTCTCCTCCATTTCCCCGTTACCTCATCCCTGCTAGGTCCAAATATTCTCCTCAATGTGTGTATGTATATAGCTCTTATTTTTATGTAATGGGACCAAACCCAAAGACATGGAGTTTTGTATCCATATAGAGACCACATGACTCATTTCAAATTCCAGTGTGAGAATAGCAGTGCATGCCAGGTGAATATACATTCCATTCTTTTCAGTAATATGTTGTATAAATGGCATTTGCCTTTGTGGACTTCATCTAATAGGTAACTGAATTGTGTGTAGAATCATTGTCATGATGCAAAAGATGTTACCAAAACAGAGCACAGGAAGTTTAAAAAAAAATTACTGCAACAAACTGAAATGTTTCTTTTATGATTTGTAAGTTTGCATGATGTTATGTTTGGCATTTATTTGTCAAGTCAAAATGTACAGAAGACTGGATCTGCTAACCTACCTTGCCCCTTCCACCCACAAATATCATAGTTTTTTAAACAGTGTTATTTATAACCAGTCCCTCAGTCTACCAGCCCTGTTTACCAGTATTGAAATGTCCCTCCAAATCCTGTAGTCTAGATAGCTGCAGTTTCCATTTTTCAACTTCATAATTTGTTTCCTTATCACACCTGAAAAACTTTTATAACTTTCCTTGTTACCTTGTATGCTGTTTATTAATGTTATTAATACAATTTCAAGTTTATCCATTGTGTCTAATATGATGTTATGCGATTATGGACTCAACAGGGAATTATTTCACAGTAAACACAAGTTCTGAGCTTAATATTTTCGTGGTAAAAGGATGTATAAGTTTTGACCAAAAAATAAGTTGGCATGGTGTGTAATTTCATAACTAAGAACCTGTGCTGATTTTGATTATTTGAGGGGACTTCGTTGCTGAGCAGTTATTGTCCGTTTCCTGCACAGTATAAAAGGTGGTGTGGGATGGTCAAGCATAATCTTGTGATATGTAAAGAATGTGATGTGACTCATTCTCACCATATCCTGTCTGCAGAGTGTAATTGTCTTCCATGATTAGATGGGGACCACCACCATTCCACACTACTCTGCTTCAGTTCTGGGTAAAATGAATGTATCAGTACTTGTCTATTCTGACAGTCTGATCAAAGAACATATCTCTGTCCCTGTGACGATAGTGGAAATGAGTGGTGGACTGCAATACATGCATGCAATGCTGATCGTCATTCAACAAACACATTTTCTTTGCACAGATCTCCCACAGCCATAGGTGATGACACAGGACACAAAACACACTTAGTGACAAGGTTCATAATTTTGTAGCATCTGCCATACATGAAATGCTCTGTGTGTGTGTGTGTGTGTGTGTGTGTGTGTGTGTGTGTATGTGTGTGTGCATGCATGTGAATTCATTCATTGCATGTGGGTATCTAATGTATGCCACTTTGGTGGCAGGTGGTGCACCCCAGTGACATCCATAGGCCTACGTTTCTTTGGTCAACCATCTGTAATACTTGTGTGGTATTTTTCATAACAGTACCTCTAGTGTGGTTGATAGCTAAGCAGTGTGTGTGATTACATGCAACCATTGTACTACCTGCTGGGTACAGAAATGGAGAATGACATCACACCTGAGGTCAACTCTTGATATTCATTACATTATGGTATTGCCCTCCAGAAAGCTTTTGAAGTTCTCTTTGTGTATAAACAATTTTTTCATTCTTTGTGCATTGTTTATTGGGTGCAGGTTAATGTTAGAGGAGGAAGGACGACCTCTACGTGAGATCAGCAGCGTCATGATGACCACATCCGGATTTTTGTCTCCAGCAAGAGAAGGAAAACTCCCAGAGTCACGAACGCCTTTACAGCCATCAGACTCACGTTCAAATTCCCCACAGCCGACATCGTATCCGATGGTCCCTCCTGAAGTGAAGGGTGATAAGAAGACAAAAAAGTTGCCATTAAAGAAAACTGTAGATGGTATAAAGAAGATAGGAGACAAAGAAAATAAGAAAAAGGACCATAAGTTAAAGGACGTAACTAAAATTGAAAAACACTTACCCATGGACGAATCAAAGGTTAAAAAATTAGTGAGTATGAAGGAGCTATCCAAATTAAAAGCTCTGAAATCAGGGGCACTGAAAATGATGGCTCATGCCGGCAGTGCTGCAGGCCCAAGTACGAGCGTGAAACCTCCAAAGCTCAGTCCACCAAAGATAACAACAAACAAGGCCCCTAACTTGAATGTTCCTAAGATTGGTAAACCTGTTGCTCAGCTTAAAACTCCAAAGGTAGAAAAGGGTTTTCCTATGCCAGTTGCAGTTCTGCAGCAGAAAGTAGTCAGTCCTGAAAAATGCAAAGATATTGTAATTGTGGAAGGAAAATTGTCTTCAGAACCTGACAAACAGAAGCTTAATATTTTCAAAAAGATTTCAAAAGTGAAGGAAGAGAAGCCTGAAAAAGTAGATAAAGTGGATAGGACAGAACATTTTGAGCCCCCTCCAAGGGATTCTCGTGAAAGTTCACCAGGACTTGTGATAGATGAATCGGAAGCTAACAGTCGTCAGCGCGAAGCACGTATGGCACAGATAGATGACTGCATAGAGTCTGTGATTCAGAGAAGTATGGAAATTGTTAATGAACCAAAACCTTCCAAGGAGAGGAAATCCCCTGTGTCTCATATTGCAGAGTCATCTTCTTCTAAGGTTGATGAGACCATCAATGAAGTGGTTTCTGGTCATACCTCAGGTCCAGGTTCAGACCATGATGTATACATGTTTGATGATGACCTGTCTCCTCCTGGAACACCTTCAACACCCAGAACACCAGAATTACCGACACCATCTCGAAAAGTTCAGGATCAAAAGGAGAAAAAGAGAAAGAAAGACAGATTGAAGACTAAGAAGGAACCAAAAGGGAAGTCTCCAAAAGGCTCCATTAGTCCAAAGAAGATCAAAATGGATCTTCATGAACCAGAGACTCCAGACAGACCCAAGACACCTGAAGCATTAGAAACTCGTGACCAACCTCTTCCTGCTCCTGTGTTTCCCTTCTTCCCTCACTTCCCACCAGCTCCTGGTCTCATTCCTCCTCCCATTGGATATCCTCTGTTTCCAAGGTTTCCACTGACTCTGGCGAAAAACTTGCCACATCCTGGAATAACAAACTTACCACATCCTGCAATGCCAAACTTACCTTTACCCCCACCATTATTAATGCAACAACCCCGAACAGATGATATTCCAGAAATCAAAGACAAGCCAGTGGTGGAGAAGCCTACACTGCCAACACTTCCAGCGCCACCATTGATGCTGAAGCCAGAAAAATCAGAAAGATCACAACAGCTTCCTTCTGTAGCTCTGAAAGAAAAGTCTGGTGAAAAGGTGAGTTATGTGCAATATGCTTTATTGTTGTAATGTTACTTGATACGTTTAGTGGGATGTAACTTTGGAAGCTTTTCCTTTGATACCTTAGATTCAGATGTAATTTGATCCAAAAAGTTGTGTTATTTAGCCTACATCATTTTAGAAGTAAAAGGCAGAAAGGGAAAATAATGAGGAAAATCAGAGGGGTGTGACTTGTGTTTTGTGGAATTGATGATGCAAGGAACAGGTTAGTGGAAATGTAATTGATACATATGGCCATTTTTATATTGGAGAGTCATGTCTTTGATGAAATGATGCTGTATCATTTGGTAAATAGTTGCTGAATTTATTTAGGAACTTTCTGCCTCCATCTTCAAGGTGCAAGTAGTGGCAGAAGATTGAGATTTGACAGACAGATGGATGAGTAAAGGTGATTGTCATAGTGAGTCAGTAAGTGTAGTGCTGTGCAGTAGGTGGCGCTGTATATAGAATTGCAGGAATGTTAAGGGTATCTGGTAAGTGTTAGATGTACTTTGCGGAAAGGAAGAGAGGGAATTCTAGATAGAGGCAGGAAGTTAAGCAGGGATGGTGGGGGATGTAGTTAGTAAGTGAAGCAACAGGAAGCTAAGAGAGGTGACAAGGAAAGAATATACAAGAGTGGAAGGAGCCAGAGGAAATTAAGCCAGCTTACTTGAAAATGTTGCAGTTGAATGTCCTGATGGGGAGGCATCATCCATTCCCTGAGGGAGATTTCCATGACCTGCTGAAGACAAGACTTTCCTCCTCCTTTATGCTGGTGGGATGGAGCTCAGCCACTTGACCCCCATGATGATGTAATCCTTGTATCAGATCATTCTGCACAGGGTGGGGGAAGCTGGAGGCCCTTGTAGGTGGCAGGCCCACACATTTGCTATGTTGTGACAGTATCCTGATAATGCAGTTGAGGGTCTTGTGGGTATAAGAGAGGTGACTGATGTGAGATTCGCTTGGGGCAGAGCATTCCTCTCCGGTAGGTGGAGAGATCAGTAAACCTGTCCATGGCTATTTCCATTCCTGCTGAAAGTGGTCTTAAGAATAAATTAAATTCTTTATTACATCTTTTACATTTTATGTGGAAATTGGATATATCTAGTGCTGAGTTGCTTCTGGAACATATTTCTGCATGCTTTTATATGGTAAAGGTATTTTGATTGATTGATTAATTTTAATTGTTTGTGTGTGGTAGCTCTGAAAACCTCCACAACACATGCAAACACAGAGGCATGGTAAGTAGGCTGGGCCTCTTCTGGTATGTGAGAAGTTGCATGCTTCTTATACATAGGTGAATATTTCAGTTCCTGTTAGAGGTGTGATGAGTTCCATTGGAGCCTGCAGGGCTTGGAAGATTTTTAAAAGGTTAAATGGACTATGTGAGTAGCAGACTAAAACATCAGTTTTTTCTTGTAAGTGTGAAAAGTTCTGATGGAGACATTTCAGGAGGTATGGAATGAATATGATGAGGAAATGGTGTTCAAGGTATCTGAGTGGCATCACATAACACGGACTGCATCTAATCATCAGATGGTAAAGGTGATTGCAGCAAAAGGTGGAATTTGGGAATTTTGGTTGTTTATTGCTATACCATCCTTAGTAACCATATGAAGATGCTGTCTGTCAGCCCACACATTGCACCAAGAGTGATGACTTTGGAATGGTGCAGCAACCACAGGAGAATTAGTTATATATTAGAAGTGTCATAGTTTACTGTCCAGAGTTTTGCCAAGAGGTCATGCCAAGATGAAACAACCTGGTGTTTAACTGTGTGTGGTAGTGCTTCATATATGAGCTGCCATTGTCATTTGGAGGTCGTTAAGTTCCAATAGGATCACTGAAACATGAAAGTTATGTTGGAATACTTCTGGCTTACCATGCATCATGCACCTTCAGTTTGGAGACTTTGTACACTTTGCATTTGCTCTCTACTATTGATTTGGTCATATTTAGTCTGTATGTATCATACTGCGTCATTATTTATCTTTCAAATGGGATTGGGCTCAATTACAATTGTGTGCCTCTATTCTGAATATCCATTCTATATGTATAGTGAGGGATGCAAACTCATTTAACTGTTGTACTGTGTTTGGTTGATGTTGCAGAGCATTTGGAGAATTAACATACTGTACCTTAAGTCACAGAAGTATAATCACATGGGACTTTCTCTTAAAAATTTTTTTGTATTTCTTGGAAAAATAGTAAACAGTGTGTTTTTTCTTAATCTTGTAGAAAGTAAAAGAACACAAGAAGAAGGAAAAGGATAAGACAAGAAAGAAGAAAGATAAGAAGGAAAAGGGAAAAGGAAAAGAAAAAAGTGAAAAAAAGAAAGTCAAGGTTGAGAATAAGGATAAACATAAAGACAGATTAAAAGAGAAGAAGGAGAAAAAGGAGAAAAAGAAGGGGAAGGAAGTAGCTGTTGCCGCTGCTGCTGCTGCTGCTGCTGCTGCTGCTGCTGCTACTGCTACTGTTCCTGCTACTGCTAATGCTGCTGCTGCTTCTACTGCTGCTGCAGCTTCAGCACCAGCTCCAGGGGCAGCTGTTGGAACATCAGCTTCAACGAAGGTCTGTAGAACTGCAGTTAGTGGACTGTGCCTGATAACTAACATAACATTCAGAGTGGGGGTGGATTAATACACTGAAATGCTTGCAAATCTTTGCACAGTCCCTGTAGCCTAGATATTTACCTGTAATAGAAATCACACTGCATCAAAACATAGTTAATTATTACAGCTGTGACAGTGGCGGATCATTACATAAACCATAATATTACAGTTTGTAGTGTCACTGCTTTCAGATTGAAAGTCAAGGGAGCATACTGCATAAACATGAAAACTGCTGTTAGTAATTATATAGCTAACTGATGTTTAACCCATTGACAGCTAATATCATCCCTGAGACATTCCAAATTTTCACTTAATTTATACTAAGGTTTCCTGTTGTCATCAACAGGTAGTAATCTGATGCACTCCTATTTTTTTCTGAGAAGGAATTAATTTTCCTTTTTGATATACATGTGAGAAAATATGGACTAAGATAACACTGCCACAGCAGGGAGTTGCTGTTATTTACATGTGGCTTCAAGAGGAGGCAGGATGCTATTTGAAGATGTCATAAAGTGATTAATGCTTTTTATTTACTTTGGGAGGACAGAACATGTATGTGGCACATTGAGTAGTATGTATCAGTAATGTAGTATTAAGTACAAGTGGACCAGGTAGCTCAGTCAGTATAGCGACTGACTACGGGCTGCACGGTGCGGGATCGAATCCCGGTGGGGACGAGATTTTCCGTCCGTCCAGACCAGCCCTGGGACTCACCCAGCCTCCTGTACAATGGGTACCGGGTCTTTCCCAGGGGTAAAGCGCGGCCGGGGCATGCTGCTGACCACTCACCCCCTTCTAGTGCCGCAGTCATGGAAGAGTAGAGCTATACATCTACCCACCCTCTGGGCCACACTGGGCTTGTAACGGGATCACTTTACATTCAGTATTAAGTACAAGCATGTGTTGAGGTTGAGCACAGTTACAATTTAAATGGTAGGCGATTACATTTTATATCTTTTTGGAGAAGCTGAGTACATTTTATTTTATGAAGTATATATTTCTTTTTAGTTGACTTGTTACAGAGGTGTTAGCATGTGTAGCCCTTACTTTGTTCTTAATGATACATGTTTGGTGGTTTATGTGTGTTTCACTAAACCTGGATAATAATGATTTGTTTGGACAGTGTGAAGAAAAAGTTGACTCAGGTGTACCTAAAATAACATTCCGTTTGGGTCCAGCGTCCCCACGTCCTCCTACTCCTGATGCACAGCCACGAAAGATGTGAGTATGTGAGGCAGTTCATACATGCAAGGCAATGCAAAACTTAGCTGTTTAGTGCTCTGTAATGGTTGTGATCAATAAATAGATGAAGGTACTTGTTAATTGTTACTGGTTTAGGTTTGGATGCTTGTACTCATGTCATGAATTGTAGAAAAATGTGTAGTTTTCTTTCTTTTATGTTCTGTTTGTGCACTTATATTAAGAGCTTTATAAGGGATAAGTGAATTTTTTATATTCCCACCAAATTTGTAACAAGTGTAATATCACCCTTGCAGTGTCATCAAACCAGTAATAAAGAATCATGGTGAAGGAAATGAATGTCCTGCTTCGGAGGTGTTGGCGAAAAGGGAACCATCGCCTGAGTTGGCTCGGATTTCTGCCCTAATTACACGTCCTCCCAAACAGAAATCAGCAAGTAAGACAACCCAACCAAAACAAGAAAATGTTTCAGACGTAGTTGCCTCACCTACCATATCTATTCCACCTCCTACGCCTGGGGTTGGCTCAGCTGTGTCACCTGTGCCAACAACTGGCTCCAGCCCAGTGTTAGCAAAAACAAAGAAAGGTGTCACAAAATATGTCCAAAAGGTCAAGGGCAAAGAGCCGACCAAGAAAACGGGAATGACAACTGAGATGGAGCCTACAAAGGAACCTGTAGCATTTTATTATGTAAGTACTGAAGTCAAAATTTGTGCTTGCTTCTTGAGAACCAGTCATTATGCAAGCAAGCGTATCTTCTTTGTTGAAACACTGAATGAATGCAGTGAAACCATGATATACTTTGTAGACGTAGCCTTTGACAGTTATAAGAGGTTTATATGTGCAGATGTATGTGTGGTGTTTCTATAATTTGAGCTAAAATATGTTGTTACACATATTGCAGACGATACCTGGAAGCATTCAGGATCGTGGTCTGACCATCATGTCCACCAACACTATAACAGAAGCAAATTTTTCCACTTCTTTATTTTTATTTTATTACAGGTTTTAGAATATAGGTCATCCTAAAAAATTGTTCCAATTCCAAAGCTCTGTTTAACATTGTGTAACATGTTCATTTTTTACGGCAAAGAGCTGTTAGCACTTTCCACAACCCTTGTTTTGAAGGACCACCCCTTGTCAGCCTACTTAAACTATGTATTCAGTATATTCACAGCTACCTTACGTTTCTCAAAGCTGTCTCCTCCATTCATCTTGCTCAGGATAAGGACAAATAACAGGCTGCTGTGAACAGGGTAGCGAACGGTTGTGTTCCTAAAAATACAGGTAATTTGTGAAAAAGTTGAGGAGCAAATAACTTTGTAAGAGGGACTCTGCTGAATGGAATTAGTTGGTTAGATATCTAAGTAGTGTTCCAGCCTGAATTTGACAAAATGGTAGTAATATTATTCATTTAAGTGATATTTATAGGAAAAGAATTTGATATAGAGCTTCAATACTGTATTCTTCCAATGTGCATTGCATGTTGTATTCACTGAAAGTTTTAGATGTGAAAATGTAAAGTTTTTGTTCTTAATGTACATTTATACAACAGGATAATTGAAGTTAATTGGAGGAACTAAGTGAATATTTTTGTTTTAATTTAAATGTATAGTTAATATGCTTACACTCTTGTGGTTGTAAACAGTATTTTGACTGTATATTGTCCACGGTTGATGAATGAATACATGTGGAAACATTGGCATAGTCAGCAAAAAATATCTGTTTCACAGCCCACTCCAAGCACAGAGTTAAATTTTATGAGATTGTTGTATGTTCAGGTTTGAAGGTTGTAGCTAAAAAGGCAGAATATAAAGTGATCATAGTGTTGAATTAAGCCCTGTGTAGGCATGTGGAGGAATGGAAATATAGTTTCACCATAGTCTTATCATCTGCACTAGGGAAAGGTGAATTTTTAGATTCTTACCTTCATAACTCCCTTTTCATACTGGTAAACAGACTTGGTTGGCCTGAGGATGCTGTGGAGGAGGGGTCTCTTGTACTTACCAGAAATCAAATTCTGATTCCTTGGTCATCAACCCCATGCAGACTGAACTGTCCTGGCTATCAGTGATCATAAGTTTTCTTGTTTAGTTAAATTTATACAGTATATAAGTCCATTGGAGACTGATATGACTTGAGGTACATAAAAATGGCAGTATGCGGCTATGTGCAAATTCTTCTGTTAGGCTGGTAGGCGACTTCCCTGAGAACTAGAAAGTCTTTGACGGTCAGTCAGGTTGAAGCTGTTTACTGGAACCTGCAAATAATATACCTCGTGCTGGCAGTTGACTGTATTTCATTCAACATTCAATACAGGTACCTCAGAATTAATCACTCTGCAAGGTGTCTGTGTATTTTCCCACAAAATTGAATGTTTTTGTCACTTCCAGACTACCAGCCAATGACTATATATCTTTGGCTGAGTGGTAACAATCTTTAAAGCCATTTATTTTCATATGGATGTGTGTTCACTTGTGGCCTTGTGAATGAATAAGCTGACACTTGTTTCCTGCTCTGTGAAAAAGGTAATGATCATGATTGTGAATATATATGGTACATTCTGTGGAATAGTGGATTTTTTGTCAGAACTATGCATGACATATAGTTTGCTAAAATTTGTTGGAGAAAATTGCACTATTAACCATCTGACGCCTAACGACCCCTATAGTGGTCGTACCGCACCGCTGACCTCTAAATGTTGCATTTTATATATTTATTAAAAAAATATAGGTACTGAATATTTTAAACATGGTATATACTCTCCGTTTTTTTCTCTTCAAAATGCAGTTTGTTTCATAATTCTAACGTATTATTCACATTTTATATACAGAGTGTGCTAAAATTTAAAAAAATAATTCTGGCGCCAAAAGGTTAACTTCTGTGGGGTCACAGTACCAAGTGTTATAGACACCCACAAACTTTTCTGTAACATTTTAATAGTGGTATATCATATTTAAGATTGTTAGCTGTATGGACTTTGTCCATCATCTAATGTTTTAAAACTAATGAAAGGATTAAAAAAGTAGTAAATATAACAATGCACTGTGGGGACAGTATCAGTCCCCATCTGCTGGCACCATGATGTCAGTATTGTATATTTTGTGTGCATGCATGTGTATATGCATAAGTTTGCATATACAGGGTGATTCACGACTTTGGGACATAACTTCAGGAGGTGATTTCCTAGGTCTTTGTGATCAAAAAAGTTCATATAAACATGTGTCCGAGTTTGGACTGTTACGGAGTTATGACCG
>Ga0123355_10008547_pt1 | contig 15463 bp, 23 predicted proteins | sample TergutEmb28metaG_3_FD_89872 | JGI IMG/M metagenome (GOLD analysis project Ga0123355, IMG submission 89872) | Embiratermes neotenicus P1 segment gut microbial communities from Petit-Saut dam, French Guiana - Emb289 P1 | ecosystem: Host-associated > Arthropoda: Insects > Digestive system > Gut ... | reverse complement strand
TTCTTCGATTTTGATTCTTTCCTCGTTGCTGTCTATTGTTGCTATCCAGTTCAAAGTAATACGCCCCCTTTCTGCTGTGCTATTGTACACGCTTTAATATTTTATCATGTGCATTATAGCAAGGGCAATTATTAAAGTGTCTTGATTTTAGAGCCACGTCTGTACAGAGAGTCAGACGCGGCTCTATTTGACGCTTACCATTGGGAGGTGATACTTTTTCCGCCAAAACAGTGCCATATTCGCCCTACGAAGATAGTGCAAACTTGCAGGGTTGTTGCGAGGCGGATATGGCACTGTTTTATAGGAAAAAGTATGAGAACATGACGAAACTTGAATTGCTTATTGTTTTGTATTCGCTGGATTCGCATTTGGATAAAGATGATATTGCAACAGCTCGCAGTGTAGTAAAAAGAATTATTGCAGAAGCCGAGAAACACCCATAAGATAAGAAAAGTGATAAATAATAAAATGACCCGAAATGGGAGTGCATAAGGAACTATCAAGCCACTTATGCATTTCCCATTTCGGGTCTATAATATTTTGTTTCTGATATTTTGACTATGCGCCCTACATTGCTGGGGCTTGTATTCTATTTCTATTTTGTAAAATCAGCTTTAAGATTTTGGAAGTATGCATACCCGCGTATTCTACGGAAGTGTATTGCTCTACTTCTTCGGGTTTTATGTCAAAGGCTATTCTGGCAAACTCGTCTATGGGAGTGCTGCACAAGAAGCAATCCTCATGGTTGGCTGATACTGCGTTATTTGTATTCATCTCTATCCGCTCCTTGTGATACTTTTCCCCTTTAGGGAAAGGCATGAATGTGTATAATTTAATATATACACACCATTAGTAAATGTCAAGTAAATTTTCCTTTGGAACTGTAAAGTAGTTTATTGCGAATTTTTTCTCAAATTGCGTGCTTATAAACGAACTCACTTGTTTTTGGCAGTTTACATATTTCTCAAAAAGTTCGTTATCATTGAGGGAATTGGAATCTTGCAACGTATTACAAAGGTCTGAAAAATTTTGCGCGTTTTGCCTAATGTAATCTGATGCCTTTTTGTGGATTTTTGGAACTTCAATCGCTATTATATTGTTGATAGCGTTTTTTCCGTTTTTGTCGGCGTATTGTTTTGCGTGTTCGTATGTTTCTTTGGTTTTGTGTAGCAAAACTAGGCTCTCGCCCGAATCTGCCACCAAACATGTTAATTTCTCCAGCTTAAAAAATGTTGCAATGTCTCGTGGGCTGAACAATGTCGCATTCATATGGTTATGAAAAACACAGATATTATCATATCTGTTTGCCAGTGAGTTGTATTTTAATTGAATATTCACGCTGGTATTGTCTGTTCCCAAAACTAATTCGTGACTATCTATGTTATACGTGTACCCGTTGGAATGTTCCGCTTTCCCGTCTTCTGGGAATAGAACCGCTAGTTCTTTGTTTCCACTGTACGTGCGCTTAACAAGGTTGTACATTTTGGCTAAATTTTCATAGTGTAACTGTGTAGTTTTCCCCATTATATCTTTTCCCCTTAGTACATATCTCTTTGCAAATTATATTATCATGCATGTTCGACAAAAGTCAACAGATAGTTTTGTTTATATTGCATGAAAATTTGCGTAGCCAAATATTTTATGATAACCTAAAAAAAATATTGACGCTTACTACTCATCGCTACTAACCGAATACATGGTAACAGAACTACTTACCTTCCACCTAGACTAAGCGGGCAGCATAGCCGCTTTTCGCCGATAACATGTATTGGTTGTGTACGTCTCGAAGCCATATACCGCTTGGTAATAAAAATAGAAGCATTTGGGAAATCTCAATGTCTTTGAGTTAAGAAAAACGGATGAGCCAATTCAACTCATCCGTTTTTCTTAGCCCCGTTATAATGCGAGGGATTGATATAATAACAATGTTAGTGCCTATACGCTCTTGCCTGTAAATTTTTCTGGCGAAGGAAACTATGCTTGGCTTCGAGACGTATACTTGGCGTGCCAATGCATGTCGTCGGCGAAAGGCGGTTGTGCCGCTTCAAGTTCGGCTTTTAGAATGGCAATTTCTGCGGCCAATACCTTTGCCCTTCGTTCCTCTCTATCGTGCGAACGATATTTGGTGATTCGCGGAATGGCGAATTGATATGCGTGAATCACGTATGCCGTTAAGCATATGCCTGTAAAAAACATAGGCATTGCCATATCAACGGTTATATTGCCAGAAGCGAAAAACAAAACAAACCATATTGGAATCCCCACAATTGAGTGGATTATAAACCGCTTACGTTCCATGATTCGTTTTTCAGCCAACGCAATCAATCGTGAGTCGTCGTCAGTTATGTTTGTGTCGCTTTCGGGGATTGTTACGGCTTCCCAATCATCTATATCTGCGGTGAAGCGTATTGCATTTTGGCTATCATCTACCCATTCAGCCCTTTGCTGTTTCACAAGTTGCCTTGCCCTGCGCATAAATGTTTCGCCAACCTTCTTGTCATTTGAATCATACAGCACAACTTTATTTTCCATAATGCTCCTCTTTTCGTTGTTTTGGATATGCTCTGCTGTTTTTACACGAACAATTCATGTCTATGGGTGCCTCCCCCGCATATCGTATAGCTATTGTAGCATGGACAAGGCGATAAACGCTATACTTTTTCTATCTGTAATTTCCCAGAAAATAAAAATATCCCCAACAACGCAAGAAAACCATTTACAGCGATAAGATTGCTAAACCGCTGAAAAATGCCAAAATACTCTGCTGGAGCAAAACCTGTTCCCAAACCGCCCACCATCATAAGAAGCAAAGCAACACTGGCACATACAGCAAGAGAAACGAAACTTTTTTTGCGATACCCGCCAATCATAATCAAGACAAAAGACGTAATAGCTAGTGGAACAACCAGCGCAACCACAACAATGTGCATAACATCTTGAAAAGCTGTGCCAGTATCCCCGCTTTCCGAAAGCGGAAACATTGCAAATCCAACTGTAGACACCCAAAACATAACCGTAAAAATGTAAATTCCAAGCCGCAAGAGTTTGTTCAATTTTCCTTGAATGGCAACACAAACCATCATAATACATACCATTCCAGCGACACCATACAAACTTGATAGCTGATGCCAAAGGGCAAGCGAAGGTGCATCTGCCGCGCTTAAATCGCTAACGGCGCGGCTAGTCCAATCATATCCATAATAAGCAAGCGGCGCGAATATCACCGCCACCGCATAAGAAATAAAACTTACAACCCCAAGTAAACCACTCCAACGAATAAGCCCTCTTGATTCCATAATGCACAACCTCCTAGCTTCTTTTACCGTCAAGCGTTGTATTTGTTTCCCCTGTATAATCAACAAACGCCCCTAATTTCACGCACTCGACACGATAAGGATTACAATAATCGTTCGCGATTGATTGTTTTTCTAAAAATTCAATCGCTTCCAGAATTATATTATCATTTGAAAATACATCTACGTTCAAGTATCCACTTACTATGCCCATGCCGTCTTTGTCTTTGATTTTTAGGCATAAAAAGCCATACCCCGAATCTACACAAGTATAATCAGATATGCCATATTCTTTTGTAGCGTCGTAAAACCTTAAAACAATATCGTCTTTGTTGCGAAACATATCAACATCACAAACAAAATCACCATGCGTGAATTTCATGTCACCCTCCCCCAAATTCGTATAGCCCATTATAGCATAGACGAGGGGAACCATTACTTAGTTGTCGTCGGGCAGTATTTGGGCTGGTTTTTGGAGTGGTCTACGCAAGTACTTTTCAAATGATGCTCACTATTCTATAATTAAACAAAAAAGCGGCACAGCCGCATTCCGACGACCTGCATTGGCGGCTAACACATACGTCTCGAAGCCATAAGCAGTTTCCTAGGCAACGCATAGGAGGTGTAGCGTGAAAATTCAAGCATCAGCAGAAGATTACCTAGAGGCAATTTTGGTGTTACAAGAGCGAGGGAAGGTTCGCGCAATAGACATTGCGAACCACATGAGTTTTTCAAAACCAACCATAAGCATCAAGATGAAGCAATTTCGCGACAACGGCTACATCACCCTAGAAGCAGACAGAACAATCCACCTAACAGACAAGGGTGCGGAAATAGCCACCAGAATACACGAGCGACACAATCTTCTAGTAAAAGTGCTAACCGCCATAGGCGTAAACGAAAGCCAAGCCCGCGAAGATGCCTGCAAGATAGAACACAACATAAGCGAAACAACATTCGAGTGCATAAAAAAATTTTACGACGGTTTGAAATTTCCCGAGCAATAAAAGCGGCACAGCCGCATTCCGCCGATTACATGTATTAGCAATCCACACATACGCCACGAAGCCATAAACAGTTTCCTAAGCACTAAAAAAAGAGGGCTATCGCCCTCTTAGTTGTTGTCGGTTTTCGTATATTACGTCTATCAATTGGTTGAAGTAGTCCATTACCTTTTTGTGTTGAAGTTCCATATTTGCCATGTATTCTTTCACTTGGTCTTCTGCGTCTTTTAGCATTTGGTCTGCGTAGTCCATGGCGTTTAGACGAAGGTCGCGTGCATTTTTCTTGGATTCCTCCATTGTTTCGGAGGCTTGGTCTGATGCGCGGCGGAAGATTTCGTGGTTGTTTGTGCGTATTTTTGCTTCGTTTTCGGCGGCCTCTAGTATGGCCTCTTTTTTGCGTTCGGCCTCGGCAACTATGCGGTCGTGGTCGCCTAGGATTCGTTGGGCAGAACGTATATCGTCGGGTAGGTTTAGGCGAATTTCGTTCAAAATGTCTAGTATGCGTTCCTTCTCCACGGAAATTTTATTGGTGAAGGGCAGGCTTTTACTGCTTTCCAGCACCTCTTCTATGTCATCTAAATAATCAAGTAGTGCGTCCATGTGCTTTTCACCTCTCAATCTGTTTGTAACGTCTCTGCAATGCAGCGTGTGCCGATGCTGGCACATACTTCGCTATGAAGGAATCGTCCAAATTTTGTGGGTATATCATTGCCGCCGCTTCGCGTATTGCAGATGCGGAAACATGTGTTAGCGCAGGTGTTGCAGGAATAAAAATTGTCTCAATTTTATGCCCGTTTATGCCGTGAGAAAGCTCGGCATTATATATTGCATACTTGCCTTCGTATTCAAAATCTGTGGAGTTTCGTACACCGCGCAAAATTGCATTTGCGTTTTTGCGAAACGCATAGTCCACAAGCATACCGCGAAAAGAATCCACTTCGATAGCGTCATTGCCAGCCAAAACCTCACGCAGAAAAGAAACACGCTCCTGCACAGAAAACAACGACTGCTTGCTCGGATTGTCCAACACCGCAACTATAACGCGGCTTGCAAAGCCTAATGCGCGGCAAGCGATGTCTACATGCCCCACGGTTACAGGGTCGAAACTACCTGGGTATACTATGGTCATATGGCCTCGTTATCACTGTAGAATAGGAATTTTGCACGCCCATATTCGCGAGTATCGTAAAGATGGAAGCTCGCAGGGGCTTCATTGTGATTTTTGTCAGTTTCGGCGATTATTATGCCGCCTTGCGCTAGTAGATTTTGGTTAAAGATAGCAGCCAAGGTTTGGGAAAGTAAATCCGTATCATAAGGCGGGTCAAGAAAAATAATGTCAAACTGACGGGCTTCCGCCGCCAAGCGGCCAAGGGCTTTTTCCGCTGTCTCTTCTATAATATACGCAGACGAGGTCAATTTGGTTTTTACTAAATTTTCTTTCAGAGCTTTTAGCGCGGGCAAGGCGGATTCCACAAATGTGGCTTCCTTAACACCACGGCTAAGGGCTTCTATTCCGATAGCACCACTTCCGCAAAAAATATCAAGAAACCTTGCGCCGTCCAGCCTATTCATTATTATGCTAAACAAACTTTCCTTTGCGCGGTCGGCCGTGGGACGCGTATTTACTCCCGCAGGCGCAACCAATAAAGTACGTCTTGCCGTTCCCGCGATTACACGCAAAAAAAATCGCGCCCCTTCCTTGAGTCTTACGATTATAGACAAAATTCGTACAGAAGTAAACATCTTTTTATTTGATACTGTTTAGGAAAAAATATTATAGCATTTCCGTTTGACATAAACACTTTGCTTCGTCGAAAACGCGTAGAAGCGTTCGCGATTTTCGACTCGCAAAGTGTTAAGTCAAACTGGAAATGCTATACTTACCCATACCTCATCTCGTCCAGCTTACGTGCCGTTTCTTCGTCTAGGAAACTTTCGATTGGGTTGCGCTTTATTGGGCGTGTCTTGTTGTATCGTTGCAAAACTTCGGCGCGGGCCGTTTCTATTTCTGTCCATAGGTCTTGGGCGGATATTCTGGACGCGCCGCTTCCTAGGATTATTATTTGCTCTAAGGTGTCGGAGGTGGCCACTGTTATTTTGCTTTTTGAGGCGTACTTATAGGCCGCACGCTCTATGTAGTGGTCGGCTGTTTCTGCTTCTTTTGTGAATACTACTTTTATGCCGTTGTGAGTTTCCACGCTGCCTTCGCCACCTGCTACTTGGTGCGCGTCAAAAACCACTATTATGCGATAGCGAGATAAGGCACGAAATTCGCATAAGGCATCGCAAAGTTTTCTGCGCGCCGTTTCTAGGGAATCAACGGCAAGGACAGATAGCCCCGCGTTTGCGTGGATAACATTATAGCCATCTACTAGAAGATAATGGGTGGGCATTTTTATAGCGGGTTCGCTGATGGACTGTTTGCGACGCTGGAGGTTTGCAACGGCTGCTCTGATAACGCCGCTTTAGCTTGACGACCGCGAACAACTTCATATATAAGAATACCCGCAGCAACAGATACGTTTAACGAGCCAATTTTGCCAAGCATGGGAATACTTACAGCGAAGTCGCATGTTTCGGCAACTAGGCGGGAAACGCCTTCGCCCTCTGCGCCTAAAACCAACGCGATTGGCCCGCCTAGGTCTGTGCTGAATAGGCTTGTCCCGTTCATTTCGGCGCAAGCGAGCCATAGCCCCTGTTTTTTTAGGTCTTCTAGGGTGCGGGTGATGTTGCCTACGCGGGCAACAGCTACATGACTTAACGCGCCAGCGGAGGTTTTAGCAACCGTGCCTGTAAGCCCCACGGCGCGGCGTTTTGGGATAATCACGCCATGAACCCCACCCGCATCAGCAGAGCGGAGAACTGCCCCAAGATTATGCGGGTCGGTGACACCGTCAAGCACGATTATAAATGGCGGCTCGCCGCGTTGACGGGCTATTTCCAGAATATCATCAACACTGACATAAGGCACGGCTGGACACAGCGCGATTACCCCTTGATGATGCCCCGTTTCAGAGACGTTATCCAACTTGGCACGCTCAACCTCCTGCACCACCAATCGACGCTCCCGCGCTTTCGCTGCAATTATACGAAGCGTACCTTCCAGCGGCTTGCCGCTATCACGGCGCAATAAAATTCGGTCGATAGGCTTGTCGTGGTTCAACGCTTCCAAGACCGCTTTGCGTCCTTCCAGTACAAGGTTTTCCGATACTTCTACAGCTTCTGAATGTTCTTCATTTCGTTTCATACGTCATCTCCAGTTATACTTTCTGCTTTATGCCTGCGCCTTTTAGCGTCTTATTTGCACTCGTTCGTTTTGTGATACTGCCATCTACTACAACGATATTGTTTGTTATAGCACTGTGCCATATTTCATGGTCGCCTTTTCCATATCGAACGAAATAACAACCATTTGCGGAAAGGATTTTCTTTACTTGACGGGTATAATCAGCCATTAACTTGCCCTAATGCGTAAATCGTCAATGCGTTCGGTTTTGAAAAGGAATTGTATATCACCAATGTAATTATACTCAACCTCAAGAATATCCTGTACCGCGATTTTTACACGCTCAACCAACGTATCAAAAGAACTAGATTCTAAAGTCACACTAAACTCTTCGCCCTCTAATTCCGAGTGCCAAACATCTTCTTCCCAAATCATTTTTACTTTACAAATTCTCATTTTACACCGCCTTGCTTGTTATCGTTAAAAGATTAATTAAGTTAGACACGCTCCCGATTATCCCAATTAAAACTAGGATTGTCCCTGCTATACGTTGACCAAGCAATCCCAGATATGATGGTTCGTCATCTTGCGACCACCAATTGCGCCGCCAAGTGAGTTCAGGCTTTACAATTGTGAATACGCCAATAACAATCATCAGAATGAATATAACTATCATGATAACCCACCTTTATATATCGTATAATTGCGCGGCAAATTGCGCATTCTTCTATTCTCGATTATTCAAGGGCTATGATGTCTAACAGGTCTTTTGGCGAATCACGTTGGTATCAATCAGCACTGTCATACTTTGCTAACCTTTCTGCCCGTATCTCCTCATCTGTCATATGATACCCGTTAAAGCTTCCGTTCGAGAACCCTTGAATGACTCCATCAACTCCTGTCGGGTCATTTTTTTGAAAGGTTGGGGTTTGGATTTTGGTTGCACGGGACGAATGGTTAGTTCAACTTGTGTGCATTGAAATGATTCTGGTAGGGTAATCACTTCTTCTAAAACACTGCGGTCTACTATTTGGCGTACTGATTGCATGTTTACTCCTCCTTTTAGTCGGAGACGCATAGGGTGAAAAGTTCTTTTAGGCGGGGTGTGTCGCCTTTTTGGTGGAGGTAGCCGAAAAGAGTTTCTAACCCTGTGGCGTGGCGATATTCTGTTACACCTGCGTTTTTCGAGCGGGAGCAGGTGTGAAGGTTTCTGCCACGTTTTATGATGGTCTGCTCGTCTGGGGAGAGTTGGTGGAAAATTTTGTGATACATAACAGATTGCGCCATAGCAGAAACAAAATTTTTTGCGCGTCGATTAATGGAGCGGAATGGAACGCCTTCTTGCAAAAGCATTTCGCGAACCATTAGCTCGAATACTGCGTCGCCAAGATATGCAAGTTCGGCGGCGTTTAGATGCCCTACCCCCTGCGCCAACGCACGCCTCCAGTGGTATCTTCTAATATGATGCCCATTTCTGATAATTGTTTACGAATGCTATCGGCTTCGGCGAAGTTTTTGTTTTTGCGGGCTTCTTGACGTGCGGATATTAGGGCTTCTATTTTTTCGTCTTCGCTGGTGGTGGGGTTTGATGCGGCGGCGTTTAGGTCTAGCCCTAGAATTTCGCAAAGTTTTTCCAGTTGTTCGCACATGCTTTTAATTAAATCTTGGCTTGGTTGCTGTTGGTCGGCTAGGCGGGTATTTGCGAATTTCACTAGCTCGAAGATGGCTGTTATTGCGTCGGCGGTGTTGAAATCGTCGTCCATTGCGGCTTCAAATGCAACTTGATAATGAGTGGGAGCGGTTCTTGGAAATAGTTCTTCGCATTTTACTTCGTCATCAATGGCTGTTTCCGTTTTTGGGGCTAAACTCAAGGCGTGCTGCATGTTGATATGACATGTTTTGATACGCTGTAGCCCTTGCCCTGCGGCGGTTAGCACCTCGTCATTTAATTCCATTTGCATACGGTAATGACCGCTTAATAGGTAGAAGCGGATTACATCGGGCGGGAATTTTTCTGTCATTTCGCGGAAGGTGAAGAAGTTCCCGCGTGACTTGGATATTTTTTTATGGTCGGTTGTGAGGATTCCGCAGTGTAACCATAGGCGCGCAAAGTCGCGTTCTGTTGCGGCTTCGGTTTGGGCTATTTCGTTTTCGTGATGGGGGAAGATTAGGTCTTCCGCGCCGCCGTGAATGTCTATTTCATCACCTAGATATTTTTTCGCCATTGCAGAACATTCGATATGCCAACCAGGGCGACCTTCGCCCCATGGGCTTTGCCACTTTGGTTCGGAGGGCTTCGCGGGCTTCCATAACACGAAGTCATGGGCGTTTCGTTTGCCTGCTTCCACTTCTATGCGTTTGCCTGCTTCTAGGTCTTCTATTTTTTTCTTGGAAAGCTTGCCGTAATTTTCAAATTTGGTTACTTCGTAATAAACTGTGCCGTCATTTTCGTAAGCATAGCCTTTTTCGATTAGCTGTTGGATTAATACGATTATTTCGGGGATTTCTTCGGTGGCGCGGGGGTTGGTTGTGGCGGGTAGGACGTTCAACTCCGCTAGGTCGCATAGTGTGTGTTGGATATATCTTTCGGCTAGTTCTTCGGTGGTGGTGTTTTCTTCGTTGGCCTTGGTTATTATTTTGTCATCTATGTCTGTGAAATTTTGCACGAAGTTTACTTCGTAGCCCTTCCATTGCAGATAACGCCGAATTGCGTCAAACACTACATAAAAGCGGGCGTTGCCCATGTGAATGTCGTTATAAACTGTTTGACCGCAGGTGTACATTTTTATCTGCTTTGGTGTGATTGGATTTAATTCTTCTTTCTTGCGCGTCATTGTGTTGTAGATTTTCATTGTCTGTTCCTTTCCGATATTAGACATACTGCGTGCGCCGCCATTCCGTCCCCCGCCCCTGTGAACCCCAAACCTTCTTCCGTTCGGAATTTTACATTAACCATATACGCAGGGATTCCCAACGATGCCGCGATATTACCTTCCATTTCGTCCCGCAATACCAATAATTTTGGGGCTTCTGCTACCACCGTAGCATCTACGTTTTCTACATTCCAGCCGCCTTTTGTTAAATACTGCCCAACTTCCCACAGCAAACGCAAACTAGATATGTTTTTATAATATGGATTTGAGTCCGGAAATGCTTGCCCTATATCTCCAAGCCCCGCCGCTCCCAAAAGTGAATCTATTACCGCGTGCGTTAGTACGTCGGCATCCGAATGCCCCAGCAATCCTTTTGCAAACGGAATTTCCACTCCGCCTAGGATTAATCGCCGTCCTTCTACCAGTCTATGCACGTCATACCCCTGCCCAACTCTAAAGCCCATTTCAAATTCCCCCTTTCATTGCAGTAATTATACATCATGCGAAAAGTCTTGACAAATATGGCATACACCGTTTACGTTTTATAAAAATTTATTAACATTTTTCACAGTGCGTTGTAATGTTTTGCCCATGCGCTGGGTTTTATGTATATATAAGCGTTTCGATTTGAAATGGGTTGAGGACGAGTCAATTCTGCGAACGCCAGCAGAATTGACGACAGACGAAGCCCAATTTCAAACGAAATCGCTATAACTATAGAAAAAAGGAGATTGGAAATGAAGAAAAAAATTCTGGCGGTACTGATGTTATCGCTGATTATGGGGGTATTGCCAATGTCGGTAACTGCGCTGCAACCAGTGCCACCATCTGCTAGAACCAATGCGGTTAGGTTGGAATTGAGTGCATCACTTAGGGCGGGTAGCAATGGTGTTGTTATGAGGGGAACGGAATTTGTTACGCCGCCTGTTCGGCCGCCGTATATTTGGAATAGAGTTTATTTTACCGTGCTTGATTTTGTAGATGGTGATGACTACGGACATGATGCTGTTAGGGGGATTCATTTTTCTATTGAGGGCGGGCTGCCCAACGACGCTCTTACACACAGCACGGGGGACTGGAGTACGCCTGCGCTGGTACTAAGCCCCGCAAGAGAATACAGAACTATCACTGTAACGGCGGCGTTGCTTAATAATCGTAGCGTGTATTCAACAGTGACAATCACTGTTGACCCTACCTTGATTTATTTCGGCACGAATATAAGCAGAAATGCTGGGTTTCGTGAGGGCGTGCATGGGGAAGTAGAAGTTGGTATTTTCACAACAGGTTTGACAGATGGTTTGCATCGTGGTGCGATTAGAAATCTGCCAGACGGGATAAGCGTGGACGGCTGGGAAGGTGAAGAAGGTTACATTGAATTAGCAAACGGTATATCAAGAGTGACACTACTAGGTGACAACACAACAATAGGACAAAATGTAACGCCGTTTAGGGCAATAGTGGAGCTTTATGTAGATGATTATGTGCTTTCTGATACAATTGAGTTTCTCATAAGAACCATGCCCGCAAGTATGGAATTTACACGAAGCGCGCAAGAAAATTTTACAGAAAATATGATTTTCGCCAGCCCAAATGAAATTGTAGTAAATATTGCCGTACTACGACCTAACGGGCAACGCATCTGGAACGCTGGAAATATTCAATGGACGATAGAGGGCGAAGCCGAAGGTGATAAATTCCAACACCCAAGAGGCGACTGGCGCGACGACCAAATTCTTACACTAGGCCCAAGCCAACAACCACGCGTAATAACAGTAACCGCAACCCTAACCCGCAACCCAACGATTTATACTTCTGCAACATTTTATGTAGTTCCCCAAGCGTTGTACGACATGGGTGTGGATAATAAATTTATCTACTTAATGGATAAATTCAACTTGAGTGACAAGGGAATATAGCGATTTCGATTGAAATTGGGTTTCGTCTGTCGCCCCAAACGCGCCTAAAGCCGCGCGTTCGTGGCTCGTCCTCAACCCATTTCAAAACGAAACGCCTATATAGGAGTGGAAATCATGCTTAAAAAAATTTTTTATGCAATATGTGTACCTGTGTTATTGCTGATTCCTTTTTTATCCGACGCTTATGTTGGTGAAAATTGTGCCATTGAAGCAACTGGCGTTTCCGCAAAACACCCAATAATAGGCAATTGGTCTTTTGTTGATGATGACCCCGCTAGAATACTTTATTCGCCAGATGGCATTCCTTTTAGTGGCACATTATCCCTTTTTGCTGATGGGTTCGCTACGAATACTCACCTCACAATGCGCGGCCACAGAACGGGCAACTGGCGCATAGATGGCGACCAGTTATACATTTACAGAAGCGAAGAACTAAGAAGAACCACAGGCAGTCAGGGACTTGGCGCGGGTTTGGCTGGTACGTGGACTTTCAGCATTTCCGAAGACGGCAAAACTCTTACCCTAGAAAATGACGAAACAACACGTACTTTCGCATGGGCAGGTAAAATTCATGATGGAACATGGCGGCGGGGCAGGTGATTTAAAGATGTGTTTGCCACTACGAAAATGTACAACAATGGTGGGGATTTATCCACTTAATGCACAAACTCAGCTTAATTGACAATGGAATATAGGAGTGGAGATCATGCTTAGAAAAATTTTTTATGCAATATGTGTACCTGTGTTATTGCTGATTCCTGTTACATTTTTATCCGCCGCTTATGTTGGTGAAAATTGTGTTATTGAAGCAACTGGCGTTTCCGCAAAACACCCAATAATAGGCACATGGTCTTTTGTAGACGAAGACGACCCCACTAGAATACTTTATTCCGAAGATGGTATTCCTTTTAGTGGCACATTATCCCTTTTTGCTGATGGGTTTGCTACGAATACTCACCTAACAATGCTAGGCCAAAGAACGGGCAACTGGCGCATAGATGGCGACCAGTTATACATTTACAGAAGTGAAGAACTAAGAAGAACCACAGGCAGTTCGGGGCTTGGCGCAGGTTTGGCTGGTATGTGGACTTTCAGCATTTCCGAAGACGGCAAAACTCTTACCCTAGAAAACGACGAAACAACCCGCACATTCACATGGGCAGGTAAAATTCATGATGGAACGTGGCGGCGGAGGCGGTTTTAAAAGCGTGTTACAACAAAAAATAACTACGCTCCTTCTGAACAGAGTTGCGTGGTTATTTTTTTTATAGGCTATGAAATTTGTTCATGGCTTCGTGACGTATGAGTGGCTTACCAATACATGTAATCGGCGAAAAGCGGCTGTGCCGCCCGCCTAGTTTCTTATTTGCCCGTTGCCTAGTGCGAAAAATTTTGTTGTTGTTAGGGCCTTTAATCCCATTGGGCCACGGGCATGTAATTTTTGTGTGCTTATGCCAACCTCCGCGCCTAGCCCGAATTGTTCGCCGTCCGTGAAACGAGTGGACGCATTCACGAATACTGCGGCAGAATCTACAAGGTCTACGAATTTATTTGCGTTGGCGTAGTTTTCAGTCAAAATTGCGTCGGTGTGGCCAGATGAGTATTTTGTTATGTGGTCTATTGCCTCGTCTAGGTTTTCTACTACTTTGATGGCTATGGTTAGGTTTAGAAATTCTGTTTGCCAATCGTCTTCGGTGGCGGTGGTCGCTTGCGGAAAGGCTTTGCAAACTTCGGCGTCACCAAGGATTTTTACATTTGCTTGTGAAAGCTGTTGGCAAATTTCTGGTAGAAATTTTTCCGCAATGCTGCGATGAATTAGTAATTTCTCACAAGCATTGCACACACTGGGGCGTTGGGTTTTCGCGTTTATAATTAACGGAATCGCCTTGCTGTGGTCAGCGGATTCATCTACAAAAATATGGCAATTGCCTACACCCGTTTCGATTACGGGGATTGTGCTGTTTTCAACAATACTCGCGATTAGTCCCGCATTGCCGCGTGGAATTAGTACGTCGATATATTTATTCAAGCGCATGAATTTCTGTGCTGTTTCGCGTGAAGTGTCTTCGATTAGCTGAACTATTTTTGGTGGATGCCCTAATTTTTGTATTGCTTCATGCAAAATTTTTACCAGCGCGATATTTGAATTAATTGCCTCGGAACTTCCGCGCAACACGCAAGCATTACCCGCCTTGAAACATAATGCAAAAACATCAGTGGTCACGTTGGGACGGGCTTCGTATATCATTCCCACCACGCCTATTGGCACACGCTTTTCGCCTACTTGCAAGCCGTTTGGCAATGCTCGCATGTACAGCGTTTCGCCTATAATATCGTCTTGCCGCGCTACTTTTCGCATTCCTTCCGCCAACGCTAATACCCTGTCCGCGTTTAGCATCAAACGGTCGTTAAAAGCCGCTCGGGCAGGGTCGGCATTTGTCATATCTTTTTTATTCTCCGCTAAAATGAAACTTGTGTTCTTCTCAAGACTTTCCGCACAAGCCATCAAAACTTCATTCCGCACACTACTATCCAACCTACGAATATAAGCCGCCATCTCTTTAGCATTCCTACCAATACTCTCTAAATCATACATAAAAATCACTCCTAACAAATTATAATCCAACCCACTCAATGCAAAATCACAAAAAGCGGGGTCAAGGGGACGCGTCCCCTTGCAGGGTTTGGGACAGCGTCCCAAGGTCTTATCTTTTTTCTTCTAAATCTTTTATCTCTACAAAAACCGTGTCATGAATACCGCTACGCAAAAAATTGTTAGTATTATTAGCGCGATTATGTCTCTTCTGGTGAATCTCATTTCGTTCATCTTTGTGCGGTTTATGTCTCCTCGGTAACAGCGTGCTGTCATTGCGGTTGCTAATTCGTCGGCGCGCTTGAATGCCGATACGAATAGAGGTACTAGAATTGGAATTAGGGATTTTGCGCGTTTTATTAAACCGCCTGTGTCGAAGTCTGCGCCGCGTGCTTTTTGAGCCTTCATTATTTTTTCCAACTCGTCGGAAAGAATTGGTATGAACACTAGCGCAATTGACATCATCATTGCAATGTCGTGTGATGGGATTTTTACAATTTTCAGCGGGGACAGAAGGGACTCAATGCCGTTGGTTAGCTGAATAGGGGAGGTGGTCAG
>Ga0123355_10008546_pt1 | contig 15464 bp, 10 predicted proteins | sample TergutEmb28metaG_3_FD_89872 | JGI IMG/M metagenome (GOLD analysis project Ga0123355, IMG submission 89872) | Embiratermes neotenicus P1 segment gut microbial communities from Petit-Saut dam, French Guiana - Emb289 P1 | ecosystem: Host-associated > Arthropoda: Insects > Digestive system > Gut ... | reverse complement strand
TTATGGTTCGTGGCTTGGCAATAACAAAGAACCGACCTACCGCGAAACCCTGAGAGCCTTGATCGATGAAACGCTTACACAAAAGCCATCTGATTTTGATTCGTTTATAAAATTATTAGAGGCGCAGGACTGTGAGTTCAATCGCAGACGTATGTCTATCCGAATGCCAAACCGCAAGGGGTTTATCCGCTTGCGGTCGTTGGGCGATGGATTTTCTGAGGCTGCGATTCGTGAGAGAATATCCGGAAAGCGTGTTGTTGCATCGCCGCGCAAGCAGGATAAGCTCAGCCTATTGATCGATCTGCAAAACTCCATCAAGGCACAAAACTCACCAGGCTATGCTCATTGGGCAAAGGTCTTTTCACTAAAACAAGCCGCCAAGACTTTGCTGTTTCTGCAAGAGAACGGTCTGACGGATTTGGACAAATTGGATGCCGCGGCGCAGAGTGCCAAGGACGATTTCAACGCTCTGCAGACACGGGTTCATGCCATCGACTCACGCCTTGCAGACATCAACGCTCTGCAAAAACACATCGGCGCATACGGCAAGACGAAAGATGTTTTCTTTCAGTATCGCCGTGCGAAAAATAAGCGGAAGTTCTATCTTGAAAACGAGACCGCTATTGAAACGTGCAAGGCGGCGAAGACTTATTTCAACAGTTTAGGGCTAGAGAAAATCCCGACTATCAAATCACTTAAACAGGAGTATGCTACCTTGTCCGCTGAAAAAAGAACGCTGTACTCTGACTATCATGTAAAGCGTGATCATATGCAAAAAGTTTTGACGGCGAGGCAAAACGTATCACTCATGCTTGGCGACCGCAAGCCAGAGCGTGACCGTGAGCGTTAGCCTTTGTTAGCTCTTTCACCCCCAACGGGGGTTTGAGTAGACGGCAAATTGCCGGCTTAAAGCCCACCGCTTATGCGGTGGGCTTTGGGGTTCGGGTACACCCGACAAGCTGCGCAACAGGCCACTTTAGGGCCCGGTGCGCCTTGCTTGCCAATCCGTGCAGCGACCCGCCCAAGGGGCGGGCGCGCACGGAGTTTAATCGTAAGCGGCGCGGGCGCCGCATTCTATATTGATAGCTGAGGCGACAAAGTCGCCGGTGATGCAGCCAAGTCAGATTCGATTGCTTTTAAATCGTCTTTTGGATGGGAAGCTGCATAGCCTATACAATTATACTTGCTCTACTTCCGCCACTTCGCTCTTTGGAGACGACTATCTGCCGATCTATCTTTGAGTTTAGTTCTTTGACATGGGAAATGATACCTACCAAACGGTTGCTTTGGGATATTCCCAACAAGGCCTGCATCGCTTGCGCCAATGTATCATCATCCAAAGAGCCGAAGCCCTCATCAATAAACATTGAATCAAGTTTAATTCCTCCGGCGTAACTCTGTATTTCATCGGACAGCCCAAGAGCCAAAGCGAGTGAAGCGAGGAATGACTCGCCACCCGACAATGTGTTCACATCGCGCTCGGTGTCGTTGTAGTGGTCAATGATATTTAAGTCCAATCCACTTTGTCCTTGAAGCCTTCCTGAACCACGACGCTTAAGTTCATATTTTGCCCCCGACATCTGCATTAGGCGGACGTTAGCTTTGGCAATAACCTTATCGAAGTAAGCTGTTTGGATATATATTTCCAGTCTTATTTTTTCTTTGCCGCTTATTTCACCGTTAGCGGTGTCGGAGAGTTTTTTCATCCAAGCATAACACTCTCTCGATGATGACAAGTCCTTTGCAATTGCAGCCATGCGGTCATGTGCTTTTTTATTTGCAGTTAAGCGCACAGACAACTGCTTGTTCTGATCGACAAGCAAATCATGCCGTTTATCAGCATCAGCCTTATCTGTTTTTAACTTTTCAATATCAATAGCTTCACTTTCAGAAATTTGCTTTTGCAACGCATCAATTTCCGTTTTCGTGTTGGAAAACGTTGTGTTTGAGTCGTCGAAGGTTTTCTGGGTGTTTTTACGCTTCGTATCAAGCTCTACCTTTGAGAGCTCCAAGCTTTTAATGTACTCAGTAGCTTTTTCCTCGTCTTTAAATTTCAACTCAGCCGATTGTTTATCACGCTGCTTGCTGTCTGCAGCAATCTGCGTGGTCAATTTTGCTATATATTCGCGTTTCTGCGTAAGATCTGCCGTGGTTTTTTCGATGAGCTTTTCTATCTCTGGTAGCTTTTCTTCGACTTCGGTTTTTTCGAGTTGTCTTTCTTCGGCCTTTTTCAACTTTTCTTTGATTTCGACCAACTCTTCACTTGTGGTTGTTTCGGCTTCATCTATTTTAATTCCAATTTCTTCAAAGCCTGTCCCACCGAGCAAGGCTTCACAAGCTTTTATTAGTTCAGTTTTCTTCTCAGACTCTTGCCCCATAAGCTTGTTGGCTACGGAGCTTGCTTCCGTAGTTTTGGATTCGGCGGCCTCTGCTGCAAGTTTTGCTTCTTCTAACTCTTTTTTTGTAGGTGCGGTAGCTGAGAGAGCGGCAGGCGCAGGATGTTCCGTTGAACCACAAACAGGGCAGGGTTCTCCGGGCAACAAAATTTCAGCCAGTATGCCTGCCTGTTCGTTAAGGAATGCCTTGTGCTTCTGCTCATATTCATTTCGCAGTGCTATAGAGCCATCGGAGGCAATCTTATATGCGTCTTGCGCCGCTTTCAACGACTTTTGAAGGTTCTCATGTCCCTTTTTTAATGTGCGGAGTTTTTCAATGGTCGATATCCTGTCAAGGACTGATTTTTCCTTGTTATTTAAGCTTTCCACCACAGTTCCAATATTCGCCAAATCTTCGAGAATCTTTTTTGCATTTTGTTGGGACACCTTATGTTTTTCAAGGGATTCGGTCAACTTTGTGATGTTTTCATTTTCATCTGACAGTTCTTTGGTAGCCCCTGCAATAACTTCGATTAACTTCTGCAATTCGGCATATTGGGGAAGAGCCACTTCAAGCTGAGTAATCTCAGCCTGTAGTTTATCAATTTCCGGTTGCTTTGCTTTTTCCGTTTCCAATGCCTGCTTTGCTGCTTCGAGAGCTTTTTCTTCACTGGGAAGTCGCAGTTCAGCCACTTTTAGAGCGTCCCTAACTTTTTTGTCTTGCTCAGCCTTGCCAAGCTTTTGATTTATACTATCAACAAAAGCTTTTGCATCGGTTATGAGTTTTTCCAATCCCTCTGTTTTAGTAGTTTCGGAGTTGATAAAATCACTCAGCCACAATACTGCTTCATCGGGAGGGATTAAGCCGGAATTGGTATCTGCCAAACACTTAACCAACTCAATATCGTCCTCGTTGATCGTTACGGTAGTAAGAGCAAAGTTGTAATTGTTTTCGAGGTCTTTAATTTCACTTGCAAGCAAGCGCGTTTCTTCTTTAACTCGTTCTTGGAACGCTTGGTATAGCTCCGTATTGAATATTCTGCGGAAAATTTCGCTCCTGTCTTTTGTATCTGCCAGCAGAAGCTTCAGAAATTCGCCTTGGGCAATCATAGCAGTTCGTACAAACTGCTCACGGGTGATACCCAATATCCTTTTATCTATTTCTTCATTTACTTCTTTGGGTTTTGTAATGATTCGATCATCCGGCATATGAAGCTCTGCATCGGCCTTCTGCGGAGTAGTTCCTTCGCCACGTTTTTTCGCACGCTCATAGTCGGGATTACGTTTGATGAAATATTCCTTGCCGTGATAAGAGAACCTAAACTCCACATAGGTTTCAGCATCGAGGGACGCGTACTTGCTCCGCATTGAGTTTGCTTCTCTTTGGTCACCGCTTGCCTGACCGTACAGGGCAAAAGTAACCGCATCAAAAATTGTGGTTTTACCAGCACCCGTATCCCCAGTTATCAGATACAACCCTTCATGTCCGAGCTTTTCAAAGTCAAGCTCACAGGAATCCGCATAAGGGCCGAATGCGGACATTTTCAAATATAATGGCCTCATGCGTTTTCCTCCCGTATTTTATCAAGCAGATTAAGCGAATACGCTCTTTGCGTTTCGCTCATAGGCTGCCCATTCTGCATTTCGTAAAGCTCTCCAAGCAAATCCACCGGCTCTTTGTTGTCGTGGCTCGACACGATAACGTCCGGCAAAGAAGCTTGTGTTCGTGTATTATCGTAACGTAGCCGCATAATGTTTGGGTAAATATTGCGGAGCTTTTGGATTGCTTCCGGTTCTTCATCTTCGTCAGTTAGGACGATGTAAACGTAATCATGCGTATTAGATTCTGAATAATTCTTTAAAGCGGTAAGCTCTTTATACGTTCCCCTTATTTCCCTAAGATCGTTAAGCGGCGACAAAGGAATTTCGCTTATTTCGACATTCCCCTTGTTGCCTATGTCAACTAAGGTTACCGATTTAATGTGGTCGGCTTCAGACAACGAATACTTCAGTGGAGTGCCGCTGTATCTCATGGTTTCTCTATAGACATTTTGAGGGCGGTGCAAATGCCCCAAAGCCACATAATCGAACGCATCAAAAAGCGTACCGTCAACGTTTTCAGACCCGCCAACCAAAACCTCATCTGATTCTGAACAGATAGCTCCGGTTACAAATTGATGGGCAACGAGGATATTTCGCTCGGATGTATTGATTTCTAAATTTCCAAGGGCCGCTTTTACGGCATCCGAGTAACTTGCTATTTCTTGAACGCGGAAATAGGCGCGGACAAGTGAGGGTTTCAAATACGGCATAAGCCACATGTTGATTCCCCCATGCTCGTCTTGCGCCTTTATGGGCAAAAACTGCCCCTTGTAAACGTCAGAAATATGCACGTTGCTTTTCCCCAAGAGGGTAGCCGCAAAAGACACTCTTTCCGTACTGTCGTGATTACCGGCAATCAAATAAACGGCAATCTCTTGTTTGTTAAGCTCGACGAGAAACCAATCCAATAACTGCATTGCTTCTACGGTCGGGATATTTTTGTCGTAGATATCGCCTGCAATAATTACTGCATCCGGCTTATGGTCTACGGCATGACCAATGATTTTTATCAAGATATCCCGTTGGTCGTCGAGCATAGAGAACTCGTTGACACGAATACCGAGATGCAAATCGGATAAATGGAAAAATCTCATAGCTCTTTCCTTTCCGGCTTGTTGCCCTTTATCACACTTCTTGCATTTTCATCTGCTGAATCACGGATTGGCCTGCTTTTGCCAAATAATCGAAACTGGACGTTAGTCGTATTTCATCATGGGGAATGAGGACATATATCCACGGCTTACCGCCATTTTCGGAATTAAACTCTGTAGCAGCACGGCAGTATTCCACGGCGGCCGCTTTCTTTTCAAGCACATCGGAATCTTCCATGTCTTTTTTCGCTTTTGGCTCGCACATATAAATCGCGTCCTCGGCTTCAACTATAAAGTCCGGCTCGTATTTCCGTGCGCCGCTGTTACCCCACCATATGCTGAACTGCTTCGGGGCAGGGCGAAGCCAACGGAGGACAGCTTTGTCATTTTCAAGCACCGTGGCGAAGATACGCTCGGTGTTGCTATGGAACTTATAAAGCGTATGTCCAGCTTTCTTAAATCCGCTGAACATCTTGTGCTTAACCTCAGAAGGTTCAACTGTTGCTCTCAAATCCAGGATTTCATCGGACTTGAATTTACCGCCAAAGCTTGGCTCTATCCGGCTAAATGGTCGCATATTGGCAGCTTGATAACTCACTTCTTCCTTGTAAAAATGCTCGTTCATCTGAGCGTAAATTATTTCTGCGATTGAACGCTGGCGGTCGCGCATGACTTTTTCTGTTTCATCGGCACTCAAGTACGACAAAAAGTGTTTCTTGGCATCGACAATAAGAGAATAAATCAAGTCAGCGCAGCTTGCGTACTCTACGTTGTCGTGGACAATTATGTGTCTGGCAATTTCATTTTCCACAGTATCCACTTTGGCGTAAGCCGCTGTATTTGTCGTAAGGGTAAAGGTTTCACCACCCTCTTGCAGTTCCGTGCCGAGGAGCGTGTCATCAGAGGGGTGCCAGCGCATCGGACTTGTGTTCAGCTTAAAGTCATAAAAGCCACGCTTTACCTCGGTATACGGCTGTATAACGGACTGCGGAATCGGAATCACGTTCTCAGTTAGAGCTTGTGAGCAAGTTTCGAGAGCCTGTTCGACAACAGCAGACAAATCCTCTTTCTTCAGCTTTATTTCGGGAAAGTGACGGATTGTCTCGTTGATAATGCTATTTTGCACAGCGGTTCTGTGATCCGGTTCGTTTATAGCATTAATATTGCGCACTTGCTTGTTTAACTCAATGACTGTTTTCGCCGCAAGGCTTTGAACCATGTTCGCAATCTTTATAGTCTGGTCGGGTTTTTCCTCTGCCTGTACAGTAAACTCTTGTGTTGCGGTTTTCCGTAGGGTAAGGGCAAGCTGCTCCGTGAAGCTCTCTCCCGAAGTTATGGTGTCATAAACTGTAGGCAATTCCACCGTTTCGCGGCGGTCATCGTTTTCGGATACCTCTTGTTCCTCGATATAAAACACTTTGCGAACCAAAGAGTCGGGATTCTTGGCAAGGTCAATAATCGCTTGGTAGCGGTCATGGCTGACGATAGAAAGCCTATCAACCTCATCCACGCCTGTGCGCTCTCCATACGGTAAACGCAGCCCACGCCCGATGGTCTGCTCCGTAAGGGTTTCTGACGCGGAAGTGCGGAGCGGGATTATCGTATAGAGATTCGTTACATCCCATCCCTCTTTCAACATATTTACATGGATGACTATTTCTATCGGGTTGTCGGGACTTTCCAAAGATAACAAAAGCTCGATGTTTTCGTCCTTTTCAGCGCCACGCTGCGACGAGTTGATCTCAAGCACCTTGTCTTTGTAATCCCCACGGAAGAAGCTGTCGGAAACCAAATAATCCCATATCTCTTTCGAGTGGATCGTGTCTTTAGCCACAACAAGAACAAAAGGCTTTACAAGCGGCTTATCATGAGTTCGAGCATAGACATCAAGCTTACTCCTAGTTTCTTCGTGCAGACGGATGCCGTCAGCAAGCTTTTCACGATCAAGCTGTTGAGGCGTATATTCTTCGGGATGAAAATCTCGGCGGGTAAAAACTGCAGGGACTTTCACATATCGCTCATCATTTAGGGCTTGGGCAAGGGAATACTCGTACACCACGTTTTTGAACAGAATTTTCTTTGCGCCTTTCTGTATTTGCGGTGTTGCTGTAAGCTCCACGCCGAGTATTGGATGAAGCTCGTTTATAGTTTCAAAGCCTCGGTCGGCATGATAATGATGGCTCTCGTCCATGAAGATGGAGAGATCCGGCAGAGATTGAAGATAGGCAAAGTACGATTGCCCAAGCACTTCCGACAGGCGGCGCATTCTGCCACTTTCGGAGTTAAGTTTGCTGATATTAAACACACTGATGGTTATGTCCGTGTTCACTAGAATCGTGCTTTGTCTGAATTCCTCGTAGTTATCACCGTCAATGATGCGGGGAGGATTCACGAACTTATCAAGACCGCGGAACACATACTTGGGGTTGGCAGGGTTGCCGAGGTCGTCCTTCAACTTTTTATAGATGGTCAAGTTTGGTGCCATAACGAAAAAATTCTTGTAGCCTTTTTCATAAACCAAGTACGCAATAAGCGCACCCATCAAGCGTGTTTTGCCGATGCCTGTGGCAAGGGCAAAACAAACAGAGGGGAAGTTCCGCTCGAAACTTGAAAGCGTTGGCCAGTATTCCCGAACCTTTCCCAAATCCTCATCGCATATGGGCTGATAGCTTGCGGACAGTTTTTCCACAAGTGCATCACGCTCCGCTTTCGCCATGGCCACGCTTTCGGCGTTGAACATATCCGGCTCGTAGAGATTACGCTGTTCTTCGGCGAATATCCTTTTCAGCTCACCGAGCTTGTCGAGGGAAAGAATGTCGCACAGGCGGGCAAAACGCTCCAAGCTCTCCCGTTGCGGTGGACGCAAAGAAAGAGCGTTGTTGATGTACTTTGACCAATAGGTGTATGACTTGACAGAGTATGACTCTTTAAGCATCTTCGCAATCCTCCCATTCCTCCTCGTCCAATTCCGGCGGGTTGACGATATTTAGGTTATAGTTGTCCACACCATATTCGCATTTTGCAAGCACGGATTGTGGTATCTTGCGGACATTGATGTTGTCATAGCGGTTTCCAAGACCGATATCGAAGGCAGGAGCGCATATAAGCAAGCGCTCGTAATCGGGAAGGTCACGGGATATTTCATCAAGCATTGCCACGGTCAAATACTCTGTTGTGATGAAGATATAGCTGTTCTCTTGGCTTTTGCCCTGTTTCCAGAACACTTCGGCGTTTGGTGCATAGCTGTATCCGTTAAGCTTGGCAATCGCTGCAACAAGCATCTGCGGATTGAACTTGTCGCTGATGATGGGCTGACCGTATTTGTCTTTAATTATCAGGGTTGGAGCAAGCTCGTAAAACTTAAAGCCACCGCCGCCTTTCCATTCTTGTGACTTGGATATGCCGCCTTGCTCTCCATCGACAACCGCTTTAAGGCGTGGCAGACAATGGGTGTAGCAATGCTCCCCAAGCTCGATGCCGATATATCGTCTGTCCATTTTGTGGGCGACAGCAGCGGCTGTACCGGAACCCAGAAAAGAATCAAGAACGAGATCTCCGGAATTAGACGCTATATGGAAAATATTTTGAACTAAGCGCTCGGGTTTGGGGGTAGCAAATGATTGTGAGGCTCCGAACAATGCAATGCTTTCTTTTTTTGCTTCATCGGTGTGCCCGAAATTTTCATGCTCCCACCATGACCAGGGAACAAGACCTTTGGATTCTGATAAAAATTGTTTTCTTCTTGGCACTCCCTGCCCGTCACTCCCAAAATAGACCCTGTTATCTGCAAGCGCCTTGTCAAACTCTGAACGTATTACTTTCCAACAATTGCCTTCTGGGGGCAAGTGTGATTTTCCAGATGGAGCAATAATCTCGTACATTTGGTTAGGTCTAAACCCTTGTGCAAGGAGTGATACAGATTGCCAAGGCCCGCGAGGATCGTTGTCTGGGTTTTTGTATAGCTTTTTTTGTTTATCTGTCAGAGGTAAAAAGTTTCGTGTTTCTTTGAATTTCACAGGGTTTGTAGCATAAACAAGAATAAAATCATGCGAATCACCGATTGCTTCACGGTTTTCTCTTGAGTATCTTTTTTGCCAAACAACTGTCGACACAAATTTATTTCGCCCAAAAACTTCATCACAGAGGACTTTCAAGTAATGACCTTCATCATCATCTATACTAATCCAAATGCTGCCATCAGGAGTAAGCAAATTTTTCAAAATTTCAAGTCGAGATTTCATAAGCCCCAACCATGTTGAATGTTCAAGGTTGTCGTCATAATGTTCAAATGCACTTCCTGTGTTATACGGCGGGTCGATATAGATGCACTTAACTTGCCCTGCGAACTCCTGTTCCAAGGCTTTAAGGGTAAGCAAATTATCCCCATGTATAAGCATATTGTTTGTACCAGGGTCGCCGTAGTCCTTGTCGGCATCATGAAGCAGTATCCGCGGCTCTACCGCTGGCTCTTGTCCTTTGCCAATCCATGTGAGTTCCAGTTTTTGCATCTTTTGCCCTCCGTTTAACAAGTCGTTATAATCGTATTACTTTTGTTACACAATCTCGAAGGAGATTGTCATTATCGTTTCTATTTCGATTTCGCCCTCAAGTCGCTGGCGTATTTCTTTTTGCAATGCGTTACGACGAGCTTCCAGCTCGTCCTCTCGAAGCATCAAGTCACGCCGTTTTGATGTCCGCTCGCTTTCAAGGCGGTTTATTTCATCCATGTGGTCAAGCATCTCTTGAAGCGGCACAGTGCCTTGCAGATTTTTTTGCTGTTTTTTCATTTCGGCAATCTGCCTGTCAATCCGTTTTAGCTCTTTTTCCAAGCCCTCTTTTAGTTCTTCGGTGTAGAGGTCAATCTTTTCACACTGTTCCGCATAGTACATGGAGTTTCGGTTTTCTATGTCTGCTTTGCTGGCATCTATACCTATTTTCCTTTGAGCGGCTATGTCCGAAGCATCGGCAGACATTTCGCCAACAGCAGTTGAAGGGAGCTCCATAATCCTGTTCGCTGTTTCTTCGACGATGACCGAACCATCAATGGCAACGGCGGAAATTATCAGGTGTTCTTCGTCCTCGATACTCCTGTGCGTGAGCTTATCCACGTACAGAATGCCTTTGTTGCCTACCAGTGCGACAACATCGGCGAAGTTTCTGCCGGAATTTGTATAATCAAACCTAATCGACACAGCAGGAAGTTCGGCTTGAGTTGCTTGCGACAGCATCTCTTGGCATTTTTCGTCATCACGCCGCAAAAATATGTCGCCCTCTTTTTCTGCATCTTTCCACCTTAGGTTATATTTTCGCTGCGTGCCGTTACTGCTAAAGGTGAAACGGTATTGATCTAGCGAACCGATACGCTTTGCACCCTGCATTACTAAGAAATGCAAAAACCACTTTGAAAACTTGTCTAAACCCTCGATTGTTTCCGTTTCGCAGCCTTTCAAGCGAGCAGCGACATTCTCATCCAAGTTGTCCAGTACAGACTGTCGCGCCTGCATCATCATGGAGTCAATTTGCTCTGAGAGTTCTTCTTGCAGAGCATCAAACGCCGCTTTTATTTCGTTGGGTTGTCGGCAGGTTTGGTATATGTCAAGGATTCGCTTTTCAAAGTCCACACCATCTTCGACAGCTCCCAATATCTCATCTGATGAGCCGAAGATACCACTAAAGAGGTGGAATTTTTGATCGAGAATCTCGAACACTCGCTCGTCAGCCGCATTATTTAGATTTAGGAAGTTGATGACGATTACATCGTGTTTTTGCCCATAGCGATGGCAACGCCCAATGCGCTGTTCTATACGCTGTGGATTCCACGGCAGGTCATAATTGACCACTATATTGCAAAATTGTAGGTTGATGCCCTCAGCGGCGGCTTCTGTTCCGAGTAGAATCGAAGCCCGGTCGCTCTTGAATTCTTCAACGATGGCCGATTTCATATCTGCTTGCCTTGAGCCTGATACGGCTTTACCGTTCTTGTGCCGCTCCCGCCATTCGTTGTAGATTCGCCGTGAGTTAGGGTCGCTGTTTGAGCCGTCCAAAAATAATATCTGCCCTTCGTAACCGTTGTTGGTCAACAGATTCATCAGATATTTCTGTGTCCGTTTGGACTCCGTAAATATTACTGCTTTGCGTTCGCCACCGAGTTCTTTATTTTTTTCAAACCCTTTTTCCAGAGCTATTAGGAGATTATCACCTTTAGCATTAGTCGTGATTTTTTCCGCCAATGCCGCATAGTGTTTTAATTCCTCAATTTCCTTTTGGATACCTTCACAATCTTCTTTCAAAGTTTCCATGGCTATATCTTCTTCATCGCCGACTTCGGCATCAATCAATTCTTCTATGCCGTCATAGTCATCAAAGTCTGAAGGGGTTAGCTGCTCCCTGTAGTCTATCAGTTTCCGTTGCAGACGATCAATTACGGTTGATAGTGTTCCGTGTATGGCCATCGAAGATGACGCTAGAAGCTTTCTTGCTACCAAGACAAGCAATTGCCGTTGCCCTTGAGGAAAAGCATAAAGGTCATCTCGCCGAAGATACTCAGACACTTGGTTGTAAAGGGTTTCTTCGTCTGCACAGGGTGTGTAGTTTTGCATGATTGCGTATCTGTTAGTGTATGGCACATACTCACCGACTTGTGATCGCAAGGTGCGTTTGCATACACGACCAAGACGGCTACGAAGCTGCATATTTCGCAACTCTGCATTTTGCACCGTGACATACATCTCGCGGAAAGTATCCGCACTCCCAAAAATGCGGTCATCGATAATGCCGACAAGGCCATACAATTCCATTAAGTTGTTTTGGAGCGGTGTTGCCGTCAGTAGAAGTTTCTTGCAATTTACAAGAACTTCTTTAAGCCGATTGCCAATGACATTGCTTCTTTTGTACACGTTTCGCAGACGGTGCGCCTCGTCAATGATGACTAAATCCCATTCTATATTACGCAAGTCCTCATGCTTTGCCGATGCGAAGTTGTACGAACATATAACTACTAAGTCCTGCATTTCAAATGGATTGCAAAATTGATTTTCTTTCTTTGCTTTGTTGTAATTCTTAGATTCCAATATTTCAGACGAAATAAAGAATTTCTCATCAAGCTCAGCTCTCCACTGTGTGCGAAGGGAGGCTGGTACGATGAGCAGTATTTTCCTCTTGTGCTCAGACCAACGTTGCGCCAAAACCAACCCCGCTTCGATGGTTTTGCCAAGACCTACTTCGTCTGCCAGTAACGCTCCACCCGACAACGGAGATTGCAAGGCAAACAGGGCGGCTTCAACTTGGTGCGGATTAAGGTCGACTTTTACCCCGGACATAGCAGAAGCAAGCCCATCAATTGAACTTTGCGGGCGTTTTAGGAGCAGTTGTTCGGCAAAAAATCTTATTTGGTGCGGGGTGTAAGTCATAAATTTGTTACTCCTTCGTTTGATCGGTCATTTCCATAATATCCGATATGTCGCAGTTAAGAGCCCTGCATATTTTCTCTAATATCTCAGTATTAACATTTTCATTCTTTCCGAGCTTAGTTACAGAAGCCGAACTTATGCCTGCAAGCGCAGGAAGGTCTTTCTTCTTCAAATCCCGGTCAATCAGCAGTTTCCATAATTTTTTATAGCTTATTGCCATTTCTTTACCTCGCTTTCGGCGACACTGCAGGATGCTCCGTGTAGTATATCATATAGAAATGAATAACTCAAGATAAAATGATGAGATTGCAAGAATTATTTTTGAAAATACAGCAATTAATGCTAAGGTGTAATTTTTTTGTTTTTCTATTGACTAATTATATTTTCCTGTGATATAATGTTCGCACATAAGCGAATATGCTAAGCTGCATATTCGCGATATGAGAGGAGTCGATTATGACAGGCGATTTTGGAAGATATATTGATATCAAGCGGCGTGGACGAGGTGCAGGCGGCGAAGACATTAAACTAAAAGACATTGCGGAAGCGATGGGCATCACCGCCAGTTACCTTTCGGACATAATAAAGGGTCGCAGGAATCCGCCGGAGATTCAAGTCATTGAAAAAATAGTGGCAGTTCTCAAGCTATCCTCTGATGAGAAGGAGGAGCTACTTGATCTTGCCGGACGTGAACGTGATAGCGCAGCACCGGACTTGCCGGAGTACCTTATGGCGGACAACCTTCCCCATGTGAGGAAAGCCTTGCGCCGCGCAAGCAAAAAAAATTTAGGGGATGATTTTTGGAAAAAGGTTGTCGAGGACATCGATAATGCAGGCGCGGGCGAGGAGGACGATTGATGCTATCAACAGAACACGGCTTTGCACCACGGATTTCAAGAGCGGAATTTGACCACGAGGCAACACTGTTTTTGGAAAAATATTATCCGGAAGCTTTGCAAAGACCAATGGCTGTGCCGATATTGGAAGTTGCACGAAAAAGGATGGGTTTAAGAGTCGTTGAAAAACACTTGTCGGAAGATTTAAGCATTCTTGGACAGATGTGTTTCAATAGCGGTGTAACAGATATTTACGATAAGGAAAATGACGAGTATATCAGAGTCAAGGTTCGATATGGTACTATTATAATTGACCCCGATGTGCTTGCCGTGCGTAACGAAGGTTGTATGAATAACACCGTCGCTCATGAATGTTTTCATTGGCACAAACATCGTGATTATCACATAGCGACATCAATTAGAGAGGACTCCAAAGCGATTAGCCGTTATTGCGATTTCATGATGCTTTCAGAAGATACTCAAAGCGATTGGACTGACGTGGAGTGGATGGAATGGCAAGCGAACAACATTGCGCCGCGGATTCTTATGCCTTTAGACCAGTTCCTTGCTATGGCACAGAAGTTCTTCACTGAGTATCACGATGATATTGACGTGAGAAGGAGTTATTACTCTGCTAGGGCTTGGCTGAAATACAGCTTGTCAGAGTTCTTCAAAGTGTCAAAGCAATCTGCTGGAATACGGCTTGAGGAAGCAGGATACTATTTCTAAAAAAGAAATATGCATGGGCATATTTTTTTAAGCAGAATATTCGCTCATTAGCGTATCAGCGGAATTGACGCTATTAGTTAGATGTAGCGTAAAACTCGCAACAGGAGGTGAACGCAAAAGCGTGATTGGTTTTATAAAAGATACTGAAGGTGTCAGGCAAGATTGCGCGTACATTATTGAGATAATCGCACCATTGCCCGCTACCTACGCACACATTGCATATCGGAAAGAAAAAGGTCGCAAAGCAGCGAGAACGAAAAAAATTAGCTGTCCGCATTGCGGTCGTTTATTTGAGGAGGTGGATGTCAATACGAGGGTGCAGATATACCGGGTTTCAAGGAGATCAAACGCAGGCTGTCATTCGGTGCGGGCTTGCAAAGCCTGCCACCGCATTATCGGCTTGAAGTACGCCTAAAGTTTATATCACAATTTAATAGCGAATTACCGACCTTACCATCCTGTGATGGTTAAGCATAGCTCTCACGGAATCTGATTTACAAGTGCTTGGAATGTTCGGCGTGTCCTGACCGATATGGTAATCGGAACGACTGCCAAAAGCACCATGCCAACGGCTGCGGCTATACGGGTACAAGGTCACTCGCACGCTAAGTATACAGACCGAAACAGCGGGTAGGCATCATTCAATTAACGTATTACGTCCGTGCCAAGCTCGCAAACCATCAGAGTGATGGACAATTTTGTTTGACGGGTCTTACAAGGCGGCAACTTTTTTGTTGCTGTCATGTAAGACCCATTTTTTGATTCCCAACGAAGGTTGCCGCCTTGTGAGGCTCCATGAAAGGAGTCCTATGAGGACAGCGATCTTTTTTCTTTGGCGGCAACCGCGCTGCCGATCCCCGCCCTCCAAGATTTTTGAGCTCACAACAAATTCAAAAATTTTTGGAGGAAGCAAAATGAACACACAATTTTATATCTACATCGGCGGAAATCCCGTTGAAGTTAGCGCGGAGATTTACTATACCTATCACACCATGGCACGGCGTGAGAAGTATCAATACGAGCGCGACAACGCCAAAGGCACTTATCTCTACAGCAATCTCGACACCAATGAAGTCCTGGGAGAGGAGATGATTCCGTCAAGCAAGATTTCAAAGCCGGTCGAGCATGAGGTCTTTGAGAAGTTCACGATAGAGCAGCTCTACATCGCCATCGGCAGACTTGACGAGCGTGAGCGCGACTTGATCGGGGCGCTCTACTTCGAGGGAAAATCGCAGTCACAACTTAGCCGTGAGACGGGAATCCCGCAGCAGACCATAAGTTATCAATCCGACAAAGTGCTGAAAAAACTACGTTCTTTGATGGACGAGTAAAAAAGTTTCATTTTCCATTGGTAGAGGGTTTGATTTTTCGGCTTAAGTAGTAGAGGGGTTCGTTTCCTAATCTTCCACTTAACGAAAAATG
>Ga0123355_10008545_pt1 | contig 15464 bp, 23 predicted proteins | sample TergutEmb28metaG_3_FD_89872 | JGI IMG/M metagenome (GOLD analysis project Ga0123355, IMG submission 89872) | Embiratermes neotenicus P1 segment gut microbial communities from Petit-Saut dam, French Guiana - Emb289 P1 | ecosystem: Host-associated > Arthropoda: Insects > Digestive system > Gut ... | reverse complement strand
TGACGCGTCCTATGTATTGCTCGCTCCAGCGCTCGGGGAGTCCGTAGCGGGGCGCGGTGTCGATGAGGTTGACGCCGAGGTCGAGGGCTCGCTCGATGAGGGGGACGGCAACATCGAAGTTGTTGGGCTGTTCGATAGCGCTCTGGCCGCCGAGGGAGAAGATGCCGACCTTGTAGCCGGTCTTTCCGAGGTTGCGCGTGGGCATGGAGCCCTGCGTTCTCGGATTGGAGGGCAGCGCAGGAAGGTGGTTCGTCGCGCTTTGGGCTCCGTGGGTGAGAAGGCCTGCGGCGAGGGCACCTCCGGTCTTCAGGAATCCCCGGCGGTCGGTGATGGAGGGTGGCTGCTTCATGGGACACCTCTCAGAGTGGTCGAATAGCGCTCCTGAATCAGTCGTCTCTCACATCCGCCTCGCCTTCGCCAACTTGCGCATCCCCGGTTTCGCGAAGGCTGAGTACTATGTTCTCGGCTTGCCGGCGCAAGCGGGTTCGCTCGGATTGGTTGCCTTCGCGCGCGACATCCTCGATCTCCGCCTTGGCGGTCCAGTGGCCGCTGAGGCGTTCCACGCTCTTGACGCGCATTCGGCGGCCGTCGACCTCGACCGAGTTGATCGAGCGGGCCAGAGCTCGGCCGTTGACTGTGTAGTAACGCAACCCGATCGTAGTCGTCTCTGCGAAGCACGCCTCGATCGTCCGTTCCAGCATCGCAGGCGCCGCGAGGATGCGAATGTGGGCGAAGCTGCGGCCTTTCTTGCCGATCCCGGAAAATTGCACGACGTCGTGGATTCCGTCGAGCGCACGAATCCGGTCGAGCCCGACACAGAGATCTTCTGGGGATTGATCGTCGACATCGAACTCAATGACCGTGAGTTCGCGATGCGTCAACGGCGAAGCGGATTGCACGAGCTCTCGCGACACGAGCACTCGAACGCAATTGCTCAATCCTGCAATCGTTCGAATTCCAAATCCGATGCCTGACCTTTCGAGAACGCGCGGGACGGACGGCGGAAATTGCCGACTACAAAGATAGCGGACGATGGCGGCGCCGGTCGGCGTCACTCGTTCTCCCGAAAACCCGTCCTGGATCGTTTCAAATCCTTGGAGAAGCAGCACAGTCGCTGGCGCGGGGACGGGCAGCGGCCCATGTTCCGAGCGCGCGCGCCCTTGTCCGAGCGGAAGCGGAGCGACGCTCCAGTTGGCGTGAAGCGAAGCAATGAGCGCCGAGGCCGCCACGATGTCGCAGATCGAATCGACGGCGCCGATCTCGTGGAACGTCACCTCCTCTTCCGCCACGCCGTGTACCCGAGCTTCCGCGTGCGCTAGAAGCTGGAATATAGAGACGGCATGCTGCCTCACCGCACCGGGTAAGCGAGCATTTTGCAGAAGTTCGCGAATATCCCGCCACCTGCGATGCTTGTGGTTGTGCCAGGACTCGGGCCACGCTTGGTCGCGCCGAACGCTCGGCGGCTCGCTGACCTGCGAAAGTTTTTTTTCGTCTCCTGCGTGGCCGCGCGGATCGGCCGGGCCATGTCGATGCGACAACGGCTGCACCGGCACTCCTACAATGAAGCGACGGCCGACAAGCGTCCCATCGGTGTGCAGCTCCAGGCGACATTCGCAGTCGGGGCCCAAACTGAGCTCGTCGATCGAATTGCGTACGGTTTCTTCCAATTCGGGAAAAGCGTCAAGAAGTGCCGCGACGAACATATCTCCGGCAATTCCGCCGAGCGGATCGAGATGAATGCAGAGGCGCCCGCAATTATCTTTTTCAGGCATTCCTCGCAGCCTAGATGGGCTTGGCTTGCATAAAAGTACTCATTCCCAGGTGGGCGGAATCTTCAGTCGCCGGGCATCCTCAGCATGACCACGTCGCCGGCCAAAGTACGCACCTCCGCGCCACGGGTCGAGCGGTCACGTGAGCTGTGCACTGAGGCGGTTTCCCGGCTGAGCACTTGGATTCCGATCAGCTCTGCTGAGAAGTTCCGACCAACGCATTAGCACCGCACGAGCGGAGTCGTCAATTGGTGGTCAGTTCCGCCGGCGACACGGCGCCGGGGCCGCAGCATTGTTGTGCCCTCGATACCGCCCAGGCGCGCGAGCGCTTCTGGTTCAGCTATGGCGCAAATTCCACAGCGTAGATCCTCACTATCTTGAGCTTGAGCAAAAGACAGCCGCGTGGACCTCAGTCCGTGTCTCGAAGCCGAGTGATTCGTACAGGCAAATGGCGGGCAAGTTGCTCGTCCAAGCGTGCAGGAAGGGCGTTTCGCCGCGAGAGACGATGTGCGCCGAAACCGCTGCGGAAAGATTGCGCGCAAAGCCGCGGCCGCGGAAATCGGGGTGGGTGCAGACCCCGTTCACCTCCGTATAGCCCGGAAAGCGAAAGCGCTCTCCCGCCATTGCGACGAGTCGTCCGTCGATGCGTATCCCAAGAAAAGAACCCATCGCATACGTCCGGGCGAGAAACGGCCCGGGCTCGGTAAGGCTGGCGAGCGCCAACATTTCCGGCGCGTCAGCCTCCGCAAGCTTGCTGATTTCCGCAAGCGATGCACGAAACCTGGCGCTGCTCGGCGCAACCAGCTGCAGGCCTCTTCCCCGTTTGACGGCAGTGAGGCGCGCCGGGATCCCAATCTCCGGCACCTGCAGCACGTACACCTGCTCACCAGGACGCACCAAGGCGGCCAACGCCTCGAGTCCCGCCTGAGAGTCGTCGCGCGCCGATGCGAACAGGTTGATGTCCGGCAGGTAGCGCCGTGCGAGAGCATCTCCCACAGAAAAGCCTGCATGGCAAGTCGCGAGACTTGCCCAGACAGGCCGGTCAAGCGCATGCATGCTTGTGTACCCGGGAACTCAGTCGCAAGCCCTTGGTCTTGGCGTACTGACTCCCCCGACTGCCTACAGCGCCAGCTCGCAAGTCGAGCCTGTGCGGTTCACTCATCAAGCGGGGTCTCTTGTCCGCTTGGGACCCGTCGTCCCTGTGCGTCCAGACCAGAATTGCCAAGCAGGAACCTCCTTTACGGGTCAGCCATCAATTGCGGGCGCCGCCACCCCGAGCATGCCCCTCGACTTGGGCACCTGAAGGGATAGCGTCGCCAGTGACAGCGACAATACCGAGGCGAGAGCACGCTGCATTGTAAAAAGAATTCGTTGACGCACTCGAGAACGCCCGATCTCGCAGTGGCTGCGCGGTGGGCGGCAGAATCGCTCACCCGCGCCCAAGTAGAGACGCTCCATGTCAGCTCGCAACACGACCAATGCCTGAGCGGAAGAGGTCATTCGGATCAACGCGCCGCTTGACCCCGATCAGCCGCTCCGTGGACGAACCATAAAAGAGGCGGACACGCTTCCCCTCCACGGGCGAGAGGAGGCTCACATAACCACCCGGGACCGCAATGCTCGCGAGGTTGGCGGATAGATCCTCTGCCCAGCCTCTGTGCCGAGCGCCATCGTCCGCCGGGTTGTGGTCCCAGGCGCCGATTGCCTCAACCACGTAATGGTCGTCGCGCAGCGGAAACGCTGTAGCATCCGGTGCCACTCGCGCAGGCGCGCCGTGGAAGTCGTGAAGGACGATCGCCGAGTTCGGCGATGTCATCCCGCGCGCTCCTTCGAGCAGGATCTCGGCGGCCGTCTCATCGATCCGACGCAACGTCTGCGTTCGAAGATGATAGTGACGTCCCTTCGGCCACGCCTTCTCGCTTTCCTCGTTGAACGTCGCTTGATAGCTGCTCCAGCGCCGCTGGACGACTCGCGCGGCGGGGAATGCTTCCAATGTTTGCATTAGCGACTCCCCGCGCGTTTGATCGCCACTCCACAGCGGCGCGAGGAACAGCATCGGTTCGCCGGTCGGCGCCATCATGAAACCCGTGAAGAGACTGAGCTCCAGGGGGTGGCGGTCGAGCAACTCCTGTGAGTGGAGGAGAGCGTTCTTGGCGCGATCCAATGGACAAAGGATCATCTCGGTCAACACAAGCGGCAACGAGTGGAGCGCCATCGTCATGGCGGTGACCACGCCGAAACCGCTTCCACCGCCCCGCAATGCCCAGAACAGGTCCGCGTCGTCACGCTCGCTCGCTATGACCAGCGAGCCGTCCGCGAGCACCACCCGCGCGCTCCTCATGCAGTCCGAGGCAAGACCGAATCGGCTGTTCAACCGCCCGTAGCCGCCACCCAGCGTCAGGCCGGTCACGCCGACCGACAGCATTGTGCCGGTGACCGTGACGAGATCGTCCGGTAGCGCCGCCAGAAGGTGCCGCGTCAGAGCACCGCCGCCGAGCGTCACTTCGCCTGCCGCAGAGGCGACCTGAACCTGGGACATGCGTCGGAGGTCGAGGACGAGGTTACCCTCGTCGAACCCCCTGCCGGAGAGGTCGTGCCCACCGCCGAGCACGGAAACAGGCACGGCATACTCGGCTGCGACTTGCAGCGCGGCGCGAACGCCGGCCTCGTCGGCGCACTCCACGACGGCAAGAGGTCGGGCGTCCACTGCTCCGTTGAAGAGGATGCCCTCCAGCGCCCGCTGCCTCGCTTGCAGCGAGTTGACGTCCATCATGTGCACGACTGCGCCTTTCTGGCGTGCGAGTGCGGCTGAGAAGGCTTTTCGGTTCGCCGTCACGTGACCTCCGAACGGGTTGGCAGTACGGCCATGAACTCAAATCTGCCATCGCCGTCGCGCGTGCTCACTTACCCATGCGAGAGAGGCGGGCGCCCTCCTCCGGAAACCTACGCGCCTGCTGATTCATTCGGTCGCGGTGACGTGCCAGGAGAGTAGTCTGAAGGCGGCGGCCGGTTCCCGACGGCCCCAATCTGGGGACAAAAATGATCTTCACCGAGAAATTTCTGGGCAGCATTGAAAAGCGCCATTGGCTAGGGTTTGTTGCGTGTCTGGTGGTGGCGGGGTGTCTTGTTGGCCTGTGGTATCACGTCACGCACCGCGTCCCTGCGGACCATCTGGTGCTCATCTGGGGCTGGCGCCATTACGTTGGGGTGGTGTTGAACTGCGCTCCGGCGGTGCTGTTCGCGGCGATCCTGCTTTGGCTGGCCTTACGGCGGTATTAACAGGATAGCGTCCATAAGGCTCACACCCTGAGCGTAAACGCAGCAGTTCATAAAACTACCGCAACGGCGGGAAACAGCCTGCCGACCGGTCAGCGCGCGCGGATTTCTCGTGAATCGAGCGAGGTCAAGTCTTGAGGTTCTTGAGGACACTTGGCCCTATGTAGACTTGCAAGTATGCCCCGGAGGAACCGAGAGGTCAGCGACCCAAACAGCCGCGGGCCGATTCAGTAGACTCGCGGGGAATGGCGGCGGGCGATGAACGCGGCGCCCCATATCCAGACCGCCGGCGCCACGCTCAGAGCGATCAGAACGATCCATTGCCACCAGTGCAGCATGGCTACCTCGCATGGTTTGGCCGGCATGATCGGCATGCGCTCGATCAACGCGTTGCGCGGCTCACAGTGATAGACGTATGGTGTTGCGGAGCGCTCTCTCTACTGTGAATATGAACCACGCGAGGTTCGCGCAGAGATGCGCAACGAGCGTCGCGCATCCGACTATGCGGCGCGGGCCGTCGAGCGCATAGAGATGTTCGATTTCGACATTCTCCGCCAACGTCGCCGGTAAGGTTGCGCGTTCGCTAACCCGATCAGCCGCATCTCGCTCAGACGACGACATACCGCCTCCTGTCTTGCCGATCTTGTGCATGTCCCGTGGATCACGGCTGCTTGCGCTTGCCTGCTGCCTGTCGAGTGCATGCAGACGTTGCGGATGGCCTCGCAGCCGATGTGGTGGATCTCAATCATTCTTTGCTGCCCGACTTTCAAGGTTTGACTGTGGGCCGCAACGTCGGCTGGGCCGGCTCGACGCTGGAGGCGTGCGATGAGAGCTAGTTCGCAACGCGGCGTGGAATGGTTACACGCCGAACGCCGGTTATCCGCGATCTTCGATGACAGCTAAGGTGCCGGAGGGCATCAGCGGAAGAAGCCGGGAATGGCCCGCGTGGGCAGCCGCTCAGCGTTCTCTGCCGCCGCAGATTGCTGAAATACCAGGCGCGGGGCATCGTCTGCTGCCGAGGGGTACAGGCGTGGCAAACGGTGTTGCGACGCGTCATGAGGTGCGGTGCACCAGGCTCGCGGCGTTGATTTTGCGGCTTTCAAAGCCTCATTTCGCTCGGGAAGACCTTCGCCTTGTTTTTGGTTGTTTCTGAAAATCGCCACACGATTTCCGTAGCAAGATCAGCCAATAACGCGCGGTCGCGGTGTGCAACAGGTTGCAAACAGCAGACTCAGTACGGTGGTTAAGCGGCGCCGGAGCTGTATCCAGCAGCCCCGGCACTGACCACGGCTGAACGTAGGGGTTCGGTCATGGTTGCGGTGCTAGTCGTGGCGCTCTCGCGAGTGGCGAACGGACGCGCCGGGGTGAGCGCCGAGCTCGCGATTCGCCTGGCGGCAGCGCTCGGGGGATCGGCGGAGTCCTGACTCAAGATGCAGGTGTCCTACGACCTGTGGCACGCGCAAAAACGCCGCCGTCCGCGGATCGACCGTCTTTCGAGATAGCGAGACCCAGAACGCGCCGACGCGATGGTAGCGGTGAAAGGCCCTACACCCGGCGGCGCTACTGCGAGAACGGCATGGCGGCGGATCGTAGCCGGACTGCGCGGCGCTATCGACCCTGATCGGATACTGTATCGCTGCGAGCTTCGGACCCAGAGGAGTGGACAATGGCTTCAGTGCCCGCGCAGCCTCGGTGTCGCGTCTGTGGCCACGTTGTGACCCAGCCGAATCGTGCGATCGACCGCGGGGTGCGTGTCAACTGTCCGGTCTGCGGCCAGTACGAGGTAAGCCGCGCGTTGGCTGCCGACGGTATAGATCAGAGGGCCGCTCCACAACAGAAGCGTCCGCAGCAATGCGCGCAGCCGAGCGCGACGCCGTGAACACCGCGGGTCATCCGCCGATTGTCGTCTGTGGGGAGATCCTCTGGCCGGACGGCGGCCTGCCGGAGTGCGACCGGCTCTCCTACGACGACGCGCGCTGGGCGTTTTTCCTCTGGGATCACTGGGGCGGAAACTTGCGCCGGTTGATGGGTCCCAAAGAATCCAACTCGTTCGGGCGGCAGCGCCTGAGCGCCTTCACGGGGCTCATGTGCAGGCCGAATCTGCGGGCCACCCAGCAATTTTTGATGCGCTGTGTCCGGGCCTACGAGGCCAATCCCGACGGCGAGAGTCGCTGCCAGCTCGTCGACCGCACGATATGAGGGGTGGGGAAAGGGTCTTAGTCGTGAGTCAGGGCGCAACCCTCGTATCAGGTGAGTACGAGAAACACCCGGAAGGTCTGCCGGCACGGATGGTGCGCGGCATGGCCGCGGTCAAGCGTCATCCGCGAGAGAGGCACTTCTGTTGAAAACCGCACGCACCCGCCGAGAGGGAACACCCCGCAGCGCGCCAGTACCTGCGCGCTCGCGAGAGCCCGCACTGACCGCACGACGTGACTCGCGCAAGGTGCTGGGCGGCAAAAACGCGCGCGGGTGTGCCGGACAGGCCTGTTGCCTTCGAGGATTAAACCTACATTAATGAAGCATTAAAACGGGATGGCGTACCTGGGCGGGGATTACAATCGAGCTGGTCGGGTATTTCCCAAGAGAGAGGCCAGCAGCAATGCGTCACATGGCCTTGCTCAACACGCAGCACAGAATGCTGTTTGTGATGACGATTGGGTGGCTCGCAACGGCGTTCGCAGACATTGGTGATCCGCCCCGCGCGGGCGGCTCTTTCGATGCGGCTAGCACGCTGGTGGCTCAGTCGGCGCGGACCGACCCACTCTCCCACACCGGTTTGCCGTCAATTTTGCACGACGTCAATGCAAGTACATCGCCAGTAATTCCCGACGTGACCGTGACGACCCCGAGCCCTCCTACCGAGCAGGATTTAGCGGAAGATAGCCTGTACCAATTCATCCGCGCACCACGCGACGGTGCACTATGTGAGTACAGCTACGACGCCCACCTTGCGCGTTGGGGGCATGCAGAGCGTTTGACCGCTAACAGGAGGGCTTGACCCCATGTGAACGCGAAGGAGGATTGTATATGCGAAGCGTTAGGTTACTCGAAGCTTCGGCCTTGGTCGCTATGCTGAGCAGCGCGTTTTCAGGCTGTGCCGGGATGAGTGAATACCGCCACTGCGGATACGGCGGATGCGACGAGGATGCGAAGATCACAGCGGGCATTGAGACGCAGCTCAGTCAGCATCGGGACCTGGGCCCTCCAGACCATGTTTACGTGCAGACGTTGGATGGCGTCGTATATCTCAGCGGCAACGTTCTTACGGCGATGCAACGCGAAACCGTCCTAACGTCAGTTCACGGGACCCCTGGCGTCACCCGGACCGTCGACAACCTGTTTGTGGATGCCAACTCCGGGAAGTAAGGGACGGTTCCCAGGCCAGCATCTAGCTGATGCCGGTACAGGCGTGTGCGTCTCGGCAGGGAGCAGACGCTGTGCGTCGACAGGAACGCGCTCCGCGGACGGCGCTTACCCGAACAGCCTCATCCAGGCGAGCGACGGCGACCTGTATGGCATGGCCGGCGGCGGCGGCGCGTACACCGCCAGCGTCCTCTTCAGGATCACCCTTGCCGGGGAGGCGGGTTCTCCAGCTTCTTGGCCCGCTCGCGCCCCTGGTACTCCATTGCTCGGCAGGCGGTCGCGGCGGTCGCGAATGTCTCGACAATGTCCGCGAGGGTGATATCGGCGTAGGGATCCGTGCCGATCGCACGACGTGACTCGCGCAAGGTGCCGGGCGTGCCAGGCGGCAGAAACAGCCGCGGGCCATGAGCGTCGGCATTCCCGACAAGGCGGAGGTCGGGCCGGCTGCCGACACTCGCGGTGCTGGCGCCGTGCGCGTGACTTGAATTGAATTCGAGAGGAATCAAGCCGGCCAATTCTGAGGCTGCGCAAATCGCGGATCCGGCGATGCGCGCGGGAGGTGTGCGCGCTTTGTGCACGCCACCAGCCTGAGCGCGCGAGGCTTTCGCAAGTGAGGTAGTCTCAAGCGGCGCCGGAGCTGTTTGCGCAGCCCCGGACGCCTGACCACAACCGAACGTAGGGGGTTCGAGCATGGCTGAAAACACCGTAACACCGTCCGCCGGCTCGGCGGAGATCCTTGAGGAACTCGACGCTATCATCCGCGAGGAATTCCTCCGCGGCATATCGCTCCTGCAAGTGCTCGTCCGCACGTTGGCCACTACGGGCGATGCGGAGCTTGAGGAGTCGCTGAAGATTGCCACCGAACACTTCGACAGCACCCGTAACCGCATGGAGGGCGCGGTGCTGCGACTCAGGCGGGAGCAGCGGGCATGAGCCTCGCCAGAGACGGGCTCTCGAAAATGAGAAAGGTGCGCTACCTTCGTCAGCTCGACTAGTGCGTCCCAATAACCCGCACCGCAAGACTGCGTGCTATTCGCCGTTGCGCGTTGCCCGTGCTCCGCTGGCAACAGCTTCTCTTTCGCACACATAGGCTCCGTGCCTCGTGTTTGCGTACCAGCGCTGGCCTTTGTAATGCCAAATCATTGTTGGAAGATTCAGCCACACCACCCTATCCGTCGGACAATGCTGTTGAGCTGCCGGCTCCGAGCTGAACAGTTCAAGAGCAAAGACAGGTCTCGCCAGAAAACAGCCGACGATGAGGGAGAGTAGGAAGCGCTTGTGACGCAGCGCCGCGATACGCGCCATGCACCTCGGGCTGTCCGGCGCTCGCGCATTCATGCCAGCGAATTACGAGCTGTTAGTTGCCAAGGGCCTTCTTCGCAAACATGAAGGTCAGAGTGCTGACGCTTGATCCTTAGGACGCGCCCCCAGGAGGTGCCCTTGGTCGCGGCGCAAAGCTGCGGCGACCGTGAACGGTGGATAGTTACGCGCCGCGGGCGCTGGAGACCGTAGCATACGAACGCGACGGCTGACCGCCGCTGCGAACCGCACTGACCGAACCTGCACGTTCTACGGTAAGGTAGCGGCCACGCGCCGGGGTCTGATCGAGGGCCGACTATGCGTACGAACCCGTTCCGTCACGACCGCCGTCCGCGCTATACCCCGCCGCCGCACGTGATGAGCCAGCAGGAGATCAGGTGGTGGATCCAGGAGCTCCGCCGGCGCGGCTGGCGGCAAAGCTGCCTGGGCCGCACCCTCGGACTCGCCAACCCGAGGAACGTCTGGCGTAAGGCCGACGGCCGGGAGTGGATCTATCGCTCCGAGCAGATTCGGATGTCATACGTGCTCAGGCGCATCATCAGTGGCGAGCTCGTGCAGCTGGAAGGCCGTGAGATCAAGGGCGCGTTTCCCGGTCGGGTGGCGAGGGCCGTGCTCGCCGACCGTCCGGAGCCGCTACATCAGCCGGCGCAGTTTCACATCGACCTCGCGCGACGCGCTCGGGTGTCGTGGGTGATACCGCCCCCGCCGCTGCCTGCACTGCCCAACTTCAAGACCATCCTCGAGAACGTGCAGCCGTGGGAGAGCACGCCGTGGCCCGGCACCGAGAGAAGTCGCGTGGAGCGACAGTGATCACCGACGATTTCGAGCCCCGCGAGGTTCGCGAGGACGAGGTGCCGCCGCACGTCTGGGAGTTCTGGTCCAACTGGCTCTTTGCCGGCTCTCTGCGTGCCGGTCAGCGCGCCGCCGTCATCATGAGCTTGATCCAATCGGCTAAGCTCAACGGCCGCGATCCTTACCGCTACCTCAAAGACGTCCTCGAGCGCCTGCCCACTCAATCCGCCAGTCGCCTCGACGAACTGCTGCCGCACCGCTGGCGTTGTGGCAGAGCATGATGGTGAATAAGGAGAGCAAGCCCGGCTCCCTGCACAAGGCCCCGGCGGACCTCCGCAAGGCGCTCAGTTCGGATGCGACAGCGCAAGCGGCCTGGAGGGATCTGACGCCGCTGGCGCGGAACGAATGGATTTGTTGGGTCATCTCGGCCAAACAAAGAACAACGCGCAGCCGCCGAATCCAGCGCGCGGTCGAAGAACTTAAGGAGGGCAAACGTCGTCCCTGTTGCTGGCCGGGCTGTCCGCATCGCGGAGCCAGCGCAAGAAGTGGTTTGAGAGACGAGCGCTTACGTGAACCCCTCAGGAAGGTGAGTTCGCCAGCCGGTTACGACGGTCGCCCTGGTCGAGTGAGACGGTTATTGCCCGAGCTGCGTCGCGCGCTACCACGCTGCAGTCGCCGAAGGCTTCCGCGAAGCGTACGCGACTTGCAGCCAGGACGTGGCCGCGTTGATGGTGATTGCTGTGACGGAACCCCGTCGCGCGCTAGTCGATGCTAGTTACCACTAGTTTCGCTGACCCACGACTAGCGCTCGGGGCTCGCCGCGGTCAGCGTCCACGGTGGCGTCGATGGCTGCGAGTTCGCGGGTCATATGGTCGAACTCGAACTCCTACGGGGCGTCACATCGAAGAGGGTTTGGGTGTACCTGCGTCGGCCCAGATGACAAGGTGCCAGGACTGGATCGAGAATCCTTCGCGCGCTCCAAAGGCTTCGATCTCGTGGCGCTGCGGCGCCAGTCCCCAAGCCGCTGCAGCCCTGTTCCTGAGTGCTGACCCTCAAGTAACCGATGGCTGCTTGCATCGTGAAGCCCTCTATAGATGGCGTCACGATATGCTGTCAGGGAAGAAAAGCGCAGACGCCATACTTGCGAGTGCGGCCTTGTCCTTAGCGCGACTAGAACCAAACACAACAAACACGATGGAAGCCGAGCCCGCTAACCGCACCGAGCGGATCTGTCTCGCGACGGTGAGTCAGTTTTTGCTTCGTTGATTGACGCGATGCAGCACACGTCGCCGCAGTCAAGACATATGACCTGCCATATAATTTGGCCGTTGCCTCCACCGGGCAAGCAAGATATCAGGTAGACCTCCAACATTGATTTGGCGCCGCCGCGCCCGCGTGCCGCGTCCTCGCCCATCGGAAGGGCGAGCGCGCGAGAGGAAGGGAGAACTCAGCCACCCGGGAATAGCATCTAGGTATTGGGGAGGACCTTATGTTACCGAAATATGCTTCTTATGCTTCTACAGTAGCTGCGATCAGCGTGGCAGTGGCCGGTCCCGCGAGCGCCGCCAATTTCGTTCCGTTCGTGTTGCAGGCCGTCGGCGGCGGGAGCAACAGCGAAGGCCTTGGGATCAACGATTCCGACCAGATCGTCGGGTCTTCAGACACTGCCACCGGCGCCTTGGAGGCGGTCCTGTACGATGGGTCCACATCGAGCCTGACATTGACCCTGGCCGGAACGGCGCTCCAGGACCTCGGGGGCGGGGACGTCAGCGAAGCTCTCGGGATCAACGCCTCCGGCCAGATTGTTGGGTATTCAGGCCGTGAAGCGGTCCTGTGGTCAGCATCGAGCCTGACCGGAACGACGCTCCAGAACGTCGGCGGCTTCATCAGCAGAGCCCTCGGGATCAATGCCTCCGGCCAGATCGTTGGGTTTTCAAACACCGCCACCGGCGGCACCGTGGCGGTCCTGTGGCCGTCCAACGGGACCGGAATGAGGCTGCAGGACGTCGGGGGCGGGGACGACAGCGAAGCCTTCGGGATCAACGAGAAGGGCCAGATCGTTGGGTTTTCAAACACCGCCACCGGCGGCACCGTGGCGGTCCTGTGGTCGTCCAACGGGACCGGAATGAGGCTCCAGGACGTCGGGGGCGGGGACGACAGCAGAGCCCTCGGGATCAACGAGAAGGGCCAGATCGTTGGTTTGTCAGGCCAAGAGGCGGTGCTATGGTCCGCATCGACCCTGACCGGAATGGCGCTCCAGAACGTCAGCGGCGCGGGCTTCAGCCAAGCCAATGCGATCAACGACTCCGGCCAGATCGTTGGGGCTTCCCTCACCGCCAATGGCGGCCAGGAAGCCGTCCTATGGTCCTCCTCCACGGACATGCCCACAAATCTTGCCGCTTTCCTGGGCAGCGACTGGAGCAATACGGAGGCGACCGCGATCAATGACTCCGGCGACATTGTCGGGTTCGGCTCCTTCAAGGGGTCTGAAGCAACAGGCTTCCTCCTGATCCCGACGCTCGGGGCGCCCGCGCCTGTGCCGGAGCCTTCGACCAGGGTGCTCGCGTTGCTTGGGTTTGGCGCCCTTGGCCTCGTCGGCTATCGTCAAACGCGGAGGATGAATCAGGCGGCGTGACGCAACGGGTGGGGCCAACACATGTCCCATTGACGAGTCAGGCGAAAGCCACGCGAGCGGCGTCTCCCGCTCGGGCCTGGCGGAATGTTCGCCAGGATTCGAACGCCGCAGTGTGATTTCCGGCGGCCCGGATCAGCGCTCGCTCGTCCGTGGTGCCACGGTGGTTCAGATCGCGGGCGGCGTCACGGCTGCATTTCGGGCGTGATCGTGCAGAAACCTGAGCCCGTACAGCCTCGGGCTCTTGAGGGCAAGCGGCGCCAGGGCTGTTTCCCGCAGCCGGTGTCAGTCTTAGCGTGATGGACCGCGCCACATGACGCGCCGCAGAACGCTGCGGGCAGCGCCCCACGCAACAAACACAACGGAACCAAGCGGAGACGCCAACCTTGCACCGAGCGGTACCCGGATCGCGGCGGTGGCGTTTCATTGGGTTTGTTGGTTGGCGATCTCGTCCGCGACAGTTATTTACGAACGTGACATATAATCGGCTCGTTGCCTGTTGCACCGGGCAACGTCGTTGATCGTCAACGGTCGCGTCGCATCGTCGTCGGCGCTCATGGAGGACCATCATGACGAACAAACCATTCATTCTTCTGGGTGTTGTGACAGCGCTTGCGATGGCAGGGGGTCGGGAGGATGCGGCGTCCGCCGCCGAGACCGTCTTCACCAACCTTGGCTCTGATAATACATATAGTCGCAGCGTCGTTCTTTTTAGCGTTGAACCGACCCGAGAAGTGGCGGCAATTTCACGCTCGCACAGATTGATGTTGGGATCACTCACGCTTCAGGGGCCAATTCCGTCATGCTCGATCTGGAAGGTTCGCACAACGGGCTGCCGAACGGGACGCCGCTTGAGAGTTTCACTTTGACCGACCTGCCCACGCAGGGCTCTGTCTCTGTCATTGAGCCGGCCCAGATCGTCAAACCGACTTCACCCGTAGAGCTGTTCAAGGGCACCGAATACTGGGTTGTAGCTAGCGCCCCTTCTGGTACTTCTGCTTGGAACCTCAACATCATCCGTGAGACTGGCTTCGCAGTTAACACAGGGGCCGGCACGCCTTTCCACTTCATCGACGGCATAAACCCAGCCGTTGCAATCCTCGGTACACCGGTGAGTGCCGCGGTGCCGGAACCTGCCACGTTCGGCTTGATGGTTCTCGGCGTGCTCGGTGCCGGATTCGCAGGACGCAGACGCAGGAACTGACTGACGCTGTCCCGTGGACCTGAAGGTGCCATCGGGGTAGGACGATGCGGAAACGGGCGGCTCGGCTCACGGCCGCCCCGACCACTCGACGTTGACGCCTCCCGTGAATTTTTTGAAAGGAAGGGCGCCGTGGCTGCACGGCGTCGCGCGGCGCTGCGGCATTCGGGCCGAATTTATCGCGCGCTGAGCGAGCCCCCAGCTGGGGGCGCGGCCGGCGCCGAGCTGCTCGCCCGGGTCGAAGCGCTCGAGGCTCGCACGCGCCCCCCGGGCCTGGCCGCCTGCAATGCCGAGCGTAAGGCGCGCGGTCCCGAGCTTGCGGACAATGCGATGGCATCTGCAGGCGCTGCGCGGCAATGGCGCCGCGCTCCGCTCCACCCGGGCAGCCCGAACAGCCCGGTTTGCGCTATTCGATGATCGCGCTGTCGAACGCTTGCAGTTGCACATGCCGGATTTTGCGTTTCTCTTGCCTGATTGCGACTAGCGACACCGCTGGCTGTAGCGTGACCGGCAGCTGTGCCGGATAATTCGGCGGGCGGGACACGACAGCTAAAACAGCTCGCTTTGGGGGTTCGATGCAGCGTGCTTTGCTTCCTCGCGCGACGCTTTTGATTCTGCTCGCGACGCCGTCCGTCACACTCGCGGGAGGGGATGAGTACTGGGGCTACTCGTATCGCAACATCGATGTGACCGCAGCGGGCACCAGCGCTTACGCGGTGAATCTCGCCCGTTACTGCGTGCGACTCGACGCAATGCTGACTCGAATTCTCGGCATCAAGACCTCGTACCGGCCACCCACGCACATCTACGCGCTGCCAGCGGCGCAGCGCGAGCAGTACGTGGGTGATTCCACGGTCTCATTCCATGTTTTCCACTACGACGTCACTGTCGTGACCGACAACGACAGGGCTGCTGACAGCAACTATTGGGGCGCGTACTTCGGCTATACCGCGGCGCTCCTGGCGGCTGACCGTCAGCTCCGCGGGCCGGATTGGTACCTTGAGGGCGTGCCGGCGATTTTCGCCGGTACGACCTTCCAGAATGGGCGCGCGACGCTAGGCAACGTCCAGCCCGGTTACGGCTTTACGCTGGCCCGGGGCGGAGCGCTCAT
>Ga0123355_10008544_pt1 | contig 15465 bp, 12 predicted proteins | sample TergutEmb28metaG_3_FD_89872 | JGI IMG/M metagenome (GOLD analysis project Ga0123355, IMG submission 89872) | Embiratermes neotenicus P1 segment gut microbial communities from Petit-Saut dam, French Guiana - Emb289 P1 | ecosystem: Host-associated > Arthropoda: Insects > Digestive system > Gut ... | reverse complement strand
GATATGATCCACAAACACCGAATCACATTTGAGTTTGCCCCAGCCCGCATTAGCTGCTAAGCGTATGTTTAGGGTGTCTTTATTGGCGTATTGGTTGGTGCTGTGTTGGAGCATGATCTGGGGCGGATCATCTTTATTCTCCCAGCCATGACCCAAAACAAGCGCGCCTTGCGCAGAGTAGAGACTCCCCCCAGCAGCAAAATCCTTCTTAACCAACAAATGCTGACTCACATAAAGAATAGGATCCGTAAGGTTATCGATCCGCTGCGGATCACGGATAATCATCCCCACATCGAGGTAGTGACCATCGGGCTGGCTGAAATGCAAAAAACTCTCCCCCAACTCCAAAACCTCATCAATAGCCGTCCAATGCCCCAAAGAATCATAGCCCCACAAACACGGCTCAATCTGCTCCCAAACATAAGTCGGAACCGCCCCTGAAATAGTCAAGATACCCTGCCCACTATAACCCCCACCCCCGCCCATCGATAACCCACTAACTATAGAATCGGTGTCAGTGAAGCTTTTCTCCAAAACCGTAATCCGACTGCCATACCGATTATTAATCGCCCCCTGACTATCCCCCGCTAGCCTAGAGCGATTCCGATCAATAACCACCCCCTCAGCATGCTCAGCCAACTCTAACTTGGTAATCGCATCATACCCCCGACACAAATCCACCCCCGGCTCCACCACATGCTGAACCGATATAACCCTATACCTAACCGCCACATTATTACGCCCAATAAAAACATCCGGCGCATACACATCCACCGTATGACCCGTATAGAGCAACCCCGGCTGAAAAGTACACGTCGCCTGAAGCGTCCTTAGCGGATCTTTACGCGCCGCCAACTCAGATTGCGCAATCTGCTGCAACCGCACCTGATTTTTAACATCCGTCCGATTCAAAACAACCATACGCTTACCAAAATCCCCAATACTCTGCCCATCCCACGCCTCAGCAAAAACATTCACCCCATTAATACGCAACCCATCAAACCACAAACTAAACACCCCAGGCGTACTAATAGCCACCCACAATCCAATACGCTTTAAATTCCAATTAAACTGCGAAACCGCCCCACCCGATATACTCTGCCAACCCGAAACATCATAACCCATCTTAAAATCATACTTATACCATCGATTTGCCATCGGCACATAAAACTCTTGGGGATAGACACTACAAAATATCTCCCGATCCGCACTATCCATCAAATATATCGATGCAGCCAAACCCTGAGTGTTGGAGCGAGCCATAAAAATCCGACACGCCGTCTCCTCTACATCTGAGAGATCAAGGGAACTCTGGCCATAAAGAGGATTGCTGGAAGTAAATTCTAAATATATCCGAGCATAACGCGGATACGGGGTTGCACCGCTGGCCACAAACTCGGCGCGTATGGAGGTTTTTCCTGCCGCACAGACCACTCCATCGTCATAGAGAGTACAGCTAAGGGGGGGTGCAACACTTGTACCGGTGTTAACCTGCCAATCCGAGGCGTTTGTCTCCGTCCAGTCATCATTTAAGCTGCCTGCATCTATGCGGATGTGATTTTTCAGATCGGAGGATATTTTTGCTGCCGGATCAATTAACAAAATATTATTGTCTGGTGCATCCGCGACACTGCGCAGAGTCACCCCGCTATGGGGCGTGTGGTCAAGGGGCCATAGCCGGAGGCGTTGATTGTTATCTACCGTAAAATCATAGGGGGGGCTGCAGGCAGAGACGGCCTCATTGAAAGCATCCACAAGATAGGTGCGATCTAGCTTGGCGTTTATGAAAGGAAAATACATCGGTCCCTCCACAAGCGGATCGGCCACAACAATCAACCCGCCGGGGTGGGTTAGGCCGACTCCGGTGGTGTTTAGGGCATCTTGCATAAATGAGTTAAGCCGATCGAGCCGATCAGCACTATAGGCTTTGGTTAGGTGATTAAAAAGTAGAGCCCGGCCATATCCGCGGCATTTTAACTCGACCTCTTTTTCCCAAACAAAGGAGGGATTATTAACCATAGGAGAGATATCATCGAGGTAGCCTCGAAACAGCTCCACGCCACCCGCACCTGCGGTCACGGTGTTGTTGGGCTGCATCAGCTCGGAGTAGCTGGAAACATCTGATAGAGTGAGGGTGCATCGGGAAATGGCGTTTTCATTGACATAATCGAGTTTCTTTACCGCATCTCCAACTCGGGATTCTCCATTGACCACTACCTCAATACTTGTCACCATAAGTTCACACATCTAGTGTTGTTTGTTTGTTGTTTGTTTTTAGGTGAAGGTGGTGCTGCGCCAGGCGTCCATGGCGCGGTTTTGTTGTGCTAGGTAGTGTTGGATTTCGTTGCGTCCGGTTAAGCCTTGGGCTTGTTTTATGGCGCTACGGAGTTCTTTTTCGCGTTGTTCCTGCTCTTTTATGAAATTCTGCACCATACGATAAATTGAGTATACTAGCAAGGCGAGGCTTACGGCTCCGCCCACTGTGCCCAAACCAAAGCTGCCGATGCGCCGCACGGATTGGGCCATGCGGTAGGCTTCGCGTACGCCAGGTATCATGCTGGTGACGCGGCGGATGGCAAAGTTGGTGCCCTTGAGAACCTCATCGCTCTCATCCACCATATTGCCCAAACCGGCCTCGGTAGCGGTGGCCTTCTTTTCTAGCTCGTCGAGTTTTTTTTCGCCCTCGGCTACAGCGGTGTCTACTTTGATCTCGGCACTGCGTAGGGCTACGTCGAGTTTGAGCTCGCCGCCCTCGATGCTCTGCTCAACCGACTCATCTAGCTCAGAGGCTTGTATCTCTAGGTTTTTGCCTTGCAGTTTCTCAATCAGTGTCTCTAGCTTTTGGATGGCTTCGTCGATCTCGGTTTGTACAACTGAGACATCAATAGTAACCTCTCCACTCACAGAACTCTCTCCTAGGATTTACGAATCTGGCGAACTAACCGATCCAACACTACCCGGCGCAGATTAGTGCAGGTGAGTGTGCATCGGCAGTGCTTGTGCTGATTGGGACGAAAGAGCCCTCCGCCCTCATAGCTTAACTCGGGAAACTTTTCACGCAGAGCTATCCCAGTAAACATTTGACTATCTAGGGGCAGGCAGTGCTTGGTGCAGGCGGCAGTATCTTGAACATGATACTGATAGCTGAGCAAACCGTCAAAGGCATCAAGCCCCATCACCTCAAACACATCAAGGTTAAAACTTATCGCAATGAGCCGCTCCTGCAATCGGATGGCGCGGCCCCGCAGCTTAATTACAGCAGATGCCGATATTTCTCATTCACCAACACCGCCGCGCCGCGGCGTTTTAGTGTTGAAACATAGGCTGCTAAGGGGGACGGGGTGGGTAGGGTGAGTGTTTGGGGCGGCTCGATGAGGTCTTGAGTGGGTTTAGCCTCTAGCATGTTTAGGGCCCAGTTACCAATCGTATAGATGTCTTGCCACTCCATCTCTTTGAGCTCCGCAAAAGTTTTCACACCCGCAAACACATCAGTGTAGGCTTTCTCAAATTTGTCGGCCTTCACTGTTTGGCCCTGGGCGCGCATAGCTAAGAGGAGTACTCCAAACTTCACAGTGGTCCCTCGCTTGTTACCAGGCGCTATAGGTTACATAGCCATAACTAAAGACTTTGATCTCAGTGGTGGGTTTGTCGAGGTTGACTGCGTTGGTTTTGATGGATGCGATTTTGCTATTGGCCGCCACAAACGACACCGTACGCCGCAATCCGTCGCTGCGCTTTTCGGTAAATTTAAACTCGGCAATTAGAGATGCGTTGCCTCCGGCGCTTAAGGGTTGGCTCTCGCCGCTTAGGTTATAATAGTTACCGTTTATGAGTTCGGCGGCGGCATCATCACTATCAAGCAAAATAGTAACCACCGACATGCGGGGCAGCTCAGTATAACCTCTGGGGGTATAGCTGTTAGCAACGGTACGGGGCCGAATCACATCTTCGCCTCCATCGGCACAGCGATACTCCACCCCAACTGAGATTACGTTGGGAAATTCGTGCGTTCCAATTTTCACGTTCTCGGGACTATTTTCACTTAAAACTCCAGGTACATTATGAGACATAGGTTCACCTACATTAGATGTTGTAGCTCTTCATCAAGATGAGTTACTAGGATCTGCGTACACAAAACCAGCAATTGCTGACGCACCTCATAATCAGCATTTGAGGTTGCTTTGAGTACGCCGTATTTGGGGTTGTGCAGAAACAGCCGTTTTAGGGTGGTGACTAGGGTGTCGCGGGGATGGACTTTGTAGGCTTTGCGGTAATGGGGCGTGTCTATGAGCCATACGCCTATCTCAAAGGTTGTGGCTTCGCTTAGGGGGTGGAGGTTGTATTCGCGCCGCGTCGTGCTGGACACCTCTTTGACGGATATAAAGACGTCAAATACGTGATTTTGTGCGTATTCTTTTAGCATGTTTTTGGGATTAAATTCTGTGACTACGCCGTAGGTGAAGCCTGGTGTGGGCAACTGGGCCTTGAGTTCATCTAGCAGCCATTTGGCGATCTGATCAATGGTTACCCGCACCCCTCACATCTCCTCTTAGTTTTGGCGGCTGTTGGTGCCGTAGCGGTTGCCGATGACAACTATGCTGGGCTGGAGGTCCACTAGGCTCTGCTCATCGAGTCCATAGGCTGCGGCTAGGTATTGCTCCATCATATCAAGGGCGTTTTGTTTCCAGTGATGTACCTCATTTAGGGCCTGATCGCGCTCCAAAAACGTACCCGCCGCATAATGACTGGCGATGTGGTGGAGCATGTCGGGGGCTTTGTAGGGTTCCTCGGCGCCTGCTGCCAGCAAGCGGCCTACAATCCAAAAATTCGCCTCCACCAACGCCAAGATGAGCTGATCATTGTGATGTTCGCGGTTCTCGCCTTGAATGCTGTCAATCACATTGAGTTTGGTGAGCATCTTGACATAATCCAAATCCCCATACACATAGGGACGTTTGGGAGGTTCAGGCGGACAGGGCACATCAAATATGGTGCAGTCAAAAATGTCCCCATCAAACAGGTCCCCGCCGCCTATAGATGGACAGGGCACATCAAATATGGTGCAGTCAAAAATGTCCCCATCAAACAGGTCCCCGCCGCCTATAGATGGACAGGGCACATCAAAAATCTGACAATCAAAAAGTTCGCCGTCAAACAGATCCCCCGACCCCGACGGCGTACCCTCCACATCAAAGAGGGTCCAATCAAAAATGGTGCCATCAAACATGTCCCCGCAGACCGGCGGCACCACCACGAGCTGCCAAACAGCGTAGAACACCACATTTGCACCTATGTGAAAACTAGGCGGCAAAACAGATACACCCGAGATTTCAAACATAGGCATCGAAGCATTGGGCAGAATCGACCACCCCAACAACCTATGCTCAACCAATGCCAACGCGCCTATGTTAGCTAAAAGCGTAACAGACGAACCCTTAGGATAGCTATGGTTATCAAGGGGGACGGTGCCCGTGCCCACAGTACCCAAGGGGAAATTGGCGTGATATGTCACGGTGAAGGTCTCGGGTTGTGGCGGCAGCTCAAGTGGTTCCCAGACCGCAAACAACTCTACCTCTGAATTGGGCATACTAAACCCCGAGGGCACAACCACCGAGCCAAAAAGCCCAAAATCCGGCACCTCTGCCAAGGCTGAAAAAGACCAGCCCAACAAACGATACCCGGTCCGGGTTAAACCCCCCAAATTAGCTAAAACTGTGACCGGCTGAGCCTCTTCATAGAGCCCCAAATCAACAGGAACCGACCCACCCTCAGCCCCATTACCCTGATAAACTACTCTATATGCGGTTTGTTTCCATATGGCAAATAAGGTTTGCGCCGAGTTGGGTTGGCTAAAGGTTGAGCCGCCCCCATAAACAGGCGTGATTGCTTTTGGGTTGGGATCCCAACCCAAAAACACATACCCCCCTGCCGCCAGCCCACCTACATTCCCTAAGACTATCACGGTATCTGCTGGCCAGCCGCCCCAAATATAGGGACTATACCACAGCGGATCCACCGGAGCCGTGCCGCTTGGGGTTGTGTTTGGGGGGAAATTGGCGTCATATTGGACAGAGTAGAGCTCAACCCATAGCCCAGTTAACAAGATATCCCCCGCTATATCCCCCGCTATACTCACAGTGGGCATACTTGTCACGTTACCGGTGGTGCGTTCAAAAAAACTATGAGCAAAAAACGTGCCGGCGCTAAGAAGGGGATAGCTGGTTTGCCAGCCGATCAACGCATAATTAACTGCACCAAGCCCACCTGTGTTGGGCAAAACTGTGAGGGTCTCACCCGGCGCATACCCATTGGAATCGATGGGGGTTGTGCCGGTGGGGGTTTGGGCTTGGGGCGGAAACCCTGCTTCATAGTGTACACTAAAGACTCTCTGCCAGACCGCATACAGTACCACATTAGCCGCGCCCATCACAAAAGTTGAGGGGGTTACTGTTGAACCCGACACTCCATAGGTGGGGGTAACTGCTTGGGGATTGGGATCCCAACCCAAAAACCGATACCCCAAAGCGGCAAGTGTGTTTGGGTTGGCTAAAACGGTCACGGTATCGGCGGGCCAGTAGCTAGACACAAAGGGACAATACCACGCTGAATCGATAGGGGCTGAGCCGCTGGTTTGGGTGTCTGCGGGGAAATTGGCCTGGTAGCTGACTTGATAGCATGCGTTCCAGGTGCCGCGTATGGTTATGTTGCTCTCTATATTGGCTGGAAGCGTTATAGTAGGGGTGAGGGAGATGTTGCCGGTGGTTTTGTTAAAGGCACTGGTGCGCTGGGTAAGACCCGTGCTGGTTTGGTATTGGGTTAGCCAGCCCGTTAGCACATAATTTTGTGCCCCTAGGTTGTTGGTGTTGGTTTTTAGGGTGAGTATTTGGCCGGGTTCATACCAGTTTTCATCGATAGGTGCGGATCCGGTGGGGGTTTGGGCTGTTGGGGGATAGGCGGGTTCATAGATTACACTGTAGAGACGCCGCCAAACCGCATATAAAACAACATTTGTTGTCCCTATCACAAAGGTTGAGGGGGTAACTGTTGATCCCTCTACTGCATACGCAGGAAGGATTGCGTTGGGGTTTTGGTCCCAGCCTAAAAATCGGTAGCCGAGGCGGGCTAAATTATTGGTATTAGCTAATACCGTTACGGTGCTGTTCTCTTGATACTCCTGGGAATCGGTGGGGACCGAGCCGGTTCCGGCTACGCCTTGGGGCCAATTCGCCTGATACGCTACTTGGTAGGTGGGGCCGTTTAGCCACTCTTTGTAGTGGTTCCAGATGTTGGGGTCTTCCTGTCCAAGAGCCCAGGCTGCCACGCCTAAAAGATCGTATTGGCGCACTAAAGCGAGTTTGGCCTCATAGGCTTGGGGGTTTTCAAACCAGATTACATATTGTCCCGGCGCAATTGTCACGCCCTCAACCGTATGTGTTGGCGAGCTAGATGTTACGGTGAACTCGGCTTTGGCGGATTTGGCGGTGTCATCAAAGGTGACTACGGCACCATAGTCGGTGATTAGCTGCATGATTTCAGCGTTGCGCAGTCCCTCGCCTGTAAATAATGCATTGTTCACTCCCCAGATGCGGCCATAAAAAGGCAGACCCAAAACAATCTTCTGAGGAGCCACACCACAGGTGATTAGGGCATAGTTTAGGGAGGCCGTCATAAAAGGCAGACTGGTCACTGGTCCTGGTGCGCTGCCCTCATAGGATTCATCATAGGTCATGATGGCGAGATAATCTGCGTGTTGGGCTAGGGCTGCGTAGTCGTAGGCTCCGTAGACGTCGGTGGTGTATCCATATGGGTTGGCGGCGACTGCGACTGAGAGTTCTTTGCCGGCTGAGAGTTTAGATTTTAGGGTCTGTACAAAGGTGGTGAGGTCAGTTTTTTGGGTTGGGGTGAGATTTTCAAGATCCACCTGAATGCCATCGAACTCGTAGGTATCAGCCAAGTTGGCGAGCTGGGTGGTTAATGTGGCGGTGTTGGCTAGGGCGGCGATGCCATTAGCCCGGTCGTAGTGGTTGCTTAAAACAGGGATAACTTGTACGCCTATGTTATGCATGGCTGTAACAAGGGTGGGGTTGATCTGGGAGCTGTCCAGGGCTCCGCCGTTTCCGATGTTTAGCCATACCGGCGCAAGGGTCTGCACTGCGCCCTTGGTGCGGGTCACATAATCTACCTGTTCAGAGAAGCTGCCAAAAAACAAATAACACAGACTTAAGCGCTGAGTCACCATAGTCACCTCCACATCAAACAACAGATTCTTTTGTATCAAAAGGGGGTTAGGGGTTGGGGAAGTCTAGCCAGGCATGGGCTAGAAATGTGCCGCTTGGGGTGCAGTTTACGGTGAAGCTGGTGGCGGTGATGTTTGTGACTGAGAGGCTGGTGATGCCGCTGCTTATCGGAGTGACTGCAACACAAGACGGAGCCATGGGCAGTGCACCGCCTAGTTTTATGCCGTGATTAACGGTGACAGAGGTGCCTGTGTAGGTGCCTGCATGAGAAGTTTTTACGCGTATGCCATCCCCCACCACAATATAGGGCCCCGCAGCCGGAGGAGTAAGAGAGCCCACTTCACTTGGCACACAATTAATCATTTTGATGATTGGTGTGTCATAGCCTGAGTTGCTTGTTGCGGAGAAATCCATGCTGCCCTCCATGAGAGCATCATTAAAGGTCACATCATAAAATGCGTTGGCGCCGCTTGCGATTACGTCTTTTGCGGTGTAGCTGTTGCAGTAGAGGTTGTTAAAGGTGCAATTCAAGATTTTGCCGTAGGGGGTGAGGCCTGCGGTGGGTTTGGCTAAGAGGCGAATGGCATGCTGAAAGGTCTCAATGCGCATGTCGTTAAACATGATCATGGCTATGTTGCCCGAGTTAGCGGTGTTGCAGGTAAATTGAATTCCAGCCATCTGGTCGTGTCCTTCTTCGCCTAGGAGCATGGTGCCCCAAAAAGAGATTTCATTAATCCATCCGGTTCCGCCGGTTTGGTCAATTTCTATGCCTATGCTGTTAGTTCTGCCTATACTGCCAAAGACGCCAAAAAAGTTGCTGTTGCCACAATGGAAAGGTAAGGATGTGTTGACGTTTCCAGTGCCGTCGTCGCTTCCAGGGGAGGTGTGGGTGAGGTGGATCATGCGGCTGTTGGGTTGTTCGCTGTAGTAGGTGAGGTTTTTGAAAAAGCTGTTGTAGAGGGTGTTTATGTAGAGGCCCACTCTGCTTTCTAAGGCTATGTCTTGGAGGTTGAAGCGGGGCGATACTCTGCCGCCTGGGTACAGGTTTGTTTCGGGCATGTTGCAGTAGAGGCCATAGCCGTTGATGTTGCGTAGGTTTAGGTCGCGTATGGTAACGGTGCGGCTAGACCAATTATGTTGGCTATACACTATTTCAAAGAGTTTAGAGGTGGTATCGCCGGGTGACATCAGCATAGTGCCGGGGTAGATGCCGATGCCGACGTAGCTGCTATCAATAAAGCCGCCGGATCCTGTGATGTTGTAGCTGCGGTCATTTTGAAGTTTAAGGGAGGTATTTAGGGTAAATTGGCCGGGTCCTATGGCGATTATGCCGGTGGGGTTTAGGTTGATTATGGCTTGGATGACTGCTGCATGGTTGGCATTGGGGGGTTGGATTTGGGTGCCGCTGCTATCAACGGCCACGGCATTTGTGCCGTCGAGGTAGATGAGGTATTGGTAGTGACCTCGGGCTCCGCCTCCGGTGCCTCCGCCTCCGCCGGTTGGGGTGGACCAGGTGCTGTCGCCTCGTAGAAAGGTTGAGGCGCTTGGGGTGCTTAGGCCGGTGTCTATTTGGGTTATGGGAATTTTGCCGCTGGATCCGCCGCCTCCACTTTCGGGTTGCCAGGTGCCGTCTCCGTGCAGTACCGTGTTGGGCAGGGCGGAGCCGGTGGTTTGAAGCGCATTTAGAGGAACCGAACCCGGATCCACAACATGGGCCGCATTCCACTCAGTGCTAGACACTTCTTTCTCAGGATTATTGGGCCGGTTACTGTGCCATCTATGACGAATATTTGCACTCATTTTTATCACTCACACATAAATAATTTAATTTTTTAAAGTTTAAGAATTATTTACTTACTTGTTTGATTTTAAAAAAGAAAAAAAAGATTATGGGGGGATGACTGCTGTTAGGATGTAGCCGGCCTTGGGAAGCAAAAGTTTGGGCTGCATCCAGTCGCGAATTATCCAGCCGTCTGCGCCTGCTTTAGGTTCACGGTACTGCTCAGCGGTGGTGGGGCCCTGCGCTAGGATGGTATAGTTGGCTTTGTTACAAAACAGCACCTTGTTAGCCTCTATGTGATCATCCAAGATCCCTGTGACGCCTGGCAGGCCGGGCACGCGAAACGCAGAGCCTGCGGGAAACTCGGAGCCATAAGCATAGCCCTTAACAGTCTTATGTGAGAAAAACGCTGTCCAAACTGAGCTGTTAGCCACCATATAGTCAGCAATGCCGCACTCTGCTTTTTTGATGGCGAGACGCGCCTTATTTATATCCTCATAGGGATTGGTAGTGTCTGTGAACCAGTTGCCCGACGCCGCAGACGTGGGCGTGACAGACGAAAACATGACATCGTAGAGATCAAGATTCTTCGCATCCGCTAACGCGCCTGCGCGTCTTTGGAGGCTGTAGCGTACGACGAGGTTGCTTTCGTTTTGCATCTGGGATTCGTCGCTGGCGACGACGTGGACGACGTTTTTGTAGAGTTTAAAATCCATAGGCGTAAGCACGGCTTTGGTGATATCCGCCTCTTGCAGCTCACCCACCTTACGATGCGCCGTCACACCGGTGGCGATCGCCATCGAAAACGTGATCTGATTCACCGGCAGAATCGTAGTAGCCTGGGTGAGGGTGTAGTCGAGCCGGGAAAGCTCTACGATCTTTTGCAAAACCGTAGCGGTGGTTATTTGTTCTCGGTCGTTGAAGTCAATTACGCCTGCCTGCATCACACTGTTTTTGCCCGCTGACGCATAAAGCAAAGACGCATCAGTGGCATAGGTCTCAGTTGCCCTCAGACCAATGGGGGTGGTATCTATTGTTTGTTTTACCATAATTTTTCACCTCTATTATTATTGGATTCGGAACCAGAATTTTTCGTCGGATGCGGGGGCGTCTTTGTGGGCAAATCCGACGCAGTAGAGGGCGTTATCAACGCCCATCAGGGCAATTGCGGTGCCTGCAGTTGCATCGACTTTGACTTTTGATCCGGCGTGTAGGATGTTTTGGTTGTTCTTTTTAGCGATGATTAAGCCCTTGACCAGAACCATGAATTCGCGATTCTCCGCGGTTGCTGAGACACTTTCTCGGGCCACACACACCCGATGAGTCAGAGAAAGCGCCGCCGTAGCAGGAACATAGACGCCACTGGTGCCGGTGCCATCACTACAAACCAACATCCCCTTCTCAATGGCCGTGCTGGCTTTCGCGGTGACTTTCTCTATGACCATGTCGGATACTTTCATGACATCGCCCAGATTAGCAGGAGTCGGCACTACGCACTTCCCTCCTTGGATTGGGCCGCGGCGGGTTGGAAGCCCAGAGTTTGGCTCGCCTGTGCTAGGGCGGCCTCTAAATTGGTGGGGGGCTCAGATTTTGGGTGTTTGGTTTGGGCCTCTTGGGTTTGTGTGGGGGGTTTGGTGTTGGCTTCGGCTATGAGGAGTTTGAGCGCTTCAGCATTACACGCCGCAAGCTTAGCAACCTCGACGGTTCGGGCGGCCTCAGTTGTTAAGCCTGCTTTTAGGCGGGCTAAATAGGCGGTTTCGACGAGTTGGGCGGCTTCTTTTTGTTCACGTTGGGTTTTCTCGGTTTTTTGTTCTTCGCGCATGGTGTTAAAATTAGCCGTCAAGGCCGTTACTGATGCCGAGAGGCTGGTGAGGTCTTTTTGCAGCGTACCAAGGGCTGCTACAATTTCCTTCTCATCCATAGAATTCACATTCTTAAAATCTATTTTTTGATTTGTTTTTGTTGTTGTTGTTGGGTGTGCACACGCATACAGCCCTGCTAAAAGCGGCAGGGAGGCATAGGTGTTGTCACTCTGATTTTGGTTTTTGGAGGCGGCGAAGTTTAGAAAGCCTGCTTGGGGATAAGCCGGGGTATCGACAAAGTCGAAGCGGGCAAATTCGAAGCTCTCTACCCGCGCATATCCCTCACCCGACTTGATATGGGGGTGGGTTTCCCAGGTGTGGTCTAGTTGTTCATTGCAGACACTGCAGAACTCATAATACGGATAGATCACTGTGGATATGGCTTTGAGGGTTCCAGTTTTTAGCATCTCATAGGTTTGTTTGTCGGTTATCTCGGCGGTTCCGGTGGCGTAGCGGCCGTGGTTTGTGTGGCTGGTGAAGGTGCCGCTGTCCATGAGTTGGTCCTCGGGGTAGTGTTGGTCGGTTTTGTAGTCCTTGCCCATACCTAGGGGTTTGCCGAGGAGGGTGGGTAGGGCTTGTTCGAGGGCTTGTTCGGTTACGCCCCAGCTGGGTTTGCGGCGGTTGCGATAGGTGTTCATCAAATAGAATTCGGCCTTCTTTTTGCCCTCAACCGCAGTTAGGCGGTAGAGGCCGGCGTAGAAGTGCAGCTCATGTGCAGGAGGGTTTGGGGTGGACAAGCTTGTTTCTTCCTTCTTTTTCGGGGTTATTTTTTGATTATGAGTTGATATTGGCATCTGCATCCGGGGTGGACTGGGGGTGGGTCGGGTTTGAACCAGGTTAGGCGGTAGAAGCCATGATCGCCGCCGGTGCCATAGCCTAGGCAGATTGGGCAGAGGCGGTCATCTTGATGCATCACCCATTGTAGTCCATACACATTGTTTTGTATGGCCGCCAAATGCAAGCCTAAATTTAGGACCCGGTACACAAAGTCTTGGCTGAGGCCTAGGATGCGCCGTAATAGTCCGGTGGGGGTGAGCCAGTAGGGGGCCTGTGCGGCGTTTAGGAGGTGGTGTTCTTGGCAGCTGCAAAAGCCGCCCTGAGAGGCGGTTGAGGGAACTTGTTTAGTGTAATCGGTTATGATTTGGTTCCATCGGGTTTGGGCTTCTGCAAGGGCGGCTTGTTGGGTGGCGGGGTCAAAGCGGAACCTTATTTGTTTGCTTCTTAGGTAACTCTCGATGTTTAGACCCAGCTCAATATAGGCCTGCTCAAGCACTTCTCTGCCTAGATCTTTGGCTGCATTAGCAAAGAGGTGTCCGGCGCAGAGCTTGCGATACAACCCAAGCAGTTCGCGGCGCAATAATCCCGCTGCATGATCTAGGTGACCCGGGGGAAAACTGACCCGGCGAGTTCCGCGCAGATCTGTCCTTGTGTCTGCTGCGGTTTTAACACTAGGGGCTACATCGGTTGCTGTTGTTGTTGGAAGCATTCCTCGACCTCCGGGGTCCATAACTTGGCCAACTTAAGTGACTGCTCCGCACTCACACCCAGCGGGCCCAATCCGTTGCCATAGAGTTTGCTGGCTATGTCGGCCTGCTCGACCAAGTTGCCAATGTCTGGCACGCGGAAATTCTGCTTAAGGTTCACAGGCGCATCCTGCTTCTCCCCTATGGGGATGCCTTTTAGTTCAAAGGCTAAGCGGACCAGCATCCCATACCACACAGAACTCTCCAACACCCGCTTGATATAGCGCTGCTTAAAGGCGACGCGGCCTCCCACAAACGCTTTGATCTCAGTCTCCGAGGTGGCACGATTAATGTTGGGTTCATTGACCAATACACGGGGAACGCCCATGGTTATGGCAATCTCGTTACCGCGTTCTTTGTCGTACTGCGTGACGTTTTCTAGGTTGATGTTTAGATAGATGGCTTCTGCTTTTATGTCGTGGTTGGTGACAATGTTCTCCCCACTGTCCATACCCCGGGCAATCTCGTTGAGGGATTGGGTGAGCTCGGCTTTGGTGCCCTCAAAGCCCAGCGTGTTGACCGAGACAATAACATAGGGGTCGCTGGTGCGTTTGACAATACGCGGCGAGGTCTTAACCAACTCCCGTCGGATAATACAGGCTGGCAAAGCAGGCGTCACATCACTCAACCCATAATAGGTGCTGTCTAGATCTGTGTTAACAAAATACAAGATCTCCTCGGGGCGGTAGGTGATGTCTCCGTTGCGGGTTTTTAGGGTGAATTTGACCAGTTTACCGGTGCGCTCATCGATTATGGGTTTTAGGGTCTCGGCGTGATCTGGGTGGACGGGCAGCACATTTAATCTGACCGGCACACCTTGTGTGTCGCGTACGATTTCAAAGGCGGCGCGGCCATACAAACACATCTGCAGCGCCGCAGAAAAAATGACTTCATCAAGATTAACCTGTTTGTTAACCCCATCGACAAAGTCTTTGACCCAGCCATACTGCTTGAGTATGGTTTCATCATAGGTTTTCGCATCGGTGTCTGGGGGAGGCGGTGCGGTGGATTCGAGGCGGGTATCAAACCCCGCGGCATAAATCACATATTCTGAAACCACCATAACACAACGCCTAAGCATAAAATCAGTAATGAAATACTGCAACTCCAATGGCAAAACCTCGAAGCGGCGAAAAAAATGCTCCAGCTGCTCCTCAGCAGTTTGAGGCACCTGCCCTAACACAAACTGATAGCCGCTGGCATGCGGAAAGGGACTTAGAGCCGACGCTAATAGCCGCAAACGATTGAGGAAGCGCTGCTTTGTACTCATGTTTTATCTCCATTATGTTTCGTCTTTTGGGAAGCTGATTTGACGCTCTTTTACGGTGTATCCTTGTTGTTCAAGAGCGTAGTCGTCAAAGAATTCTCTGTATTGGTCTTTGGGTTTTTTGTGGTAAATGATTACTTTGTTGAATCGGTCTTTCCAGGGCATGGGATAACCTCACTAACGGTGTCTATTGGCGTAGGCAAAGCCGCCATAGCCCGCGGGCTGTAATGTTAGCATCAGTGAGTCGGCGTAGTCGGGGGATTTGCCCTGGGGGTCGATGATTTGTATTTTGCCTGCGCTGGTGAATTTGTAGCTGAGCTTGTTGAGTTGGCTTTTGAGTTCTGCGTTGTCGGGTATGGCGATGTTGCCTGCCTCAAATAGGGCTCGTAGTTGCCAGTATCTTTGGCTTTTGAGGTTGAGGTAACGGTCTGGGTCAACAGTTGGTGCTGAGGATACTCGTATGGACATAGCGGTATATTCTAATTCGGCCAGCCGGGAGCGTACCCCTGCACCCACGCCTATATCATCGACGTTTAGGACTTCATGTTTGGGTATGAGGGCGGCGACTTGGTTGGCGCATGCCATGGTTTCGGTTTGGCGGATCCAGGTTTGGCGGTGTACCACATAGTGCACCCCATCGGTGGACGCGTCGGTTAGGATGGATTTGTCTTGGCCGTGCTCGGCTACATCGAGGCCGTGCACCATGCGGGGTTGGGAGCTAAATTGTATGGTTTGGTCTTTGTGGCGCTGGACGGCCTGCTCAATCCACTCGTAGCGTATGAGTGTGTCTTCGGAT
>Ga0123355_10008543_pt1 | contig 15465 bp, 7 predicted proteins | sample TergutEmb28metaG_3_FD_89872 | JGI IMG/M metagenome (GOLD analysis project Ga0123355, IMG submission 89872) | Embiratermes neotenicus P1 segment gut microbial communities from Petit-Saut dam, French Guiana - Emb289 P1 | ecosystem: Host-associated > Arthropoda: Insects > Digestive system > Gut ... | reverse complement strand
AGACTGCACTCTGCTGCTGGCTTCAGAAATGTTACACTTTGTCTCTTCAGTGGGTACTGATATGGTGTGACTGATGGTATGCTACACAGGTCCTGAGACTGCATCACATCCTTGGAACTGCCTAAGGAATGATTAGTGTAATGTGGGTGTGAGACTTGGTCTACCACAACAGGGCAAGAATACAGGCTGAGAGTGTTTGAGAATAGGGTACTGGAGAAGATATTTGGGCCTAAAAGATGGGAAGTTACAGGAGACTGGAAAAAATAGCATAATCATGATAGCATGATCAATACTCCTAGCCATATATTATTCAGGTGATAAATCAAGGGAGATGAGATGGGAAGGACATGTGACACGAATGGGAGAGAAGAGAATTGCATGCAGGGTTTTGGCTGGGTAACCAAAGGAAAGAAACCACCTCAAAGACACAGGCACAGATTGGAGGATAATATTAAGATGGATCTTAAAAATATAGGATGGAAGAACACAGAATGGATTCATCAGGCTCAGTACAAGGAAAAATGGCAGGCTGTTCTGAACATTCAGGTTACATAAAATGCAGAAAATTTCTTGACTATCTGAGGAACTAGCAGCCTTTAAAGAAGGACTCTGCTCCAAGAAATTAGTTATTGTTATGATGACCCAGTCAGAGACTGGACATGCAGCCGGGTGTACAAAATATATAAGCAAAATGTGGTCCTTACTTGTTTAATGTTAAAGCAGTCTGTGTATACAACAGTGTCTAGCCACAGTTACTTAAATTTACAACATCACATGTCAGAATGTATATTATTTCCAAAAATATTTCAATTTCTTCCACATTCAGCTGGCTGGCCCTAACCAATCCAGCTGATGTCGCTCGAGTAGAAAGTCGAACATTCATATGCACCAGTGATCGCCAAGAAGCCATTCCAACACCAAAAGTGGGTGTTAAAGGGGGCCTTGGTAACTGGATGTCACTTGAGGACATGGATACTGCCATTAGACAGAGGTTCCCAGGTTGCATGAGAGGTAGGTAGAAGATGTAGCAGGAAGGGTCATCATACAGTGTAATAAGCAAATAACTGAATGTTGTGTTGGGATTTTGGGTTCTCACAGCACAGCAGTGTCTTCTGAGATGTGATACTGTCACTGGGCAAGTGGTGCCAAATCTTACAGGATTGTAGAGCCTTCACCTTCAGGATCAAGTAGCTCAAGAAGAACTCCTTGACCCTTGAAAATGAGGGCACAACTATATTTCAAAACATTGGTAACCACTCCCACAATAACACAGTGTCACATCTCAGTAGACTTGTGTATGCAAGTGCAGGCTATAATAACCAAAGATGAATAGTAAACAATACTTTGTAGTCTGGTAGGTGACTACCAATGTTTCATAGGAATGTACTGCCTCCATTTTCAGTGTGTCACAATCCCAAAGACCACATTATGAACCGTTTTTATGATCTGTTACTGTCCAACCCCAGATTATCCTGCAAATCTCTGTACATCAGGCACCGACTGAGTTTCTGAAATTGTATAGCAGCAGAATGGAAGCCACTTCACCATGGCGACTATTAAATCGTGTCACAAAGAAAGAGTTGCTTTGTGAACTTCTGAGGTGGGAACATGAATACACTTCAAAGTAGGATCTGCACTTCTGTACACAGCTTCTCATCCTGTAATTTATATAGCCAGAACACTCTGACAGCATGCTGTTCTGAACTTATGAATAATTTTGAATGTGCATGATGTACTAATATTTTGTAACACCTTGCACATTCTGACAGTGGGGCTGCAGAAGATTCAGGTCTTCTGTGATCCCTGATTGACCACGATGATGAAGGCACTTCAATACTTCAGAATATTTAGCGCCAGTCACCTAAAAAAACAACATAACATCCCACACAAAAATGAATCTTCATACATACACACACACACACACTCTTACTACTGGCACATTATAACACATCTATTAACTTTTTAATGTGAGTGTACAGCAGTTGCATGTAATGCTGCACAGTATGATCAAGAAGAACCGGCTGGCTGCAGGTCCTTGTGTAACTTCAGTGCAATATATCAGTATGTATTGTCCAAATTTCAGGTCGCACAATGTATGTCATTCCATTCAGCATGGGACCTGTTGGCTCACCACTGTCTAAGATTGGAATTGAGATCACCGATTCACCATATGTGGTGAGTTCAATGAGAATCATGACTCGCATGGGAACGTCCGTGTTGCGAGCCCTGGCACAGGGTGCAGAATTTGTGAAATGTCTGCACTCAGTTGGAAGCCCTCAGAACACAGACACTGCAACCTGTGGATGGCCTTGTGACCCTGAGAAAACGATCATCCTCCACAGGTAAACCATTTGCTATTAACAATCAGTTCCTCCCTGTTAACATATCTCGATATTTCAACACAGTTTATGACTAAGAAGAATGGAGGTGTGGTAACTTATATTTAGAAGCTGCCTGGTTTCACTCTTGGTCAGGACATTTGATATACTGACTAAGGGTTTCCGTGGTATTCCTCAGTCTTTCCAACTTCCAAATCCTTTCCAATTGAGCAGACATCCTGTCATCCAGTGCCATGTAGTACAAAATTAACAGTGTGGTAAAATAATAATAATAATTATCATGGGGAAAAGAAAAGAAAATCCAGTACAATCCAAACCATCACTGGACCTGATCCTCAATCTGTTCATCTCGGTACATTCTTGTTCTGTGAGATTTTAATACTATCTTCCCATCTACTTACTGGTCCTATAATTGGCAAGACGAGACCTTCCCACCAACAATAAGTTTCAATTTCTCGTGCTTTTCTGTCAGAAATCCATGTCTTGATCACTGCAGCCTCATTCATTGAATGATGTCAGGAACAAACTGCATAAAACACAAATATCTTAGGTATAAAAATTCTCTGTTCTTCCCACACTCCACCTCTTCTCTTTCCAAACATGCCCTACAACACTTCGTTTCAGATGCTTCCAGTTTAAATTCTTCTCTCAATGTAGGATGTAAGGAGCAGTAATAATTGTAAAATCAAATTTTCAAAGACTTAAAACTTTGTTATGCTGGCTAGAAGTGACTGTGTCATAAATATTATTATATTTTTGCTACCTGCATGCAGCATCCAAATACAACACACTCTGTCATAATCAACCTTCCCTTTTTAATTACAGGCCAGAAAAAAATGAAATTGTTTCATATGGCAGTGGGTATGGTGGAAATTCATTGCTTGGAAAGAAATGTTTTGCTTTGCGAATTGGTTCCACGATAGCACTGAGAGAAGGCTGGTTGGCAGAACACATGCTGGTAAGACTGTTTGTTATTGAACTTTTATGTTGCTGTGCCTGTAATGTTGGAGCACTTGCACACAGTGTTCCTGGCACATGATGTCCTGTCGGTTGATATATAGATATCACTGCTTCAGATAATCTTGTGCCTACATCTTCAGTGTAGTCCAAGAAGTCTACCTTGAAGATGGAGGCAGAAACTACACTACAGTATTATATATTAATCACTTCCATCCTCACAGATCCTCGGCATCACAAATCCGGGCGGACAGAAAAGATATGTAGCAGCTGCATTTCCCAGTGCATGTGGCAAGACAAATCTTGCAATGATGTGCCCTACACTACCTGGCTACAAGGTTGAGTGTGTGGGTGATGACATCGCATGGATGAAATTCGACAGTAATGGGCAGCTCAGGGCTATCAATCCTGAAAATGGCTTCTTTGGAGTAGCACCAGGTAGGCCTACAGACTTCTTGCATTATTATAATGGTGACACTGACACAGTACAAGCAAGTCAGCAGTGCAGTAAGACCGAGTCCCTTGGTACTGTGGCTTACTGCACCAGCCCTTTATTTTAACTGACAAATATCACTTGTCATCACTGCTATTCCACCACACTGGCAGGTGGTCAACTGAGTGGCATAATTAATACAATTAACGTGCCGACAGGAAGTGGAAACTAATTGTTGACAGATAATTTGATGACCCTGTAGATGACTTCAGAATATTAGTGAAATAATAACAGGCAGGGGAAACTGAAGTGCTTCAAGAAATACTCGCTCTCACTGCCACTTTGTCCACCATAAATTACACAAAGACTATGAAGTAACTAAACCATGATTGTGCACTGATAAGCACACAAGAGGTGAATGGAGGAAAACTTTGTAATGAGGAGCTTCATGATTTGTACTGCTCGCCGAGTATTATTTGGATGAGCAAATCAAAGAGGATGAGATGGCCAAGCATGTGGCACGCATGGGGAGAAGAGAAATGCATATACAGTTTTGGTGGAGAAACTTCAGGAATGAGTTCAGTTGGAAGACTCAGGTAGGCCTATAACTGAAAGGACACTACTAAAATGGATCACGAGTAAATATGATGGCAGGGTGTGAACTGGATTCATCTGGCTCAGACAGGGAAAGGTGGTAAGCTGTTGTGAGCATGATAATGAACCTTTGGGTTCCACAAAATGAAGCATATTTGACTAGCTGAGGAATAATTTGGCTATGAAAGGCTCTGCTCCACAGAGTTAGTGACATGTGGTCTGATGGTGTTGTGGGTAGTCACAAAAGGATCCTTTTCAGCACAAAATATCATTCATTGAACACATACAATGTCCAGAAATTACCTGAAACCAAGGTGCTTGGGATCACAGCATGACAGGAAGAAATGCTGGAAATAAAATAGGCAACTGAATGTCGACAGACACAGGCAAGATTGGTAATACGGCACAAAAATGACTGGAATTGTGAAGGAAGCAGAAGCAGAGGGAGATCAAATGCAGCAGCCAAGGAGGCAGTTCTGAAAGAAGCAACTTAGCAAATGTATACACCATGTAACAATTCACTACACTATTTAATTACAGGGCAAAACTAGCAGACCGCTGTGGGCATACAATACTGGCAAGTGCTGAACCCCGACTTACACAATTTCAAGTTTAGCGATTTAAGACCAGAAATAAATAAATAAAAAAAATAATGATAAAATAAAATAAAACAATAACACATCTGAAACGCGCATCACGTTTTTACTTGCAGAAATAAAAGGGCAGAGAGGGGAAGGCAGTGTAGAAAAACAACCCCCCCCCCCCCTCCAGATTGTGCAAGCCCTGTCTTACCTAAACTTGACCTAATTGTCCACAAACGATTTATAAATTTATATGCTTAGAATGACCCATTTACTGTACCACAATTATTTGTATGGTTTTAACACAATTACACATTGCTTAGTGTCTCAGTAGACAGTTACAGGATTGACAGTACACACACACACACATGTTATGAAAATAAATATCATTATGCACTGTATGTGTTTGGTGGTAGCGGGTTAACTGCGACAGATGCAAAAATCTGAGGCATGCAGAACTTTGTGGAACAGAACCCTCACTTAAGTTGGTGAGTGTCTGTGCACTGTTCATTTAAAATATTTATATCTGTTGAATATTTAGAATATCACAAAGGATTTAACATTGAAGAGTGGTGCAGAGACAAATTACGTCTCCATACAAATTGTTAATTTTTGTTATCCGTTTTTGATGGACCCCAGTTGAACTGCCCACTGTCACATTTCACAAATTGCCCTGACTGCTTACACCAGGGATGAAAGTGTTCCTAAGTGCTGAATACGAAGAGGGCCAACATTTAGCAATGTATAGACTGTGCATGCTTGTTCCCCTGCTGGCTGTCCCAGCTATGCTGCCCATCATTCAGTATGCTGCTTTGAGCAACTTTGTTATACCTCTGCCTTATTCCCTCTACGTAATGATAACTTTTCCAGGCACGTCGAGCAAAACAAATCCCAATGCAATGAAGACGATTTTTCGAAATACTCTTTTTACAAATGTGGCATCAACCAGTGATGGCGGAGTGTTCTGGGAAGGAATGGAGGATGAGCTGGCTCCTGGGGTCACTGTGACAGATTGGCTAGGCAGACCATGGAATGGAACGATGCCAGCAGCACATCCCAACTCACGGTACAGTACATGACAAAACATTATTAATGATAATCCAGAAGATGAAGGCTGGGATGTGACGCCGTGTAGGTGGGCAAATAATTCAGGGTGAAGCAGTGCAAGAAGAATGGCCGCACAGGACCAACAGCATGCTTGACCCTGAAGATGGAGGCACTATGATACTTCGAAACATTGGAAACTACACACCTGATGACATGGCGTCACATACCAGGAGATTTACAACTTCATACACACACTGCAATCTGCAGAACCGTTAATACCACTCACGTTAACACCAGCCATTACATGTTATACCACTCAGTCATAACACTCACACTAACACCAGTCATAACATGTTAATACCACTTAGTCATAACACTCACATCAACACCAGCCATAACATGTTAATACCACTCACTCATAACACTCATGTGAACACCAGTCATAACTTGTTAATACCAATCAGTCACAACACTCACATCAACACCTGTCATAACACTCACACCTGATTAATCAGTAAGTTGCCCGCAGCAGAACTCATAAACCCTACTTTCCTGTGGCACAAATTTATTGTCCTACAAATCAGCTGACTTCACAACTTCAAAGGTTTTTGGCATAGCCGACGATTCCAGTGTTTTCGTCCAGAAGAATGGAATTCTTGGTTCATCCCTTGCTAGGACAGAACACATGCTGTGTATTCATACATCCTACTGTGCAGACAACCAATAGCTGCAGTACACCAACACAGCATGAAGTTGCAAGGAAGGTCTGAAACTCCATGATATTTGTATTTCAGGCATCTTGAACAGTGATGAACTTGTACAGAAACTCTGACCAGAGTGAAATGTTGGGCACACATGGCAGTGGTGACACTTTATTTGTACCTTCATATCTTCATCCCCACACCATTTCTCCCTTTCCCTGGTATCTTCACCACCACACATTTTATTTCTTCCCTCTGATGCAATTATCACCTTCCCTTATCTCTCTCTATTCTGTTTTCATCCATTCTGTCCACCCCATAATCATTATTCTCCCACTTTAATGGCATCTTGGATACAATGAGATGAACTGCACAGTGTGAGGTCAAACACCCAAATATCTGAGTTGCCTGTACATATCTGTGCAGTGTACAAATTTTGCTAATGTGCATAACTTCCTCAACAAGTCCTTATTGATACAGATTCTGTTCACCGGCATCCCAGTGCCCCATTATTGACCCTTCATGGGAAGACCCAGAAGGAGTGCCAATTGATGCCATTCTGTTTGGAGGGCGCCGGCCTCTGGGAGTACCACTGGTTTATGAAGCATTCAATTGGCAGCATGGAGTGTTTATTGGGGCTGCCATGAGATCTGAATCAACTGCAGCAGCTGAACATAAGGTGCAGATATGACTCTCAATGAGTTTCATTCATTTAATGTTACCCTTTTCTCATTCTTTAAGGAATCCACTCTTGAGTAACTCCTCCAGCAAATTTCTGTATTCATTTTTCTTCCCCTATGAAGTACATGTGCAGCTCATTGTAGTGTCTGTCACTGGACAAATATAACACAACTACGCTTGCTGTATAGGTCCTTCATGTGGACAGTAATATCCTTCTCTTGGCAATGACTTAATCTCTACTTAAGCCATACATTTTCTCTAAAATATTTGCAATTTGTTCTTCATGAATCAGCACCATAAAATTCCTTGTGCATGTACAGTGATCTATGAAAGAATACTCAAATCTTCCTGGATGTGACAATGGGTGGTTGTGCAAGTAGCTCCTGACGTTTTGAACAATTGAGTGACTTCATCTTTAGGGTCAAACATTCCAAGAAGAAGGCCTTATGTTCATTTCAGTACCAAGAACTACTCGCTCACTGACATACTGTCACATTCCAGAAGGTTTGAATCTTCAGTAACACTGCTGTCAGAACCTCAAATTTTGTAGGTCTGTGAAAGCTCTATTCTGTTACAGGAAATAATACAGAAGTTATGCCAGTTTCAGGTGTCAGAGAATAAGAAAATTAATCGGTATAATTGTTAGAGTTAAGATCTAAATTTAGTAAAACAGATAATGGCATTAATGTAGTAGGTGGAAACCTTGTAACTCTATATGGCATGTGAGTAGTCATTGTAAAACAAAAGTGGAGTACATAAAATGAGTTTAGCTATTTCTGTGTCTCAGGGTAAGGTTATAATGCACGATCCATTTGCAATGAGGCCATTCTTTGGATACAACTTTGGCCACTACCTCAAACACTGGCTCAGCATGGCAAACACACCTGGCCGTAAACTTCCGAAGGTGTTCCATGTCAACTGGTTCCGCAAAGACGAACAAGTGAGTGTTGAAACACCGTATTACTGGAGTGAATTAGCCTTAATTCTACATTAGTGACTAAAAGAAGGGATACACTTGCCTTCATTGTCAATATTACACATTATACTTTCAGATTAATTTTCATACCATCAAAAAATCCAGACTGACTTAAAACAAAATTGATACGCCTTACATACAGTGATGCCACCACTGGTGGGGAAGGAAACTGAAGACTTGTTATTTGTCAGCTGCAGTATGAACGTCTATCAGAGTGTAAAATGGTGAAATGCATGTCAGCATTGATGTCTCAGTTCTTTATTGAGCATGAAATGCTACAGACTGTTACACAGCCTCAGCCACGAAGGTGCAGTGAAATTCTTGGTGCACTATGCCATTGGACAGACATATCCTAAAGTTTCAAATACCTTCATGTTCAGAGGCAAGCAGTTCAAGGAGATGAAAGTGTTATAATCATTTGACATGTCAAGAACTACTTAGCCATTGACACAGTATCACATTCCAGAAGATTTGAATCTTCAGCAAACTGCTGTGAGAAACTCAAACATCACGTAGCTTCAGCTAGATAGCTATGTTAATGGTTATAAGTGTCAAAAATTGGTAAGATGAATTATAGAGGGTCAAGTAGATAGAAACAGCTAAATGGATGGCAAGGATACAATGCATTAGGAAACAGAAGATGTAGTTGAATGTGTAGATGCCATGTTATTGGGTGGATATAACTGACTTTACTTCTGTACTGAAGTGAAATGGTGGGCCAGAATGGCTCAGTCGGTACAGTGACTCACTACGGGCTGGGTGGTCGGATCAAATCCCGGTGGGGGTGAGATTTTTCACAACCATCCAGACCGGCCCTGGGCCACCCAGCCTCCTATACGATGGGCACAGGATCCATCCTGGGGTAAAGCGGCTGGGACGTGCCATTGACCACCCACTCCCATCTAGCGCTGAGGTTAATGAAATAGTAGAGTTATACCTGTACTCTCTCTCAGGACCTTTGTGACTTGTTCTAGGGTGAACTTGACCTTCACCTTTACTGAAGTGAAATGTTTAAATTACTGGAGCTTATAAAAAATCAGCTAAAGTCCATGTTGGTACCACTAATAGGTCACTGTATTAAAAGTGTGCCTACAAAAGTTTGCTGATGAAACCATCTGTCAGAATTATAATTAAGCAGCCTTACATGTGATGTGCTACTGTGAGTCCTTTGGAGGAATCTTCTATAGTCACTTGAGCTCATTTTGCTGAATTACAGTGACCAGCGTATCATCAGCAAATTTCACACGTTGTTGCTGATGTATGCCCAGTACTGATCACAGTTCAAGGGCAGTACAAATGCCCACACCTTCATAATTTAACTCAGGGATGCACAAATTTTTCGAAAATCTAGGAGCTACCTCAAAATTCTAATTGCCAGAAAGGTGACACAAAGCAAATTCCATACTGAGAACCCACAAATATTGGGCACCACAGTACAAAGTTTAATCGCCCAGGTAACCAGGTGCCCAGGATCTGTACCTCCTAATTTAACTCTAATGCTATATCTGTGAAACTTTAGCAACGTTGTTGCACAAAAAAAAAATCCTGTACTTAAATTTAACATCCTCACACAACTTCACCAAAATGTCACATGAGTAGTTCCTGACATTGTTATGGCACTACTGTCAGGAATCACTGACACAAAACAACAACATAACTTCCAGGAAACCTGAATACTCAGCAGTGCCACTTTCAGAACCTCGAATGCTGTAAATGGAGACGGCAGTTCTGTAAAACAAGGTCCAGTAACCGTACTGCAACACTTGTATATGTTGCTTTGAGTACACATAAATGATTTTATTAATTTACAAAGCAAGAGACACAGAAAGTAATCAAAATATATATAGCAGAGTGTTCAATATATTCCATCCCAAAACGAAACTTTACATTGCTCTTCTTCAACAGAGAAGGTAGCGGGAATTTGTTTCATTATACTGTCTGAAGGAAATTTTGTCTCTTTCCAGGGAAAGTTTCTTTGGCCTGGTTTTGGGGAGAACTCGCGCGTCCTTGACTGGATTTTTCGACGTATTGACAATGAAGACATTGCAGAGTCTACAGCTATTGGTTACATTCCTAAGCAAGACTGTTTGAATCTAGATGGACTTAGCAAGACCATCAACATGACTGAACTTTTCAACCTGCCAAAAGACTTCTGGCTGCAAGAGGTAACTTCTTCTAATTAAATATATTCTAATGGTCTCAAACATGTCGTCTGTCAGTTCATTTTTTACAGACTTCTCATAGGTATTATTCCAATTCTACAGTGTAGCACAGCTCACTGTTGAGGAATTTATTCTCTAAAAGGTTTTCTTCATGGATCTGAAGCCCCAGAAAGGTTAGCTATACCTGCACATTAATGGACACCACATATCAGCAAAGAGATAGCAATGCAATGAAGTTTTAAATTCAGTAATTATGACATACTTTGATTTGCTTATTAAAAATATGGAGTAGTTTTAATGTTGTGTTCAATTTCAATAAACATTCTTTCCCTCATCACAGCTTACAATGACTTGTAGCCGACTTTAAATTACAAAATTGTCGTCATGTTACATACCGTGCATCATGTTCCTTAACAACACTTATTAACCAACTCTTATGCAATACACTGTGTAAACTAAATCAGACACTAATTTCCACTCTGATGCACTTCAACATCCATTGATGCCATCTTTAGGAATTTCATTCTCACTGTAGTTTCTTCTCAGTGCATCTACAGAGTGATTTCATAGGCAATACAGAGTGACTATAAACACTTAGTAACCAACCATTATAAGACTGTAGTTTCAAATCACAGATTCGCAACTTTAAACACCACTGAAGTTCTTCAACCATCTGTATGTCTACTAATATCTTGCATTTTTTTTTGCTAAACAGGTGACAGATATTGAACGATACTTCTCAGAGCAAGTGGGAGCAGATCTACCAGTGGAAATTGCAGAAGAGCTCTCTGCCTTGCACCAGCGGCTGCTTAGTATGTGAGCCGCTCTTGTGGCCAGACTGTCTCAAGTTCTGCATTGCAAAGATCCTATGCCATCTTACCAAACACAGTTACTCATAACATAGTAAAATTTCATTTATCCAGCACTTTGTCTAGTGGTAAGTTTGCCCCAAAGCATAATTTTATCATATAACCCACTGTGATTTACACATCTCTATATTTTCCTGATAAGTGCAATTTTTTAAACAACAGTTACTACATAACGATTTTCCCATGGGTTCTGCACGGTGCAGTGGTTGTGCATTGCACTGCACCATGCAGAACCCAAAACCACCAGCACGTTATCAACACATGCCACTGAAAATCTGAAAGCTTATAAAATATATGTATTTTTCAGGGAGCCAGGCAACACTGTTCTGTGTATGTTATTGGTCTGACATAAACCCCACATTAAAACCACTTTTTGAAACTCACCATTCTATCCACTGCAGAGCCTGATTTATTGACACACCCTATTCCTGAACTGTGCTGGATAAACAAAATTTACTGTTCTTATGTTTATTGGACCGTGCATCATCTTGATAGTTGAGCAAAGAGAGACCAGCTTGATGTCACTTGCTTTATTATTTCTTTATATAATGCTCAACGTGTTTCGGATGTTAATACATCCATCCCCAGGAGCTTGCGACTTATGTGTTGAGTTATTTCGTGGGTTACATTGATCTGTAAGGAATGCAAAAACCTCTATTCCTTACAGATCAATGTAACCCACGAAATAACTCAACACATAAGTCGCAAGCTCCTGAGGATGGATGGATGTATTAACATCTGAAATATGTTGAGCATTATATAAAGAAATAATAAAGCAAGTGACATCAATTTGGTCTCTCTTTACTCAAAATTTACTGTATTTAGAAGTATAAGGATTCCAGGTAAAACAAGGTCACAACAGAGTTGTAACACATACATCTTTTGATTTACAATCACAGTAACAATGTCTGTTAAACCTGTGCACTAATAGGATAATATCCCTCCAAACACTCCTTTTGATCTACAGAACTCAACTGACTGCAAATCACAGACTTGAATTCTTCAATTATTGCACAAAATGTGATAACAAATCGCAATTTCCTCTGTTGCTCTCATTCTTTAACGTGGGAGAATAAGTATTTTGAAGATGGTTGGATAAAATAGCTAATAGAGGAGAATGAGTTTAAATCAGAAGTGCACAAATTTTCCAAAAATCTAGAAGTAACCTCATAATTATAGGCACCATACCATGACATAAGGCAAGTTTCATACTGAGGATCTATATATATTAGGCACCACCACACAAAATTTAGTTACCACCATGATCCAGCATTTGGAGTTTATACACCCATAACATAAATTGCCTTGGATCAAAACAGATCTTGGTCTGAATTAAACAGGATCCTTATTTTGTATGACACATATGTCACTGCCCACCACTACTTTATCACATGTGTTTGCTGTCAGCTGAGTTGGCTCCATCAGTACAATGAACAAGCCAACAGGAAAGTGGCAGCTGATAGTTGTCCAATAAAATAATAACCCTATACTTCCTCCAAAGAAAGACAAAAATAGACAACAATTTCAAATGGCAATCATTCTGTGGCTATAGCATGTACAAAAATATCTGAGGCCACAAATATGAAGGCACTGCTACGACTGGCACACGTCATTTCCTGTTCTCCTGTGACAGGACTATGATACAATTACCTTTAAAACATTAAAATTATTTATTTTTTTTTATCTCTGCAACTTTAAGTATTGCTAACAAAACATCGGCTTTGTTTTATTTTTTCTTTATATGTGTGTGTGTGTGTGTAAAATATTTTAAACTGTATTCCATTGTATGTATTTGTGTATTATTTTAGTTTCATGGGACCCAAATGACCATCAAAAGATAAAAATATCAATACAGATGCTGCCCTATGCAATATTTGTTCCATATGGTGGCTGCTAACTACAAACTGCTGTTACTCTTTTGGGTTCAATGTTCTTAATTTTCATTGCAAAACATATTACTCAAGAACCTTTAATATCATTCACTTCAGCTGTTTGCCAGTACTTCTTTTTTTTAGACATGTAATTACATTACCTTTATTCTTCACTGAAAAAATATCAAAATGTGCCAGTGTAGAACTCACTCCATGTCAGTTAGTGGGGTATCTGTATATAATATATTTGTGTATACATTTGGTGTTAAACAGATGTGTGTAACAAAATAAATTTTTGATGATTATGATGACAATACAAATGCTGCTGTTTTCCCCCACAAGGATGCTCCATGCTGACCGAAAATTTGTATTTCATTGACATATTCTTCACTGAGTAATTGTAAAACTGTTATTACTGGTGTCTTGAGGGCTACAGAAAGTACACAGTAATTCAGTTCCTACAGTACATGCTGTACTGAAACTTACCAGGGGATACACAACAAAGGTCTTGCTTAGGGTGTCCAACAGATGTGTGCAAGCCTTGCTAACACAATGAAATAGGATCCCTTGGCCTTTCAATCATGCATTATGAGGGCATTTTGCAATGTTAATGTTCACCACCAGGTGACAACCCAATTGCAGTTAATAAATATTATTATTATTTCTGCACCTGTTCATACTACACATTGTATTGCATGCATTTTTCAAAGCTATAATGTTCACATAAGAGGACCATTGTATGGAATGAATCTCATCTACCTGTGCCCGAAGTTCTAAAGCAAGCCATCTGTTTTTATAGACTTGTGTTGTTGTTTGTACTGAAACTTGTTTACTTTCACTTTATGTTTCAGTCCCTGAAAATAGTCTATCAATACTGACATACGTTTTGCCATCAACTACAACAAAGTTGTATTAGTTTCGTCAATATATGCTACATGTGGACCACTCTTATGCACTGATATACATGACTTTAACACCCAAAAGTAAAATATAAATACATTTTTTAAATTTGTGAGATCTCATAAACTGTACAGGCCATTACAATCTTTATGTAGCATTACAGTATAAACATTTCATATATTTTTCATAAGTGGTTCTTTGTCGTAAGTCCGCCTGTTTTTTCTAAAATTTGTTAAAATTCTTATCTTACTTCGAGTACTCTGTTGCCTGATCTACTTGTGGGCAATTGTAAGTCCTCTTAAAATCAATAGGTGGTTGTTACACGTTTTTTATTGGTTTTGGTGTCCATTTTATTATATTTGTGTCTCTGGGCAAAGTTTTCTCCATGTTATTTATACTGCAGTTTATAAGTATGTAATTTCTTTGGAAAATATCATTTTTCCATTGCTCCTGTTTTCTTGTGGTGACGTCCATATGTCTAGCAACTACATACTGCATATGCTACATGCAAGTTATAATGGGCTGTACAATTTGTGAGATCTCAAAAGTTTAAAATATATACAGTATATATGCATTTTACTTTTGGTTTTAAAGTCATGTATATTAATGGCTGCCAGTATATTTGTTCTGTATCTCTAAGGATGCAGTTTGTGTCCATACAGAATTCTCTTGGTGAATGGTCTGAGGCTTTTGGATCAGAAGCTGCCGTAAAGTACTCCAGTTGTCGAATAATATGGTTCATAATTTTGATGGTTCATGTCTATTCTGAAACTGACACAGCAACAAATAGGCATGATTGCCACACCATCAGTTCTTGAATTGCTCTGTGCAAAGATGGACTAAAATCAAATTATTTTCATTCTGAAAAACCACAGGCAATTCCTTTTCATGACTGTTACTATAATGCCATATTTATGTCCATTCTTCACTAACACAATGCAGTTTCTCTCCTCTCTGAGCAACAAACCATAAGAACATATCACAAGTTTAGTCACACAGCTGGTTAGGTTTGATACTTGTAACTGCAAACATCTGCTGTATGAGACAGCACAACTGACATCAGACACTGACTCTGAAGATGACACACAGACTGACAGGTATGCACCATTGACCTTCTGTGCCTGTAGCCCACATGCTTATGGGAAGACAGGCTTTACCTGATTACTGTTTCCTGCAATGTTGCTATAGATTGAAGAAAAACAGCCCAACAAAAAACTGTTTGTGGGCTGCTTGACCCTGAAGATGAAGGCACTATGATGCTTCAAAATGCTTGGAACTATTTACCAAACTGCACAGCATAAGATCCAAGAAGACCTGAATCTTCAGTGCAATGACATATTAGGCAAACAACATT
>Ga0123355_10008542_pt1 | contig 15466 bp, 14 predicted proteins | sample TergutEmb28metaG_3_FD_89872 | JGI IMG/M metagenome (GOLD analysis project Ga0123355, IMG submission 89872) | Embiratermes neotenicus P1 segment gut microbial communities from Petit-Saut dam, French Guiana - Emb289 P1 | ecosystem: Host-associated > Arthropoda: Insects > Digestive system > Gut ... | reverse complement strand
TTTGTTCCCTTATAGCGTAGGCTTCTGCTGGATGTAACCTAAGTTATTGCTTTGTTTAGGTTACTTAACGTGTCGCACCGATGTCTTGATAATTATCTCGCATAAAATCAAGCGAAGCACTCGCCATCTGGATTACATTAAGTTCAAAAAGAATATCCATTTTACAATGCCTAATACCTTCGATATCAAACTTGCTTTGGTACTGCCAATCCAGAGTTTTGAGTATTGACCTATAATGCCTGTTGTATAAGTGCTTACTTTCAACAACCGCAACAAAAAAAGCTCTTTGTGTTGCTTCATCAAAGTCGGCATAGCTTTCATCAAAATCGTAGTCAATTGGGCTCGTGTTGATGAAGTCAACTAGCTCATCGGTCATAGTATATTCTCTAAAATAGGCAATGATATTTACTTCGGTTGGTTTGGCCGCCTTATGCTTTATAAGATACTCCCACAAAAGCTCGCCCTTTATGTCTGATAGTTTGCTGATTGGTGTTTTTAATAGCTCGATATATTTTTCACATGTGTCTTTTAGGACATTGGGGTTGTTGAGAATGCTTATGACATCGCCCTCATCATCAGACATGCCAGTGTAGGTAGAAACAAGCATATTTATATATGTGTCAATATGTTTATCATCAGACACATATTTTGCCAAGGGGCTGTCAGGCTGACTCATTATAGCCGTGTAGTCTATTCTGAAAGGAGAGATTGATAGCTTCTCATGCATATACATATACATATACATATCATATACATTAAAATATGTAATTGCGTATAAATTATTATCATAAATTGCCTGTAACAATTTATCGTCAATCATTTCAATGTTTATTTCATTAACCTTAACGCCTAAACCATTAAGAGCATATGCAAGTCTTTGCACATCAGGCTCTTCTATATTTAGGAAATTAGGTCTAGCAAGTATCTCTGTCAACTTTGCAATGGCATCGCCACTTATTGACTTGATTGTGGCAACATCGCTATAGTACAGTGTATTTAATATATATTTTCCTTGCAATGTATCTGAGAATTTTTCAGAGTCATACGACATACCGGTTAATAAATATTCTACAAAATATTTACACTCCCGATTAACTTTACTAACAAATAATCGTATAGAATCATGCCGTTCATCGTGAAGCACTCGTTTAAACGCGCCCCATAGGAACTCATGGTTTACATGATAATTCAATTGCATGAATAAAGTTTCAATAAAGTTAGATGCCTTCTGATCAATTTCATTTTCAAGCCATAACAGTTCAAGTAATATGTCATTATTCAAGCTCTCTTTTTTATGGAAATCATGTTCTGTCAGATACTCATGAATGAGCAGCCTTGGGTTTTCCAGCTTATACTCTGGCTCATAGACACTTTGCTCTGCAATGCGACGCAGGAATATTTTGTCTGACGGGGCAAGGCTATTTGGGTGGAAGGGGGTCATGTATGAATGGTGGTTTTCATCAATATAGCCATTAGTAATCAAATATTAAGCAAGCCGAAATAATCGCTTCCCTTTATGTCTAAGTAATCAGATATGATGCCAATCTCGTTTTTAGATGTAAGCAGGAATATATCATTGGCATACCCCTCATTTATCAATGTTTTAAGTGGAGTTTCATAGATGTGCCGAAGCCTTGCTTTTAAGAGTGCTATTTCTTTTTCCAGAATGTCTTGCTTACTGTTTAGGCGAGCATCCAAAAGAGCTTCACGCTCAGGTCGCCTATTGTTAAAGTCATCCAGCTCGGTTTTTGCTTGTGTGCGGTTGCGTATACCGCTATTAAGTCCAGCCGCTATTAAATCAAGCTCCCTTTTTGATTCGATGTGCACATCTTCTATTTGCTGTTTTTCATTTTCTTTTAATGTAATATCTTTTTTTAGCTTTTCGGCAAGGGCATTTTTCGCTTTCAATATTGCGTTTACATACCCCTTTCCTAATTGCAGTTCGCTAAAATCTTTAGGAAAAAGATTTTTGTAAGCAACAATAGCCATTACTTTTTCCGGTAGAGACTCTGTATCTTTGATAAGCTCGTAGTAAATCTCGTATTCGTTACATATGTTTTTTAGAATCCTAATATCATCAATGTACAAGCAAAAATCGCGTAGAAATGTATTACAGTCTTTCAAATGCGCGCAGGTTTCATGTTGTTTTAAAAACTCTAATATCTTATCGCGAGCGTTGGAGCCATCCATTGCAGGCATTACAGGGATAATAAAATCAAAAAACTTTGTTCTATCCCTTGCATCAGCATAAATATCATCTCTTATCAAATAAAAAAATTTCAGAGTTTTCTTTTTGATTCCCGTGTTTATAAGAAAGTTGATTTCTCTAAGGCGCTCATAAATATGTAAAGAGTCATATCTATCCATGTCCTCAAACACAATTGCATCCGCTCTCGATTGCTTGAAAAGATAAATTAACTCTTCCAGATTTTTATCAAAGTGAGAATCCTTTTCATCTCCAAAAATTTCAATATCGACGCTTCCTGTATTTAAGCGTTTTATGATTTTCTTGTGATACTGCAAGCGGACAGTTTTGAAGATAATTATGCCAGCTAACGCAGTGCTTATTATTCCTCCGATAAGTTGCCCAAGACTGCTTTTAGATTGTTCAAGAAAAGCACCTCTTACGGTGCCTATAAGGGACCTTGCACTTATATGTGTATATGCAAAACTATACCAAGCACTAAAAAACGATACGTAAATAATGCTTAGCGAAAAGAAAAGTAATAGTAGCGTAAGCCACAGAGCCTTCTTCCAAACGGTCTTACTCTTTACGCGGAAATTGGTTTGAGGAATGTGCTTGGGTTTTATTTGATGTAAAAGCCAATTAATTACTTTGCCCTCAAGCACATCTTCACATTCATGTCTATCGTTTTCATTGGCACTATTTTTAAAACGGGCTAGGGATATATGCAAAAAATTTCTTTTGGGTATGGGTACTGTTTTCTTATATGATTCAAGTATGCTGGTTTTTCCTGAGCCATAGGCCCCGGAAACAGCAATGTTTGTTAAATCGGATTCAGCGAATGCGAAGTTTAAGGCTTTTTTATAAATTTTAATGTCAATGTTATTGACAGGCGTTAGTTTTTGAAATTTGCGAAAATCCCCCAAGTGGGTCTTCCCCACTCTGTTAAATGTTCCTGTTTTGCTTAGCAATTGTGATACCATGATAATGAAGTCGTCATATTTTAAGGGATAGCCAAACAATGCAACAATGTTGGCCACAATTATAGCGAGTGCCAGGTTCATAATAATCCCTCGATTCTTTATGAGGTTTTTCTGACAACACTATATATTTTTTTTGCCCATATTTCAACAATTAACGTCTTTTGCATTTCTTGTTAAGCATTTTTCTGCAGCTGACATGACAAGTTCGACCTTTGAATGGCGGCTCTTTATCGCACTTGGAATGATAGGGATACTGCTTATATGTAGAAGGAGTAGGCTAAACAACAGTAAACTAAACCTCACCCTGGGCGAGATCTCGCATGTTATCCACAGCCTGCACATAAGCAGGCTCATCCTCCGGATGGGAATAGGAAAACCAACCCTCTGTCAAGCCATAGCCGGCTAAAATAATAGCAATGGTTACAATTAAAATTATTAACTGCACAACCGTGCGTTTAGCCCAATTCATTATCACAAACCCGATAGCCACAAGCGCGGCAACAGAATGCACAATAAATGACAGCAACATGATCCTCTCATGATAAAAGGCGTCGGCAAAGGCTACAGGAATTAACTCCAAAATAGCCCTGGCCACACTCTCTTGGACATATCCATAATAAACTGCCGAAGCAAGCCCAAGGTCATACCAGTCTATGCTAGAAAACATAGCACCGCTGTACTCAAAGGTCATAATTATACCCACAAATGCTACAATAACAGAGCAACTCACAAGTACTAAGGTGAGAAAAACCCTTTTAACTATGTTCCCCTTGTGAGAACCGATAAAAAACAAAATATGGATAAATGAAGCTCCTCCAAGATATACTATATGCGGAAAAAGGCTCGGCACGTCCGGCAATATAGCCAATGGGTCAAGTATATCCAGCCGCACCCCACGATAAATGCTAAAGCCAACAAATACAGCAAGTAAGGCAATAATCTCAAAAAACCAAGCCACCTTTATCAGTGCCTCGGAGCTTATGGATTTTTTTTGTTTAACGGGTTTTTGCTTAGCCGGTGCTGTTGGCTTTGCAGGTGCCCTTACAATTGGCTTGGAAGGGGGCTTAATAAGAGACTGCGCTATCATAGGTTGAGAATGTGACCCCCCGCCCATAACCATCCCCATAGCCTGCTTATAGGATTCATCTGCTTTACACCATGGGCACATAGCAGGCTTGGGTCGGAATTTAGGCTTATAGTATTGGTGATGAGGCACATCCTTGCAGGTCGCTAGCTGCTTTCTCATATTATTAAGGGCCATATGCCATTCTACTGGGTTTGGCCTTGCTTTTGGGTTATTGTGCCCGTCTATAAAAGCGCGCTTAAATAATTTTTGGATTTCGGCGGGCAAAACAGTTATTTCCGGGGCAAAGACAGGTATTTTTAGCCCGGGGACATCCTTCATAAAAGGAAAGTATCCCTGAATTATATTTGTAGAGGGCTCGGGCTTAACAACAGAGGATTGGCTGGGGATTTTTGCACAGGCAAAGGGATGAGCCCCGTTCATCAGTAGCTGAAATATATGTACCGCTAATGCAAAATAATCTGTTTCCCTGGTGAAGGTTTCATGAGGTGTACTGGCAAGGGTATTTCCGCCTCGCATTTGGGTTTGTATTTCAAGAGGAAGATATTCGGGGATACCCACATCGCATCTGTAGGTGTGGCTTCCCTCCTTTATATGATAGGAATCTGTATCCAACAGCACCACAAAGCCTGTTTGAGGTTTTACACTTATATTTTTGGGGTTAAAGTCTCCGCATACATGCCCGGCCATATGCACTGCATGTAAAACAGCGCATAAGTTTTCCGCAATAATGACTCTGTTTTCCCAGGGCATTTCGGGGTATTTTGCGGCTGAACCATACTCATATACAACGTTTAAATCTTCGTTTATTTTAATCCTCGGCATAATAAAGCCTACAAACTGCCCTGCCATGTTATACAGTACATCCGCTGGCCACGCGATTTGCAGGCCCTCGGTGGGATGCGGCTTTATGTCCGGCGGGGTACTGACCATCTTTATAAGCTTTCGCCCTTTGTCTCCTCCAGATTTACCTGCCTTGTATATCTTTGCTACATAGTTAGAGTAGCCATTAATATCATGAATAGAGCCCTCGCCTCCCATAGCGAAATGCTCATCTGCGATATTATATTTGGTTCCGTTTTTTCCTTGTAAAATCATGGCTTACTCCTTTAAGTGAAGCTGATTTCAAAAACAGCTTGGCGCAAATTACATGATATTGATACCGCTACGCTTTTATTAAATATCTGTTTATACTCCATACTAGCAATAGACATAACTTTATCAGCTATTGTTTTTTCATCTTCAACATGGCGCAGTTTGACCATTATATGCTTCTTGCCTTGTCTTAGGGTTTTTCCGATATACCTGCAAAGCTCTGTCGGGCTGTTTGCTATGGCCCCTTGCATAGAAAAATAATCCTTTCCTTCAGATATACACCTGGGCAGATTATTTTCATAAACATGGTCTTTGCTTATATCCTTATCGGTGAGGTTAAAATAATCATACCTGTTTGCTTGAGTTTTTAATGTTAAGTCAAAGGTCACATCCAGATGATATGTATTGCCCATAATGTCTACAATGTTCCATGCGTGAGGCTCTCTTTGACCGCTTGAGGGGTTTATGGCCTCTCCATTGACAACTAAGCTATTAACACCCAAATAATCCAAAGAAAGTTTAACATATTTCGTTATTCCCTCACAAACCCCTGTATTGTTAAGAATAGGGCCAAGTACCGAAAAGCAATGATCCGCAAAAGAGTAATCATATTTAAAATGGTTTAAGCAATAGTCGTGAACAAAGAGCTCCTTCTCCATGTGGGTTTTATGTCGCGCAGGGTCAAAAACCTTAAGGTGCCGGATAATCCTTTGTGTATAATCATTAACAACGCTAAAATCATATCTATAATCGGGAAGAATACGGCAACTACCGTCTAGATATATGCGATACGACCTTACATAAAATATCAAAGGATTATCCAGCAGTATATATTCGAATATTAGCTTAACCTCATCTGCCCGCATTAAGGGGAGAACTATTTCCTTGCTTAGAGACTCTATGCCCGTTTGCAAAGACGAATATATGGTTTTTTGTTTATTATTTAGTTTTTCGTAATAATATGCCATAATCTAGTACAAATGAGGATAGGCTTTTTTATTCCACATTAACTGCAATTCATCCCAATTAGGCTCCTCGTAGTAACATGCTGACTTTTCTTCCGGTACTATGTCACCGTTTATGAGAACCCAAATAGTTTTGTCATCTGTGATAGAAGCGCAGGCATCGCTACATATGAAATCCAGCCGCTCTTGCCCTATGGTTGCTATATCTCCATTAGAGACATCAAGGATATTATTATCCATAAAAAATCGTATCAAAGGCACATACACCTCTACGGGCTGCCCTTTAAGCAAGTAAGGGAAAAACGTGTCATAGACCCCATCTGTCGCAAGTAATAAGCTTGCAAACTCTCCTTCAGCCTGGCCTATAACCCATGTGTCCTTGCCGGCCCGCAGTGGGATTACATATATGCCTTCGCTTTTTTGGGGGGTTGTGATTTTTACATAATCCCCTTTAGCAGTAAGCCCTATAATGCCTCCGTCGCCGCAGTGGCCGTAGGCTATATGCTTTCCGTCGTATATTACCAAGGATAGGGTAGTGTCGTACTCTGATAGTGGGTGATTTTTGGCCAGAGAGTAATTGTCAATTTCACGCTCTGCTTGGAAAAAGGCATCCTGGATAACCTTTAATAAATCCCGGGAATTATCATTGGCTATTAAGTCCCCGCAGGTTTTTACAGATACATCTACGGCTATACGAGAGGCTATATCGGAATACATGCTACTCCCCACACCGTCGGCTACAGCGGCAATTACCCAGCCATTATCCAATATCCTAGTTGTACAATTATCCTGACAACCTATGCCCTTCTTTTCATGGGAAGAGCCCACAATTGAAGCACCGTAAGAATAAATCATGGCGCACCTGCCTTCCTAGTTACCAGCTTGACGGAACTACATGAGCGTTTGAAGGCAAATCTCCCATGGGCACATTGTCCCCAACACGGCTTACAGAAATAGCAACCATACTTTCGCTCATCCATCTGAAAATACCCGTAAAATCTGTGTCGCTAAGCTCCATAACGCGCTTTGCCCTACATCCTTCAAAAAACCTGAATAATGTATTTTTGTCATATCCGGCAACACCTAAAGCCCAAAACTTAAGCTTTCCGTGTTCCCCTTTCATTTCCTCTTCTTGGACACGGCGCACGGCGTCTTCTATATCATCTGTTGGGGAGCCGTCTGTTATCATAAAAATCCAGGGCTTGAATACCGGCGTACCCATTTGATCATAGAATTCGTTCCGTTGTTTTACCATGTCTATTGCCAGGTTAACCCCTGCGCCCATTGCTGTTAAGCCAGAGGCTTTTAATGTTACAGGTTCCATATGGGATATGGGAGTAAAATGCTGCACTACCTGGGCAGTGCTATTAAACTCTACTATGGCTATGTCAACCCTTTTTTGAGCCATCTCGTCCATTGACACCTGATTTTTAAAGTCATATAGGGCGCGGTTTAGGCTGTCAATGGGCTGCCCACCCATAGAACCTGAGGTGTCTAATAATAAGACGCAGGCCAGATGAGGCTCTCCCGGGGCGGCAAGCATGGGGGCTGCGAAGGTTTCTTGAGATAACATTTTGTTCCTCCCTTTATATGCTGTATTTTTTTCAATTCTATATAAAGACATGTAGAACGTCAATATATGATAATTTTGTGATACAATATCCTAAAGTTTGCAAGGAGGAGATCATGAAAACTACCAAAAAAACCGGCGTTGCTTTGTTAGCTTTATTAGTTTTGACTTTGGCACTAGCCATAGTGCCCTTAGCCGCGACCGACCCAGATACCCGCCAAATCCCCACATCTGGCGGTAACAGAAACACCACATGGGTTGAAATCCCCCTAGATGAAACCTACGCGGTACTGGGCCTAACCGCCCAGGAGACTCTGGGGCGGCCTACCGGTACTTTATCGGATTTTGCCGCTGCAATGTCAGATTATATGGGTACGGATACGATTATCTTCCCGGCTAACTTCTTCCACTCCTATGGCGGGCCACAGGATAATCAGATAATCGGTGGCATATTTTCGGAGGGGCGTGTCGTCCATAACGGCTATATGGACCGGGGTGCTGGTTTTACTGTAGATAATAGGTTTGCCCTATTTCATGGTCGCTTCCGCAGAGAGCTGCTAACTTTGGTATATCAAGACAGCACCCCAACGGAGTATGTAACGGCTTTTAATACTTACCCTCATTTAATAGCCGATAATGCCCGCTTGCCAATAGAGCCGATGCCAGGGGTGACAAGAGCATGGCTTGATGGCCGGGTATTAAGGGCTTTTATGGGCCAAAAGGCTGATGGCACCTTTATTGTGGGCAACATTACCGGTGCTAATATGCAAGAAGTACAAGATGTGGCGCGGTATTTAGGGCTAATAAACGCCACCAACATAGATGGAGGTGCCTCTGCCGGGATATGGCGCAATGGCAGATATATCACAACCCCAGGCAGACAGCTGGCGTCGGTGGTGTTTATTACTAATACTCGGGTGCCTGAGCGTACTCCAGCACCAACGCCCACACCCACTCCAACCCCAGAGCCGATTTTTGTAGAAATAGACGGCCAGCCGGTAGAATTTCAGGATCAGCTGCCTGTTATAATCGGAGGCAGAACTTTAGTGCCTGTACGGGATGTTTTTGAGGCACTGGGCTTTACCCCCACATGGGATGGGCCAGCCGGACGGGCTACACTTACCCGGGATGATGCGGTGATTATAATAGTAATTGGAGAGTCCACGTTTACCACGAATGCTGTAATCCACCAGCTGGATGTACCGGCGCAGCTGATAAGCGGGCGCACTATGCTGCCTCTTAGGCATGTGTTGGAGAGTGTGGGATATGGGATTGATTGGGATAGGTATACCCGGACGGTTATTATTACTACTGGGTAGTTTGTGGGGTATTTGGGGAAGTCCTGGCCACTTTGAGCTGTAATGGAGCACACAAGAAAAGAGCTGCAATTTGGCAGATAGTCATACGCTTATTATATAGTGTGTGATGGCGTGATATAATAAGTTTATTGAGTTGGAGGTGCGCTATGGAATACATGGCTACGAAAGAAGCCGCCGAACTTTGGGGTGTTAAAATAAGGCAGGTGCAGAATGTTTGATAAGGCAGCATATTGGCTGGAACTTTGCGATGATGATATTCCGGTTGCGAAAGCAATGTTACAATCTAAGAATTATTTGTGGATGGGGTTCATTTGTCATCTTATCGCCGAGAAGGCACTCAAAGCCGTTATTGCAAGTGTAACTGATGACGTCCCACCCAAAGACCACAGGCTTATTAAACTTGTAGAACTGGCGCAGGGCGATGATGAGTTATCCGAAGAGCAAATCATTTTGCTCACAAAGTTACAACCTCTCCAAATCGAAGCACGTTATCCGAGCTACAAGGAGCGAATCCCCGCTACGCTCACACCTGATTATTGTAATGAGCTTATAAAAGGGACGAAGGAATTAGTGTGCTGGATAAAATCAAGGTTAAACAAATAGCAAACAACTACGCCCACGCTGTAAGGCAGTCTTGTAATCCGAAACAAATCATTCTTTTTGGTTCATATGTAAACGGTACTCCACATGAAGATAGCGACATTGACATTGCTGTAATTTTTGACCTTGTTGAAGGCGACTTTTTAGACCAATGGAGCAAGTTAATTCGTCTCTGCCGCGGAATAAGTTATGACATTGAGGTCCATTTGCAAGACGAAACAATGAATCGATGTGGGTTCTTGGAACATATTCGAAATACGGGAGAGGTGCTGTATGAAGCGTAAATATGAAGGTGAGATAGATATGAATTCGTCAACTCCTTTCTACATGGATCCATCAGTCCCTTTCTACACGGAACCGGACAGTTATTTCGTGAAATACTTTATTGCATATATTGATATTCTAGGCTACAAAAGCATCTTTGATGGCTCTTTTCCATATGGAAATATTGTAATGACAGAGTGTGGAGAAATGAAATTTATAAGTCATTTTAGACAGAACAATCCTATTGTATTCTCGTTAAAAATAGAAGGCTATATTGAAATGGCCAAGGAAAGCATGAAATATTATAGTGCAGATATAAAGCAGAAAGTTTTTTCTGATAACTTTTTATTTTGCACAAAAGACCACTGGCTTCAACTCGTAGACTTCACAGCGGTGTTGCAATCAATACTTGTTCGAGAGGGTGTTTTAATACGAGGGGCTTTATGCTGGGGGGATTTGCACTATTCAAATGATTTTATCAGTGGTACGGGGTTAATTAAGGTTGTAGAGGCAGAAAAGCAAGCAAAAATGCCGAAAATTGTGATTGATAATAGCTTTATTCAAGCTGCAACAACGGACATAGAAAAAATCAATCCTTCAACAATGTATGATTTTCTTGCACATATGGGTCTATTGATGAAAAATGGTATCTATGATGCAGCCAAAAATATTTCAAAGCCAAATGTAGACGATGTATTTAAATATATGGGATTATGCGATTTTGACGATAAATGGGGAAATGTGTTTATTGACTATATTAACAAACAAACTGGCGATGTGCGGGCTAGTGCATATCACAGTCTTGAATATATGTTGTTTGCACACAGATTTTGGGTTTTATATAATGCATTGGCAATTCAAGAGGATAGCATCGAAAATGTTTTACCTAAACTAAAATGGTGTTTGTTTTATCACAATTCATACTGCGAAAAACATAGATTTCATAAATATTTAATAGATGAAGATTTTTTTAACGAACTATGCGCCGAACAAAAATATAATTTTATTAACGACAACGTATGGCGTAAACTCTGCTACTCAGCCCAAGGCAAATGGTTTTTAGATTAAACGATAGACATAGTAATATCCTTATGCATTTGTTTGGATAAACAGAAAAACGGCATAGTCACTGGGAACCCAATATCTGCGCCGTTTTTCATTATGATCATTTTTTTAGAACGCCCCTATCCTTCCCGCTCATAAACCACTACCCCGGTCTCTTTAATACGCCTCTCCACAGGAGAATCCGGCATATTATCTAAATCAGGCAGCAAATCTACCTCCGGCCCAAAGGCATTCTCAATTTGAGCCTTCAAATCATAAAATGCCAGCCCGGTAATCGCACCGTTACTAATAAGGCATAAATCAATATCAGATCTTTCATTAGCATTCCCATTCGCGTAAGAACCGAAAAGCACTATTTTTTCAACCTTAGTATTTCTAACAATAGGCTCGACAATAGCCTTAATTTCCGCTACATTTAACATCGCTTTCACCTCACAAACATTATACGTGAAGTAGTAGCAAAATCAAAGCATAAACCCAGCAAAACGGAGACAAGTGAAACATCCGCGAAGGGGATTTTCATACCAACCGATTTGTAACGCCGACGCAGGAGGCATGGAATAAAAAATGGACATATTCGAAACCAATCGCTCAAGCATCCTAAAAAAAGAAGCCCCCTTAGCAGCCCGTATGCGCCCAACCACCCTAGAAGGCTGGGTGGGCCAGTCCCATATAATAGCCAAAAACACATTACTATACCGCGCAATAGTAGCTGACCGGCTATCTTCTTTAGTGCTATACGGCCCGCCTGGCACAGGCAAAACCACCCTGGCCAGGATAATCGCCAACACAACCCAGTCCACATTCACTCAAATAAACGCCACAGCCGCCGGGATAAAGGACATCCAGCGGGCAATAGAAGACGCAAAATCCACTATAGCCCTATACGCGAAGCGCACGATTTTATTTGTAGATGAAATCCACCGCTTTAATAAATTGCAGCAAGACGCCCTGCTTCCATATGTAGAAGACGGCACCCTAATATTAATAGGCGCGACAACAGAAAACCCATATTTCGAAGTCAACAAGGCCCTAGTCTCCCGCTCAATGGTGTTTGAGCTGTACCCACTAACAGTAGCGGACATCAGCACCCTTCTAACACGGGCAATAGCAGACACTGAAAACGGCCTTGGCTTCCTACCGGTAGAAATTAACGACGACGCTCTGGCCTTTTTAGCCGACCGCGCCAACGGCGACGCCCGCACCGCCCTTAACGCCCTAGAGCTGGCAGCCTTAACCACCGAACCAAACCCAGAAACGGGGCAAATCATCATTGACCTGGAAACAGCAGCAGCCTGCATACAAAAGCGTTCCCTATGCTACGAAAAAAACGGCGATAACCATTACGACACCATCTCAGCCTTTATAAAAAGCATGAGGGGCTCTGACCCGGATGCCGCTGTCTACTACCTGGCCAGAATGCTGTACGCAGGAGAGGACCCCAAATTTATAGCCCGCCGCATAGTGATACACGCGGCAGAAGACGTAGGCAACGCAGACCCCCACGCCCTAATGGTAGCCACCGCAGCGGCCCAGGCAGTAGACTTTATAGGGATGCCCGAAGGCCGGATAATCCTGGCCCAAGCGGCAATATATATTGCTTGCGCCCCAAAAAGCAATGCTACAATAGCCGCAATAGACAAGGCCGCAAGTGACGTAGCCGCTATCCCAATAAAAGCCATACCCAACCATCTTAGAGACCCGGGCCATAAAGGGGCCAAATCCCTGGGGCATGGGGAGGGCTATCAATATGCCCACAGTTTCCCGGGAAATTATGTGCCCCAAACCTACCTGCCGGAGGCACTTGCCGATAAAATCTACTATCAACCCTCAAATAATGGAGTGGAGAAGAAAATATCCGAGTCCTTAAAAAAGCTGCGCCCACATAAATCATACGATTCTGACCTCTGATCTTTGACTTTAGTAACATTGACATCTCATCCCATAACAAGTAGTATAAAGCTTGTAAACCACGGCTCTAAAGGTACATAAAAAATAGGACCGTGCAAAACAAGCTCAGCCGTATATCGGCAAAACAAGGAGGAAACGAAACAATGAAAAAGAAATTACTAGTAGCACTGCTGGTGTTCTCACTGGCGATGGTGGCGTTTGCATCTACCGCTTTTGCAAGCACACCGGTAACCGTTCAGGTTGACGGCGTAGTGGTGGAATTTGAAGAAGCCGCCCCAGTAATGGTTGAGGGCCGCGTATTAGTCCCTGTCCGCGGTGTATTTGAGCACATGGGTTTTGAAGTATGGTATGAAGAAGGCGTAGCTTTCCTAGAAAGCGATGACTTCATTATTATCATAGTAACCGGCGAAGAAACCTTTATCGTAAACGGCGAAAGCGTCACACCGGATGTGCCCCAGCAAGTAGTGGATGGCAATATGCTGCTGCCTCTTAGGGCGGTTGCTGAAGCTGTAGGCGGATATCCCGTATGGGATGCGGAAAACAGGGTAGCCAATATCCTTACACCGGAAGTGGAAGAGCCCGACGAACCAACCGATGAAGACGACGATTATCCAGCCGACGAAGGCGATGATGATGATGACTATCCAGCCAATGGTGAAGATGAAAACGGCGAAAATGAAGACGAAAACGACGAAGACAACAACGATGAAAACGGCAACGACGAAGATGACAACGATGAAAACGGCAACGACGAAGATGACAACGATGAAGGCGATGACTACTACGAATTTTTCTACGCCCCACTAGTAGGCTCATGGCACTTTGATACCACCGATTTCAACTTCACCACATGGACCTATGTTTTCAATGCCGATAATACTGGCGTATTGATAACAGATATGAATTTTGATGCAGTGGTTGAGCTTAGCTTTGTCTGGGCTGTAGTTGAAGACTTCCTGGGTATCGCGTTTGACGAATACCTGCCTGCTACATGGTATGCACAAGGTTGGGAATCTCTGTTTGTTTCGTCTTTTAATGTTGATGGAGACACTCTTACTTTAGGCGAAGACGATTATGTCTATGTTTACACCCGCAGATAATCATAGTAAAGCCCATATATAAAACAAACAAAAATCCCGTGGCGCATACCGCACCACGGGATTTTTTTAAAGGCGAGTGCCAACTATTGGATATATGCATTGACAGACCTACAGCCGATATCCACTAAAAATTGACCGATTGCGCAAAAGCAGTTGCGGTGATTAAAACATACTTTAAAATAGAATTGGTATACGGAGGTGTGTATAATTGAAAGCGGCAGTATATATAAAAGATGAATCGGCTAGCATGTGTGTTGCAAATGATATCAGCCGCTATATCTATAAGCATCATCCCGATTACTATGCCAAGATAGTAAATTACAGCAGCATACAGGAGTTTGACTCAGCTCCTGGAAGTTACAGTATGGATTTGTACGTGTTGGAACTAAACCGCTGCGATGCTTTGGATGATGGATTTGCTATCGCTAAACGCTTGCGGAATGATAAAATAACCTGCGCTATTACCTTTGTCGTCCCTTCAGAATACATAGCCCTCCAAGCCACCCGTGAAATGCTTCTGCCAAGTTATATCTTTATAAAAGAAGCACAAACAGAAGAAGTAAATAATTTTTTAGATAGTTTCTTATCCCGCTCCAGCGAGATGACATTTATGGAATTTACATTCCAATATAAAAAATGGCTGGTTAATATCGAAAACATCACATATCTACAAACATGCGGAAACCGCGTGCTTATAGTCTGCGGCAATTCGACACTGGAAACTACTGAGCGGTTGGCAGATTTAGAGCGTAGACTGCCCGCGCGTTTTTGTCGTGTTGACAAAGGATGCCTCATTAACATAAAAAAGCTTACAGCAGTGGATTTTACCGAAAAAAAAGCAATGTTTGATAAAGATAGCTTTGTATATATGTCCCGCCGAGGGTCTAAAAAACTGTATGACTTGCTAAACGGTTGTGATATCTAAGACGGTAAATGAAAAAAAGCGTTAGGGAGATGATATCGGAATGAAATGGCTGATAATTCTGTATTGCGGTAATGAAATTAGGGAAATTGAGCTTGCTAAATCTCAAAGATTGACTATCGGTTCAGATGGCAAAGATGATATCTATTTGGATGAGCATGGTATCAGCCAGTCTCATATAACATTGGTTGGCCTTGAAACAGGTGTACAGCTTTCATCGGTTGTGCCTGTAAGGATTGGAGACAATGAAACAAAAAATCATATGCTTTTTGCTGAAAACATTGTCCGGGTAACTACAGAAATATCCCTGGCGATATATGCACATGCCAATCGTAATTTTGTATTGGCCCTTTCCGGGCAAAATGAGGTGACCATTGGCCGCTCTGGCCGATGCGATATTAGC
>Ga0123355_10008541_pt1 | contig 15466 bp, 9 predicted proteins | sample TergutEmb28metaG_3_FD_89872 | JGI IMG/M metagenome (GOLD analysis project Ga0123355, IMG submission 89872) | Embiratermes neotenicus P1 segment gut microbial communities from Petit-Saut dam, French Guiana - Emb289 P1 | ecosystem: Host-associated > Arthropoda: Insects > Digestive system > Gut ... | reverse complement strand
CTAAAATCCCTGGGATTTTATAGTGGCATTTATGCTGACTCAATGGTATTCTATATACACAAATTACTGGGGCGCGCATACCTTAAATAACAAATACTTGTAAAAGCAAGGTTGCCCCGTGTTAACTAATTGCGCCAAGGATAATTCATCAGCACATTCCGGCTTGTCCAAGGCCACAATTAGCAAGTCGATATTGCGTACATTACATAGGTGTGCATAGTGTGTTACGTTGCGACACTTCACACACCTGTAGTCAGTCACATTCTCAACAGCATTCCCTTAAACAACATGACTTGCTGCCACAGCACTTTACTAATATAAGGGAGTTATTTAATGATTGTTTTTATAATGACTTCAGCAGGGAAAATTGTAGCTCTGTGAGGAAGATCATAGAATCGAAATATGTTGGAGCGATTTTAAGTGCTTTAGTGTGAAATTTTAAGTAAGTTCGTTATTTGGTTGACGAAGTGTTTCTACAAAACGCAACGTTCAACAATATCGATTTTTAACAAATGTACCACGTTTTCAATTTTACACCTATTATTCTTCATAATTACTCAGATGTACATCTCAAGGTCACAAGTATTCAGACTTATGCATCTTTTCACTAATATTTCATTCCCGTTAACTTGCTTTTGATGCATCATGTGACTTGAATATTGCAGTACAAACTGGTCACTTTGTACCGAAATAAGCAAAATACCAAACAAAACCATTCCATAATTATGCGCAGCCATTACATATGAAGGGTTAGCGATTGTTCTGTGAATGCAGTTTTGAATGTCAGTTAGCATTTGCAATGTCGGTATCAACACTGCACTTTCATTTAACTTCCTGTTAATTTTTGTCACAAAGTTCAAGTTACATTTTGTGACTCTGCAACAGCAGTAGTAAAATTAGTGGTATTAATAATAGTAGAAATAGAAGTAATATTAGTAGTAGCAGAAGTAGTATTAGTATTAGTAGTAGCGGTAGTAGTACTGGTAATCTTACAGGTAGTAATAAACATGTAATTTTAATAGGTTAATTTCAAACTTTATAATTATTATAATTTACAATAATAAAAAACTATAGCAGATTTAATATTTGCCCTACAGATATATTAGTACTGGTAATACTTTTAGCATTAGTAATAGTAATAATAGTAGTAGTAGTAGTAGAAGTATAAGTAATAGTAGTAGTATTAGATGTAGCGCGGTCAATTGTTAGTGCCGTAATGAACCTTCGGTTTCCGTGAAATGCGGGGAATTTCTTGACTAGCTGCAAACCAGTTAGCTTCGCAAGAAGAACTCGCACCATGGAGTATTTAAGCAAGTAAGTAAGTGGTAATAATAGCAGTAATAAAGGTAAAGTTAAAATTTACACTTATACATTCACTGTGCCTCTGTACATTCCTTAAGGCCCATAGGGGGAATAGAAATAAAGCTCTACACTTTCTTGACTACAGCACTAGAAGGGGCAAGTGGTCAGCTGCACGCCCTGGCCGCACTTTACCCCTGTAAAGACCCGGTAACCATTGTACAGTAGCCTGGGTGGGTCCCAGAGGTGGTCTGGAGAGTTGAGGAAAACCTCACCCCACCAGGATCCGATCCCGGACAGTCCAATCTGTAGTCAGTCGCTAGAGGTTCCTCTTCGCCCTAGCCACAAGCGTATATACTTCTCCCAATACAAAATCAAAATTTCTCGTTTTTCTCTAGTCATTAATATCTACGTGATTAATAAAAGTTTCTGGACTACCTAGGTCCCTCTATTCTATCACTGTGTGTAATGGCTCGGTTTAAATCCACGGAAGCACTCCAACATCATACGTGCATATTCTGCTCCAACATTGCGCAGCATTGAATCAACGACAACCATGCATTTTGCTAATTTTTCTTGCATGCATTGTATCCCTCTTCTCAAATACCGCCATTAATAACTTTGATCCAAGTTCCCTGTTTCTAGCCTTCATTTCATCAAATTTCCCAGCGCGTTTTGCAGACTCTTCTGTAGCATTCTCACCTTTCCATTCCTACACTTTTCACAGTTCCACTTCTCTCTATCAGCAGCTTGAACCTCCACGTCTCCACAACTATAATTCTAGCATCTTCCACTTAGTTCACTTGCATTTGATGACTGAGGTTTGTAGCAGTCTGGCACGGCGATACGTCGAAACGAATACATGTACTGTACCTGACTGGCAAGAACGACTTTGACCTTAACCACAATGGTAGCGTCTCTGTCACAGGGCTAATTGTGCGAAGAAGGACATATTTTACTTTCAGGAAGGCAGGTCTCCTCCCCTGCATTTATAAATGTAAACAATTCGGTTTCTGTTCAGGGCTCGTATTAATTACAGTCTATACAGAGATCTAGACGAACAGAGCACTTCGGACAATAATTTGTGAAACTTACGTTAGCTAATTTGAAAAATAATACATTTCTGATATTTTATCGTCGTGTTCTTAACACACCCTTTTTGCAAGCGATATACTAGGCCGGCTTAGTCCATTCCAACCTTTTAATATTATCGTCTTATATTTGATAAAAATTTCTTCTTAGAATTTCCATCAAGACAAAGTTCACACAGTGAAAATGTTTCTCTATTTGCGCAGTCCATTTACAAGATATATGCTACAACACCCCCAGTCGACCGGCTGTTCATACGAAACGTACCGCACGGTGCCGGTTACAAATTTGTCTGCTCTGACGCGGACGTCTCCCTCGTGGTCGGCAATTTTCGGATCTTTGTTCAAGGTTGATGGCGCTATGGGGTTGCTAAAAGGAATGACCTAGGTCCACGCACTCTTGCAGCTGTAGGGATGAGCTGACACAGGATTTGCTCCGAAACGTCGTTATGTTGCGCATAGCTTTACGTCTAATAGTTGTAAAAGGTCGTACTTATAGGGAACGAAGCTTATTCACTCTACAGAGAAGTGCAGCGGAAAGTCTAGTGAAGGCGTGTTTTGTAGCTGTGTCAGCGTTACAGCATACCAACACGGCTGGACGTGATTCACACATGTTTATGTATACAGAACTGCGAAAAGCGACCGGCACATCGAGCGATATCTTAATTCGAACGTGTGTACGTAGGACCGCTGTCTAGCTGATCATTAAAGAAGGGACCGGCTGCCTAGCCGAGTAAAAAGCTGGGCCGCTACTTACTCCCTCGCCTTTGCTCCCTGTTGCGCCTTGCCTCTGGGTTTTCAAGGGAACACAAGTATTTGAGAGACATTATCTACTCGAAATGTAACGCTGATCTTAGTGATTTAATTTCTCTTTTAATTTCTACTAATTTAGATATAAAAAAACTGGTTAGTAATACACTGGTTAATAATATATGTTAAATACACTGGTTACACTTTGTATTAAGTGCTTAGTACAGCACTGTTTGTAAGTTGATTACCTTAAACACAAATGATATTGAAGCTTGTAGAACACTGATTACACATTATACTGTACCCTTGTGGTAGCACTGGTTGTAAAGTAATTTACTGTTGTAAATTGTGACATGGTCACCTGTAGCACACTGAATATATAGTGACATAGTCACTTGTAGTACACAGAATGAATATATAGTGACATGGTCACTTGTAGAACACTGATTGACTTACTGGTTCACAAACACTGAAAGTGTGGTACTCACTTGATGTTCCATGTTCCATGTTCACATTAACACGAAACTTATACACTGCTGGATTAAGAATAATCACAGCAGGGGTTGGGACATTATCCCGTTATGACAGACCTTGTGAACAAAGCCTGTAAACGAATGTCTTCAAACAAAACAAAAAAGAAACAAAAATTATTTGGCATTTGTCACCTTCACTCGATCAACTTAGATATGTTTTTACATAATTCAGTGTAAAGCAGGAAAGCTGCAGGATGTTAAGTACACTGAACTAATTATCTCCTTTGTTTGTTGGAGATCATACCGGCACAGTTCTGTAGCCTAGGGAGTTCGGTTTTCAACTGGCTTGGCTTGGACCGAGAGGACGCTAGCTTGGATTTTGGGACAAAAGAATCATAGCTGTTCACTGGCGTCCACTTGGCGGACAGTCAGTGGGGGTGCGAATGACATTAAACAGAGCTAGGTTTCATACAAAGGCCAAAGTGTGGGCCTAGCTCTCTTGGAAAATTCCACTACAATTTGATTGGCTTAGGTTCCTGCTTAGCCAGCAATCCTTGTTGCTAGGGCACGTTTTCAAACCACATTGCCTGATTTCACATATAGTACCAAGAAATTTAAACTGTTTTCTATAGTAACAAGAAACACATAATGTACTCTTTACCCTCTTAAATGATTACACAACAGAAAATAAAAACACAATATAATACAAAATTTTGTTCCTTCGTGCTTGAACATACTACCACCCGGGAGAAGGTGATCTTACTTAACACTGACGCACGGTAAAGGACAAATTTTGGATGTTGGGCGTTTGAATACTCCCTTGGGGGTTTTAAGTGTGACTACACGAACACTGCCGTCCTTGCCGGGGTGTGTCTGTTTGATGACAGCTGTGGGCCACTGCAAGGTTGTCGTGTTGTCTTCCTTCAGTAGGACTAGGTCACCGGTCTGGAAGTTGGGTGTTGCCCTCAACCATCGATGCCTTTGTTGTAGACTCTGCAGGTAATTCATTGACCAGCGTTTCCAGAACTGTTGTAGTTGGCATTGGTATAGTTGCCACCTGGAAAGCCTTTTAGTTTTGACATTAGTGTAGTCCATGTCTGGTAATTGGGTGAGTGGTTCACCAGCAAGGAAATGTCCAGGGGACAAATATGTAGGATTGGAAGGGTCGTCGGATAGGGCACATAGGGATCTTGAGTTTAAACAGGTCTCTATCTGTGACAACAGTGTACATAATCCTCATATATTGCAACATGGGAACCTAATGTTCTCCGCAGATGATACTTCATGGATTTGACTGCGGCTTCCCAAAGCCCTCCGAATTGTGGTGCATGTGGGGGAATGAAGCTCCACTCGCATCCTCCTGCTGCCAGGTAGTCCTTGATCGTTGCCATCTGGGTTGTGGACAGGAACATTTTGTAGATGTCGTGAAGTTCATTAGCTGCTCCCTGGAAATTGGTGCCATTGTCTGAGTGAATGGTCCTGGGTTTTCCTCGACGAGCAATGAATCGTCTCAGGGCAGCTAAAAATGCCTCAGTAGTCAGGCTGGTGACTACCTCAATGTGGGTTGCTTTAGTGGCAAAGCAAACAAATATAGCAATGTACCCTTTGATTATGGTCTTGCTACGGGGCGTTCCAAGTCTGAGGGAAACTGGCCCTGCATAATCCACTCCTGTGTTGAGAAATGGTCTAGATGGCTGTACTCTCTTTGGTGGCAGCTCTCCCATAAGTTGTTGAGTGGCCTGTGCCTTGAGTTTGTAACAAGTCAGGCACTGGTGGATGGTTGTTCTCACCAGGTTTCTGATCCGTGGGATCCAAAATTTCTCGCGAAGAGATGCAATTAACAATTGTGGACCAGCATGAAACATTCTGAGATATTCTGCTGATACAATTAATTTTGTGAAATGATGATCTGCTGGGAGAATCATCTGATGTCTAGTCTGATAAGGAAGGATGGACTGTTGTAATCTTCCTCCGACTCTCAGTAGACCTTCCTAGTCTAGAAATGGATGCAACATCTTGAGTGTACTGCTGGCTGCAACTTCTTGTTTTTCTCCTAGCTCCTTGATTTTTTGGGAGTAAGAAATCTGTTGTACCATCTTCACACAACAAGTCAGAGCCTGGTCCGTCTTGTGTGGAGAGGGTGGTAACTTGCCTGTTGGATTGAGAACTTCTGCAGTTGTTTGTGAACCTCCTGCAGTATGCAATGACGCGGATGGTTCTATTCAGCTTGGAGAATCTTGAAGTAATGTCTTCTTCAGGTTATAGTACAGAAAATAAAAACACCATAAAATACAAAATTTTGTTCCTTCGAGCTTGAACACTCCTCGTCCGCTGCTGCTGTTGCCCTAGCCCGAACACTAAAGCCGGCCCGCTGTTACATCTGAAGACCGTCGCCGAGCTGAGAACTAAAACAGGGACCGCTGTCCGGCCAAGTACAAAACAGCATCGAATAAGGGCCACAACTGCTGCGCGTACACCGCTCCTTATTCCCGATTTTTGCTGCCCTAAAGTTGCCCTAAGCCGAGCACTAAAGCATGGGCCAATGCCCGGCCGAACACCAAGCAGCATCAGAGGCCGACCCCTACCTAGCCGAGTACAAAGCTGGGACCCTGCTTACTCCTCCAGCCTTTGCTGTATGCCCGCTACTACTGTTGCCCAAACCCAAGAAATAAACCAGGGGCTCGCTGCCCGGTACGGAGCAGCATGGAACAGAGAAAGCTGCCTGACCGCTACCTATCTGAGTAGAAAGCAGGGACTCTGCTTAATCCCCCAGCTTTCGCTGTCCGCCCGCTGCTGCTGTTGCCCTAACCAGAGCACTAAAACAGGGGCTCGCTGCCCGGGCGAATAACAAGCAGCACCAAACAGTGGCCGCTGCCCGACCGCTACCTAGCGGAGTTGAAAGAAGGGGCGATGCCCGGCCGCTGCTTCTTTCGTCCAAACTCGAGCACTAAAGCAGGGGCTCGCTGTCCGGCACAGAGCAGCATCAAACACAGCCCGCTGTATGAACACTAACTAGGCGAGTACAAAGCGAGGGCACCGCTTACTCCCCCTTGTAAACGACACAATATCACGTTAAGGTATTGTGAAGTAATGATTCAACTGTCCGCAACGGTATAAACGCGTGTTCTATAGATGTGAGTAAATGTCACTTTCGCAACGTTGTCATCCGCTATTTCGTTCTGCTGAACGTATAACTGTTCCTTAAGGTTCAATGTCTTTCTTTAATAAAGTGAACACGACAAATAACATTGGGTTACATAAGGGAAGATAAATTGTTGAGTGACTATTGGCTTCATGTCCAGAATGTGCTCCACGGAGGAAGTTTAAATCATTCACTGTGAAACCTGTCTACAAAGGAATAATAAGAGATCGAATTTTTCCTTATGTAAGCGAATTCAGTTTAATGCAGGTGCTTGTAGGATAAGGAATAGGTTTCCATTTTATGCAGGTTCTGTTGAAGGCACGTGTCTCTGTAATATGTCTGTGACTCTCCATAAATTTGCTCATCCACCAGCTTCTTACTGCAGATTGTCGGGTGTTATTCCGGGGTGGTCCGTGTGGGATTATGGTGAACAAAATGGCATAAGAGAGGGTTTCCTCCAAGCATTCCTGTTCTCTGAGTAATTATCGTCTCATTATTGCACAGTAGGCCTACCTGCCATGACAGTACCTACAAACGAATATTTCCCGTTGTAGGCGGCTTCTGCTTAAAGCAGGTAATTCTATGTTCTTTTGAAGACTGTTGTCACTGTAGTATGTCTGTGAATGGCCGTGCCATTGCTCATTCATGGGCTTCTTACTGCAGAAGGTAGTCTATGTCGGATTTGGGATGAACAAAATGACACCGAAAAGTTTCCTCTCTCTAGCCAATTAACATCTCACTTTTGCTCAACAATTCCTTAATATTCATCGACTTTAAACAATAAAGTGACACTCTTATGAACGTGGCGATGAACACGTGAGTTTCATAACAATGAAAGTTATTTTCTTTAGTGATTATTAGCTTCTTATCTAGGATCTTCTCCGTGGAGGAAGTTTAAATCAATCATAGTGGAACCTGTCTACAAAGGAACAAGAAGAATTAGATCATTTCCCATTATAGGTTGATTTGTTTAAACAGGTACTTGTAGTTTAAAGGAACAGGATTCCCTTGTGTACAGACTTTGCTGAAGACAGTTGTCCCTACAGTGTGTCTGCGACTGGCTGTGCCATTCTTCATTTAAGGGCTTCTCACTGCAGAGTGTCAGGTTTAATTCCCGGACGGGGCGTGTGGAATTTGTGGGGAACAAATCGATACCGGTGAAGGGTTTCTTCTGAGCATTTCTATTCTCTAAGCAATTATCATCTCACCCTTGCTCCCCAACCAACACATTACACATGTTCATAGTGTTTTCAAGAACATTAATTTATCTAATTTTCCTAAGGTAACAACACAAACCTTTGCCATAAGAATAAAAATACAGCTTGCACACACTTGTCCGCACACAACCTACAGCCAGCTCAATTCAATATCAAAGGACTGATACAGCAGCTATCAACCTCCTCGAAGAATAGCCACATTAAAGCCTCCAGCTCATCTACCTAAAATCTTTACCACTTAGATGCCGTCGTGTATTATATATATATATATACAAATATATATATTTATTTACATATGATTCACGTTGTTTACAAAAAAAAGATTCCTGAAAACGATGTAATGTTTGAGCGTATTTTTCTTAATTCCGTCTCACTCTATAAGAAAGTTTCTAATATTTGAGTTAGTTATATAGTGTGTCTACTGAGATGTAATACATTCTAGCTCTGTTGAAAAGTCCTCTGAAAAACTGTCCATTAATTATGTTCACAGACGCACAGTTCTATTACACTAAGGGCTTAAAAAGAAGTCGCAAGAACGTTGCGAATTATAATAACTGGGTTTCCCTTGTTCTCCTTACTCCTCTAACTCCCTCCAACACCCTGTAACACCAATCACCAACAAATGCTTTTTATCATATAGTTACTACCGCGCTTAATGTGAACAGAATGATTAGAAACCAACTGTTCAATTTACGGCATATACACACTTATGTGTGTTGTACAGAAGGTCTTAACATTATTACTTTAACTGAAACAGTAAATGTAAATATTCTTACATACTGAGTATATCTAATGCTATTCTATGCTGTAACAATAACGAAGCATAGAGCTGTAATTAGAAAGTGCATAAGAAATTTGTCTTGTAACTGATCTATGTGTATTCCATAATGCACAAACATTAAAGTTTACAGTAAAAAATATCATATAAAATGGAAAATTTTAAAATATACTAAATTCTGGCAACTAGAGCGTACAAATGTCAGAATGAAGGGCTTGCATTTTATTCAATGCCACAGACAATTAAACACGTTAAATATTGTTAAATCATTACGAAAATATATTACATTTCCGTTAGCAATTTTATATTTAACGCAAAACACTGAATTTTTTTTTGACGTTTTGCTGACCATGCATCTCAGTATATTTATCTCAGTAATTAACCAACTTGATTCACAAAAGTTTGTTTTAAAATAAGTATAGTTCATGCCGCTACATGTATCGAGCACCATGTTCTAATCATCAGAGGTCAAAATTGTGTTATTCAGCATCTGGTTTCGTCATCCCTTTAGGGGTCAAAATTGCATTTCACAGCCTCTAGTATCATCACACCTATAGGTGTGATGATACTAGAGGCTGTGAAATACAATTTTAACTTCCTGATGATGTGCACATGGTGCTCGAAACATGTAGAGGCATGAAAGAAATTTATCGTAAAACAAAATTGTGTACATCAAGTTGGTTTATTACTAAGTGAAATACATTTCATCCTGTATAGTGTCTACACTAACGACCGGTAAACAAATACATCGGGATTCCACTTATCAGCCGGGATAGAGGAACAAAACACTGCCGTATGCCAACATCCCATATACCTTAGTGAGGTGTGGCGAAATGTCACGCGGTTTCAAGAACCGTCATCTCTCTCCTCCAGGTTTCGAATAGTGACGGGTGGCCACGTCTTACACATGATACTCACTTCTGATTGATATAATAATTAATGACTTACGCACTATAACTACAGGAACACAAGTAACGATAAGATGACTCTCCCACCCTTTATACTCGGAATCGCGTGTTTTGCTAATAGCGATAATTGTCCGTAATGCATCAGGCACATTCTGACGTTCTGTTGTTATGATTCACTAAACGACAGTCAGCACGAACACATGTCCTGTTGCAGTGGCGTACCCAGGAATTTTGTTCGGGACGGGGGGGTGTTAAACAAATTCCGTTTAGGATGGAGGACAGAGAGAACGTGGATCTGGGGAAGTAGCCTCCTAGTCAGGGTTTCTGGAGGCAGCTGTAATTTGGTACAAGAAATTTTATTTCATACAGTAAAAGTTCCTTAATTTTTGGTATTTTAAAACTATCTATGACGACAACCAATTTATTTGTCAATTCTGATGTAAAACAATTGCGAACCGGCAGAAATTGAAGAACTTTACTTCCTTTTCCGAAAATCTTGTGGTGTTGGGTTCCTAAATTCAGCAATTTTTAACAATTTCTACAATCGGGTTGAGTTTGGCACGATTTTGGAGGGCCTTCTTAATTTTTTTTGGGGGGGGGTGTTCCCCGCAACTCTCCCCTCGGTACGCCACTGTCCTGTTGTAAACAACACGTAAAATCACAAGCGGCACGTACCGTTTAATGATTCATCTATCGGCTAATGCGAGTAAATATAACCCCACTTAAGCTCTTCTCTAAACAGTCTACAGTTCAATATCATATCCAGCAGCACGATCAAAGTCTAACAAAGCGGATTTTTAATCGTTGCGACGATCGCGTGTACTAATTCCAATATACTGATTTATAACTTCGTATGATAAGAACTGATTAATCGATGTCAGGAATCGCGGCTGCCACCTGCTGAACTGATCCACACACGCGCGATACAAGTGCACGACACCTGTTCCAGTGGGTTACCGTCGTCGATACCGGCAATCTGGTCGGATACCTGCTACAGGAATCATCACGCAAGTTCCACAGGTGTCATTGCTGATTCGTCACCCGACACTGTAGGTCACGCTCCTTTCCAAACGGCTCGAAGTTCAGTATCTCTCCCGGCGTTGTGCAACTAACATCTACTACTACTCCATGGCTCTACAGTACTTGTAGGACCTTGGCCTCCTTCACGACCATCTTCCAGTCGTCTCTACTGTTTGCACGAATCCTCCAGTTTATGACACTCATTATCCTCTTGTCCTCCTTCACATCGTCCATCCAACTTATCCTTGGTCTTCCTACATCCCTACTTCCTTCTGCACTGTTCTGATTAACCTCTTTACCACCGTTTCCTCACTCATCCTCTCCACATGTCCCAACCATCTCAATCTTCCTTTTCCTATTTCTGTTACTATGTCCAATTCTCCATAAAATTGCCTCTTTTCTTCTTTTGTTCTGCTCCTCCAGTATCCTGCTACACATATTGGAACAAATAATTTTCTCAGCACCTTCCTTTCCAAATACGCAAATTTTTCTCATCATTTACCATTAAGCACCATGCTTCCGATCCGTACAGCACCACTGGTCTTATTATTGTTTTACATTCTTATTTTTGTTGTTCTGGATACAGCTTTTGATCTCAACAGGGGCAATACTGAGTAATAACTCTTATTTCCGGCAAGCAACTAATATAAAAAGTTACAAGATTTAAGCTTCACACATCTGTCTTAAACCCGGAGATAAAGTGCTTGACTTCCACTAAACTACACACAGGTAGACACGAGTGGATGGGTCACTAAGTCCTCTAGGTCTAATATTTTGTCTAGAGTAGGTTGAATGCTGCCACCAGCCTATTTGTAGGCAAAACTAAGGAGAGTTACTACGGGTTTTAGTAATACTCATTATCGGACACTTCTTTGTCTTAGTTTATATTCTACTAGACCACCTAATTTATAATTTCACATAAATAAGTTACAGAGGAATGTTGTACTAAATGTGTTCAAATTTAATTTCTTGCCTCTCTGTATAATCGAAAAGTTATGTAATTTGTAATTTCAAATAAAAATTGGACTGGACCGAATTTAGTAAAAAAAATCAAAGTGGGTGACAAAATTGGGGGCTGCCTGCAGTCGTTTTATCAAAGTTCACGCGAGCGCGCCCTGCGACTGCGTCATGGAAAATAACCGCACGATTGCCTCATAGTGAACGCCATGAGTCATCGGGAGGTGTCACTGTAGGGGTTGTGGTGGGGGAGTTGATCATGGTCACAGACAGTGGCTAAGGCGCGTGACAGGACGGGTGACGGAGCCAAGCTCAAAGTTCAAAGATCACGGGTTCAAGGTCGCGTGTTAAAGGTCACCATTGACTCAACCTACGCCCATCTACTATTGTCTTATCCCTTAATCCTTTCCATTTCCAAACCCCCAATCCACAGAACTTCACCACAATTCTCCTATTCATACTGTAGTATGAAGTCTATTCTTCTTTCTTCCAGTCACTTTTCGTTTCACGAGGACCGCGGTAGCTCAGTGGCTAAGGTGCTGTTCTACAAATCGGAAGGACGCTGGTTCGATACCAGCTGGTGTCAGTGGATCTTTCATTGTCATAAAAAAATCCTTCCGATCGCACTATGGCCCTGGGGAAGACTCAGACTCTAACAGAAATGAGTAACAGGAATATTTCCTGGAGGTAAAGGCAGTCGGCGCGTTACCACCATCCTATGCCTTTGTCACGAAATCTGGGAACCTTAACTTCCTGAAACACTCTGGGCCCCTCCGGGCCTGTAATGGGAATGATTTATATTTTAAATTTCGTATCACAGTTTTAAGCCAGACAATTTCCAACCTTTTCCCTAAAATAACTTATAATATTTCCACAGAATACTTTCTCACGTGTACGTGTGTGCGGTACCTGGTGGTACACGTGACTGATACTGCGCCATCAGTGCACGTGCACTGAAGATAAACCGCAGCCCAAACCGCACTGTAGTTACCGCGGAAGGATAGTTGCTGCACATTATCACAGACGGTACACGGTACACAGAACACACTGTGGATGTGCACAGCTATCGAAAGTAACATGGAAAAGAAGGGGCAATATGTTGCGTTTAGCACGGTTGACGTAGAAAAGCAATGAGTATTAAATATTCCCAGTGCGTTAGTCTCCTCAGTTATCCAGAATGCAAAGATCCCTGTGGACTGTCGGGATCAACATTGCAGTCAAAATTATCAATTAAATCGCAAGGCTTTCGTAAAAAAAACTTTAATCGCAAAGCGTTTATTTTATTCTCTCTAAAAGTTTGTCTAAAAGATTCCTCAATCCATTAACAATTCAGCGCGCAATAAAAATGTACATTCGTATCCATGTAAAGTACCGGCTATTCTTGTCTAATTTTAGTGAGAATAAATTTTCTACACAAATTCAAGAAACAAACTTGAAGGATAAAATCATTTGTCGGCACGCAAAACGAACTGCGGCCTGTCTGGATCAACATTGCAGTCAACAATATGAATTAAATCGCAAAGACTTTAGTGAAAAAAAACTTTATTCGCAAAGCGTGTGTTTTAGTCTTTCTAAACTTTTGTCTAAACGTTTCCTCAATCCATTAACAATTCAGCGCGCAATAAAAATGTACATTCGTCTTCATGTGAAGTAACTGCTATTCTTCTCTAACTTTAAGGAGAATAATTATTCTCGACAAATTTAAAAAAACAATTTCTAGGATAATAAATATTCTCGACACGTTTAGAAACATATATATAATATATAAAAATTGTAGAAAAAAATTGGAAGTATAAATTTATTCTCGAATATTTAAAAAAAAAAAATTAACTATATTTCTTTTACGAATATTCGACCAGTGGAAGCCAACCTTTTACATTAGGACAGACGGACAGCAGTAAAAAAAAGAGTTACATTTCGAAGTTTTGATAGAGCGCTAATAAGAAACGGACAGACATACATATTCAATAAACTCATAAAAATTTATTAAATATTCTTTGAATCTGTGGGAAAAAAACATGGGTTTTACGAATTATGCTACAGGTCTTATGTGTTACAGGCCATACGTGCTACAGGCCATATGTGCTACAGGCCATATGTGCTACAGGCCATATGTGCTAAAGGCCATATGTGCTACAGGCCATTTGTGCTACAAGCCATATGTGTTACAGGCCATATGTGCTACAGGCCATACGTGCTACAGGCCATATGTGCTACAGGCCATATGTGCAACAGGCCATACGTGCTACAGGCCATAGGTGCTACAGGCCATATGTGCTACAGGCCATTTGTGCTAAAGGCCATATGTGCTACAGGCCATATGTGCTACAGAACATATGTGCTACACTCCATATGTACATTAGGCCGTATGTGATACAGGCCAAATGTGCTACAGGCCATATGTGCTACAGAATATATGTGCTACACGCCAAATGTGCTATAGGCCATATGTGCTACAGGCCGTGTGTGCTACAGGCCATATGTGCTACAGACCATATTTGATACAGGCCATAAGTGCTACCGGCCATATGTGCAACAGGCCATATGTGCTACAGGCCATATGTGCTACAGGCCATATGTGCTACAGGCCGGATGTGCTACAGGCCGTATCTGCTACAGGCCATATGTGCTACAGGCCACATGTGCTACAGGACACATGTGTTACAGGCCACATGTGCTATAGGCCATACATGCTACAGGCCACATGTGCTACAGGCCATAAGTGCTACAGGCCACATGTGCCACAGGCGATATGTGGTACAGGCCATAAGTGCTACAGGCCAAATATGCTACAGGCCAATACGTGCTACAGGCCAAATGTGCTACAGGCCGTATGTGGTACAGACCATATGTGCTACAGGCCAAATGTGGTACAGGCCATATGTGGTACAGGCCAAACGTGCTAGAGGCCACATGTGCTACAGGCCATATGTGGTTCAGGCCATATGTTCTACAGGCCAAATGTGCTACAGGCCAAATGTGCTACAGGCCACATGTGCTACAGGCCACACGTAATACAGGCCACATGTGCTACAGGCCATATGTACTACAGGTCACATGTGCCACAGGCCTTAAGTGGTACAGGCCATATGTGCTACAGGCCATATGTGCTACAGCAAAAACGTGCTACAGACCATATGTGCTAGAGGCCATATGTGGTAAAGACCATAGGTGCTACAGGCCATATGTGGTACAGGCCATATATGGTACAGTCCATACATGCTACAGGCCACATGTGCTACAGGCCATATTTGGTGCAGGCCATATGTGGTAATTCCACATGTGGTACAGGCCATACGTGCTACAGGACATATGTGTTCCATGCCATTTGTGCTACAGGCCATACGTGCTACAGGCCACATGTGCTACAGGCCGTATATGCTACAGGCCACATGTGCAAAACGCCATATGTGGTACAGGCCATATATGCTACAGGCCAAATGTGCTAGAGGCCATATGTGCTACAGGCAATACGTGCTACAGGCCACGTGCTACAGGCCATATGTGGTACATACCATATGTGCTACAGTCCAAATGTGTCACAGGTCATATATGGTACAGGCCATGTTTGGTACAGGCCATATGTGCTACAAGCCACATGTGCTACAGGCCATATGTGGTAAAGGCCATATTTGATGCAGGCCATATGTGCAGAAGGCCATATGTGGTACAGGCAAAATGTGGTACAGGCCATATATGCTACAGGCCACATGCGCTACAGGCCATATGTGGTACAGGCCAAATGTGCTACGGGCCATATGTGCTAAAGGACACAAGTGCTGCAGTTGATATATGGTACAGGCCATATGTGCTACAGGCCATATGTGCTACAGG
>Ga0123355_10008540_pt1 | contig 15467 bp, 7 predicted proteins | sample TergutEmb28metaG_3_FD_89872 | JGI IMG/M metagenome (GOLD analysis project Ga0123355, IMG submission 89872) | Embiratermes neotenicus P1 segment gut microbial communities from Petit-Saut dam, French Guiana - Emb289 P1 | ecosystem: Host-associated > Arthropoda: Insects > Digestive system > Gut ... | reverse complement strand
GGGGAAGAGGGTTGCATGGACCCTGGGTTAAGAATGGCTGTGTTAGGTGTTGCTGCATGCAGAATATGATTTAATGTACATGTACGTATGATGTATATAAGTCAAAAGTTTCCACAAACATTCTCGAGTGTAAGACAAACCACTCTGGATTTCATCTCACTTTCTTTAACAGAAACCTAATTTGGCGTACAAATTTTCTAACAGAGCATGGTGGAATGACTTTGGCGAAGTATCACAGGGGGACTAATTTCCCGCACTAGATTCCAAAATGTTCGTGTTTCAGCCACTGACAATATATTTCTGACTTATACAGACTACATGCTTATGCAATATTACCTTTATCATATGGTCTGTCTAATCATGATGTTTAATGTGTAATTGTAAATATATTCTTTGTTCAGACCAATGTTACAAATGATAAATTTAAAAACACATCAAGTTTAATCAGTAATGACACTTTACTTATTTTCATGAATTGTTATCTAAAGAAACCTGGGAAAATATTTATCTTAACAATGACATTAATAGTATTTTCAATGACTTTTTTTAAACATTGTTGAAGCTAGCTTTCCTGTTGTTTATATAAGTAATAGTAAGGATAGAGGTTGGATTACCAATGGTATTAAAACATCCTATCAATGTAAAAGGAGTCTGTTTTTAAATAGTTAGCATTGTGATGACACAAAGTTAAAATTTTATTACAAATGTTATTGTTCTGTTTTAAGGAAATTTATTAGAGAAGCAAAAAAATTATAAAGATTTAATAGAAATATCAGAAAATAAAGTAAAAACAACTTGGAATGTCATTAACAATGTAACAGAGAAGACTGACAGCTGTAAGCATATGCCTACCTTATGGAAAGTAGGTGATAAAAGAGGCCCTACTAAAAATGCAGTTGAAGTTTTAATAACTATTTTTTAAATATAACTGTTAACCTAAAAGTACAAATTGATAATGACAGTTCACCCATTTTACTTTTACAGCATTCTTATCCAAATGCATTTCCATGAATGAGTATAATTACTCTAATAGAAGGTGAGATACGAAATATCATCTGCTCCTTAAAATCTAAGAACACATCTGGTTATGATGGAATATCTACAAAGACACTAAAGTTGTGTTGTTCACAAATTAGAAGGCCATTTCCCTTTATTTGTGATAAATGTATTATGATGGGTGTATTTCCTGACTGTCTGAAGTATGCAATTATAAAGCCATTGTACAAGATAGGTGAAAGATCCAGCCTATCCAATTATAGAGCTATCTCCTTGTTGACAGCATTTTCTGAAGTACTAAAGAAAACTATGTGCCATAGATTAAACCAACATCTACAAGTTAGTAACATATTGGTTACTGAACAATACAGTCTCAGGAAGGAATGATCTACTGAATATGCATCTTATTCGCATACAGATGGCATACTTCATGCCTGTAATAGTAAAATTCATTCTGCAGTTATCTTTTGTGACCTGCCACAAGCATGCGATTGCATTAATCATAAAATTTTAATAGCGAAGTTGCAGTACTATGGGCTGACCGGCACACACACTAACTGGTTCACATCTTATTTACTTATTAGAAGACAAAGTAAACTTAAACATTAAAAATACCCCAATAATGATCACTCGCCTTGGGAAATAGTAAAAACGGGAGTTCTCCAGGGATCGGTTCTAGGGCCATTGTTTTTATGATATATATATGTAAAACATATATATATATATATTACTGACTTGCGTATGATCATTAATCATGTTACTGATGTACTATTTGCAGATGATACAAGGGTTTTAATAATGGATAAAAATTATGAAGATTTAAACAGAAAGTGAACTTTATTTTCTATTAGTCAATGGTTTGATGCAATCAATTAGTTTTAAATATTATATAAACAAACACACCTATATACACTCCTATAAACTCTGCTCAATCACATTTGATGATTGAGTATAAAAATACAACCAGAGAGGAAGCAGCAAGAACAGAATATGTGGACCAAATACTTTCAAAACTGAGTGCTGCTAGTTTTGTAATTAGGAAGGTGTTTCCTGTTCTACATTTCATTACTTTGCGAATGTAATAGTTTGCTTACTTCCACTCAGTTATTAAATAAGGGATAATTTTATGGGGAAATTCAACTAATGCATGTACATTTTTTTAAACTACAAAAGAAGATTATAAGAATTATGTATGGAGTAGAAGTTAGGAGATCTTGTAGGGGATTATTTGAAAAACTGGATATCTTGCCTTGTCATGCCAGTATATTCTGTCTCTAATAGTATTTGTAGTAGATAATCAGAATCATTTTTACACAGGTTTGAATGTACACAGATTACATACAAGAAACAGAAATCAACTTTACATCCCTACTGCAAATCTTTCTGCTTTTCAGGAGGGATTCTGTTACTCAGAAATTAGGATATTTAATAGATAGCTCAGTAATATTCAGCATCTCAGGAACAGTGGCATACCGAGGGGGGTTTCAAACCCCCCCCCTACCGCCGAAATTCCGAAGGCCCTCCAAAATTGTGCCAAACTCAACCCGAATGTGAAAACTGTTAAAAATTGCTGAATGTAGAATGCCAACACTCCAAGATGTTCGGAAAAAAAGCAGTAAAATTCTAAAACTATCTAGGTGCGCAATTGTTTTACATTAGCAATGACAAATAAATTGGTTGTCATCATAAATAGTCTTAAAGTACCAAAAATTAAGAAACTTTCATTATATGAAATGAAATTTCTTGTACCAAATTACAGCTGCCTCCAGAACCCTTGACTATGGGTACGGGGCTACCGCCCCCAGATCCCCGTTCTCTGTCCTCTGTCCTCAACTGAATTTGTTGAACCCCCCCCCAAACAAAATTCCTGGGTACACCACTGCTCAGGGATGAACGGGTGTGATTTAAGAATAAACTTCTTAAATGTCTTATTATTCGTTCTATTCAGTTACAGAATTTTTAGAACATGGTACAACTACTTTTTAGCTGTTTCTCAATCATTAATTAAATTCCTGTACTTGTGCTGTAATTAATGTTGTTTATTTTACTTATATTATAGAAAATGTAAGTTTATAATTCCTTCTTTTGTAATTATCATCTTGTGGGTGTGTGTCTAACTATTCCGCGTTTGATCAGCTGCTTAAAATGTTGCATATGCCTGCTGCCCCTGCACGAATAAATGTGTCTCGACTACACTCGCCGGTGTTGGAATCATCTGTGTGTCAACTCAAGGGAATGATTGGCGTCTCTGTCGTAAGAGGTTACTAATTGTGACGACAGCTAGAGGTAGCGATCAGGGACTATCTTAGTCGTACCAAAAAGTCCAACAGATGGCAGACGTTACATTTTGTGTGTGTTTGTGTGTGTTTTTTTTGAAAAGTAGGTGTTCTGAGCGGCCTTGTGTGTTTGAACGTCTGATCCGGGGTGCTAATTATGTCTGTCGTCGGGATCACGACGCCGTGCATGTTGATGTATAGGTCTCAAATTTGGGGAGAAATTCGTTGTCTCTTTGTTCAGGGTAGTCAGTTACTAGCAGTCGCAAGCTGCGCAGTGGTTTCATTGCCGTCGTTTCTTCCACCGATCTCTGGTTTCTGACTCCATAGTGACGTGCAGCGCAATTCTGGCGCAATTTTTTCTCTGTAGCCTCCCCGCAGAGTTCTGTCAATTCCAGTACAACAAATTATGCTGCCCCTTGAATGAAGTCAGGTTTCTACTGGACACTATTACTTATTTAATTATGTTTCAAAGTCGTATTTTAACAGAGTTCTGAATTAAGAAATTAAAATTGATCTCCTTTAAATGCAATCTGAAAATAGTCAAGTTGTCTTTGCTGTTCGTGGAGATGTGAGGGCTTGGAGTAATGAAGACTATTTTTGGTTGTCACGTGGAATGATGGGTAAATGTATGCAATGCAGCTAGACAAGTCCGTGGATCATGCCTCGGCTTATTTCCCCTGATATACATTAGGGCCCCTCAATCCCGCTCTGTCACTTTTGTATTGGTCATCTAAGCAGCTCTACGTACATGGCCGCCATAAAGCGAGTGTAGACAGCAGACGCTCTGCATGTGTCTACCGCTTTGCTCACGTCGCTGTGAGTGTAAAGCTTTACGTCAGAATAAAGAGAGAGAGAGGTTTCAGAATTCATTCTTCAGTTCGTAATTTAAAGCTATCAGTCGAAATTGGCAATAACTATCCAGCAGCAGGGTTATGTTCCGGAACACCACTGAGAAAACGACATGGTGTCTCCAAGTTTCTTAGAACTGCATTATTTTCCAACCGTGTAATTACTTTTGGTCAGTCAATAGGAAGGAATTTATCCAAACAAAAATGGGGCTTTCAGTCAAGAAGTGAAATATGCCCAACTTTTGACTGATCAGAACTGTGTATTTTAACAGTGCTAGTACATCATCACCATCCCCCAAAGAAGCTTGATTTTGTGTGACAACACTGAGACTCTAGCAGGTCTGGTTTTAGAGAGAGAGAGAGAGAGAGAGAGAGAGAGAGACTGATTTCACGTCACTCCGCACCTCATTTCCGACTTATAAAAACGCGATAAATGAATTCAGCAGAATCATCTCACCTGGACGAGGACTAACACATATGTAAGCCTACGGTGAACTGCCAGATGGGGTGCGGGGGTTGGATTTGCGTGCAAGGGTGCATTTAGCCCTGGTTGTTTATGCAGTGTCCGTAATTTGTGTCAGATTTTAACCTAAATTGATGTGGCCTGATAAATATTTGTGTTAAATTCTACGATATTAAATTTCACGAAAATTCGTGTAGCGGATCTTGGTACGTTACATGAGTACGGATGAACGCATAGAGCAATTTTAAGAGTATGGAGATTATTTCCTAGGAAATAATTAAGTAGGTTTTAAAGTGTTACTAGAACTAACGAAACGGCAGGAGTTTTTCTTTTTTTGCTGCATTGAAACTAAAAAATGCCGAAGGTAAAAAAAATTCGCCGGGTATCACTTCCGATTACTGGGTGTAGGTCAGGCGCTAGGAACTGTGAACGCGCATGTACGTAATAATTGAGCGGGAACGGTAGTAGGGAAAGTGCACATGCGTATTGTGTTGAAAGGCGCTGATACTGAGCCATGTGATGGCGGTTAGGTAACTGCACTGATCAGTTGGTCCTTGCATGGCCAGTGGTGAACATCCGGAAAGCGGAGGGGAGGAGGAGGAAGGAAAGTTTGTGTTATGAGTGAGTGTTTGTGAACGAAATTAATTCTATCGGCAGCATAATTTTCTAAGATTGTGTAGTGGTTTGACATTCAGACGGAGTAACAGAATATAGTATTTTATGTACAGAGCATTATACAGACGATGAAAGAAATGTCAGTTAATGTAGTGTAGCTTTTCGGAAAGCTTGTAAACCACGAGTAGTGACCAGGATGAACGTATGCAAATCCAAGATTGGCGAAACAATAATTACTTAAAATAGCCGGACGTTGTTTTGTGAAGTTTTACAGTAATACTGAAATATTTGCTAAAAATCTAGTCCATTGAGATTTCAGTATTGAGAGATAATTGGTCCTGTAGTTAGCTTCCAAATCAATAACAGGAGTTGGGAACTTTAAATTTCAGCCACATATAATCCCCTAAATGTACGGTTGTTCAGAGCTGCCTACACCTTACGTTTCACTGAAGCAGGCCCGCGAAATACGCAAATAAGATAGTAGGTACAGTTTTGTACACTTACACCGCCGTCAGCCGTTTATCATTCTTCTCTACATCCGCTGCAGCGCATTGCGGTTTTCGTACGAACAGTTATCAGTGTCGGTAGTATTACATTTATGAATATGCATTCTGTATGTGGGGTACCTGAATTGTGTACGGGAGCGTTACGCTTTGTTTTATACCAGTTTCATGCATAAATGGAACTTTTGTATATATGTGTGCGCACGTTTAGAATAATGTGACTCGTACTAAGCATGAGCTATTGCAGTGCCAGATACTTAATCCGAATGTGAGCACACAATCCTACCTTAACATGTGTGAGGCGAAACATGCCTCACTCGTCAAATATTCCCATGGCATAAAAAATATTGAGTACGGACCAACTTGGTTTACAGATTCACTGCTATGTTTGGTATGTCGTTTTAATTTAAGGTGTCTGTCGTAGATGTTGAAGGAGACGCTGGAATGCATGTTCATGTTACGTAAGACTGCGAGAGTCTGAACCTTCCCTTCCGTGTCGAATGGGGTAGGCCTATAGTGTAGTGGGTAAATTTACGGACGTTCGTTGTTTAAGCTGCCAAATAAGTACTACAGGCTAAGCTTTGGCATCGACTATTTGCAGGTCCTTCAGGCGCTCAACACTTCTGGTTTTCGTGGTGAATACATTATATTGGTGTATATGCGGTGATCCCTGGTCCTTGATTTTTAGGGAAAGAGATTTTCTGACGATGTTCAAGAATTATGGGGTTGATGAATATGTTTGGCCCTAAGAGGGAAGAAGTGGCAGGAGGCTGGAGACAGTTGCATAATGAGGAGCTTCATGATTGGTACTCCATATTAAACATTATTAGGTTGATAAAATCAAGGAAAATGAAATGGGAGAGGCATGTGGCACGTATTGGGAAGAATAAAAATGAATGCAGGATTGGGAAACTCGAAGAAAAGAGACCAAACACCATGGAAGGCCTGGGCGTAGATGAGAGCCTGTTAAGAATGGATCTTGAAGAAATGGGGTGGGTTGACGTGGACAGGGGGCGGGTTCTTACGAACGAGGTAATGACTTGAAGTTGAATAAAGTGCGGGGAATTTCTTTCTGCGTGAAATACGGAAGTAGGACTGTGCTCCATGGTGTTGATTAATCGTTATGCAACGGGACGTAAGGTTTACGGAGAAATTTTAAAGCCACTCAGAATATAAAATACAGGGTGATTAAAAAAACATTAACGCTTGTTTTTTTTGTGCTACTTGTTTTGTTGATTGTGAAGCACTGACAGGGCAACCAGGCAGATTTGGGAACCACAATGGAGAGTTGCAACTAGGCTGTAACCTGCCTGCCATGCTCCAGTATGCCATATCAATGCTGCACAATCAACAAAACCCGTGGACTATGCTGTAGATAGAAAGCTTGTATCATCTTGTCAGTCTCCTTAATCGTGAACTCGTAGAAAGAATCTGAGGCCCCATTTTGACTGCATTGTTGTGGTATGTATTTGTTACAAGAAGCTTTCGTTAAGGCTTTTCATGTCATACATACGAAGGCTCCGAGCCATCCGATTTCGTGTTTATAGTTTCTGGTAAACTTGCGTTTGGAATCTTCATGTTTGCACCGGGCATCAATGATAATTTAACACCATTATCCAACTAATGCACAATATATAATATGTAGACACAATTAAAATTATAAAATATTTAAAAGTGCTCCAACATATTTCGGATCACAGAGGATCCATCATCAGGGAACCTTGTACAGTGCTTGGCTAAAAATTACAAGAATGACTCTATCATGTCGGTTGACATGGACAAGGTAGGTGTTACGGCAGTGTAGTGTGCAGTTCACTGTTTATGAAGGCAGTGCCTTCACATACAGTGAAATTCACACACGCACAACGGGTCAGAATATGCTGCCATAACACCGACCTTGTCCATGTCAAGGACACGATAGAATCATTCTCGTAATTTTTAGCCAAGCACTGTACAAGGCTCCCTGATGATGGACGCTCTGTGATCCGAAACATGTTGGAGCACTTTTAAATATTTTATAACTTTAATTGTATCTACATATTATATATTGCTCATTAGTTGGATAATAAAGTGTTTAATTGCGTTTGGAAAATAAAGAACGCCATATGAATAAGTAAAATCAGTCTCAACACAGCAATATTTACTGGACAATACAGTCTAATTGAGCGACATGTTTTGTCGACCTAAATTAGGTCGTCCTCAGGCTCTTAAACTTTAAAAAAGTATTTTTCAAGTTTAAGAGCTTAAATATGACCTAATTTAGGTCGAAACATGTTGTTCAGACAGACTCTATTGCCTATTAGAGGGAGCTGTGTTCAGACTGATATTGATTGTACTTGTTCCTATCACTGATACACAATGGGATGTCAGACGCCAAAATAGAACGCCGTACTTAAACCGAATACAATTACTGAAATCTCTCATACGTATATTTAGGCGCGTTCGCAAAATTTCGAAAAGCGACTGTTAGCTTCATCATGTCTGTCCGTCCGCAAGTCACAACTCGGCTTCCACTGGACGGATTTTCATGAAATTTTATATTTTGAGTATTTTTGGAAAATCTGTCGAGAACATTAAATTTTCATTAACATCTGGCAAGAATAACGGGTACTTTACGTGAAGGCGAATATACATTTTTCATAATTTCTTGCTCAGTTCTTCCTAGAATGAGAAATGTTTCAGACAAACGTAGAAAAAACACATATAGTGTTCAGTAACTTTTTGCCGAAAATCGTGCCGTGTTTGAGATAATGTGGAAGACTATAGCAGAGCCGGAGAGGCCACAAATGACAATATGGCGCATGCGCACTTCACGCTAGGTATCTAAGGCTACAAACACACACTCAGAATATGTAATACGGTTGCACGAACGCGCCTCAATGTTTACGTTATACGTACATTGTCTGTCTGTCTTGTATGTACTCGATTTCTTGGCCGTGATTGGATTTTTCTCGTCACCCTCACGTCCTGCTCGTCCGTTCGATTGCCCCCTAGAATCCATCTGGCCTGCTGTCCATTTTGTGAAATGAAAAGAGCGGAAGTTCATAATTCGTTATCTAATGTCGAGGTATAGAAGGCATAGAACTTTCCATGGACACCTGATGGAAACTTCGGTGACTCTTCTTGGTATAGAGGTAAATTTACACCCTTTTGTATAAAATCTGGTCTTTTGTGTTTCTAGCACATCGTGATATGAAGCCTTATTACTGGAACGGTACAAAAGCAGGACTGATATCGATTGATTACATGTGCCCTTTATTTGCAGTTGGAAATATTGATGGCCTTTCGTGCAAGTTTACACAGTTTACACAGTTTTTCAACTAGTCAGTAACCGTCGACCCCTTTTTATGGAACTCGGGGGTTCATTACCCTGTTCACAAAACCCCGCCACTGGAACCTATCTGGAACTGCTTGCTCTCAATAGACAGTCTCAGTACCCCCGCAGCTTTGTGGTTCGTTTGACTGTGGTCGGTCGACACGTAGGCCTGTCGTGTCCATTAGGAATTTCTGACTGGAACTTTACCTTGTATGAATGTCTCATAGCCACAATGCATTTTAAATGTTTTACTCATTTTTTTGTTTTCTTAGTATAGTTAACCTAGTACTCTGTGAAGAGTAAAAACTATCATTTACCCCTTACGTGCGTGGTTTTCTCTGCACTCTGAAGTACCGTCCGTTCGGAACACGTTTTTTTTCCCTTTCAAACGCCTCCAGTCTGCGATCTTCTAATGGGGAGAAATTAAGCCCACGTGGATTAAAAAAAGAGCGTAATAGCTTATTGAATTAGGGAAAATTGATATTATTTGAATCAATTCCTGTCAGGTGTGCTTTCGCGAAAGAGAATTTCTAACAGATTTTTGCACGTCGCCATTTTAGTGTTAATGGCTGTACGATATACGGAATCTTTATGGCGTGTCATAGTTCATGTTACTCTGCGTCTTACTTTGCAGGATTCATTGTTTGTGTTCCATAACTTCAAAAAGTAAAGGAATTCACGTGATGTATCGTGTTACCTCTCAGCTGTGCAGATGCAGGGTCGTACCTAGTTGAAAAAAATACTGACCCTTGATGATGTAGGGTCTGGTCAGTTCAGACTTAGGAGTGTTTACCAGTCTATCCGTCATTAAATCACCCACGTCTTGAGCGCTAAATATTGTCAGCTTGTGTAATGAGTTTTTAATTTATTGGGGTTTCAGCAGAAAATTCTATTAAGGTTAGCCAATCTGTTCATTACCCTCCAAACAATTGTCTCAATCCAGCGAATACGTTTACTGAATTACAAGCATGTATTAAAGCAAAATAAACTATCCGAACTAAAAATGAATCGATAGTGTTAGAAAACATTATCACACACAAAGACTTGCCAGACAGCATCATAATTGAATTAAAGAATCCGTCTAAATATAGACCACTTAGTTGTTCATTAGTAGTGGTGATATCTTCAAGTGTTACCACTTCTTGCATAGTCATTAATAGCTATTCTGAACACATCTCGGTTTTGAAACCACTGACTTACGTAACTGCCATTACGTAGTGAATCTGAGAATAGAAAGTATTTTCTGTAAGTTTCTATCAGACTGTACGGTGTCACATGTTTACAAGTTTAACTTAATTTCAGCATCACACATTAGGCCAGTGAAATGCTGGCTGCAGATGTGAGAATATGCAAGAACACCTCAACCCAAATGGGGGGACCGCGGTGGCACAGTGGTTAAGGTGCTGTGCTACAAATCGGAAGGTCGCTGGTTCGATCCCAGCTGGTATCCGATCGCACTATGGCCCTGGGGTCGACTCAGCCTCTAACAGAAATGAGTACCAGGAGGATTTCCATGGGGTAAAGGCGGCCGTGGCTTAAGGCTGACAACCTACCACCATCCTGTGCCGTTGTCACGAAATCTGGGAACCTTAACTTCCTGGAACCCTCTGGGCCACTCCAGGCCTGTAACGGCACTGCTTTACCTTTTTTTTTACCTCAACCCAGTTCCATATAAGCCTATTGCATAACACGAAGCCTTCCAGTAAACAAGTGGATTTTCTTCAGTGGAATGCACACAGTTTTTGTATTATAATTTGTATTTTACGTAGCTTAGTTCACCTTACCTGGATGACAAGAGGATTCGCGGTTCGATCACCAGCAGAACCCAATTTTATCACGAAAGCTTAAAAGGTCCATTTTCCTCTTACTTGCTGCTGGAATATCTACAGTTAATTAGTGACTGTTTATTAAAACTTCAATCAATACTTGACATAATTCTTGACGGTCAATAAGTTGTCGACTCACTTTCGCAAATTTCTGTCAATAGTTAAACTTTCTTGCCAGTAATGTTACCAAGGCCCCATTCCCACTGGCAGTAAGTGATGATGACTTTGCCGTATAACAGGGAAATGGTCAAGTGCTCCCACTGTCTGCAATATCTGTGGTGTTTGTAGTTCATTCGAAAAGAAAAGTTGTGCCTTAAGTTGGAAAAAATGTCTTCATTGACTAGGCGACTCATTTCCATAAGTCAACGCCAACCGCGAATTGAAACAGCACGAGCTGTGGACTGCAAGAACAAACTACTGCAAACAAACAGCAGTAGTGTTAAGTGACTCTAAATTAGTGCATACTCATGTTATCGCTCTTTGTAGACACTGCTACCATTTTGCAAACATTTTCAGTATGCTTGTCACTTGTATGTCTTGCCAAATATCCTTAACAAATATGAATAATTTGTCTCAGAGGGATGGATAAACAAATAAATAAATGATAATTATACAGTTTCACATTTCACTAGATGTCAGGTTTCGTAGTTGTCAAACAGAATAGCTTTCCTCCAAATTATTTTTATTTGGAACCTCCCATCCAGAAACATCTAAAGAATGGAGTGTATGTGCCAAATTTGGATTGTTCAAGTTAAAACGTTGTGATTCTTTTGCTTCAGTGTAGTTATGTATGTATACGTGGTTGATGCGTATTTAATCAAATAACCTTGCTTACCATTAAGGCACGGTATTTCAGGTTGACGATTCTGTTGTACTTGCTATCATTATTGTGTCACATAAACTGTATTGGGTAGGTTTGCAATTTGAGTCTCAAATCTGCCACAAGCGAGGCAGAAAATTTACATCTGACATTAGAGTATATCTGTATAATTTGAAGGATTGCACGCTTACTAAACCTAGTCGAATTTCTAAATCAATACCTCTTATCGAATATTTCCATGGAAAATTTCATCTGAATATTTTATTAAAGTCTGGTTGTGCTCTGAAACTAATGATTTAAGATTCTCTGCTGTTTTTACCTCCTTCTGCCTTACTGCATTACAATGGAAAGTTGAGCAGAATCTAGCTACTCTGTGAGTAATTAAGTAATTACAAGGAATAGGGACTTTCTTGAAAATTCGGTAAATTGCTGAAGTGGCCTTAAATGCTTGCTGTTACGGACTGTAAAATTCGTCAACCCTCATTAACTTATAATTAACTCTACCCTGATTCAGTTGAGTTCAGTCTAAACTTTCACACCTGTTTTTCTAAGATTATTTTAACATTCTGTCATACAAACCTAGACTGACATGATTTCAGTCCAGACCATGGGTTTTCAATCCGCGGCCTGCCAGCTTGTATTGTGCGACCAGCGGTCATGTTTGTAAATTGTGTATATACCATAAAAACTTAACAATAATTCAGGTAGTTAGTAGTACCACTGTTGTTACTTTCCCACGTGCGGCCCGCGAACCAGCCCACAATAACCGGCGGGGCTAGACGTTCACATAAGTAGTTTCTGATATTCTGTCACCTACAGGTAGACGGACCAAATTGTTTTTTTGTTGAGATTTCTCGAGTAGGATTTTATATTTTTTCCTTACACCCCACCCCCCCCAATCATAAGCATGCTACATGTGTCATCCAACTCATTGGTTTCATTATTCTAACAGTATGGTGTAATAATAAAGAAGTGGAGAAAACAACATAATGAGTAGCTTAGTGATCTGTACTCATCACCGACTATTATTCGGGTGATCAAATCGAGAAGAATGAGATGGACGGGGCATGTGGCACGTATTGGGAAAGGAGAGGCGCTTACAGGGTTTTGGCATGGAAACCTGAGAGAAAGAGACCACTTAGAAGACCTTTGCACATATGGGGGGATAATGTTAAGGTGGATCTTCAGGAAGTGGAATAGGGGGTACATGGACAGGATTGATCTGGCTCAGGATAGGGACAGGTGGCGGGCTCTTTTAAAAGCGGTAATGAGCCTTCGAGTTCCATAAAATGCGGGGAATTTCTTGACCAGCTGAGAACCATTTAACTTTTCAAGAAGGACGCTGCCACATGCAGTAAGTAAATAAGTAAGAAAGGAAGTAACAATATGGTCTAAAGTGAAAAGTAACAATTATGAAGCTCCGTAGTTTGTAATTTTCCACACAGCCCTCTTATTTTCACACGAAGCAACGTTACATAACGAAAAGTATAGTTTGTGTGTCTTTATTTCAACCATATAGATAAGACACCGGGAGATAAGCACCGAAGTAAAATTCAGATAACACGCTGTGTATTCAGTCTGCTCTTCATTTGATCACGAATATCCTTTCAATTTGTCCTTTCGTACTCATAAATTATTAGAACTCTTTGACGTACCGGTGACAGAGAGGATTCCAGTATTAGACGAGTTCCCATGTCTAGAATTGCGTAAGAATGGCTTATATAACAAACTTACTTGCCCCCCTCCTCTCATGCAACCGATACGGAATTACGCGAATCTGCTTGCCAGCTGAATGTACAATGATTTGCTGTTCTTACGAAGGTCGATTGTGATGGTCGAAGCAGCGACCTTCGTTAGGAAACCAACAGCGTGATAAACTGTGGAGATGAATTGAATGAGAAGCTGCAGTTTAACGCCAGAACAACTCTTTCTTTTTGTAATTAAACAGTAAGAATAATATTTCGTGTTTCGATCCCTCTTGCGGGTCATCTTCATGTCAAGAAATACTAGAAAAGCATAAGAGGAGAGTTTGCTACCCTGGTGGGAATAAAGTATAAACACCGCATAATACTGAACACTTACAGCTTATGCCTGCGGAAAGACTGTTGGCTCCCACTGGACGGATTTTCAGGAAATTTGGTATTTGTGATTTTTTCGAAAATCTTGCGAGGAAATTCAAGTTTTATTAAAATCTGACAAAAATAACGGGTACTTTACATGAAGACCAATGCACATTAATAATGATATGGGGCTGAATTCTTCTCAAAATGAGAAATGTTTCGGACAAAAGATGTAGAGAAAATCAAAACACATTTTACGTTCAAAAAACTATTCTCCGAAAACGTGGTGTTTGTGAGATAATGTAGAACAGTGTTTTTCAACCGCCGGGCCGCGGCCCGGTACCGCGCACTGGTATCAATTATAGCGGGCCGCGAGAGGTTCTCCAGGAATTTGTCGTATTAGTTTCTAAGCATTTTTTATGAATAAATGTTTTATAGTGGAAATATTCTGAGTAGAAAAATATTCGTGAATGTGTCGGAATACTCGGACCCAGACGTTGGCCTGAAGAAACTACAATATGCTGCAAGATTTCATTAGTCCAGTGATTGATAACTAATTTAAATGTAATTTTATGTTTGTCGACATGCCACATATTATACATAAGTATACTAATACTCTTCATGATTATGCCATAATTAATTATTAATACGTATGTTAGTTTGATGTACGAACTTAAAAAAAATGGAAAGGTATTTACGAGTAAATTTGTTGGGACCGGACCCTCGTCTTATGAAAAAAGAATTTACTGGGCCGCGGTCTCACAAAGGTTGAGAAACACTGATGTAGAAGAATATGGTAAAGCCGGACAGGCCACAGATGACTGTAGTACGCTGCATGCAGGAAAACCAAGGCTACAGACACACACTCTGAATATGTTATACTTAGTACTTTCCCACTACAACAATGGTTACTCTAACGCACATTATTATTACGTCATACGTATATTACCTCTGTTGTGTTGACGTTAACGGGGACTTCCTGCTTCGGCTCAATGGCATTCTGTACGCTAAGGGCACAGTTGGACTAGCTTTGAAGCACAGTCCTCTTTCGGGTCAGAATCACTTGACATTTCGCTAATTGTTGCGGTAAATTTACTAGTGAGATTTAATTTAGTGGGTAGGATGCTTCGTCGTAGGAAGGCTTGTCTGAATCTTAAAAGTGTCTGAAGGACAATTTAAATAGTTACTGGATGGTACCTTATTTTTAAACAGTCATTAATAATATACAGTATGTTTCAAAAGTGTCCTCCCCCACATCTGTGTAATGCTCTGATTTAGCAAATTTGTTCTTTTTTATTTTAAGTGTAATGTGACGCAGAACGCTGTAAGGTGAAACACACTCCGGTCGGTACTGATAACTGAAGACAATAGAATAACTCAGCGATTAAAATTACGTTCCAACAATTTCAAGAAAAGAGAATTATTAAAGTAGTAACAGACTTTGTATGAACACATGAGGACAAGAGCGACATCTACATGGGGAAGAAGGGAACGAAACGAAAAACAAGATGGCGGATACTACCTATCGGTGGTAAGTTATTATATGGCACTGTAATAAGTATTTGTAATCTTACTTACTTACTTACTTACTTACTTACTTACTTACTCACTCCATGGTGCGGAGTCCTTCTTGAGAAGCTAACTGGTTTGCAGCTAGTCAAGAAATCCCCCGCATTTCACGGAACCCGAAGGTTCATTACCGCACTCACAAGCGTCCGCCACCTGTCTCTATCCTGGGCCAGCC
>Ga0123355_10008539_pt1 | contig 15467 bp, 7 predicted proteins | sample TergutEmb28metaG_3_FD_89872 | JGI IMG/M metagenome (GOLD analysis project Ga0123355, IMG submission 89872) | Embiratermes neotenicus P1 segment gut microbial communities from Petit-Saut dam, French Guiana - Emb289 P1 | ecosystem: Host-associated > Arthropoda: Insects > Digestive system > Gut ... | reverse complement strand
TGTTAGATTTGTGCAAACAATGTGTTTTATTTTACCAGTTCATCTTCATCAGTTGCTGTCGAGCCGTATGCAGCAGAGATACGTCACACCAACACCAATTTAGGGTCGCACGGCGGGCTGATGCTGGCTTAACCGCCCGGATTGGGATTGCCTTGAATCGTCACCGCCTCCGTTGGCATTGAGGCGGGGCGTCTCTCTGTCGCGGCTGTCCTGAAGCGTAATCCCTCTAAGGCAGCCGCGCTTGGATTTGTGATTACGCCGTTCTCGGCGAATACTGGTCTGCCTGCCAAGTCTGTAGTGCCCTGCGGCAAGCCCGTCACGTTTGTGTACGCCAGTGCTGCAGGATAGTATAGCATCACGCCGCGCCTGATGCTGAGCGTGTTATTTGCCGCGTGGGGGCGTATATTCGGCGCTCGGAGCGCGCTCGAAGCGGTGATTCTGAGCGGCCTGGACATGGGGGTGAAGGTTGGCTCGCCGTCGTCGCAGAGCACGGTCGTCGATTTCGACTGGACGAAGTATCTTGTCCGTACCACCCTGTTGCTTTCGCCGATTGGCTGCACGTACCTGATATCGGTAACGCTTGCCATCACATACCGCTCAGTGACTGCGTTAGCCCTGATGTTGCGGACGCGCCCGTCGACTACGTGGGTCGCCGACGCTACCACGAACTGGCTGTAGTCGACTTCCTCGGCCTGGACATGCCGTGTGGCCCTTGTGGTGAGCGCCCATCTGCCGTGCGGCGCGTCTGCGCTGAGGGAAGTGCCTGTGGCCGCGTAGTTCACCGTCAGCCTCGTCCTCGGGCGCGCCTCTATGTTTTCAAACTCTACTCTTATGCCGCGAGCATAACCATTAAGGGTATCAGAAACGCGCAGGTTGGTTATACGCCTGTTGAGCAGCCCCGGAAGCACGCGGGTGTGGAAGTCCTGACTGGATGTGTTCCGCCAGTTCCTGCCGTTGAGCGAGAATGACCGCACGGTGAACTGCTCGAACACGCCGTCAGCGTTGCGCACCTCGATACGCTCGTTGGTGAGGTTCAGCCTGAAACCGCTGTCCTGCTCTATGTCATCTATATTGGAGTGCGTGTATATGTCGCCGGAGTGGAAGAGTACGTCGAAGCCCCAAATCACGAGAGAGCCGTCGTGACGTATTCCCGCCGCAGTAGCGCCACCACTTGACACGAGAGTGCGCCAAGTGCCCGAATCATCGATCATCAGCGGCGTATTGCGGCTATTATTTCGGTCCCAATTATTAGTATTCACCTGTGGTTGCCGCGTAATGTTGGACCCCCAAGTCCAAAGAGAGCCGTCTTCCATCAGCGCCAGCGTGGAGGCGTTACTCGCCGCGACGCTAATCCACCTGTCTGTTTCCGCGCCGACCAGCATTGGTCTGGTACTGAGGCGACCGATAGCGCCGACGCCGAGCCGGCCGCTGCCGTTGTTTCCCCAAGTCCATAGCCGTCCGTCGCTGCATATCGCTGCTCTATGACTCCCGCCCACCACAACACTACTCCAGCCCGTAACGCCGGGCGGGTCGATAACCCGCGTTGGCCTGTTTCTGCTCACTGTCGTGCCGTCGCCAATCGCACCGGCACCGTTGTTTCCCCAAGTCCATAGCCCACTGCAACAGCATATTGCCGACAGCGGGCCGAAACTTTGCCAACTCGTAACGCCTGGCGGAACGGCAACAGGTATCGGATTTGGCGCGGCATAGACAAACCAGCCAGCATCACCGGCACCGAGCCCTCCACCTAAATTGCCCCCCCAACTCCAAAGGCTTCCATCATCACGCATCAATTGGTGTGCGGCTATATGTGTCCATGTTGCCGCGCGTGTATCTTGGCAATCAAACTGCGTAGGCTCATTCCTGTACGCATTCCAAATGTGGTTAGGATGAACACCCCAAGGTACATTGCCCCAAGCCCAAAGAGAGCCATCCTCCTTTATCGCCGTTGTAGCTCTAAAATGTGCCTCGACGCTTGTCCATGTATACTCGGTACCCACTCGCATCGGCGTGTCTCTGCGCATCGGCGCACCTGTAGGACGCCCGAAGCCCTCCTCGTCTATGGTAAAGCCCGACTCTCCAATCCCAAGCTGCCCCCTCTCGTTGTTGCCCCAGCCCCAAAGGCTGCCATCTTCAAGTATCACCATCACGTGACCATTTCCACCAGTACCAATGGCCACTTCGCGCACCGGCCCTGGCAGTGGAATAGGATGAAACTGGCTCGCCGACAGTGCTATCGTCAGCTCGTCGGCGTCCCAAGCATCGACCTGATGCGGCAATTGCAGCATCTGCAAAGACAGAGCGGTAGCAAGAGCAATCATTAAAAATTGCTTTGAAAATTTTCTCATGATAAACCTCACAATTCTTGATAGTTGCCCCGGGAAGCATACCTTCGCGCTCCCCGGAGCATTTTCTTAATTACTTCTTAATACATTATATGACTCCTGACAAGAAATTACAATCGAAAATTGTAAACTTTATCTGCTGAGCGTCGCGTTGCCCCAAACCGCCCAGTCGTGCCATCCGTTGTCTCCCTGACCTAAGTTAGTCAATACTCTCAGCGTGATTTCACCTGCACCGTTGGGGATGTTTACTGAAATTGGATACGGAGCATGGTGACGCGTCAGAACAGGGGTTGTTGAACCCGGAATAACGACGCCGTCTGCTAAAATTTGAAATACAACTGTGGCATACGTAGGGTTATTGTGGAAGTGATGGTCGCCATTCACTATCACCTGTTGATCTATACCGACTGTTGCTGTAAAGATGGTGAATTCTCCTCCGGAAATGTCTACAACGATGTCCGCCGGTTCGTCAGTGGGGCTTCCATCAAGAGTAAACATAGCCACTGTTCCAATCCCTCTTTCGAATGTTTCGGTGCGAATCATCAGAGGAGCTCCTGCGGCGCTCTGCCTGCGTCTTAAGAATGCAGGATTACCCGTGCCTTGAGTTCCATAGGTCCAGCTCTCCCAATGCAAATCACAGATATATGCGTAATCTCGCAGATTCACCGTGACTACAATGTCATACTCTCGCCCCATGGACGTTGTAGCTGTGACCGTGACAGTACCCGCACCACGTGCGCGGAGGAACATATTGCCATTATCGTCGACGCCAGCGAGGACAATATTTTCGTTTTCTGATTCGAAAGATTCAATTATTTCGTCTGTCTGCCATCCCTCGCCTTCGAATTCTTCATTCTCATTGAATCTCTCGCCCCACTGCATCGTAATTGTGTTCGGCGTGATGCGGAAATCTGGGACAGGCACAGCAGTCACTTCCACTGTGTTTATTGCCGTATTAGAGAAATTGCAGAGATTTGACTCAATAGTAACAATTACATCAACTGTTCCAACACCTAATCCTTGGACAGTTCGGCCATGCGGGCCGAGATTATCGATTAAATCAACTACCCCGCCTGCGCCTTCGATGTGCCAATCTGCCGCCTGCAGACCGGCTGGCATGTTGTTGAAATCTTCAATCATCAGCGGGAAATCACCTCCAACATTAATGCTCGCAGTTCGCGGGTTGAGCACAGGCGTCCAATTAACCCTAATGTGGACGACCGCTTCATTACCCAGATTAGTTATAGCCATAACCATGACAGGAGTGCAGCACGGGTTGACTCCTTCGACGAACAAATTGCCGTTAGCGTCAATGCCAGCAAGGACAATATTTTCGTTTTCGGATGCAAAACCCACGACTTCTTCGTTCGGGCCTAAATCGAGGGCTGTAAAGTTGCTGAATGTTTCGCCCCAATCAATCTCTGCGTCGTCCGGCTCAATGCGGAAATCTGAGGGAGGAGGCGCAATCACCGTCACTCCGCTTCTCGCTGTGCTAAAAGCAGCAAGGCAGAACTCTGACCTAATCGTAACAGTGATATAAACCACCCCGCCAGCTAATCCTGTGACGGTTCTTTGGTCATTTTGGCCGAAAGGATTGCTTAATTCAGCAACCCCTGCTGGACCCTCAATTCCCCAGCCATACAAACTCACGCCGTCGATGCTGTTACACATACCACATGGCGGCATATCGTCGTAATTCTCAAACACCAAGGAGAAATGTTCGCCGACATTAATCGCCCTGCTCAAAGGGTTGAGGCTAGGAGTCCACGTGACCGTAACATATACAGCCGCTTCGTTGTCTCTATCGGTTATAGCGACAATCCTGACGGGAGTGCAGCACTTTTCAAGACCCTCAATAGACATCGTGATGCCGTCAAAGTCGACATCAACAATTTCTTCGCACCAGCGATTGCCACAGCATTCCACGTCGAAGTCCACAATTTCTTCGCCCAAAGCCAAGCCTCGGACTGTAAAGTTGCTGAATGTTTCGCCGATTTCGATTGTCAGGCTTGCGGGGCTTATCCTAAACCCGCTCGGAATACGTCGCAAAGTCGGATACCACAAATCTACTCCGGTAGGCGCAGGATGCGCAATCCAAGTGGAATCGCCGCCTTCGTCGTTCCACAAAATTTCTGTCTCCCAATTCCCGTCATTCCTAAATATATCCCTATCGTTTCGAGGAGCCTCTATTGGGACACTCATGCCATTTTGGCTGCCGGCATTATTGCCGCCGCGATAGGCGCGGTTGTTGGTAAGCAGGTTGTCTCTTCTGGGAAAACCCCTGATCTGACGCACATTGTTGCCCAATGCTGTTGCACCATGATAGTTCAAAGCAAAACTGTTCGAGATGATGCCGCTGTGCCCTGAAATTCCGCCTACTTGATTTCTGCCTTGGACAACGTCAAATGCACTGTAGCTACGCTCTATCGTGACAACCGCAGTATTATCATGAGGAGTTCTCGCCGTTGAGCCTCCGTGTCCCACGAGGCCGCCTACATGAAGGCCGCTACCGATTATTTCTCCCTCAATTCGAATCGCCCTTGGACTATCATAATCCAACCCTGCGCTACGGCTGTCACGTATCGTCATCCTCCTGCTGTGCCCCGCGAGGCCGCCGACTCTATTGCGCCCCGTGATGCTTCCGAGGAACTCGCTCTGCTCGATGGAATGGCGTCTGCCGCTTCTCAGCGGAATTCCGCAGCCGATGACGCCGCCTACACAGTGGCCGGTGCCATGAAGATTGCCTGTTACTGACGTATAACGCACTTCGTCAAGCCAGCCGCGCCCTAACACGCCTCCGACATAGTTGCGGCCAGAAATGCTTGCTCCGTTGGGTAATTCATCGTTATATCCCTCGAAAATGCTGTACCTTACAGTCGTCCGGCTGGTGGAATTGGCGCTGCCGACAAATCCGCCCAAGTGGCTGCGCCCGTAGATATACATTGGCCCAACGAAGGTGTTGTAAATATAAATTCTTCCTCCGCGCCCCATCACTCCGCCGATACGGTTTCCCGCACTGACAAGGTCTCCGTATTCATCGAACCCTGCTGTGATAGAGAGTTCACCATTGTTATCATCGGCAAAGCGGCTGTCTTCCACTAAAATCCTGCTGTTGTTCGTTGCGGCTCCGATGAATCCGCCTAAACGGTGACGTCCGACAATTGGCGTTGACACGACGGTATCACTGATTAATGTGCTGAACGTCCCGTCAGCCTCGGTGAGAAATTCTCTGCCATCGCCCAAACCTACAACGTCTGAACTGCGAGACACCAACCGGCCTACAATGCCTCCGACATTATCCCCTCTTCCAGTTAGTTCGCCGGATACCACGTTATTTTCCGACCTCTCAAGCCATCCTCTTCCCAATATGCCGCCGATAAAGCTGCGACCAAAAATATCTCCGTCGAAAGTGCTGTTTATCACGGTCGTCCGGCTGGTGGAATTGGTGCTGCCTACGAACCCGCCTAAATGGTTTCGGCCTGCAATCTCATCTGCTGTTACGGTGGAGTCTATGATATACATCCTGCCTCCGCGGCCCATAAAACCTCCGATGTGGTTTCTCGCGTCGATAGGACCTGCGTCTTCATCGTAGCCGTCGATAGTATCACCGGTAAAATGGCTGTCTGTCATTAAAATCCTGTTTCTGCTTGTTGCGGCTCCAATAAGCCCGCCCAAACGGTTACGCCCGACAATTGAAGCCGAAACGCGGGTATTACGGATTACTGTGTTGAAATTCCCATCCGCCGGGGTGAGAAAATCAAAATCAGGGTTAGTTCTGTCAACAACGTCAATATCCGCGTCGCTGCCGCGGATCACTAACCGCCCCACAAGCCCGCCGATATTATTTCCTCCCACGTAGTCTATTCTTCCGTTCAATTCACCGTTTATCACGTTGTTTTCTGACTTCACAAGCCGCCCTCTTCCCAATATGCCGCCGATGAAACGACGCCCATTGACCGCTCCGCTGAACGTGCTGTCTGTAACGGTAACTCTGCTTGTATTGGTGGTAAAACCAACGAACCCGCCTACATGATTGCGGCCAAAAATGCGTCCTGCCAGAGTAACGTCCTCAATATAGATACTGCTATTGAGCCTGACGTGCCCGACCAATCCTCCGACAAAGCTTCTGCTTCCGCCGTCAGGCGCAAAATTACCGGGCGGCACAAGAGTGTCGTCTGCAGCACCATGACGTGTGGTAATTGTTACCGCAGTATTGTTAATCGTGACAGTCGCATCTGATACGTTGTCGATAATGCCTCCTCTTCCTCTACGGAAACTGTTGCCCGTAGCAGGAACAGCAGAAACAACACGCGCTCGATGGAAAGAATCTGTATTTTCGGAGGTCGTTTCAATATTAATGTTAAGGTTTCTGAGCGTAAGCCCGTCGCCTGCCCTTTCGAAAAGAGCGTTCCCATTGGCCAGCGTTAATGTGCGACCATTGCCGTCCAAAATACCGGTAATTCTGCCAGTCACAGTGTTATAAACACGAACATTCGCCCCCAATCTGAAATGAGCTTTGGCAGACGTGTTTTCCTGCATTCTTCTGAAGTCTGCTTCATTCATTATGATATACGGATTGATATAAGAACCCTGATTATCAAGCGGAATTGGTTCAAAACATACGGGGAAGTCATAATAGTCGTCGTCCGGTGAATCATCGTCTTCATTGTCGTAATAATATTCACCTTCATCGTATTCTTCATCTCCGTCGTATTCGTCGTCCAAATCACAGTCGTCATCAATATAGCCGTCGTTGTCGCCCCAGACAAGCACCGGGATTTGGCTGAAATCACCGGCGGCTTCGCTCCCAAGCTGACCTGAGCCGTTGTTTCCCCATGTCCACAGTTCCCCGTCATGCGTGAGCGCTACCGTATGATTCAAACCGCCGGATACAAACGCCCATTCTCCATCGAATTCGTCTTCATAATCGCCTTCTATCTCCACGATTACTTCCGCAGGTGTATTTCTTTGAGCTGTCGAATTATCGCCAAGCTGACCTGAGCCGTTGTTTCCCCAAGCCCATAAGCTTCCGTTACGCCTTATGCCCAATGTATGGCTGTTTCCAATGCCTAACTGAGTATATAAGCGTCCTGAGTCAATGCGAACAGGAGCGTTTTGGCTGACAGTCGAATTGTTGCCCAACTGACCGTTTGTATTCTGTCCCCATGCCCAAAGAGCCCCGTTTCTTTGTATTGCCGCCGTGTGATTGCCTCCAGCGAACACAAGCGCCCAAGTGTTCCCTGCGCCTATTCTGATAGGCTCATTGCGTTGTGTATTAGTGCCGTCACCGAGCTGACCGTGGGAATTATCTCCCCATGCCCACAATGTTCCATCGCTCTTAGTTGCTGCCGTATGGGCACTGCCGGCCGATAGGCTTTCCCAAATATCAACCGTGCCTACCTGCACCGGAATATTTTGGTTGCTTGGGTATCCGACGCCTAACTGACCGCCTGTATTTTGCCCCCACGTCCACAATGTTCCGTCTTCCCTTATGGCCACAGTATGGTTATCACCCGCCGCTACGCTCTCCCATCTCCCTTCAATGAGCGCGGGTGTGTGTCTGCCATTGTTGTCGCCAATCCCAAGCTGGCCGTAAGCGTTGTTTCCCCATGCCCACAGTTCGCCATTAATAGTCAACGCTAAAGTGTGAGCACTTCCGGCTGCCACGCCTTTCCAGTCATAGCCGACTCCCACCTGTTCAGGAACACGCCTGCCGGTAGTACTTCCAAGTCCAAGCTGGCCTTGAGAGTTATCGCCCCACGCCCACAGGCTACCCTCGTCATTGATGGCTACGGTGTGGTTGCCGCCAGCCGCGATTGAGATTGCAGAATACACGGCAACTTCATCCTCTCCAGACACGGGAGGAAGCGATACTGGGGGCAATATTATCTGCACAGGGGTAGGGCGGTCGATGGTCGTGCCATCACCCACTTGCCCCGCGCTGTTGCCTCCCCATGCCCACACGCCGCCGTTCACGACTGCCAAACTATGGAAACCACCGGCCGCGATGGACTGGACAGGAGTCCAGTCTACCATGGGAGGGTACACATGCACAGGCGTGGGTCGATTGATGGTTGTGCCGTCGCCCAACTGCCCCGCGCTGTTGTTTCCCCACGACCATATGCCGCCCTCCACTACAGCCAAACTATGGAAACCACCAGCCGCGCTCAAAGTCACTCCTTCTGGGATGTCGCTCACTTGCACTGGCCGCCCCCACCGATGAGGATTTTCTATACCATAATCACAACAACAAACTATCCTATCACAGCAGCAAACTCCCAACTGGCTCGCGCTATTGTCACCCCATGCCCATAAGTCTAAGACGTACCAAAAACTCCAACTCCTTGAGGTCGCAAGGCTGTGTAACCCTCCGGCCGCTACTGACTCCATACTCCCCCATGGCAGGGTGGACATAGGCCTGCCTATATTGCTATTGTCGCCTATACCGTTACTCAACTGACCGCCGGAGTTGTCCCCCCATGCCCATGCGAGACCATTTATGACAGCTAAACTATGGAAATCCCCAGCCGCGATTGATGAAACTGGTGAAGTTGATGAAGTCGCATCTTCGGCTTCCAGCATATGACGCATTGGTTGTATAATCTCGAAGAGTGTTTGCACAGGAGTGTGGCGATTGATGTTTGTTTCATCGCCCAACTGCCCATATCTGTTATCTCCCCACGCAACGACGCCAATGCAACAGCACATAGCGGCAAGACTGTGATAGCCTCCAGCTGCGATTGAAACTGCTGCCGTCGATAACACTTCCGTTTCATACCAATTTATCCACGACAGCAAGTTCGTCTGCACAGGAGTGTGGCGATTGATGGTCGTCCCATCGCCCAACTGCCCTGAACTGTTATCTCCCCAAGCCCATACCGTTCCGTCTGACCGGATTGCAAGGCTGTGCCGCCCTCCAGCCGCGATTGAGCTTGCCCCATTGATATTCACCTGCACCGGCGTGGGCCGGTTGACGGTTGTACCGTCGCCCAACTGGCCGCGGGAGTTGTCGCCCCATGCCCATACTGTTCCGTCTGACATAAGTGCTAGGCTGTGGCTGCTCCCAGCAGATACCATCGTAACGTGTGCAGCACCTATGTCTTCTTCTATCTCGTATTGTGCACGGACACCCACCGATTCCGAAGTCTCATATCCGACAACCAATCCCGCTGGCAACAATGTAATCAACATTACTGCTGTCAGCAAAACAGAAACAAATTTTTTACTTGCGTATTTCATAAACCTTAATCCTTTCTTTCCATTAATTTTAACTTTTTTGTTTTCAAAGCCTCTTAAATTCCCTCCTTTCGCGCAACATTATAGTAAATTTCGCAGGATAAATACATAATAATACATAATTGCGCTTACTTAATTATCTTACAAACAATATATGGACGCGCAACAATCAAAGATTTAAAAAAATGTTAATTTCACATCAAGCATTTCGCTGCTATTATTTTTCTTTCACAAATTCCGCCAATTGATAAGACTTCTGTATTTTTAGTTTGAAAATTACAGAAGTGAGTTCTCAAACAACAGAAAAAGCTGTTCAAAATTAGCCTAAAAAATAGGGGATTTCAGGGTGGATGCTATTACGGCGAGCAATGCACAAAGGGCCCTTCTTTGTGCTTCTCGTTGGGGTGAGCCCCAAGCCCCCGGCGAAAAATCCTCGCAGATTTTTTTGCCCTAAGCCATTCGCGTTGCTACGTCTGCTTTGCTCGCTGATGCTCGCATGGGATAAAAAAACAACCGTCGCAACTGCCGCAAAAAAATCTTTGCGGAAATTTTTAGCCAGAACGAAAGCACAAATTATTTTTCATTTGTGACGAGAAAAAAACTTAAAGAGCGGAAGTTAGAGATGCCTCTCATCAACAATATTCAATTTTTTCTCATGGGCGGATGAGCGGAGAGAAAATTTTAAATAAAATATTTCCTCTCAAATAAATACTCTCTCAAATATTTTTCGCGGCGGTTGTTTTTCTTCCTGCGCGAGCTTCGGCGAGCAAAGCAGACGGGGCAACGCGAACGGCTTAGGGCAAAAAAATCTGCGAGGATTTTTTCGCCGGGGAGCTTATCGGCACATTCCTATTGCGGGCCAGCAAAAAAAAGAGGGGCAAAAACTCGCTCTCCCATGCTGTCTTTAACTTTGCCTCAAATAATTTTCAAGCTTAAACAGCGCAAACAGCGGGATATTGAGCAGCCCGTTGTCAAGCCGCAGGCTCCTTGACTGTAAGTTTACACCTAAAATAGAGAGATTCGTCAAAAATGGAGTATTATTTCGCGCACAGCGCAAATTAAAAATCCCCCCCTCTGTGGTTGCTCTCCCGTTTGAGCTGGATAATCTTGCGGAGCGAACGCTCGCCGACTCCCATCTGCGTTCCAATCCAATCCGTTGGCGCAGTCAAGTCCACAAAATCTCTCTTTCATGTAATAAGCAAAGGGAGAAAATCCCCATTTTATGCGGGGTTTGTTTTGCACCGCTTAAATGTGGCTGAGTCTTTAACAAAACACGCCGGATTTAACAGCCTATCAATATTTTGTTCGCCCCAAATTTTGGGCTGAGTGAACTGCCAATGAACGCAGGCCACCCATATAGAAATTATCAGGCGAACGGAAGTTCATGAGGCCGGGCCAAATCGGCAGCTTCCTTTGGCCGATGTCTGTATTCTCATTTTTAACCGTTCAAATCTCACCCGGCAAAACTCCCCTGACTTTCTGCATTTGGAATCTCGAAACTTTTCTGCGTTTTCAAAACGATGTTATTCATCGACGATTAGAGAGGGGTTTATTGTAAAGCCATGAGCTTTGCACATAACGACGATTGTTAAAAAAATAACCGCGATAACACGGGGGTTATTTAACCAATTCAACTAATAGTTTAGTTTTTCAACCGTAGTTTTTTTTTTATCACCGAACTTATAGAAAAAAAATGCACTTAATGCACTTAAATATAAAAAAGGCCAATAAAATGGGACTTAATGAAAGTGCAAAATGAAAAAAAAAATGCACTTAGAAATGCACTTAGTCACAAAAAAATGCACTCTCCTAAATTATGTCAACCAAATATTAGGAGAGTGCAAAATTTCAATGAGAGTGCATTTTTAAGTGCAAAATTTAAAAGCAAAATGCACTCTTGAACCTTCCGTTTTATGCGGATAAATTCAATTTAAGTGCATTAAGTGCATTTTTTTTCGTTATCTTTTATTTTTTTTATTTTGAGAGGTTTTCCGTGGTGTCGAATGCTTTGAATTTCTTTTTCACTTCAAGCGATAATGTGTATTTTTTAAAATATCTATAGCCATCTTTTATAACCACGTTTCCGCCCTGTTTCTCGATATAATCGAACAAATCTGCTTTTTTCTCTTTGTATTCTGAATTTTCTGTACACCATTTAACATAGATATTATAAACATCGGCCCTTGTGGTTGTGTCCTCTATTCTATATTCGCCGTTCGCGTCTTTGGTTGGACGCTCGACAATGCACTCATCAAAGAACTGCATGACGCTGGAGTTAGTTTTCTTATAGGTGTCCAAGGCTTCCTGTTGCTTTCCTGCTTCGCTGAACCGCTGGTTTTCCTCTAAGACAGCCAAGGCCGCTAATGCCCGGTGGACTATATAGGGTTTCTCTTTGAGCATTTTAGCAAGTATGCGCGGGTCGGCCTCGACTGCGCCGGGTATAGGCGTTGCGCCTTTGGGGTAGGTCTTGCCCACTACGTTCACAATACAGAACCGCTTGTAAACATGGTCGCCCTTGTCGCCGCCGAACTGCGGGAGCTTGTTGGTACAGAACCAAAGCAAGCCGTCGAATATAAAATTGAACCCGTTCTGCCCTTTGAACTCCGCGTCAATCTCGTCGCCGCCTGTCAGCACCTTAAACAATTCCAGCTCTTTGACGTGCATAAACGTCATGTCAGGGTCAGCCGCAAGTCGCTTGTTATACAGATTGGCGGAACTGAACCGGCTGGTTTCTAATTTGTTCAGCTTGCAGCTATAATAATTCCGCTTGCCGATTAAGCTTTGCACGAGTTTTGGCAACTGTGATTTGCCCGTGTCGCCCTCTCCCACGGTGAACAGGGCTTTCTTGTATCTGTATACTGGAATGTTTGAGATAGCCGCGCCGATAAACTCAAGCAAGAGCTGTATCTGCGATTGGTCGCCGCCGACAAAATGATTCATAAACGTGTCGAACGCGCCGCCGACATACTGAGAGTAGTCCGCGTCCGGGTCGTACTTCGAATTAATCTGCCGGGTGGTCAGAATATTGGGATTGTGCGGCTCTAATTCCCCCGTGTCCAAATTATATAAACCGTTCTGAAAGTTTATGTAATTCTCGGGGTTGCAGTCGTCGAAGTTTTTAAAGTCGCTGGTGTAAAACAAATCCTCTACCAAAGGATTAATAATGCGCGGCTTCCTGAACTCCATCGGCAACATCTGTTTAACATACGATTTCAGATAATCGTTATCGCACAACGTGTACACGCCTTTGTCGTAAAGAAAAAAGTTGGCTTTCTCATAAGGGTTATTTTTTATGATGAAGTATTTGACTTTCTTCTCAAAATAATCAATGAACACCGGGTGATTAAATTTGGCTTCATCATCTTTAAAAAATATATAGGGACGCTCGTATAAATTTTCGCTCTGGTGGCCGCCCTCGCGTTCATCGCGGTCAGGTGCGCCGCCTTTGTGGAATGTAAAGCCCGATTTTCTTAAATCGTCAGCTAAATCTTCTCTTCTCAATATCTTGTACCAACTTTCCGTAATTTTTATAAAATTCAATTTGTGATTCGAGGTTACTCGCATTCTCAATCATAATATCAACCATGGTTTCGACTAAGCATATATTCTCAATGTCTTTTTCGTATTTGCGAAAGTATTCCATTTGGCGAACATAAAGCATTTCGCCCCAATCGCGCAACAGATGATAATAAGTCCTGACTGTACGCCACGCGCGTTTTTCCCATGCCTTAAATTCCTCAAGCAATTCTTTGTCCTCTTTTATCTTTGCTATATTTTTCTGGCTAATGCGGTTCGGCTTGCTTGAGAGATTCAGGCTAAAATCAGCGTCCAGTTGCCGCGCCGCCTCGATACTGGACAGCCTAAAATATTTCATAGCAAAGTCGATAACCGTGCCGCCCATGCCGCACCCAAAGCAATGAAAACTTTGGGTATCGGCGTAAACCTTAAGCGACGGCGTTTGCTCATGGTGGAGCGGGCAGAGTGCCGCGCCTTTGCTGTCGAACTGAACGCCGTAAAATTCTAACACGTATTTTATATCAAGCGCGTGCTTTACTTCGCTGAATAAATCTATCATATCAATTCTTTCAGTTTCCAGTCAATTATGCGTAAAAAGTCGTATCTTGTGTATTTATACGCATAGTTGTCATTTAATAATTTCTGCATTGTCAACTGCTTTGTTAAGCGTGCTCTGTATATCATTCGCCGCGTGGATGAAAACGTCCACCAACGCGCCGTAATGTTCGCAGCGTCCTGACAGCGCGACGGCGTTCTCCCTGACATGTTCGCCGTCATCACTCATGCAATAATTTTCCATAAAAATAAACGCTCCGTTCTTTTAATAAATCTTGTAAAATTTGGTATTGACAAACGGCGCGTTAATGTGGTATACTAAGTATAACAAAATAACGCTCGCTCTTTTTGTGAGCATAACAAGAACGCCTATGTTAAGCATAGGAAATACAACGCACCTACAGATTAATGCTGTAGGACATATATTGACGGTGCGCTCTGCGTTCCGTTTGTGGTTTTCAGGTTAAAGTCGCTCCAGCCAAGAATTGACTTTAACCTAATTTTTTTTGCTCTCTTTATCCGTTTCTTTTACATAATCTCTTATTAAATTTTCAACCACTTTTTGAATAGACTTTCTTTCCTCTGTGGCTTTCAATTTCAATTTATAATGCAAATCCTCGGATAATCTGATTGTTAATATTTTAGATTTTATTTCTTTACTCACCTCCTTTATGCTGTCATTCCATCATACCACATCTAACTAAATTTGTCAAGTGGTGAAACAAAACTTTTTTGCGCACCCCGGCAGGATTGACATATAATATATTTTATGCTAAAAACATAGCAGTAAATATTCCGCAAAAACATCATTATACCTTATTCTTACGAACATTCCTAATAGTGCCCTCGGCGACTTTGTAAAGCCGGGCCAACTGGAGATGGGGCAGGTCGCTGTTTAATATAACTGCTTTCTGCTCATCGGTCAGGCTTTGGGGACGGCCGCCCGGCTTCTGCATGGGTTTATTTTCCTCTGTAATATCTTGTACCGGCTCTAAGGAATAAAATGGCTTGATGCCCTTGGTATGGTCTACCGCCGTGTAAACTGGCTGGGATAATACAGCGTCCGCCGCCTCGTGTATTTTCTTCAAAGTTGAACTGCGGTTATTCTGTATTAAATACATCAGCCTTAAGAAATCTTGGTTTTTTCTTTTGTTTATCGTCATGCGTAAAATCTCCTTATATATACTTTTTACGCATATTATATCACAAATAGAATAATCTGTCAAGGGGTTTATTCAATAAATAAAGTTTCGAGTATATCCAGAACCAATCGCAAATTTAGCAGATTTCTGTTTAAAACATAAATTTTCATCTTAGTTCGCCGCGTAAAAATCCTAAATATAGCTTTTTACGTATGGTGATTGTATTTATTTAGGTCGGATTATTTTTGTCTTAAAAATTGCTTCCGCCGCCCTGAGTATATGCGTGAGGGTAGAACTGCGGTTGTTTTGTATCTCATATCAACTTCAAGAAATCTTGGTTATTCTTTGTGTATATCTATATAAAAACTCCTTATTTAGACTTTTTACGACATTACAGCAAATAAATTTATCTGTCAAGGGCTTGTTAGTTGCGTTTCACGCACAGCTCCAGGAAGTCCGGAGACCATACAAACTATCCCTTTCTTTTCTTTATCTGCGAAATGATAATAAGAACAAATGCACTAACTTCTATTTGCACCAAAAAACACATTGTTAGATTTGTGCAAACAATGTGTTTTATTTTACCAGTTCATCTTCATCAGTTGCTGTCGAGCCGTATGCAGCAGAGATACGTCACACCAACACCAATTTAGGGTCGCACGGCGGGCTGATG
>Ga0123355_10008538_pt1 | contig 15467 bp, 13 predicted proteins | sample TergutEmb28metaG_3_FD_89872 | JGI IMG/M metagenome (GOLD analysis project Ga0123355, IMG submission 89872) | Embiratermes neotenicus P1 segment gut microbial communities from Petit-Saut dam, French Guiana - Emb289 P1 | ecosystem: Host-associated > Arthropoda: Insects > Digestive system > Gut ... | reverse complement strand
TACCCGGACCTCGGCGGGCAGCCTACGAACGGTCCTGCTCGGCCTTGCATCAGGTGGGGTTTACCTGGCCGCCGCGTCACCGCGACGCCGGTGCGCTCTTACCGCACCATTTCACCCTTACCGGCCCCGGGACGCTGCAGCGGCCCCAGGGCTTAGGCGGTGTCATTTCTGTGGCACTTTCCCGCGGGTTTCCCCGGGTCGGCGTTACCGACCACCTTGCCCTGTGATGTCCGGACTTTCCTCGAAGGCTCGTCACCTCCGCGACTGCTCAGCCTGCCTGCCGAGCATAGCTCAGGACAGCTCGCTTCCGCAATCTGTGCATCGGCCCCTGACCGGCCTGGGGTGCGCGCCGTACTCGGCCCGCAGCGTCCCACCTCCGCACACCGGACACGGCGCGGCCGCATCGGCGGCGAGCCGCTCCCACGCCCCGACGATCAGGTCGTCGAGCGTCGGCTCGGCGCCGATCCGGTCATCCCGGAGCGAACGGCCGAGCCGGTCCGGCGGCATCGCGAGCGCCGCGAGCGGGGTCATCAGATGCTCCGCATCAGCCCGACGACCCGACCCACGACCCGCACGTCCCGAACCCGGATCGGCTCCATCGTCTCGTTCTCGGGCTGCAGCCGGATGTGGTCTTCTTCTTGGAAAAAGCGCTTGACCGTCGCCTCGTCGTCGACCAGCGCGACCACGATCTCGCCGTCGGTGGCCGTGTCCTGCGGCTTGACGACGACCAGATCGCCATCCAGGATCCCGACGTCCTTCATCGACTCGCCGCGAACCCTCAGCAGGAACTGACCGTCCTCGCCGCCGGCCACGGCGGGGGTGGCGACGTACTCCTCGATGTTCTCCTCGGCCAGGATCGGCTGCCCGGCCGCGACCTGGCCGACCAGCGGCAGCCCCGGCCGGACGAAGCCGCGCATCCCGGCCGCGGCCCGGTCCAGCAATTCGATCGCCCGCGGCTTGGTCGGATCCCGCCTCAGCAGCCCGATCTTCTCCAGGTTGGCGAGGTGCGCGTGCACCGTCGAGGACGACGCGAGACCGACGGCCTTGCCGATATCTCGGACCGTCGGCGGGTAGCCGTTGACGTCCGAATACCGCTTGATGAAGTCGAATATCTCCTGTTGGCGCTTGGTCAGGTCCATCCGATCCGGCTCCTTGATCGTGCTCGCTGCTTTGACGCGAACATGTGTTCGGAAAGATAGCTCGCCGCCATGACGGACCGCAACCGCCAGGCTATACTGGCCGCCCCATCGCGCCTGTGGCGGAATTGGTAGACGCGCAAGGTTGAGGGCCTTGTGGACTGATTGGTCCGTGGAGGTTCGAGTCCTCTCGGGCGCATTGGGAACCCCTGTCCAGCGTCCTTCACCGAGATCACGTGAACGCTGCAATCGGTGGAACCGGCGGCCCTCGCGCTCTCGTCTGGGCAACCGACCTGGATGTGCTCGCGGCCGATCCGCCAGTCGACCGCGACGGCGATCACCTGGTCGTGCGACTGCCGGACGAGCCAAGCTTCTGGTGGGGCAACTTCCTGCTCTACGACGAACCGCCGGCGCCAGGCGACGGCGAGCGCTGGGAGGCGGCGTTCGCGGCTGCCTTCCGGGACATGCCGGCGGTGTGCCATCGCACCTTTGGCTGGGACACCACGGATGGATCGCTCGGGTCTGCTCACCACGAGTTTCTCACCCGCGGCTACGAGCTCGAGCGCAGGACTGGGCTGCTGGTGGACCCCGAGGACATACGCGATCACCCGCGGGCCAACGCGGAGGTCTTGATCCAGCCGCTCAATCCGGCGCCCGGACGCGACGAGCCGCTGTGGGAGCAGGTGCTGACCGTCGCCGTCGACAGCTACGAAGACCCTGGTCAGCCACGGGAGGCCCTGCTGACCTTTGCGCGGCGTCGCCAGGATGCGCTCCGGTGTCTGTTCGAGGATGGGCGGGGCGCCTGGTATGCGGCGATCGATCCGACCGACGGCTCCGTGGTCGGCGGCTGTGGAGTGGTCGCGACCGGTTCCCGCGGCCGGTTTCAGTCTGTCGGCGTGGTTGCTTCTCATCGCCGGCGCGGGATCGCCTCGCGCCTGGTCGCGCAGGCGGGCCGTGACGCCGCCGCCGGCCACGGGCTCGAGACGCTGGTCATCTCCGCCGACCCGGACTATCACGCCCTCGGCCTGTACACATCGCTCGGGTTCAGAGCGGTCGAGCACGTCGTCGGCGTGCAGCTCCCGCCGTCGACCTGAGCAAATACAGTTCCGGCGTGCCCGACGACCGGGGTTCCGCGTGGGTATGGAGCCGCACCTGGCGGTTCCTGATCGGATCGCCGCTGTCGTTCCGGCATCTGTCGAAGGAGCAGATAACGCCGGTGGAAGGGCTGTCGGCGCTGTCGCTCGACGCGCTCACCTCGGTGGCCTACGGCCCCGAGGCGATCATCGTCGTGCTGGCGACGGCGGGCGCGGGAGCGCTGTACCTCGTCCTTCCGATCACGGTAGCGATCGTCCTCCTGCTGCTGATCCTGATCTTCTCGTACCGGCAGGTGATCGACGCGTACCCCGGCGGCGGCGGCGCCTACGCCGTCTCCAAGGACAATCTCGGAACGGCCGCGAGCCTGCTGGCGGCCGCTTCGCTGATCGTCGATTACACGCTCACCGTCGCCGTCTCGATCGCGGCCGGCGTCGGCGCGCTGGTGTCGGCGTTTCCGTCATTCAGCCCGGCCACCGTCCCGATCTGCCTCGGGATCCTGGCGTTCGTGACCCTGCTGAACCTGCGGGGGCTGGGCGAGACGGCAAGAGCGTTCCTGCTGCCGACGATGCTGTTCATCGTCGGCCTGCTGGCGATCATCGCGGTCGGCCTGATCCATCCGTTCGGCCTCCACACGAGGCAGCCGGGGCACTCGCTGCTCCCCACCCACTCGCTGCAGGCGATCGGAGTCCTGCTTGTCCTGAAGGCGTTCTCGGCCGGCTGCAGCGCCCTGACCGGGGTCGAGGCGATCGCCAACGGGGTGCCGCTGTTCAAAGAGCCGCGCGTCAAGCGCGCCAAGCGGACCGAGGCGCTGCTCGGCGTGATCCTCGGCGTGATGCTGCTCGGCCTAGCCGTCCTCGCTCGCCGGTGGCACATCGGGCCCAGGTCCGGTCAGACGGTCCTCAGCCAGATCATGGGGATGTCGGTCGGGCGCAGCTGGGCCTACTACATCGTGTCCCTGACGATCACGCTCGTCCTCGCGCTCGCGGCCAACACCTCCTTCGGAGGTCTGCCGGTGCTCGCGAGCCTGCTCGCCCGGGACCACTACCTCCCGCACCTGTTCTCGCTGCGCGGCGACCGGCAGGTGTTCTCCAACGGAATCTGGGCGCTGGCGATCATGTCCGGCGCCCTGTTGATCGCCGTCAACGGCGACACCAACACCCTGATCCCCCTGTTCGCGATCGGGGTCTTCACCGGCTTCACGCTGTCGCAGACCGGTCTGGTCGTGCGCTGGCGAAGACAGCGACCTCCCAGGTGGCGCTACCGGGCCTCGATCAACGGCTTCGGAGCGCTGGTGACCGCCACGGCGACCGGGATCTTCCTGGCGACCAAGTTCCTCGAAGGCGCCTGGGTCGTGGTCGTTGCGGTCCCGCTGTTCATCTTCCTGTTCATCCAGGTCCGCCAGTACTACGCGCAGGCCAGCCGGGCCCTGCGTATCGGTGAGATCCCGCCCCCGCCCGAGGGCAAGCACTCGGTCGTCGTGGTCCCGGTCGTGTCGCTGTCGGCGCTCACCGCCCACGCGATCGGCGAGGCCCTGTCGATCTCCAGGGACGTGGTCGCCGTGCACGTCTCGCTCGAGTACACCGAGGAAGCCGAACCGCACGTCGAAAGGCTGCAACAGCAGTGGGAAACGTGGCATCCCGGGGTGCCGCTGGAGATCCTGCGGACCGAGTACGCCTCGGTCGTGGCGCCGATCGCCAAGTACGTCAGAGATCGATGTGACATTCACGGCGAGCAGGTCGTCGTCCTGATCCCGGTCGCGATCCCCACCAAGCTCCGCTACAGCCTCCTGCACAACCACATGGACGTGGTCCTCAACAACGCGCTGAGAAATCAGCCGGACGTCGTCGTCGCCCGGGTCGGCATGCGCTTTGATACGACCACCGACTGATCTGGGAGACTCCCGCGCGTGCGTGCGGTCGTCCTGACCTCGTTCACCGGGCTCGACGGCGTGGAGTTGTCGGAGCTGCCGGACCCGGTGCCCGGCGACGGCGAGCAGCTGGTCCGCGTCCATGCGGCGGCGATCGCCCCCTGGGACCTGTCCACCGCGGCCGGTGGCTTCGTTTACATCGGTGGCTCGGATCAGTTTCCGCAGGTGATGGGATGGGACTTCGCCGGCCGCACGGCCGACGGCGCCGCCGTGATGGGATTCGTCGCCCAGCCGTGGATGGGCGTCGGGGCGCTCGCTGAGCAGATCTCGGTGCCCGGATCGATCCTCACGCCGATGCCCGAGGCACTCGGGTTTCCGGAGGCGAGCGTGCTGCCGGTGTGCGGTCTGACGGCGCGGCTGCTGGTGGACGCCGCCGAGGTGGAGGCCGGCGAGGTCGTGCTGGTCAGCGGCGCCGCCGGGATGGTCGGCGGCTTCGCCCTTCAGCTCGCCGCCGGCCGCGGCGCGCGAGTGGTCGCGGCCGTGCGCAGCGCCGATGCCGACGAGGCCAGGCGACTTGGGGCAGAGCGGACCTTCGACACCGCCGGCGAGCTCGAGGCCACGATCCGCAAGGAGTGGCCGGCAGGGGTCGATGCGTGCATCGATACGGTCGGCCTGGCCGGGACTGGACTCGCGTGCGTGCGCGACGGCGGCGCCTTCATCACGTCGGTCCCGGCCGCGATCCCTGACCCAGCCCGCGGCATCGCCCCCGCGACCGTCCAGGTGCAGCCGGACGCCGCGGCCCTCGCCGAGCTCGCGGCCGGCGCGGCCGCCGGCGAGCTCACGGTCCGAGTCGCCGAGGTGCTGCCGATCGAGCGCTTCCGCGACGCATTCGAGCGGCTGGCGGGCGGCGGAGTGCGCGGCAAGCTGGTGCTGACCCCATAGCTATCACAGGCCCGTCTGGGCGACGATCCGGCCGGATTTGACCGCCTCCCCCAGCGCCCGGTAGTCGCGCTCGTTCTGCTCGGCGTACCGCTCGGAGAACTCGAGGACCGCTCGGTCGAACCGATCGCCGCCGCCGAGATAGGCCGCGATCGCGATGCGGTCGCCGGTGCGCGCGTGGGCCCGAGCGAGCGTCCAGCCGCACATCTGCCCGTACACGGCGAGGGCCCCCGGATCCAGCTGCTCGATCTCGGCCGACCCCTTCCAGTCCTTGAGCTGGCGACAATAGAAATCCCGCGACTGGCCGGTTTCGTCCTCGACTCGGAGCCAGCCCAGCAAGATGTCGCTGTCGGCCTGCATCAGCCGCTGCCCGACCACCACGCGTTCGCCGTGATTGTCGAACTCGCTGGGCCCGGCGAAATCCTCGAGGACAGACCGGCCGGCCTGCTTCGCCTGCAGGAACAGCGGCTCCCTGCCGTCGCGCCCCAGCAGCAACGCGATCCACGCCTGCGTCCCGACACTCCCGACGCCGACCACCTTGCGCGCGAAGTCGACGAGCTCGAAGCGATCGAACAGCGGCCGCCGATCGGGCGAGAGCGTGTCGCGATAGGTGCCCAGCAGCCGGACCAGCTCCTCGAAGATCTGTTCGCGCTGCACCCCTCCGCCCAACTGGTCGATCGGGACGATCAGCGGCGAGCCATCGATGATCCGTGGGGTCCCGTCGACGACATGGGTCAGCTTCGAGAAGGACGACATGCTGTCGCGCGTTCGCGCCTTGGCGAGAGTCTTCCGGGTTCCCTTCACGGACTTGACGCTGAACTGCGACTCGTAGCGCCTGAGCACGCTCTCGATCTCGAATCGGGAGTACCACACCTCGAAGTTGCTCAGCCCCGCAAAGGCCCTCATCGCCAGCCGGTAGCTGCGGACCGCCGCGAGCACCGCACGTTGCTGATCGCGGCGTCGAAACTCGTTGCTCTGTGCGGCGATCAGCATGCTGGCCGCGAGGCGCTTCAGATCCCATTCCCACGGACCCGGCAGCGTCTCGTCGAAGTCGTTCAGATCGAACACGAGCCGGCGCTCCGGCGAGGCGAACACGCCGAAGTTCGACAGGTGTGCGTCACCGCAGCACTGAACCCGGAGACCGGACTGCGGAGTTGCCGCCAGGTCCGCGGCCATGATCGCGGCGGCGCCGCGATAGAAGGTGAAGGGCGACACGAGCATCCGTCCGTAGCGGATCGGAATCAGCTCGGGCACCCGGTCCTGAGACTGACGCTCGAGCAGATCGACCGGATCGCTGCGATCGGCTCCGGGTTCGAACTCGCCGTGCCGCCCGCGTTTGACCGCGCTCCGTGTCGCTTTCCCGTGATGCGCGCTGTCACCCGCCGACAGGGTCCTCGCTGAGCTGTCCTGCTGTACTGATGTCACCACGTCGGTCTCTCCCTACCCGCTCGACGGTCCGACGTACGACTCTAATTCAGGGATGCGCAGGTTTCCAGAGCGGTTTCTCGTGGTCGCCGCCGCCACACTGGTGGCGTTCGTGTCGTCAGCGCCCGCCGCAAGCGTTGGCTGGTCTACTCCGGTCTCGGTTGACCCGCTGGGCGAGCCCGCCGCGGTGTCGTGCCCATCGGGCACGTTCTGCGTCGCGGTTGACACCCGCTTCGGAGCCGCTGGTTATGTGCTGACCTTCGACGGGAGCAGGTGGTCTGCTCCGATGCTGGTCGATTCGGCCGGCGGGCTCAACGACGTCTCCTGCCCGACCGCGTCCTTCTGCGTGGCGGTCGCCGGCAACGGGCAGGCGTTCACGTATGACGGATCGAACTGGTCGGCGTCGGCGTCGCTGGGCGAAGGCGAAGCGTTGACCGACGTGTCCTGCGCTTCGAGCTCCTTCTGTGTCGCGACCGGCTCGGCCGGCAATTCCGGGAATGTGTTCACCTATGACGGCAGCGGCTGGTCCGGCCCCGTCGATCCCGACGCTCCGAACGTCCTCGGCGATCTGTCGTGCCCGACGGACTCGTTCTGCGCGGCCGTAGACAACGCCGGCAACGTGCTGACGTTCAACGGCAGCGCGTGGTCGGCTCCGGACCCGATCGGTGACGTCGGCGCTATTTCCTGTCCGACGAGCTCGTTCTGCATCGCCACCGATGGCACCGAGGCGCTCACTTACGATGATGGAGCCTGGGCGGGGCCCGTCCCGATCCTTCCCGGCGGTGGCCTGATCACAGACGTCTCCTGCTCGAGCAGTTCCTTCTGCGCGGCGGTGAGCCAGGGCGACCAGGCAATGATCTATGACGGCGGCGGCTGGTCGACCCCCGACAGGATCGTCGCTGCGGGCGACGGCTCGACGCAGCTGTCATCGGTGTCATGCGCGGGTTCGTTCTGCGCGACCGTTGACCGCGCCGGTAACGCGCTCACCTATCCGGTGTCGGTTGCTCCTCCGTCCTCCGCGCCAATCCACAAGCCGCAGCCCACATCGAACGAGCCGCTGGCCCCATCTGACTTCAGGCCGGTGAAGGTCACGGCGAGCTCGATCACCCTCTCCTGGAAGCCTCCGACTCGCGGCGGAAGACCGGCGGGCTATGGGATCGCGGAGCTGGCGCCGAACCGTCGCAGCTACTACGTGCGTGCCGCCCATCTAGGCCCGAACACGCGCCGGTACACCGTCAGGGGGCTACGCCCCCGGACTCGGTATCGGTTCCGGATCGAGTCGCTGGGCGCCGACGGGAGGCCAGGCCACCGGACCACCGGGCGCTGGGTCACAACCGCCGTCAGCGTCCGACCACGGCATCGGTGATCGCGTCGATGCCGGCGAGCCGCGCCGACAGCTCGTCCGACAGGCCGTAGCGCCTGGCTAGCTCATCCGGCGCCGCGTACGCAAGCCTGGTCTGCTCGCCGTCGGCGAACACGAGCACCTTCAGCGGCAGGTCGAGCGCCGCCAGCGGCGCCGCGTCCATCACCGGAGTGCCAGCGACCGGACTCCCGAAGATCACCACCTTCGTATCCCGCAGCTCGAGTCCGACCGCGTGCGCCTCGCCGCTGTGGTCGATCACTGCAAACAGCTTCAGGCCCTTGGCGGTGACTATCTCAGAGATCCGAGCGACCGTGTCGGCGACGGAGCGTGGGCTCAGCCTGGTCACGATTCCTGGGGCATCGAGTTGCATCTGGGTCCTCCGGGGGATGGTTGATTGCAGGGCTAACAAAACCGCCGCAAACCGGACCTATCGGTCCGCTAACGCCGGGCGTTCGGTACGATCAAAGTGGTGGCCGGCCCAAGCGATTCAGCGGCAGCATCGCAGGCGCCCGAGGGACTCGACCGGGCGACGCTGGTCGTCGCCGGAGTCGTGCTGCTGGGCGCGGTCATGTCGATCCTCGACACGACCGTCGTCAATGTCGCGATCGACCATCTCGCGATCGCCTTCCGCGCCTCGCTGACAACGATCCAGTGGGTCATCACCGGCTACACGCTGGCGCTGGCGGCGGTGATCCCGATGACCGGCTGGGCCGCCGACCGGTTCGGCACGAAGCGGATCTACATGACCTCGCTGGTGCTGTTCACGCTCGGGTCGATCGCCTCCGGCCTCGCGTGGAGCGCCGAGTCGCTGATCGTGTTCCGCGTCCTGCAGGGGCTCGGCGGCGGAATGATCATGCCGGCGGTGATGACGATCATGACCAAGAAGGCCGGCCCGCACCGGATGGGCCGGGTCATGGGCGTGCTCGGCGTGCCGATGTTGATAGCACCGATCCTGGGGCCGATCCTCGGCGGTTGGCTTGTCGACAACGCCTCCTGGCGCTGGATCTTCTTCATCAACGTCCCGATCGGGATCGTCGCGTTCATCCTCGCGATGACCGTGCTCGACCCCGACGAATCCCAGCCGAGCCACCGCTTCGACTGGCTCGGGATGGTGCTGCTGTCGCCGGGGCTGGCGGTCTTCATCTTCGGCCTCGCCGAATCCTCGACCTACGGCTTCGGGTCGCTCCGCTCGTGGGGACCGACGGTCCTCGGCGTGCTGCTGATCGCCGCCTTCCTGATCCACAGCTGGCGCTCGGACACACCACTGATCGACATGAAGCTGTTCGTCCACACCCGCGCCGGGGCGGCCGCAGGCATCTTCCTGCTATTCGCGATCTCGGTGTTCGGGTCAATGCTGCTGGTCCCGCTGTACTTCCAGTCGGTGCGTGGCGCCTCGGCGCTGACCGCGGGCCTGCTGATGGCGCCCGGGGGTCTCGGCGCCATGTTGACGATGCCGGTCGCCGGCCGGCTGACCGACCGGCACGGCCCGACCTGGATGCCGGTCATCGGGCTGCCGCTGGTGGCGGTGGGGATGATCCCGTTCGCGTTCGTCGGCGCCCACACCTCCTACGTCCTGCTGTGCAGCTCCAGCTTCGTCCAGGGGCTCGGGATGGGGTTCGCGATGATGCCGGTGATGACCGCCGCGATGCAGGCGGTCCCGCCGGCGGCGATCGCACGGACCAGCACGGCGATGAACATCGTCCGCCAGGCCGGCGCCTCGATCGGAACCGCGGTTCTGTCGGTGATCCTCGCCTCGGCGATCGCCAGCAACCTCAGCTCGATCCTCGGCTCGCACCACGCGGGCGCGGGCTCCGGCGGACTCGCCTCGCTGCAGCATCTGCCCGCCCATCAGCACGCGGCGATCGTCGCGCCGCTCGCCCACGCGTTCGCGTCGACGTTCGTGTGGGCGGTCGTGATGGTCGTCGCGGCGATGGTGCCGGCGCTCGCGCTGGCGCTGATGCGGCGCGGCCATGCCGCCGTGTCGCCGCCGCAGGCCGAAGCGCCGCTCGTCTTTGAGTAGCCGCGGCGTTAGGCTTACGGCTGCCGTGAGCGCCAGCTCAACCCAGGACGGCAGGTCGCTTCCGCTGATCGCGCGGCTCGGGATCTCGTGGCTGACCAACGCGGTCCTGCTCGGGGTCGTCGTGCTGGTGCTGCGCAACGCGAGCGGGAGCGTCGGGGCAGTGCTGCTGGCGGCCGTCGTGTTCGGGGTGCTGAACACGGTCCTGAAGCCGCTGCTCCGGTTCATCACGCTGCCGCTGGCGCTGCTGACGTTCGGGCTCGCCTGGTTCTTCGTGTCGCTGCTGATGCTGGTGCTGACGAAGACGATCGTCACCGGCTTCCACATCCATGGCTTCTGGACGTTCGTCGAGGCGACCCTGATCGTCTGGATCGTGAACCTGATCCTCGATCTGACCCCCGGGCCGTGGCAGCTGACCGGCAAGCGCCGCCGGCGCCGGCGCCTCGAACCTGAGCGCTAGCTCCCAGCTGGCCGAAAAACACAAACGCTGTTTGTGGAATTTGGCTCGCAGCGGGGAGACCAGTCGGTCAGTCGCCGACGATCTTCCCGGGGTTCAGATGTGCGCCAGGGTCCACTCCGTCGAACAGGGCGCTCAGCATCGCGACCCCCGGCTCCGAGATGTCCTGCGCCAGCCACGGGGCGTGCTCGGTGCCGACCGCGTGGTGGTGCGACAGGGTCGCGCCGTTGTCGACGAACGCCTGCTGAATCGCCGACTTCACCACGTCGTACTCGGCCAGCGCGTCGCCGTCGCGAGTCGGTGTCAGCGCGAACGTGAAGTACAGGCAGGCGCCGGCGTGATAGCTGTGCGATAGGTGGCACATCAGGTAGCCGCGCACCCCCAGCCGCGCGAAGGCGCCGCGCGCCGCCTCCCCGACCGCCGCGTACAGCGGCAGCAGCCTGCTCCAGGGAGCGGCGGTCTCCGACACGTCCGCCGGCGCCCCCCAGTCGAGCAGGAAGTCGCGGATGTACGGGGTGTCGAACTTCTTCTGGTCATACAGGGCGCCGGGACCCGCCCCGATGCAGATGCCGCGGTGTCGCCTGACGATCTCGCCGGCGGCGCGCCGCTCGAGCCGGACGTGACGCTCGCTCCCCTCGTAGCCGACGAACGCCAGGCAGGTGCGGTCGCGGTCGAAGTGGCGCCGGCGTTCGAGGAACGTCATCAGCGCCGCCGACTGCAGCTTCTCGACGATCGTCGGGCAGACCCGCATCGAGAACGAGAACTGGGTCTCGTCGGGGTCCGAGACGCGCGTGACCGACGGCGAGCACTCGCCGGCGGCGATCTCCGCCATCGCCTCGACCCCTGCCTCGAAGCTCGGGAACAGGTATCCGAGGATCTCCCGTCGCTCCGGCACCGGGCGGACGTGGACGGTCGCCTCGGTGATGATCCCGAGCCGGCCCTCGCTGCCGAGGATCATCTCCCTGACGCTCGGCCCCGTCGACGTTGACGGCACCGGCCGCACGACCAGGATTCCCGAGGGCGTCACCACCCGCAGCCCACGGGTCAGGTCGGCGATGTCGCCGTAGCGGTCGGATTGCATGCCCGACGAGCGGGTCGCGATCCAGCCGCCCAGGGTCGAATGTGTGAACGAATCGGGGAAGTGGCCGAACGTGAAGCCGCGAACCCGCAACTGCTCCTCCAGCGCCGGGCCGAAGATCCCCGCCTGGACCCGCGCGAGCCGCGAGCCTGCGTCGACCTCGAGCACCCGGTCGAGCCGCGACAGGTCGACCGAGATCACCGGGCGCGCCTCCCCGGCCGGCGCCTCGAGCGAGCCGGAGATCGAGGACCCGCCGCCGAACGGGATCACGACGGCGTCGAGGCGCAGCGCGGCCTCGAGCACCGCCGCCACCTGCTCCTCACCGCCGGGTCGCACGACCGCGTCCGGGACCCGCCCGAACTCGCCGCGGCGCTGCAGGATCAGGTCGCGGACCGACTTGCCCCGGGCGTGCACGACCCGGTCGCGCGGGTCGACCGACACGTGCGCGGCGCCGGCGGCCTCGGTCAGCGCCTCGCGCAGGCCGGCCGGAAGGCCCGGCGGCGGAACCTGAAGGTCCTCGAACCGCGGCGGCGGCACCCGGGCGGTGCGGACGTCGAGCCCGATCGCCTTCGCGATGTACGGCGCCAGTCCGGGCTTGTCCTCGTGGGTGAATCCAACGCCGTCAACGCCCCAGCCCCACCACTTCATCGCCGCCATTGCCGGTCAACGATAACCCGCCGGCGGCCCTGACGGCCGGGCCGAACGAGACCCGCACGACGGCGCCGCCGTCGGCCGCGTTGGCGGCCTGCGCAAACCCGCCGTGAGCCTCGGCCGCCTGCTTGACGATCGCCAGGCCGAGCCCCGACCCGGGCATCGGCCTGGCGCCGCCTGCGCGGTAGAAGCGGTCGAACACGTGGTCGAGGTCGGCCGGCTCGAAGCCCGGGCCGAGGTCCCTGACCGACAGCACGCCGTCACGGAGGGTGACCTCGACGAATCCGTCGGCGGCGCTCCACTTGCGCGCGTTGTCGAGCACGTTGGTGACGGCACGGGCGACGCGGTCGGGTGCCGCGACGACCACGGTCGGCTCGATGTCGAGTGTGACCGACAGCAGCGGCGCCCGCCGCTGGGTCCGCGCGACCACCTCGCGCACCACCTCGTCGAGCTCCACCTGCTCGGTGTGATCCGCCGGCCCCGACCCTCGGGCGAGCTCGAGCACGTCGGAGGCCAGCTGGGTGAGGTCGTCGAGCTCGGCGATGATCGCTCGCTGGAGCTCCTCGCGCTCGCCCGCCGGCAGCCGGTCGGAGTCGAGGAAGATCTCGATGTTGCTGCGCAGCGCCGCGATCGGCGTACGCAGCTCGTGCGAGGCGTCGGCGATCAGGTGCTGCTGGGCGACGATCGAGCGCTCGAGCGCGTCGAGCGTCTGGTTGAAGCTCGCCGCCAGGCGTGTCAGCTCCTCCGCGCCAGACGCCTCGAGACGGTGCGGGTGGTCGAGCGCTCCGGTGACCCGCTCGGTCTCGGTCGTGAACCGCACGATCGGCGCGATCGCCGCCCGCGCGATCCACATCGCCAGCGCACCGGCGAGCAGCACGCCGACGCCGACCAGGATCAGGTACCGCACCAGCAGGTCGTGAAGCGCGTGATCGGCGTCGGTCAGCGGCAGCGCGGCCTGGATCGCGCCTGTGAACGGCGCCGAGATCCCGCGCGTCAGCATCTCGACGTGGGTGCCGCTGACGACCGCGGCGGAGAAGAACGAGCCGTGGCCGCGCTCGGCCACGGCTCGCACGTCGGCGGTGACCGGCAGCTCGGGGACGCCGCCGGCGGCGATCACCATGCCGTCCGAGCGGACGAACTGGAAGTAGCCGGGAGCCCCGCCGAGCGGCTGTGGCGGCCGGACCCGGAGGAATCTCAGGCCGAGGCCCCGACCCCGATGGCGGCCCGCCCGCGGGTGCGGTCGGTGCTCGGCGAGCTGCACGACGACCTCGACCCGCTGCTGAAGCTCATTGCGCACCTGGCTGACGAGCTCCGAGCGGGTCGACAGGTAGCCGGCGCCGGCCAGCAGCAGCGCGACGGCGGCGACGGCGAGCGCCGCGGCCGCTGTGATCCGCCGCCTGAGGCTCACTGCTCGCGCAGGACGTAGCCGACGCCGTGGACCGTCTGGATCAGCCGCGGCTCGCCGCCGGCCTCGAGCTTGCGGCGCAGGTAGCCGATGTAGACCCGCAGCGCATTCCCGGCGAGGCTGAAGTCGTAGCCCCAGATCCGGTCGTAGATCAGCTCGGCGGTGAGCACTCGCCGAGGGTTCAGCATCAACAGCTCCAGCAACTGGTACTCGGTCCGGGTCAGTTCCACCGCGCGGTCGCCGATCCGGGCGCCGTGCAGGTCGGGGTCGAGCGCGAGCTCGCCGAACCGCAGCGACCCGCCGTCGCCGCCGTCGATGTGCCGGCGGGTGATCGCGGCCAGGCGCGCGCGCAGTTCACGCACGTCGTACGGCTTGACGAGGTAGTCGTCGGCGCCCGCCTCGAGGCCGTCCACCCGATCCTCGACGGCGGCCCGGGCGGTCAGCATCAGGATCGGCACGCGGTTGCCGCGGTCGCGAAGCCGCCGGCACACGTCCATCCCGTCGATGTCCGGGAGGCCGAGGTCGAGCACGACGGCGTCGGGGCCGGCCGAGCCTGCCTGCAGCAATCCGTCCGCCCCGGAGGCCGACAGCACGACGTCGTAGCCCCCGAGGATCAGCGCCCGGCGCAGCGCCGAGCGGACCGCGTCATCGTCCTCGATCACCAGCACCCGCATGGTTGCGTGCGACGCTAGCAGCGGCCAATGCGCCCGCCGCGCAACTCCTACACGCCCCTTATTAAGCCCCCGGCAGCTGGTAGATGTCGATCGTCCCCGGCCCGGGGTTGTGGTAGTTGCCTTCCGGCAGGACGATCCGACCGCCGACGACGATCGGGCTGTTCCAGTGCCCCGGCGCGGCCGGCAGCGCCATGTAGAGCCGGCCCGTGACCGGGCTGCGGACGTTGAGCACTCCGTTCTGCGGGTCGTAGACGTACAGCAGGCCGCCCGCCACGACCGGGCTGGTCCCCGCGGAGCTTTCCACCCACGCCACGTGAAGGCGCTCCCCGATGAGCCGATAGGCCGCCGTGCCGGCGCCGTCGGCGACGAACACGAACGTCCGGCCGGCGTGCCGCCAGACCGCCGGCTGGGTGTAGACGTCGGTCGTGCCGGGCGCATCGATCTGCTGCAGCTCGCCTCCGGTCCTCGGCCCGGCGCGGGCGCCGGTGCCGTCGAGGCGGTCGAGATCGAGGAGGCTGAGGATCCCGTCCTTGCCTCCCTGCACGGCCAGCGCCGGGCCGTGGCCGGCCGGCAGCAGGGCCGGCTCGGTGCTGCCGAGGTCGATGTCGCCTCCGTTCAGTTGGGCCTGGTTGACGGGCGTCCAGTTGTGCAGCAGCCGCAACGTCGGCGACAACTCGAGCACGCTGTCGCCCCAGTCGCCGCGCCCGTCGAACGGACCGTTGCCGGTCGCGACCAGGATGTCCCCGTTGTTTGGCTCGACGATCGTGCCGCCGCGACCCCAGATCGCCGAGTCGCTCGCCTGGCAGCGATGCGGCGGGTCGACCAGGACATGGATGTACGAACACAGCGAGTTGAACACGTGCGAGATCCGGCCGCTGGCCGGGTTCAGCTCGACGACGTGGCCCTGATAGACCGGGGCGTCGCCGTAATAGCCGCCGAGCACGGCGAGCAGCGCTCCGTCGGCGATGTTGAGCGCCCCGGCGATCTTCTCGCGGGTCGGGTCGAAGGTCAGCCGCGCGCGCCACACGACCCGGCCGGTCGCCAGCGCCAGCTTCTGGACATACCCGCCCGGGCTGGCCGCGTACACGTACGCGCCGTCAGGGTCCGCGACCGGCGTCGCCGTCGTCACCTGCTGACTGCCGACCAGCGGCCCGGCGTCTGGCGGCGCGTACTCCCACAGGACCTGGCCGCTGCCGGCGTCGATCGCGATCGTGTGTCCGTAGATCGTCGTGACGACGATCACGTCCCGCACCCGGCCGTCGACCTGCGCAGCGTGCAATTCGATCGCCGCCGAGTCGACCACCTCGTCGACGTGCACCGTCGTGCGCCGGAGCGTGTGCAGATTCGCCGCGGTGATCCC
>Ga0123355_10008536_pt1 | contig 15471 bp, 8 predicted proteins | sample TergutEmb28metaG_3_FD_89872 | JGI IMG/M metagenome (GOLD analysis project Ga0123355, IMG submission 89872) | Embiratermes neotenicus P1 segment gut microbial communities from Petit-Saut dam, French Guiana - Emb289 P1 | ecosystem: Host-associated > Arthropoda: Insects > Digestive system > Gut ... | reverse complement strand
CCCCCCGGTCCAAGTGAATAATTTCGGCCGGCTCTCCCATCCTTCTCTGTTATAAACTATATCCGACCAACGGAAGTTTTGATAGTGTGATGCGCGTCCTTATGTCAGTAGGAATATGTACGTAGCAAGTAGGCCTGAATAGGAACTAGGTTCGAGCTCTTCTTCGTATTTCGTCATCTCTTCATTTAGGTCTTGTACAGCAATGTTTAACTATTCATGTGAAAATTATACATTAGAATCTTCTTACAGTACTGTACTCCGGTTTTCCAGCAGGAACATGGGACGACGGAAAACTTCGACAAAAATTCGAGATTCCGGATTCGATGACAGACTCGAGGATCAACGAGCAGTATCTTCATAATATACTCGTAACAAACGCATATCTTTGTAATCCTTTGACACGTTCCGCTGTGTTTGATACAAACTGATACCTCAGTTCCAGTTTCGACTATTGTTAAGTTCAGCTACAGCAGCACATTATCTTCATCAACTGACATGAGCCATGACTACACGTTTCCGCCAAAACTGACCACTACAGAGTAAATCTGGATACTGATAATTCCAAGTATAGTGAATATAATGCATTAATAGCATCCACATCCACACCATAACCATTTTGAAGCAAAACATGTTTATACTTTATCCAGCGACTTGTTAAATTCTTTTAACCTATTACTATTATATTTGGCGTTCAGATGGCCGTGCATTGTGATATATTCTTGTAATAAAGCCAACTAGACGCACTAATTCTCAAATTTATTTTTGGAATAAAACTTGCTTGCGAGCAGGATCAGGATGGAACTGTGTTCCGTCCTGATCCTGCTCGCAAGCTGTCAGCAAATCCTGTATAACATATACCATTGCTGTGTGTATGGTGAAAAACTCCTGATGTTGGACGGAGGAACTGTCCGAAACATGTAGTTTTATTCCAAAAATAAATTTGAGAATTAGTGCATCTAGTTTTTTTTTTACAAGAATACTATTATATTTATCAACCTTAAACAGATTATTTACAATTATATACCTGAAAAAAACGTGTGTCTAGGGTACTGTACATAGTGTTGCAGCCGTTATGTACTTGAAAATGAGCTACATGTAATGTTATTTCGCTTGTTAAATATGTTGTGTACTGTTTTGTACGTTTACTACTTTTATGTCATTATTATTATTATTATTATTATTATTATTATTATTATTATCTTTCTAAACGTACAGCTAAGTGAGTCATTTGGGGAAAGCATAAACATATGTTGATTCAACAAGACTCAGTATGGATTGGATGCTTAAACGCGGTATAGTCAGTATATCTGGAATTAGAATCATCTGGAACTTACTTGATACCGGCTAATTTTAGTCTGACTACGTAGCCATTATTCATATCAGTCAAAAGTCAACTTGATATGGTACTTTTGTTATGAAACTGGAAATTATTCACTTGTGTTAAACACGCCCTCTGACAATCACCGAGACGGTCGGGGCGTAAGATGACGTCTTGAGCAATACGCATAGCCTTTCATACACATACATCAGCCGTTCTCAAACTTCCCGACCTACGCCGCACCCACAATTGTAAAATACAATCGCCTTGCCACTCAGATAGTAGCAGTACGTACTTCGCATACCACTTTCGCCACCAAGTTCGCTAAATTAATCTGTGCGTTCGTGACATACCGGGAAGCTCTCTCCTCGGAGTTTGATAATCCCCAACTTAATAGTTCAGTTAATTTTATTTTTTACACTGAGACGAAGGCATTCAAAGAGAGTACTGATCGTTACTCAAGAATAAAGCTTTGGCCTTGACAGGGTGTAAGAGAAAGGGGAATATCTTATCACCGGGCGAAGCTTGCAGAGAAAACACACAACGCCTGTCAAAAACGTCATGTCTGTCGTTTTCCACTAGTCTCCACTTGTTTGGTGTGCTGCGTATAAGCCTAAGAGTTAAATTCACGTACACTTGTAACCATTTTGAACATAAAAAAATTCTACCTCGTCTAACAAAATCGATTCACCCTCCCAAGACCTGGCTGAACTTAATCGAAATGTACTTAAACTGGAATACAATGGTTATTGGTCATAAACATCTAACGGTCTGACTTCCCCGTGAGGAACCTCTACAAATGTCAAAGTCGTACTCCTGAATAACCAGCACTACCCCATCGATCAGACTTATTAAAAGGCACAGTTCTGCCAATGCCGTAAAATCGAGAGACTGCTGCAGGCAGCGGTTGCAGTGTCAGATGCAACAAAAGGAAGTGGTTCGATTACCGCAACAGAATGTAGCTATGTTCACAGTAATTACACAGATTATGAACAAGTGTGTTGTGAAAATTTTAATAACAAGGAACCTTCTCGATTTGCACATACTTCCATTCCTACTGATCTGGTACTGCTGTTATTATATGTAGAATACCTTTTTTGAAGACCTTCAGTCGGACACGGGGGACTTTCCCACACTCATCATATTTGCAACTGCCGACGTAGAATACGCAATACACAATGTGTAAAATAAGTTTATGATAATCTCCACAGGAAGGAGCATATGCCTACATCCAATGGTTAATTAACTACGGCCATCACACCGACATCAAACGAAACATTTGGCACGCTGCCCCTAATACTGTGTTCTGAACGAATTACTTTAAGATAAGTGGCGTACTTTGCGAAGAGAAACAGGTCTCGAAGCATCCCCCCTGACGTCACTTTTCTGAGATTGCTTTAAGTATAAATCATGTATAATCTTAGTAATTAACCAACTTAATGCACAAATTCTTGTTTTATAATAAACTTATTATAAAACAAGAATTTGTGCATTAAGTTGGTTAATTACTAAGATTATACTGAGATGCACGGTCAGCAAAACATCAAAATATAACTCATTGTCTTCTCCATACACCTCAGGCAACAAACTGAACGTTTTGGTGGCAATTTTCTTCCCTTTAGCAAGAAATCTGATGTTTACTCATTCACTTTTATTTAGCATGCACGATCACGGCAAGTTAAAGCACTGCTTACAAAAAAAAATGTAATATCCGACACTGCTGCTTCAACGCAACGGGGAGCAGTTTGGCATGCGACTGGGAGAAGGTTCAGCGGTAACTAGTAGAGAGACATTCCTATCGGCTCGCCTACCTTACGAAACGTCCATGTTCAATGAGCAAATTGCTTGGTAGATAGACCGATGCACCTATGGCAAGGGGGGGGGGGGATCCAGCATATTCACTAAGCATGGTACTATGTAAAAGCCTAATATCAAGTGCAACACTTTGAACTAAGGCGCGTGTATCCTGACTCACGGCAAACTGGAAGAGCAGCGAACGCTATGATGAATGCTGTCACGCGAAACGGTCTGGGTCAAGAGTGAAAGAAATGTCCGACATATTAATGGCCCTATATAGATTTATTCGGGTATTAATTTCAAGGCCACAAACTGCGAACGCAGTCTCGTTATGTAAAAATCTCACCTTGTATTACCGTGCATCATTTCAAGATCATAAATTAGGATTCGATCCCACTTCATAAGTAAGCGCATCCGCCGTTTTATTGCTTATCGCATGAAGTTAAAAACAAGATAGGCAATGTACATATAACGTAGTATTTTGGCGCGTTCGCGTAGTGTTTATACCTCCTCGGTTATCCTAACAGCCTCATACCAACCACTTCACTCCAAGTGAGCGCTTTTATGGCGATTTAATGTCGCCGGCAACAATAAAACGTACTCAGGTCTTGATGTACAGCGCCCGACATTTTTGCCTAATTTTAACCACATTTGGACTTTCTCGACAGGTTTTCATGAAAGTCCACAATATAATATTTCAGGAAATCCGTCCAATGTGACCTGCGCTTGATATAAGCGGACAGACAGGCGGAAATGACGAAGCTCACGAGCGCTTTTCGCGACTATGCAAACGCACCCAGATGTACGCTGGGGTGGCCTCACACGGCACACTGCTTACACGAAACTTAATGGAAATCGGTTAAATGGTTAAGGAGAGCAGACAAATATCAGAACACAAGGCACCAGTCCTGAATGAATTTTATTCTTCACGTGCGTTACTTTTAAAACATTTATTACACAACACACTACACGTCTCCACCAGCTTCACTTCATCCTCAGAAGAAAGCAAGAACTTCTCATTACGATCGAAAACACCACCTGCTTATCAAAAGAACGCAGCTTGACGCTACATCGTACAAGTATGGTAGGCAGTACTTGCAGCGAAAGAACACCGTCGTCGTCCGTTCGGTAGCCGCAGTAACGGAGGCAAAGTGCAATTCCGTCCTAGACTGCAAGAAGTCGTCACATGCGCTTGTGGAACCGTGTCCTTTTGTGGCAGTGCGTCTCGGTGTGCAGAAGCGACATTCTGAATTCAAACATCTTTCACATAACAACAATCCACAAAGTGTGGCTAACAGCAGTGAGATCTTGTTCAGTCCTGTTTTATCACCTCACAGGCCTCCATAAAATGTTACTGGTGGTCACTAGTAGTCACTGGTAATCGCAGCCAACAGCTGACCTTTTTCAGGACATTTATACTACTACTACTACTACTACTACTACTACTACTACTACTACTACTACTCTCATTAGATTGACTTATAATCTCTTTTCTACGTTTTCGTTCATTGTTTACTTATGTAATTTTCTCATGTTCCTGTGCTGTCTCTGTAATTGGTCTTGTAGCTATAGTGCCAACACATTAATAACAGTGAAATTTATTATTATTATTATTATTATTATTATTATTATATGTCTGGCAGTTCTCATCTAATCTCTGTTCCTAAAACGTTCATCCGCAAAATGTTCGAGTAACTACAATGCAAAAATGTGCGCGAAAAGCATATAAGAAAACAATAACAACAATAATAATATAATGCTGGTACACAACATTTATTCCAACTACACAATAATAAAAGATAACAGTTTTTAAATATATGACACTCCTCCTACATGTTTCGACCTTTCTTTTCCCTTGTTTGGCTTTGATTGTAATTGTGGGGAAGGCTTAATTTTGGTTGTGGTTACTTTCATCTTTTTTTTTCTTTCCATACTCCTTTGCTGGGGTAGGGTATGTTATTTTAAACTGCATTGTATGTATAAATCCAAGAACGAACTAAATAAAGTAGAAAGGGAAGCAACAGCAGCCACTGCCAGAGGTAATTCCAATCATCCCAGTAACTAATAATTGACATCAGGGTCGTTGATTACATATTCTTCCGTGGTTAATGGCCGAGACACGTAAGAGTGTAATATACATAAAAACTATTGTCCTTTATTATTGTGCAGCTGCTGGAATAAATATTGTAAACTAGTTTCCTGCGCGGAACACGCATAATGTCAAATGCGGGTACGGTTAATGTGGAGCCGAATGAGCCCAGTCCATACGGTAATGAGTTACGGGCTGAACGACTGGGATCCCTTCGTCGCCATCGCGTCGAAACCGGCCCCGGCGCCTACTCTCACTAACCAATCCAGACGACAACGGAATGTCTTCCTCTTGGGACAGAGTGACCGGAAAGAACGAAACTCGTCTCCGTCCAGTGTCGAAGCTCGCATGCATAATGCTGTATCTCCACTCCCTCGTGCCGTATTCCGGCGTAGGGAACCTTTACACACGGACGCACATCTTTACGAATTGGTACATGATACTGGTACGCCGTGAGTTGAGGTCGGATCGCAATCTTGTGGGAGCTGTGTGCGTGGACAGCTTCCTAAACAGAATATGAGGATGTTAACAGCACAGGCGGTTGGAGGGCGCAAATATTCGTATGTCTGCAGCAGAGTCATCTCTCATTCTAACAACATGAGTTTGTGCTCGTACCTCAGTGCATCACTTTTACTCTCCAACCAATGCCTCTTCCGACATGAAATTCCACGAAATGCACGCCATTTCACGTCCTTAACGAAGGATAGCTCTACGGTTTCCTCTCTTCGATCGTGGTACAGCACAGTGCGAGTATTGTGGTAAGCAGAGTTTAGTTCGTTTAAGAATATACAGCGATTTAGAATGAACGGCGCTCTATATCTGCTTTCAACCAGCTAACATGACACCCTTCAGTTCCGCCTGCGGACAAATCGAAATATAGCGACTGAAATTGGTTCTCTGCGCAGTGCCGTAAGATTGCGATCGGACTCCACTGAAGTATAATGTGATGTGCCGCCACATGACGGGTTCACACGCACAGAGTTTCTTCCCAGAACAAAGCGAACTCCTATTCTTCAGGACACAGTACTTAACAGAGAACTCCACGAGACGCAATGAGAAAAATATAGCTACTGGTGGGTAATCTGGGAGACGACTGAACGCCAGGTTCTTCTTTTAGGCATGTGTAAAGATCAAAGACTGTTAAATACCCCCAACAGGTCTACTCATCAGACCTATGAGAGGGCAGACAAGCACAGACTATTTACCACGCCAAGTTTAAATCAAAGTCAATAAGCCAAAAACGTTTTGGCTTCTTTCAATGTCCTTGCAGTACTAAGGTACCTGGTTTGGCTGGCAGCCAATCCACCTTTGAAGTTGTTGACTTCTATTCAGTATACAAGCCTGCAAGTGGTCACGAAGTCACTTCCAAATGGAAGGTCATGGGTTCAGTTCTTGCCGGGAGAGTATCCTATGTAACTGAAGATTTCTCTTCATGTCCATCCATACTTTGGTATGTACTAAAGTAATACCCCCCGACAACGGTAACTGGCTTCTGCGGAAAATTTATTCCCAGGGATATTGAGCGACATGGCAAAGTTTACTACAAATCACGTCATAAATGCGAAAAAAGATTCAGCTCCACTTAATCTCGGTACTAGTTGATGGTGAGAAGTCAGAATCGTGAAGTTCGACTCCAGCACTGTTCAGTGCAAGCACCGCCATTAAATACGATTGTGTCTCAATTAAACGAGTTCTATGGCCATCATTGCGGCGGACTGTACTATAAATACGACTCCAGACTGTGACATCATCCTCTGCAGTGCCACCGTTTTTCAAGGGCAGTGAACACACGGCCAAGAGCTGTAATTCTCGAACATCCCACGCCAACTTCACGGCAAAATGTTTCACCTATTCACAGAGAACTAAGAAAAGTAATCACATTAACAGACATTTCACACGGCGGTGCCGGGATTGAAAAGCAACGTGTTTTAAAGCGAAATGGTATAGACACTAAACATTAAATGTCCAAGCAGATCTTACCGTTGAATTTTTCGTTTTAGTTACCGCCTTCTTTTACAGTATTTTTGCTTGCCCACAGAATTCACTTGGTGCAGTGCAAGTAAGTCTGCAGCCGAGAAAGGACAGTCGGCATACTGACTACGCTATGCGCTGGACAATCCGGGGTTCGAATAGCGGCAGGAGCAAGAAATATTTTCTCCGAAACGTCATACCGACTCTGGGGTTAACCCAGGATCCTACTCAATAGGTACCAAGGGGTTTTTCGCCTGAGGCAAAGCCGGAACCTGAATCCGATAGTAAAACTGAAAAGACTTTACAATTATCGACATCTAACATTCACAATCAGAAGGTACGAGGACACATGAGGTAATCACCCGTCTTGCATTGGTGTGGAGTTTTTAACACGACTCTTCCTTCAGCCTACGCATTGCGGAACGCAAAAACAAAGCCCAGAGCCCTGCGTTTCTTTCTCACTACACAACCGGTTACACTAGTGATTACCAACCTGTGGGCAGCGGACTCAAGGGGTCGTTGGGTATTTAAAGACATCAGCGGCGTTATTCCACGAACTCCGATAATTCACGTAACTTAGCAGAAACACTTAAACCACCAGCGAGAGCTAGGTTTTCTCTGTTATTATAGCTGTGATGAATAAAATGCGAGTTAATTTCCACAATACTTGGTTTAAAATATTTGTTGTCATTACGTACTTGCTCATTTAACGAAGCCTAAAAGTACAAGTATTAATAGGTGGGGGTGCGAGAACTCTTTTTTAATGTGGTACTCATACTTGAAATGAATTGCAAACACTAAGTTATACCATTACGCGCAGAAGGAAAGAGGGGGAAAACTGCAACTTGAACATAAAGCGTTTGACGGGGGAAAGGAGGAATTCAAAAAGGCTCAAGTACACAGCGGGTACAGCAGCGTAGATAGCCAGTCGTCGTCGTCGTCCCCTACCACTCAATAATCCTCCTATGATTTTTGGTACAGTTAATAGCGGGTCACATAAGAGGGATCCAGAATGCTTCCTTCTGTCAAAATAACGAAATCCACTCTCACAGAAACCACAACAAATTTTGGTAGTACGGACGTTCGGTTGCCCCCCCCCCCCCGCGCCGCGGGGTCTGGGGGAGCTTTATTTACGCCATTAAGTGTACACTTAAGTGGCATGTTCGGCAGAATGAATCATAAACAACACCAGTACAATAAAAGATAACTTGCAATATTCATTCAAACGTGGCGCCAAACTGCCTGGTTTATGTATGCTATGAACAGAATTATGGTAATCAAGACGTGGTGCATTAAGCACTGCCCTTGTGACACACAAAATCGAATATGTTTTACTTCTTACTACAAACGTATAATCAAAATCTGACTTTCATAAAACGTATTAATTTTGAAGGCCTTCGATCACTCACACAGAGAGACCGAGAATAAGAGTATAGTATAAAAAAAACTCGTTTAAACTGCCTTTCGAAATCGATTTCAGAATACAGCACTACACTAGAAGATAAACTGAATATGTTACGGGCATATTCTAATATCAATCGATCGATAGATCAATCAATCAATCAACCGCATGTCTTTTTGAACAGTGCTTGGTTCGGAGCCACTGATCCTCCTCCAATATTCCATACGTTTGGAACTGCACAAACAACGTTGCTTTCGTTTGTCTCAAAACTCATGACGATCGCTAACACGCGTATTGTGCGTAAGGTTTACTGCGGGGTTCACAACAGTCCTCAAAGGATCTTCATGGTGAGAAGGATGAATCCGGTGCACACTCCCAACTCATCATATTTAATATCCATTTTAATATTATACTCTCACCTAGCCTACATCTTCCACGTATTATCTTCCTTTCAAGTTTCTCACCTAAAATTCTGTAATCATCTTCGTCTCTTCATTGCACTACTCAGCTAACCTTCTTTGGCAAGCCACGAGGGTAAAGAGGTATAGTTCCACCCATTCTTACCCTCCGTACTGCATGGAAGTGTCAGCTTCGTTCCCCGGTCGTTTAACCCTCTAAACTATACAGCAGATAAATTATTGGTGGAATGACTGGGGAACGCACTGGTCACTTCTGAACCAGCACGAATGTCATAGACGAGCCATCCATGTTCCTCGCTCACATACGAACAAACTCTGAAACTCAACATTCAATCAATTTCGCGACTGAACCACAACATCGTTTCTGGCAGGTAAATGTCATCCACCTGAAGTGAACACGCGCAGTGAAGCGCTCTGCCACATTTAACCTTCAACAGTAACAGCTGGTGGGAGAAGCCAACACGTGAACTTGACCCCTTTAATGAGCTGTGTGCGGGTTAACTGAATTTAATGTCATGCGTTGGCGCAGTTCAAAAACCGGACGACTATACGTAGATATTGTGAATACGTTACTTAATAACGTTACAGGCTAAAGGCGAAGCAATTGTACAGATATATGGTTAAATTAGGTATGCCTACTCGTGTTTTAATGATTTTGCTTCATTGAGAAGTTCTCGTCAGGATGAATGGATGAAACACGTTGTCACAAGTGTTATATTAATTATGCAGTTGTCTGATGGCACTTTTAGTAACAGTGCAATTTACAAACCCACAGCATGAAACGAATAGGGGCATGGCGATAGACGGAAGATATGACACTTTCACCGCGAATGAATGCAACATACTCTTATGTATTATCGTGATATCGGCCTTGTCGATATAGCTTTTGTTTCCAGACTTCCGGAGACCGTTTGCATTATTAGCGACAAAAATGGTCTCCGAAACGCTGGAAATACATTCCATACCGACATAATCGCTGTATTAAGATAATGCCGAAGACAAACTTTCTGAGGATGTGGGGGTATAAACAGCTTATCCAGTAGTGGCCAGGAGCGGGTTTTGGTACTAATGGTGTGGGCTCTTGGTTTTACGACCACAGAGAATTGTAATGTTCCTCCAAACGACAGCACGTACAGTAGAACTCCACTTATCGGGATTAATTGGGACGGCGGGCCGGATGAAAAAAAAATCCGGATAATTGTACTTTTCCTTGAAAATAGACTACATTGGCAGTTCGCGAATGACAGCATGTACCTGCGTCTAAACCTTTCGACCACGCCTGATTTGTAGTTCTAGAAGCCATAACACTGTACTGTACTTGATTCGATAAAGGGCAATTTCAAGGCACGTTAGTTTTATAGAATTCTCGACAAATTTACCCGAAGGGCCAAGCCGATCCGGGTAATTTGCGATACGGAAAACCAGCGTCCGGGTAAGTGGAGTTCTATTGTACTTGTTTCAGCAGACTGGCAGACATAACGAGAAACGAGAAATTATATATTGTACATATACCAACATATGAAACGAGGGAGAGGGGGGGGGAAAGAAGAAGACCAGACGGCTACGCGTTAAACTGCACGAGATTGTACAGGAGCCAGTTTCAAGGACGCAAAAAGATCATGTAGCCAGCAACACAACCTCACTTGCAGTTTCTTTCCGCAATGAGCCTTTGAAAGGGTCTGAGAAGGAACATTTCCAAGAGAACATTACGTCACCTGCATGCTTCCCAGCTGTCCATCCCAGACAAACGGCAGCAAAGGCATGTGATTACGAAGCATGATTTTTATGCTAATCCCAAATAAATCCGGTTTCATCCTACCAAATAATTTAAGTACAATTCGGGGTTTGTGTTGAATTAAGAAACGCTAATACCCCCTAAAGTGATTCAGCCTAGAGAAGACTTCAGCAATTTCCTTAGTCTCCGTATAATTCTCTAGCAGTAGCTCGCAACCACCACGATAAAACAGCCAATATACTGTATGCCAACATAAACCATGTACATACAGTAAAACTAGTTAAAATTATTCCAATACTTTAAAATACTTTATAACCACTGAGCAGCCAGTAGTTAGTGCACTTTGTCATATACGGTACCGATGATACACTTATATTCCATGCGTTGTTTTTATATGAATTACGACATTCAATGCCTAAGTACTGAAACAACTTAACTGGTTTTGTATTTTAAGTGTTTCTGTAAATATTAGGCAAGTACATACACCGATGATATACACTAGTACGGTACATAGTACGTGACATTGAGGATGACCTTGTGAGGGTACAACGCATAGGTCAAGGGTCCTCGTATAAAGCATGTGCAATAAAAGCTATTTGGCCTTAATTGGACTGTTTTGGCAGAAAACCCTATGTCTGAGAGGAGTGAAATATATAGTTACGGGTCATACCTAAATACAGCATTGAGAAACGAGAAATTTTGTACCTCACTGAACGGTAAATTTAGTTTTGCATGTGTGACAGTACATTGCATGCTCTCCGTGCACCCGTATCAAAGAGACAATAATAGCCGATCGTGATTCACGCAGAAGGCATTAATGTCTTTGTTACTAATACACTACTTACGTGGAAATCTCATCCATCAACAGGTGACTATTACCATCACAGAAAAAAAGCGAACTAAACAACCAAAATGGTTGATGGAGAAGTTGGGCCCTAACTTAAGTCCGAACGTGGCTGTGGTACTTGTGCTCTGTCATAATCTGGTATAAAATAAATGTGTACTTCGACACACCAAACGGAGAAATGAGGGTTTGGCTTCATAAAAAGGGAGTAAAAAGGTAAAGGTAAAACTGTCCCTGTCCCCACTGGAGAGTGGGTAGGCCCCAGAGCCGGTCTGGAAGTTCTGTAAAAGAGAAAAAATCCTTGCCTCTGCCGGGATTTGAATCCCGGATCGTCCAGCCCGAACTGTAGTCATGATACCAAATAAGCTATCGCGATATTTATTAAGGACACGACAGCCCATGACGTACGAATTAACTTAACAACCCGAAGCCCAGGATCGTCAAATATTCTACAGAGCGCAGGAAACGCTGCATTTCAAAATGCATCTGTGCTGTGCAGAACAAAATCAAATAGCATTTGGGCAAGAGTTAAGGACAAAGCAGCATAGAAAAACGGCTTGTACTTTAGAATCTGTGCAATACACACGTGAAGAAAAATTCAGAGTCATGGGTATAGACGACGTGTTTCATATTTCTGAATGCGTGAAAAGAAACGAACAAGAATAAAGACAACGCAAAGTACCCTTTCATGGTGCTGCTGAGAGCACATCTGGGGCCGAAATACCGCAGTCAGCATAGTCACCAGGCTACAGGGTGGGCGAAACAGGTATCATGGGTCAACTCTTGGCAGCAGCAAGAATTGTTCTTCCCTCTAAAACATCCCGACCGGCTGTGAAACCCACCCATTCTCCTATTCAACGCATTCCCAACACTATTTCCCCGGAGTAAAGTGGTCGGTGCGTGAAGCTGACTACTCACCTCCACCTAGCGCCGAAGTTAAGTACGTGTGGAAATATACCACCACCACCCCATATATTTTTCGAAGACCTACTCTAATATTACCTTGCGAATGAAAATATATTTGGCAGCCTTTTTTTTGGTTAACATTTTCACAACAGACATCCTTGCGATCCGTATCAGTATTATCCTATTGTCCAAACCTTGTACTTCACATCTTCACAAACTATTTCTTTTATATCCGTTTTAACATTAGACATATCCTGTAGTTTAAATATCACTGTGGAACGTTTCTGCTGGGTGCGCTTGATCGAATGACTAAAGTGACCGTGATCTCGAACACACCTCGAATGACATCACAGACCTTTTAAGCGGATAGGGCAGTCATTTTGTGATGTCACGGCTATTTAAACGAGATTTAAAAGAAGTCGTGTCTGACATTCAGTGCCCAGTTCATCTTTTAAGTTCACTGGCAATGTCAAATCGGCAGTAACTGGTGTTACAGCGCTTTGAAACAGCGGTGAGCTACTTCAGAAGTGGGTACAGCCGTGCTAGTGTTGCCGGAATGGGCTCTTAACAAGCCTATACCATATAAAAAAAAATACAACAGACTTCATCTTTCCTACTCAATCGGACTACCTTCCATGGTACACGTCTAAAACGAAATATGTTTCAAGCGTGAACGTGTCTACAGTATATCGGGAAATGTTCTGATCCCCCCCCCCCCCCCCCCAAAAAAAAATCCCCCAAAAATTAAAAAAAAAACCATTCAACTTTTCTTCCCAAATGGACCCCCCTCCACAGTAAACGCTAAAAACGAAAATTTTTTCACCCCGGAACGGTCTCAAAAAAATACGGGAAAGTTTTTGTCCCCCCCCCCCCCCCCAAATACAAATTAGTCCCAATAAATGTGAACGTAACACACACGCTGCCTAATACCTATTCGTTTCTGCTAATATATATATATATATATATATATATATTGCTGTAAGGTTTCCTAAAGTGCGAGAGGATACACTCTTGTCAAAAATGTGAAAGAATCAAGCCCGACCGCGAATTAAATATGTAAAGCACATGTAAGTACACGGCAAAATAAGACGTAAGAGACTGAAGAAAGAAACACTATAAAAATATTATTACACAGCAAAATTCTCTTACTGATTGTAATACTAATTTGTACTTCGAAACATGTAGCCTACATATTACCTTGTGTAATAAAAACAGTTGTGCTGACGTACAAATTAGTATTACAGCACGTAGCCAAGCACTTCGTGATCTCTTCATTCAAATTCTCTTACTGAACCACTCCAAAAGAATGACCCTACTGCACACAAAACTAATTTCACACTCGTGGCCGTAACTTTTCTGGCCTTTTCAACACAGTGTTTGATCGCTGAATGCTCTGAAACAGCAAATCAGTCAAAGATACTGTCCAAATCATCAGGCCTTTGTGCAAGCCAGGTCCTACGTTATGCTTGATGTTGTTCATTTTACCCAACAGAGACACGCCGATCAAATAAGTGAAAGTTATTTGTAGGGGTGTCTTCTGTGCTTCTGTGGTGTTGCGTCGTGTCGACTGGTAAATAGCTACACATGTTTCAGAGGAGAGTAGTTCCTCCATGTTCAGGGTCAGACAGCCAAAAGAGAGTTACGATGGTAGCAGTATGTTCCTCCGAAACGTCGGCAACTATTTTCCAGTACACATGACGCAATGACCCAGAAGATCTGTATCTTCACTAACGCCACTGTGAGAACCTCAGTACTGGCACTGGTCGTTGTTTTGTCGCCAAGTCCGTAATGATGGGATTTGCTGACTACAATAGCGATGGAAAGAAATAATTAATAGCTCCTGAACAGGAACTGCAGCTGAAACTCAATACGCTTTATCCCACAAATGGGACGATATTTTACTCAACTGCAGCACCATCCTATCGTTTCGAGGGACACACAAACCATTGTCGACGACGTGCCGCGTACTGTGCGTCTCTGGTTCACACCAATCTATTTTAGACGGCATGTCAGAATATAATTTAGTACTTCACACAACAACAAATAATGTAGACACATCTGCAAATTTGTACACTTATGCATGCATGTCAGCTGCTGTCTAGACTAAATCCGTCAAGATCGTATATGTTACTGAGAATTGTGTAATATGACCTTGTGTTCCGAGGCCGCATATCCAGGGGAAGAAAAATAAAGCCGGAACATAAAAAATGTAACCACGTATTACATGCACAAACACAGAGGAAGGAAAAAGTCTAAATTAAATAAATAAAAACGTATTAAACAAATACAACTTATACACCTTTCCGCGAGCAGGCCATATGGCTTGTTGCGACTGAAAATTATGAAACTAATGATCGTGAATAATTTAGCAAGATTTCCACGGTGAATTGTATGGTACATCTCAGACCATTAACATCAACATGATATTCTGTAACCGTCTTGGCATACGAGCCTAAGCCATAAACACGTCATCAACATATGCTTACCACAGCAATGTTTCAGCTTCTCACTGCCATATGTTCGTTCTGCTGGTAACACTATTTTCAGCCTACAAGCAGTTCACACACAGATATCCAAATGCCTCATAACGTTTAAAGTTTAGAACACTGAACACGGCCCCTTCGAGCAGCGTAACGACTATATGATCTGGGTTTAATTTCCCTCTGTCCTTTAAAAGCATACGAAACGTTTACGTAACACCGTACACAGATTCCCTCAAGTAGTGTAAAGCTAGTCTAATACAGTCAGCGGTGCTGCTATCTCTTCCAAGCAAACATCAACACTGTAACTATGCATTCCACTATCGTTTGCTGTTGCTATCTGGTAGTGCTATAGTATTTGTATTATACAGAAGAGAACGGGGAAAAGCAAAGGGCACTGCTTGGACTATTTATGTAATGACTCCTAAACAATTCGATAATTTCCAGTGCTTTTTTCCATGTAATCAAATGAATAAATCTCATTTCACGGTACGATAACGCATTTTACAT
>Ga0123355_10008535_pt1 | contig 15472 bp, 10 predicted proteins | sample TergutEmb28metaG_3_FD_89872 | JGI IMG/M metagenome (GOLD analysis project Ga0123355, IMG submission 89872) | Embiratermes neotenicus P1 segment gut microbial communities from Petit-Saut dam, French Guiana - Emb289 P1 | ecosystem: Host-associated > Arthropoda: Insects > Digestive system > Gut ... | reverse complement strand
CGCGCCCAGTCGGACGTGCTGATGGCGGCGATGACATACCTCTTGCCATCGACCACCCACGGCGTTACCGGCGTAGAACGCGGCTGACCGGACTTGCGTCCGGCCACGGTGATGACGTTGACCGGCCCGATCTTGACGCCCAGGCTGGTGAAGAACTTCATGAACGCATTCTGCGCCGGCATGTACCTTGGCATCCGCGGTTCCATGACCCCATCCTCGCGCATCCAGCGGGCCCCGTCACCGCGTCCGCCGACAACACCCGAGCATTTGTTCCCGGTTTAGGCGACTCCATCGATGCCCGCCTAGGCCGAGCTCTTTCTGCTCCAGCATCCCCGGCCGGGGTGGCTGCTTCAGCGCAGGACCAGCAGGTCAAGCCAGGAAGATCGGGGTTCCGGGGTGGGGGTCTTTTCGTCCTCCGCGGCCTGGCGGAGTCGTTCCTTGCCGCGGCGGAATTCCTCCTCGGTGAGGGCTCGCATTGGTGAATCGGCGCGGCGGAAGGTGTCCGCCTGGGCGAGGAACTCGGCCAGGCTGGTCCGGTAGGTCTCTGAAATCGGCTCAAGACCGTGCTGGCTGAATCCGGCGGTTGCGAACGCCTGGCAGGTCTGCTCAACGGTGGGCCAGGTATCGACCACCCGGGTGGTCTCGGGGAACCAGCGGTGCACCCACCAGGTGCTCGGCCAGTCGCCCCTGCCCGGGAATCCCTGGCGGATGAGCACCGGAGCGCCGGGGCGGAGGACGCGGCGGATCTCCCGCGCGGCGGCTTCGAGGTCCGGGATGTGATGAAGCACGAGGGACAGCCACGCGCCATCCGCCGAACTGTCCGGCAGTGGCAGGGCGGTGGCGTCGCCCGCCAGCACCTCGATGCCTGGCCGGCCAGGAATCTGGGCACGCATCGCCGCCGATGGTTCGACCGCGAGGATGCTGAGACCAAACCAGTCGCGGAAAGTGGTCGCAAACGTGCCGGTGCCCGCGCCAATGTCCACCAAGGTCTTCCCGGGCACCGGGTTCAGGTGACGTCGTATCGCGTCACGCCACTGCCCGAGCCCGTCTCGCGGGATCCCGCGGACCGCTTTGTACGCGGTCGCGGTGTCGTCGTCGTAACTGATCCTGGCCATGCCGTGCCTCCTGACACCGTCCAGTTGTCCCCTGTCGGCCCAGTTGTCCCCTGTCGGCACAGTACCGCCGTGGCCGTGAAAGCCCAGTCCCGGTCAACCTGGCTCGGGCTGGGAGGCCATCATCGCCCGGCGCGGTCCAGCCACTTGCTGACGGTGACCGGGGTCCAGGCGGCCAGCCGGTCGAGCAGTTCGCCTGGGTCGTCGTCGACGATGACCATGTCGCGGTGCCCGGGGTGCACGAACCCGGCCGACACCGCGCCATCCAGCAGGGCGCGCATCGGTTCGAAGAACCCGGAGACGTCGAGGATGCCGCACGGCTTGGCGTGGATCCCGAGTTGCGTCCAGGTCAGCACCTCGAAGAACTCGTCGAACGTGCCGAAGCCGCCCGGAAGCATGATGAACGCGTCGGCTGCGTCGGCCATCGCGGCCTTGCGCTCGTGCATGGAGTCGACGATCTCGAGTTCGGCGAGCCCGCGGTGCGCGACCTCCTTGGCCAGCAGCGCTTGGGTGATGACGCCGTGAACCCGTCCGCGGCTCGCCAGCACCGCATCGGCGAGGGCCCCCATCAGCCCGACTTGCCCGCCACCGTAAACCAGCCGGATCCCCCGCTCGGCGAGCGTCCGCCCGAGCGACCCCGCGGCGACCGCGAAGTCCGGATCGCGACCGAGGTTGGAACCGCAGTAAACCGCCACTGAACCCAATCGCGAAGACATGCTCCGGAGTGTCGCACTGCGGCTGCGCCTACGTATACCGATTTTGGTTCGGTCAAGCCCGACCGGTCGGGGCGGTCCTGTCAGCCTGCACCCGGCCGCCCCCTGGCGAGCAGGGACGGGACATCCGGTAGTTGGAACCCGAGAAACTCGAGGCGCTCCGCGACATCCCGCATCGGCCGCTCGAGCACTAGCGAAGCTCGGACGAGATGGCCCAGCGGAACGGGCCTAGTCTCATTCAGCCAGCCATCACCTTGATCCAATTGCTGGTCCCGGGCGGTCGGCAGGCGGAGTTTGGTCGTGATCAGCCGCTTGTCATCCGGCAAGAGCCCGTCTGGATCTGGCGCGTCATAGCCAAACTGGCGCAGGCGCTCAGCGACGAACCTGACATCCCGGTTGATCTTGGTCGCCGACCGTACAACGTGGCAGAGCGGTACGGGAACAGCCGGATCGAGCCACCCCTCTACATCTCTCTCCCGCACGAAGAGCACTTCCTTCTCCATCCGCTTCAGCAGCTGAATGTCGGCTTCGGTCAGGTCGTGCGGCATGTTCGCCGGGTCTGGAACCGTGAAGCCGAGCAGCGCCAACCGTCCGCAAACGGCCGTCGGCTGGAGGACGAGAGCCAAGCAGGCGCTGACCACGTCGGGCACCCGGACGACTAGGTCGTCCTGCTCAGGGTTCCGCAGCATTGCGTAATACCCGCGGGCTGGGAGGAGCTTCCCCGCATTCCGCAGCAGGCTGAGATCAGCGCGGGTCAGGTCGTCGGGCACTTGGCGGACATCGGGCACGGAATAACCAAACAGGCCAAGTCGCTGCGCGATGTGCCGCGGGCTGCGAGCCAGCACTATGGCGGCCCTCAGCAAATAAGCGAGCGGCACCGGAGCGGCAGGATCCAGCCACGGCGCGGCCCCGTAACCATCGACGCTGATCATCCGGCGATCATCGGGCCCGGTCGCTTGAAGCGCGGAATCTTCCGGGACGACGAGTCCCAGCGCGGCGAGCCGGTGGCACACCTCACGGGGATCGCGCTTCGTGGTAGCCGCGCTCCTGAGCACCTGCTCAGCCCGAACCGAGGCTTCCGGCGGGACTGTTCCACCCATGCCGTGAGCCAGGTACCTGAGAAGCTCCGCGTCGGCGTCAGTCAGCTTCTCATCTGTTATCGAGGTCAGGCTCGGAACCTGGAAGCCAAGGCCTGAAAGTCGGCGTGCGGCGTCTCTGCCGCTCGTGCCGACCGTGGCCGCCTTGATGAGCACGTGCATGACAGGTACGGGTTTCGCGGGGTCCAGCCACGCCGGTCGACTGCTGCTCGTGACGAGTTCGACGTCGCGCCGGGAGATGTCGGTAGGGAAGCCGGAAATGTCAGGCACGCTGAACCCGAGCGCCGCCAGACGCCCGGCCACGTCGCCGACGCTTCGACGCAGCAGCAGCGATACCTCCATTACGTGTCCTACCGGTACGGCGTGAGCCGGGTCGAGGTAGCCGTGCCGCCGGTGGCTTTCCGTGTCCGGGAAGACGGGCTGACGATCGCGAACCAAGACGGCGTCGTCCGTGGTCAGATCGGTGGGCAGGTTTGCGGTGCCGGGTATGCGGTATCCAAGCGCCGCCAGTCGTCCCGCCACATGATTCGCGTCGCACCGGAGCTTGACAGCGGCGGCGATGACATGGCCCAAGGGGACCGGCTCGGCTTGATCAAGATAGTAGGGCTCTTTCCGCAGAGTGCCCGATGGGTAGACCCAGCTGGGCGATTCCGCCAACCAGGTTCCGCGTTCGATGCGGCGGGGGCGTTCACCAGGGAAGACCGTATCCCCGCCAAGGCTCACATCAACCATGAGCACGTCGTCTTGGCCAAGGTCACCGGTGAATCCCGTGGTATCGGGCACCTCATACCCGAGATCAGCCAGGCGATGCGCTATCTCGTGCAGGGGCCGGTTCAGTTTGACCGCGGCATGCACCAGATGACCGGTGGACACAGACTTGGCCGGGTCAAGCCATGCGGTCTGGAAACCCACCCAGTGACTGAGCAGGATCACGTCGGAGGGAAGAGCCACGACCGGCTCCGCGCCACGATCGGCCGCGGCAGGTATCCCGTCTGCCTGGCACACTCCGATGGCGGCTGCCCGCCAGGCGACGATCTCGTCGGGGAGATCGTGCTTAAACGGCGGCCAGATCGTCCTGACGTCTGCCCGCTGGATGCGATCGTCATCATCAGGCGTGAAAACGTCACTGTCCAGCGGCCAGCAGCCCACACGTCCGGCGCCGTACGCCTTGCCTGCGATTCGAAATTCGGCATTGACCTTGATCTTGGCCTGTGCGACCAGGTCCGCTACGCGAGGCGCGTCCTCCACCATCCGGTTGATCCAGTCCCAACTCACACGCTTTGGCGCTGCCACCAGAAGCTCAGGAGTCGCCTCCATCATCAGGCGCTCTACCGATTCCGGACGGTCTCCGATGATGGTCCGGCGATTCACGGACAAAGACGGTGCGAGCGGCCCAGAGAGATTGACCACCGCGCCGAAGAGAAGCTTGTCGGTCGTGATGCCGTCGGCGAGAATCCGGCCCCCGCCTGCGACCCACCACACGTGCGGGGCCGCGGCAGCGAGAGCTTGCCTCCGGCTCTCCAGACGGGAGTCCGCAGAGTCTCTGACCCACTCCATGGCGGCGGTCGAAAGCTGTCCCGGGGGCCATGACGCGGTTCCGTTGCCATCCACCACGCGAGTCTCGTACTGCGCCACCCAGAGCACCTCCCGCAACACCGTCGAGCAGGAAACCGCCTCCTGGTCCATGCGCAGGTGCAGCCGCACAGTGGTGCCGGCATCGCTACCCGGGCCAACGTCGATGATGCGGAAGAGGTTGCCCGGGCCCGCGATGGAAACCTTGAGCTTGCGCGCCGGACGACCGTCGCGGCCCAGGCGGCAGGTGGTGATCGTGATCTCATCGGCGAGCATGAAGTAGCTAAGGACGCCGATGCCGAATCTGCTGTTGGGGAAGAGTTCAATCGGCGGGGAGAGCTGCGCCCACGCCGCCTGCTCTTCGAGGAACTCGGGCAGATCTGCGAAGCGGCTGCCCGCCTGCGCGAACACCTCCGACAGCTCGCGAACCCCCATCCCGATGCCGTTGTCGGTGCAGTCGACGTAGGAACGACCTTGGGAGTCCACGCCTTGCTCGAACGTGATGCGGCCCTGCCACTGGCCGGACAGCCTTCTGGTACGTCGCAGGTACTCCGTCCGGGCCTCGCGGTACCGGCATGCGTCAAGCGCGTTCTGATACAGCTCCCTGATGGCAAGCGACCGATCGCCGTAGAGCTGCTCACCCATCAGCAGCTGCTGAACACGGTCCTCGTCCAGCCGGAACCGGACGCCGGCTGACGTGTAGGCGGGTCCGCCGGCCGATTCGGCTGGCCCGACAAGGTCCGCGGTCGCGTGCACCGGCAGGCTGGCCAACGGGGCGAGGTCGAGTTCGGTCGCGGCCTCCCGGTGCGCCTCCGACAGCACCGCGTCGAGGCTCCGTACGTGCTGGCGCAGCGCCACCTCGACGGCCGGGTGCCCGCATGAGGCCTTCAGCACCCGAGTCTGACCACCGCGCGGTTCCCACCGGGAGTCCGCAACAGTCCGCAGCAGGTCCGGCAGCGAGACCGGATCGGCGATACCGAGATGGCCGACGATGATGTCAGGGAGCGCGGCAGCGTCGATCGCCATGTAGTGCGCGACCGCTAGCAGGTACCCCACCAGCCGTTCCCGCACTCGCTGCTCGTGGGCCGTTCCCACCGCGACTGGTACCGAGTTCACCAGTCCGGCGGGCCGGTCAGTCCTGGCGAGGAACACAGGGTCGGCGCCAAAGCAGCGCAGCAGCTCGCCCATCCGCTGCGCGGTCCAGGTCTCCGCGGCGAGGCGTCCTCCTGTCATGGCCGTCGCGAGAAGCGGTTCGATCTGGCTGGGGAAGTACGATTCCGGACGCCGGGTCAGCCAGTGACGGAAGATCCACCACCCGATCTGCCGGCTGGTGCCCGCACCGTCCGCATAGGCTGTCGCGCGGCGCAGCAGCCGCGAATATCCCCGTGCAAACCGCTCAAATGAGCCGCGGTCACCCGTACCGTTCGCGCGCGGCGCCAGATCGGCCGGAGTCACAGAGCCCAGCCGCGCCGTCTCGGCGGACCAGTAGCTGACGTAGACGAACGGCGCGGTGGACAGCAGCGCCGCCTCCGCCGCCGAGAGTGCAGGCTTGTCGAGCACCTTGGTCAGCAGAAAGCCGGTCCATTCGCTGATTCGCTGTGCGAGCGCTGGGTCGTGCCATGGATCATCGGCACGCGCCCTTGAGTTCACCTGATTCATCTCGGCCAGCCGCGCCACGAACTGGTCGGCTTGCGTGCGGAGCTCGGCTACGCCGTCCTCCTCAGCGGCGCGGTCCCAGGCGGGGTGGTCCGATACGATCTGCCGCCAGCTCGCACGGTCGATGGTTCCACTGCCCGGAGGCAAGACGACGAACGCGCCCCGGTCGCACTCGGTGCGAACCCGGATCTCCTGGACCGGTTTCCGGTGCGCGTCGGCGATCTGGCCCATCGCGGCTGCCAGCGACACCTCAAGCTCGGCGAGCGTGCTTGGTCCGTCGGGATCGTCGGCAACCTGCTGCACCGCCTTGCCGAACAGGCTGAATTCTTTCCCCTCGGCGGTCACGTACCTGGCGACCGCGCCCGGGGCACAGGCGAAGACGAATGCCACCTTCCGGTTGGCGACCTCAAGGCCCTTCGAGTGACTCCAGCCCCGCCGTCCGGCGTCTCCCATCACCTGCTCGTCGAATCCTTCCCGGCAGGCATCCACCAGGAAGATCACCGAGGCGGCGTGCGTGTTTTCAAGAAATGGCGCCCAGACGCTGAGCGGAACGCAGACATCCGCGAGCCTGGGCCAGGCAAGGCTGGCATTGGAAGGAACCAGGTAATCGGTGTCGTCGGAGTGAGCTCCGTGGCCGCTGAGGTACACGAGCAGTGTGTCGTCCCGCTCAGCGCTGTGCAGGAACTGCCAGACCCGCGTGAGGAGTTCGGTACGGTCCACCCGTCCGCTTCCCCCGCTCGCATCGTCGACGACGTAGCCGCGGGACTCGAGCGCCGCACCTACGTCGCTCAGCCCGTCGGTGACGAATGGAAGCTGCCTGATATCCGGGTCGTCGTATTCCGCGATGCCGATGAGCAGTGCGCGAAAGCGGCCCACCGCTAGTCCCGGCGGAATATCAGGGTAATCGCGCCCGTGGTCCCCGCCTGGGCCGTGCCGATCAGCTGGACGCCCCCTGAGGCGGACACCTGAGCGCCAATCTGGACCTCGCGCAGCGGCATCCCGAGCGATTCGCTGCCAATCTCTCCGAGGACCGAGGACAGCGACGAGATCGTCCGCCTGAGGCTCTCCCGGAAGATCTCCGCGGGAATCTCGCGCAGTCGCACCGGCGCGTCGTGGTTAAAGAGCCCGCCCATCGCGTCCTCGCTGCCCTCATCCTGATCGAGGACGAGAAAAGGGAGGAAAGGCCCGTCCTCCCCGCACGTGTCTGGCATATCCGCCATCCTTCGCCGCCCGTTACTTTTTAGCGGAATCGTAGAACGAATCCGGATCGTCGGCCACGCAAAGGCACGGGTATCGCGCGCACGGTAAGCCCGTGGCGCCCGGGCGGATGCCGAGCTGCGGGGAGGAAGTTTTCCGCCTCGTTCGCGAACCAACCCGGCGTCGGGTGCAATAGAGCAATCGTGGACGACGACGAGCTGATCACGCGCCTGGCGGGCGGTGACGACACGGCACTGCGTGAGCTGTTCAACCGGCACGCGCGGATCCTCGCTGCCCGGTTGCGGGCTGTGCTGCCGCCGTCCGATGTCGAGGACGTGCTCCAGGAGACCTTCATCGCGGCGTGGAAGGGCGCTTCGTCGTACCGGCCGGAGGGGAGAGCGGGCGGCTGGCTGTGGGTGATCGCACGCAACCAGGCCGCCCTCCTGCTTCGCAAGCGCGGCCCGGCCCTGGCGCCGCTTGAGGAAACAGTGCTCACGAAACCAGGGCAGGCAGCCGGCCTGGACCCCGCCGAAGCCGCCCTGGTCCGCGCGGACATAGCCGCAGCCCTGTCGGGACCTGAAGGAGACGTGCTGCGCCTCATGTACATCGAGGACCGCCCCGTCGCCGAGGTCGCCGCGCTGCTCGGCGTCCCCGCCGGCACCGTCAAGAGCCGCGCCCACCGCGCTCGCCGCGTGCTGCGCGCCGCACTGGGAGGAGGGACACGATGACTTTCCCTGATGATCCGGGCGGGGTCGACCTGGACCGGGTTTGGACTGGTGTCGCCGCCGAGGTCTGGCGGCGGCGACCGGGCTGGCTCGAGCGCACCGCGGCCCGGCTGCTGCGCTCACCCGGCCTCGCCCGCGCCTTGCTCACCACCCCGTCGCTGCTGCTGCCATGGCTGATCTCAACGGTCGTCGTGTTCGGCGTCGGGGCGCTGATCCGGCTGGGACCGGGGCAGCCGCTCGTCTGGCTGGTCGCGCCGGCGGTCGCGGCGGTCGGCATCGCCTTCGCCTACGGCCCGGGGGTCGACCCGGCCTGGGAGCTGTCCGCGAGCTGCGCGGTCAGCGACCGGATGGTGCTGCTTACCCGTGCGGTCGCCGTGTTCGCGCTTAACGCCGTACTCGGTCTGCTGGCGAGCGCGGCGTCTGGGGCAGTAGCGGGGCTGACGTTCGGGTGGCTCGTCCCGATGACCGCGGTTTGCGCGCTGGCGCTGGCGGTGGCGGTTGCCGTCCGATCGGCCAGCATCGGAGCAGCCGCGGGAGTGGCCGCCTGGGTGATCACGGTGCTCGCGGGCCAGGCCGCCAGTGGCCACCTCACTACCCCGGTGACGAACGCGACGGCCTATCTCCCCTGCCTGGCGGCCGCCGCCTGCGCTGCCGTCGTCGTCATTTACGCGACACGCCCGGAAAGAGGATTGCAGTGAATGTGACGTTGGCCGATGTCCACCGCTCGTTCGGTAAAAATAAGGCAGTTGACGGAGTGAGCCTAGAGCTTGGCACCGGGGTTTTCGGTCTGCTCGGCCCTAACGGGGCAGGGAAGACCTCGCTGCTTCGAATGCTAGCGACCGTGCTGCCGCCGTCGTCCGGACAGATCGCCCTGCTCGGGCGGGATCCCCGGCGCCCGGCCGCGCGGCGGGAAATCCGGCGGCGGCTCGGCTACCTCCCGCAGAACCTCGGCTATTACCCAGCTTTCACCGTCGTGGAATTCGTCGAGTATTTCGCGCTGCTCAAGGAAATGCCGTCCGCCGCGGTTCCCAAGGCGGTGGCGGCAGCCGTAGAGCGCGTCGACCTCGGGGCCAAGGCTAGGGCGAAGCTGCGCACTCTGTCCGGCGGGATGCTGCGGCGCGTCGGCATCGCGCAGGCGATCGTGAACGACCCGGAGCTGCTGCTGCTCGACGAGCCAACGGCTGGCCTTGACCCAGAGCAACGAGTGCAGTTCCGTGCCCTGATGCGGTCACTTGGCGAGACCTCGACCGTGGTCGTGTCGACGCACCTGGTCGAGGACGTTGGCGCCGCGTGCTCCGAAGTGACGCTGATGACCAGCGGGAAGCTCCTGTTCCGCGGCACGCCCGACGAATTGACCGCCCGCGGCGAGGGGTACGACGTCGGCGACGCACCGCTTGAGCGTGGCTACAGTGCCGTGCTGTCGCAGGCCCGACTGTCGCAAGCACAGTCATGAGCGCCACGAGCGTTTTCCCGGCCCGGGATGCGCGCCCCCGGTCAGTTGCGCCAATGGCCGCCCTGCGGCTGCTCTGGATCGAGATCAAGCGCAACATCATGCCGTGGGCGCTGCCGATCCTGGCCCTGCTGTTCTTCTACGACACCTACCGGACGGCCAGCGGATCGCCGCCAATCTGGACCGCTCGCGCCTCGCTGGTCACCAGCAAAATGGTCTTCGACTTCGCTGCATTCGCCTGCGGGCTTTCCGCCTGGACCGGGTCGCGCGAAGGCCGCCGGCGGACCGGGGAACTACTCGCCCCGACCGCCCGCCATACGCTGACCCGGCAGCTGGCCGCGCTGGCAGCGACGCTGCTCTGGGTGCTTCTCGCCTTCCTCGCCGGGGTCGCAGTGCTGTACGCACAGATCGCTGGCGCGGTGACATGGGGCGGGCCACCGCTGTGGCCGGTCTTCGTCGGCGCGGTCGCGGTGACGATGGTCAGCGTGCTCGGGTTCGTCGCGGGGGCGCTGTTCCCCGGCCGGTTCATCGCCCCGCTAGCGGCGATCTGCGGCGGCGTCCTGCCCATTGTCGCTAGCCACAACCTGCTGAATCCCCAGCTGAACACGCACAAACTTCTCGCGCTGGAGCTGTCCCTGGAGCCGTACGACTGGGGCGTCTTCTATCACGTGCTCCCCGACGTTTCCATCGCGCAGGTCATGTTCATGGGCGGCATCGCGGTGGCGGGCACCGGGCTGCTCGCGCTGGCACCGGTGCTGCGGCTGCCCGTCGGCTCGACGTCGGGCTCTTCCCCGGCGGTCGGCCTCGGGTGGTGGCTGTCCACAGCGGCCGCGGTCGTCCTGGTGGCGGGCGTGGCCGCCTCCTGGACCGCTTACGATCTGACTGGCACCGCGAAGCTGACCAAGGTCGGGTGGCAGATTCCTGCGCTGCATGACGCGGCAACCGACCAGCCAGTTCCGTACATGCCGGACTGCACGTCCGCATCCGGGTTCCAGGTGTGCGTGCACCCGGCGTTCAGTGGCTACCTCAGCGGGATAGCAGCGGCATTGCGCCCGGCGGCGGCCGAGATCGCGAGCTTGCCGGGCGCGCCGGTGCGCGCATCGCAGGTGGCAGCACCGCTCGGTCCTCCCTACACCGGCCCGGGCCTGGCCGGGACGCCGCCGGTCTACCAGTTCGCCGCAGATCTCACCTGGGTCAGCCCGACGCAGGTGGACGCGGCGAACATCCAGGCGCAGCTCTTCGAAGCGGTCATCGGCGGCCCGGCGGCCGCGCAGACGGGCTACCTTGACCCGGCCCAGCGGGCAGTGGTTGATGCGCTGCTGACCGCGATCGGTACGTCACCGTCGAACACAAACCTCTTCTTCCCCGCCTCGCCGCAGGTCAACGCGGCCGCGGCCCGGTTCGCCGCGCTGCCGGTGCCGGCCAGGCATGCCTGGCTGCTCGTCCACCTGACGGCCTTGCGGGCAGGCCGCGTCACCCTGGCGCAGCTTCCGTGACCGCGGCCGAAGTCCGGGTATCTCCGGCCGTCCCCGCCGGGGTGACGTCTCGCGGCCCGGCGGCGGTGCGCCTGGTGTGGCTGCACATACGCAGCCGACGGGTGCCCGGGGCGGTCCTCGCGCTCGTCGTGTGCGGTGCCGTCCTGCGCGCGGCGCTGCACTGGCACTGGAGCTTCGGTAACGGCCTGCACTCACAGCAGCTCCCGATGATCATCGAGACCGGCGCGGCGGCGGTGATCGCAGTGACCGGGCACAGCCCGTTTGGCGAGACGGAACGGGCCACCGGCAGGTGGCTGCCGTACCTGCGGTTGGCCGCCGCCGTCGGGCTGTGCGGTCTGGCGATCGCGCTGCTGCAGCTCGGCGCGGCCGGCCAGAGCCTCAACGCGGGCGTTCTGGTGCTGGCCAGGAACGTCATCGGGTTCACCGGCATCGGGCTGTTGTGCTCGCTGGTCACCGGTGGCCTGCTGGCCTGGACGCTACCGATGGGATACATGCTGTTCTGCCAGTACGCGCTGCTCGAGGCCTGGCGGGCCCCGTGGACCTGGCCGGTCCGCCCGCCGGCCGACCGCGGCGCGTGGATCTGGGCCTGCGCGGTCCTCGCGGCAGGCCTGCTGCTCTTCACCATCCGCGGCCCCCGCACCCGCCTCAGCGACGACGGCTAAGGGTGCATCGCGCCGGAGAAACGCGTGCGGTTTGGACAGCCCCGGCGCTTGCGCGATGCTGGACCCGATATGGCTGAACTCAAGCTCCGGCAGGCAAGAGAGGGCACAGATTTCGTGACAACTCCAGCGGCTGACCGGTCCTGGCTCGCCGACGCCGTCTTGTACCAGGTGTATGTGCAGAGCTTCGCCGACTCCAACCACGACGGCATCGGTGATCTCGAGGGTGTGATCGAGCACCTGGACTACCTGGCCTGGCTGGGCGTCAACGCCGTCTGGCTCTCGCCGTGCTTCGTCTCGCCGTTCGGTGATGCCGGCTATGACGTCGCCGACTACCTCACCGTCGCTCCGCGCTACGGCAGCAACGACGACCTCGCCAAGCTGATCGGCCAGGCGGGTCGCAGGGGCATCCGGGTGCTGCTCGACCTGATCCCCGGGCACACGTCGGACCGGCATCCGTGGTTTATCCACGCCGAGGACGACCCGGCGGACCATCGCTATATCTGGGCTGCGGACCCGGTGCCGGACGGCTTTGTGCCCTCCCCTGGGGCCAGGCCCGGCGGGTACCTGCCGAACTTCTTCGCGTTTCAGCCGGCCCTCAATTACGGCTATGGGCGGCCTGACCCAAGCCAGCCGTGGCGCCAGCAACCGGACGCGGAAGGGCCGCGCGCCAACCGCGCGGCGCTGCGGGACATCATGGATTACTGGCTTGGCCTGGGCGTGTCCGGCTTCCGGGTCGACATGGCCGCCTCCCTGGTCAAGGACGACCCTGGGTATGCGGAGACGGCCGCGCTGTGGGCCGGGATGCGGGCATGGCTCGACCGGACGCACCCCGACGCGGTCATCATCTCTGAATGGGGCGATCCCGCCATCTCCGTCTCGGCGGGATTCCACGGCGACTTCTTCCTCCAGTTCGGCGGGCCGTCGGACGGTCAGCCGCTACGGTCGCTGTGGAACAACCGGCAGGGCACCGACCAGGACAGCTGGCCGCCGGTTCCGCCGTACTTCGACGCCGCTGGCCTCGGCTCGGCACGTACCTTCGCCGATGCCTACGCCGCGGCCGCCTCCGCCCTCGGGGGAGCGGGCCGGATACTGCTGCCGACCGCCAACCACGACTTCGCTCGCCTGCACTGCGGCACCCGCGGCGCGGAGCAATTGCCTGCCGCCTTCGCCTTCCTGCTCACCTGGCCCGCCATCCCGGCCCTCTACTACGGCGAAGAGATCGGGATGCGCTTTATCCCGGGGCTGCCCGGCCTCGAGGGCAGCGTCCTCGGCCCGCGCTACAACCGGGCAGGCTCCCGCACCCCGATGCAGTGGGAACCGGGACCAGGCGCAGGTTTCTCAACCGCCCAGCCGGATCGGTTTTACCTGCCGCTGGACCCCGGCCCGGACCGTCCCGACGTCGCCACCCAGCAGGCCGACGAGCACTCGCTGCTGCACCTGGTACGGGACCTGATCCGGCTGCGCAAGGACAACGCCGAACTCGGCACGGGCTCGGTCGGCACTCTGGAGGTGCTGTATGACGGTTACCCCCTCACGTACCTCCGGGGCGGGCGCTTCCTCGTTGTCGTCAACCCGTCCGGACAGACACAACGGGCCCCGCACTCGCGCCCGGAGCTAGCCACCGCCACGGCGGTGCTGGGCTCTGGCATCTCCGTTTCCGCAGACGCGATTACCGCCGCGCCGTTCAGCTACACGATCTTCAGCCGGTAAGCAGGAAAGCCGGCCCAGGTGGCTGGACCGGCTTTCCTGCTTACGCGACTACGGCACCTGGCTGAGCGCCGGCGCCGCTTCCGGCGCGGTGGCCGTCTCCCGGATCCGCAGCAGCCGGCCGAGCCAGCCCGGCAGCCACCAGTTCGCCCGGCCGAACAGTGCCACCATGGCCGGCACCAGCAGGCACCGCACCACGACGGCGTCCACCAGGATCCCGGCACCGAGGCCGGTGGCCAGGATCTTCAGGTCGGTCATCGGCGAGGTGGACAGGGACACGAAGCTCAGCATCAGGATCGCCGCCGCGCTGGTGACCAGCCGGCCGGTCCGGCCGAGACCCTCGACCACCGCGGTGCGGGCCGAGCCGGTGCGGTCATACGCCTCGCGGATCCGGGTCAGGATGAACACCTCGTAGTCCATCGACAGGCCGAACAGGAACGCGAACACCATCAGCGGCACCCACATCGTGATCGCCCCGGTCGCCGGCACCCCGAAGATCGCCATTGACCCGTGCCCGTCCTGGAACACCCAGGTCAGCACGCCGTACGCGGCCGCCAGCGAGATCAGGTTGAACACCACGGCCTTCGCGGCCAGCAGCACCGACCGGAACGCCCGGGTCAGCAGCAGGAACGTCGCGACGCCGATCAGCGACAACATCAGCGGGAAGTCGCCGTAGACCGCGTTGTCGAAGTCGATCAGCGACGCGCCGTCACCGCCGACCCCGATCACGCCGGGGCTGCCGACGAGCGCGTGCTCGAGCGAGCCCACGGTGGCCTGGCCGGCCGGGACCGAGGACTCGGCGGTCGGCAGCACGGTCACGATGGCCGTCCCGTCCTGGTGATAGTCCGACGTCGCCGGTGCGATGGCCGTGTACACGCCGGGCAGGTGCCCGGCCCGTGCTGCGACCGAAGCCTGCGAACCGGCCGACGTCAGCACCTCGGCCGGCGTGAGCACGCCGGACGGGATCCCGCCGTTGGTCAGGGTCGTCAGCGCGTCGTGCGCCGGGCCGGAGGTCGCCTCGGCGGTGCTGCCAGGCTCGCCCAGATGCAGGGACAGCGCGGGCAGCAGCAGCAAGGCCATGATCCCGAGTCCGGCGGCCGCGGAGATCCAGCGGTGCCGGTATACCAGCGACGCCCACCGGGAGAACACCGGTGAGGCGCGCCGCTCGGTGCGCAGCCGCGGCCAGTCCAGCCGGGGCCCGACGGTCGCCAGGATCACCGGCAGCAGCGTGATCGCGACCAGGACCGACATCAGCGGCACCAGAACGCCGCCGTAGCCGACGCTGCGCAGGAACGGAACCGGCAGCACGATCATCGCCAGCAGCCCGATCGCAACCGTCAGCCCGGAGAACACGACAGCGCGGCCGGCGTGCGCCATGGCGACCGTGACCGCCTCGTCGTTAGGCCGTCCGGCGGCGCGTTCCTCCCGCCACCGGCTGACTACCAGCAGCGAGTAGTCGATCGCGACGCCGAGTCCGATCAGCGCGATCAGGAACTCGACGATCTGGCTGACCGCGGTGATCTCTGTCAGCCCGCCGACCAGCAGGAACGTGCCGAGTACGGACACCCCGCCGATGATCAGCGGCAGGAACGCGAGGAAGCTGCCGAACACCAGAGCCAGGATCACCAGCGCCCCGCCCGCGCCCAGCATGACCTCGGTCATCACCCCGGTCCCTTTCGAGGTCTGCGCGCCGTTGGCCAGCAGCTGCTCCCCGGTGAGCCCGGCGTGCCACCCGGCGGGCAGCGCGGAGCTGACCGCGTGCTGGATGGCCGGGGACAGGTCCGGCCCGCCGAAGCCGTCGCTCAGGGCCGGGGTGTAGATAAGCGCGAACGTCGTGCGGTCGTCGCTGGTCACGAACGCCCGGTTACCGGTGGTGGCATAGTCCGCGATCCGAACGGATGCCGCGGTGTGCCGGATCCCCGCGAACACCCGCCCGGTCTCGGCGGCGACCGCGGGATCGGTCACTTTCTGGCCGGGTCCGACCGTGAGCACCGCCACGTACGGGGTCTGTGACCCGCCGTTGCCGTACTCGGCCGCGATCTGGTTGTTCACCTGGAACGCCTGGCCCGGCATGGAGAAGTTGTT
>Ga0123355_10008533_pt1 | contig 15472 bp, 15 predicted proteins | sample TergutEmb28metaG_3_FD_89872 | JGI IMG/M metagenome (GOLD analysis project Ga0123355, IMG submission 89872) | Embiratermes neotenicus P1 segment gut microbial communities from Petit-Saut dam, French Guiana - Emb289 P1 | ecosystem: Host-associated > Arthropoda: Insects > Digestive system > Gut ... | reverse complement strand
CGAATCCCTGTGGGGACGAGATTTTCCGCCCGTCCAGACCGGCCCTGGGGCCCACCCAGCCTCCTGTAAAATGGGTACCGGGTCTTTCCCGGGGGTAAAGTGCGGCCGGGGCGTCCTGCTGACCACTCACCCCCTTCTAGTGCCGCGGTCATGGAAGAGTAGAGCTATAACTTTACCCACCCTCTGGGCCACACCGGGCCTATGACGGAATCACTTTACTTTTTTTTTTTATTATCTGAGTGTACAAACTGGACAAGAACACTGAAATTTAGTACGTAATCGGCGCAGTTTCCGATTTTCTTACTGTACAGTTCCCGAACACAGTTACAGACCTCTGCTGCTAAAGTAACTTTCTGCATGAGGAAGAGTTTCACACCGGTAGTTAATGTATAATGTATGGCAAATGCATCTAGTTACTTGGTGCACAGCGGTGGTATATTAGAGACAGAATGTGTGCTGCACCTCGTTTATCGTAACGTGACACCTATGGTGACACAAATCGTCGTTTCAGAAAAAATAAGCAGTACTTTTTTATTTTACAGGTTTTGGGGCGTAGAACAATATTGGTGTATAAAAAAGGATCCAGATGTATTCATTGTGTATTATTGTTGTTACGTAGTATCTGAAAAATAAACCAATACGGTTGCCCGTATTCCATATAACCATACGTTTCAAATTAGCCACACGAAGCCCATAGCCTTTTCATTGATATATTCAACATGTAATATCGTACCACATCCATTAATTATCAGATTATATCTTCATTGAAAGACCGTAATGCGTGTTCAACGCTTTGGAGACTTATCCGGACTGTTGAATGATCAATTCATTGATTATTCTGCTCTTAAACATCGCTTTATGCTGCGTAAGCAATATAGCATCGAATGATGGGACGGTTTTATAAATGTTGACTCGATATGTGTTGGGAGAAAAATGGCGTGCTATAATTTATATCCCACGGCATTCCTGGAGGGACTGAGGGAGCTAACGCACCCTCCGTTTGATACAGCAGTTCATAGGATGAACATTCCGATCTAGGACCTCTCAGACACGAGCCAAGTGTGCTGGCTAGTCGGTCGAGACCTTAAGGACCTTAAGGACGGCCATGTGAATTATTACACCGCTTATTAACGTATCACACTTTCTCGTGATGCGACTTAAAAATGTGATATTACAGCCGGTATTTTCTTTTTAGCAGATTTTCCTATTCGATGGAGCTCAACCCTTTGTTGTAAACTAATTACGGTAAAAGGCTAGTTATATTTCAGTTGAACATAATTCTATATTATTCACAAAAAACATATTTAGGATATTTATATTTGCGCATAGTAAATTAACGCCATTTGCACACGCCAGAATCTAATAGGCCCGTTAAAATTGTATCCCTCAGTAATTTTGTTTATACCAGTATTAAGTTTTCTTCCAAAGATAAATGAACGCAACTAGGCTGTACTGAACAAAGACACACATCTAGAAATTCCAAAGATATTCCATTTAAAAGAAAACATAATTTAATAGAGGGAATATAAACAAGGCGTTCCCGGAGAAAGGCTGGTCTTCGGATATGTAGCTTAATAATTCTTCCAGTACTGTCGCTTTGAAAACATACACGATACAGACCAGAAGAATGTCAGCAGAGTGTAGCCAAAAAGGAATTACTGGATGAAAAGATGAGGCTGTTGATGACTAATATGGAACTTATGAATGCGTGTTTAGTCTAAATACATGCAAGAAATTTACAAGGGCAAAACTTAAATTTCGTCCGGGTAAGACTTGCATCTTCTATATTCTTGGTCCTGCTCCCCGTGAAAATGTAATTACAGTTCGAGGAAGTCTGTGGTACACAATACCAGAGGGAGCCATTATGATTATATACACACACATACAGGTTCTTGCACACAATGCAGTCTGTTACAAGATATGTTTCTGAGAGAGTTCCTGCGACCGGGTGAATAATAATCCTATTCTGAGTTGATAGGCTGCCTTTGCCTGCTCAACGTAATGGCGGTGGCATAGCAAAGTTTTAATGAAAGTTGTAGCTGTGCCTTTACTTTGAGGAAAAAGACACTCTCCGTGCACAGTATTGCGAATGTTCTCGGGATGTAGAAGTTGAAAAGTTAGGTACGTAGATTTATTCAGGGAATAGGCGGTTCCTTGGCCGCTTTATCGAATTTAGCTGAATAGAAATTTATGTTCTCTTTGGCCAAATTGCAGGACCCGAAAAAGTTGTACCATCGATGTTTATCTAAAAAATGAACAGTGAAACAAAACAGTCTGCGAGAAAACCGCGAGGCGCTTTTCATATTTGTAAGAGGCACGGTGAAGCCGGAACTTATGGTAAATCAAGAGAAGAGTTCGCAGAATATCTTCCTTAAATACTTTTGACGTTTCTTTATGGTCTAAACACACAGGTTCTTGGCTTAAAGTTCTGGGAATTTTCTGTAATACCATATCGATATGAGGGCTGACAAAGAAATGTAGCTGATCTCGCGATGTAGCTCAACATAAGTATTATAGTTTTGAAAATTGAAGTCTTAAGCGATTTGAGAATCTCATGACAGGGAAGGAATCAATCTTGCTGGATTCTGGGATATGCTGTCGTTTAGTCTGTGGAGAAATTATCAGTGTTTCGGCGGGAAACTTGAGCCTCAATTTTTGTGGAACGTAATGGTAGAGAGTCCTTTCCTGCGAAACGTGAGTGATCTCGTAGCTGAAAGAATGGAACAGCAGCAAAGAAAAGAGTATTTTCTCATGACAAATAACCAATAAGTGCTTATACAGATACGTAGATTATTATATTAAAATCATTTAGTTTCTTACGTGTTTCGGCCACCTATTGTGGCCATTTCAGCGTGGTGTTCTTTGAGGGAACATTACGTAGAGCTTTAAAACAGTTTACAATAATGTTCACATTTCGTTACCTTTTTTTGCGTCGAACAGCACCATAACAAGTAAATTTAAAAATTTTCTAAAGACTTTAAGGGAGAAAACGTTGGTTTCAACTTGTAGTGTATAATGCCGAGTGACCAGTTTTGTGAATACGACTTTAAACTGAAATGATAATGTTGCCAGCAAATTACATGATTTTTCGAGTACAAATACATTTAATTTTCAGTTCGTACAAATGTCGGCCTTGTGGGCCGTTTACAGGGAACCAGTCTAGATGCTAGACAATAGACATATTTTGTTTGCATTCTACTCTACGTTCTTGCTCATCTTAATCACAAGCACGAAGTGTCTTATTCAAATCTGCACCTTTACTGAGTTCATTTGATATTTTTTATTACACTATATTACAAAAACACTGTTGAGTTGGTTGGGTCTCATAAATAAAACATTATTTACTGAGTAGCTGAGAAATCTGCACCAAAAGTCAGCAGTTTGTTTGTTGCCAAGTACGTGAATCTTCGATTTTGCGTGGACGTTAAGGGTATTACTAAGTACAATGCAGCACTGGGGATCAGAGAAAGTGCAATTGAAACTGGACACGGAGTTGAAAAGTACAGGTTTCATTTCAAATTAAACGTCTAGGATATCGAAGAAAGGTTTGGAGACGCTGAGTATTTTGCCCGTCGTTCTGCCTTTGTCTTCCACTTCGACAGCGAACGAGTGTAGTTATTTGAGCTCGGAGAAGGTTTTGAAGGAAGCGCTTGGTGCTGGAAAGTGTAACGCAAGAATGGGGTTATTGACAGTGGTTGAGCGTGTTCCTGCAAGATTTCAGGCTCTCATAGCGTGCTGCTGAATACCGAAGCCTTTTACTCGACTCAGCGTTATATTCCAGAAGATTCAAGCCTTCTGTGAGGAAACAGCGTCATATTACAGAAGATTTAGGCCTTCTGTTGGGATAGGGCATAACATCGCAGAAAATTCCAGCCTTCTGTGGCGATACAGCGCGACATACTAGAAGATTAAAGCCTTCTGTGGTGACAATGCCTAACGTGCTAGAAGATTTTGAATACATTTTGTTGTTGTTTAACGTCAGTGGAATGGGACAATGCGTGTTTATTATTAGTCAATATGATTCAGATAGAAATCTGTCTTCTCATGAAATTCATACGGAATTTTTATCGGCTCTACTAGAAGTAGATTGCTGTACGGAAACGTTTGTTTGCTGATAAAGAGTAGAGAGATCTTAAAAGTGACGCAGCTTATATTTGTATCACTGGTATGAAACCCGGTGGAATTTAAATGTGAGAAATTAAATATTCACTTCAGTATGTATCATTTCAACAGTCGTTTTGTTGCATATACACTTTTATCGGCACACGTCGAGACTGCAAAGCGATCGATATATATATATATATATATATATATATATCTGTCTCCTACTTCAAAAGGACACGTTTCGTATGATAATGGCCTGCACCCTGGCACACGTGCCCATAACGTAACCTTTACATCCTACATGCTGACAAAATAATTTAAATTGATAGACATGTATATAGCGGCACGATGAATATTTTTTTTTAAAAAAATAAAGGATTTACGAACTACGACATCTTAGTTTTAAACATTTTTATTCTTTTCGTATATTGTTGAGTAAATTTTAGGAGAAGAAAGTCCTATGAAAAGTGTTTTTGTAATAACCCGTACGATTACATAAATAACTTGAACTCCCATCTTGTGTCTGGCCCACCTAATAACTTTTAACTAATGGGTAGAATGTTGGAAGTTAAGCGGACGGTACGAATGTCTATAGTGTGACGGACACTCACATGCGATAGAGATATCCTACCTGACCGCGGAAGTGGACAATACGGTGGTCAGGTTAACGTACCTGTTGACAATGTAATGGGAATGAGTATGCTGCTGTTTGTTGTGTCTGTGGCCCAATGTATCTGACTCAGGTTCGTGTAAGTAAATGTCTCCGCCTTTGCTTGCCTACCCCAGGGGCTCCTTTCGTCCTACCCTTCAAAACAGGGCGAGCGACTCATTAATTCTTCTTGGCTTTATAAGATTTCAGTAAAGGATTCCTCCCTTCCCCTTCCTCCCCTCCCCAATGCAAAGATGTACTCGTTTGCTTCTTCTCTGTTTTCAAGACTCATTTCGAGGCTAATTGAATTGATTTTTCCGTCCGTTTCTTTGTCTGCTTGTGTCTTATGTTCGACTTGAATTATGTACACATGAGTCTTCCAGAGCAGTTTCTCGGAGTTCATTCTTCCCACACGTTCTACATTTCTTTTAATACTGTTGCAATTTGCATCTCTTGCGATCCTTTCTTGCGTATCTTCAATCATTTTGCTTCATTTGTCTGTGTAATTTCTAACAGATAAATCAGAAACCCCCGTAAGTTTTTAGAATTTTATCATATTCCTACTTTTTGCTTTGTGGGAGCCATACTTCTCCGGAATACGAAGTTGATTTTTTTAAGCGCAGTGTGTACAGGGCTTTGATGGGGAAACCTGAGGGAAAGAGACCACTTGGAAGACCCAGGCATATATGGGAAGATAATATTGAGGTGGATCTTCAGGAAGAGGGATGTGGGTGTATGTATGGACTTCACCGATGTTGCTCAGGATATGGACTGGCGGCGGGCACTTATAAAGGCGCTAATAAAATTTTGTTCCATAAATTGCGGGGAATTTCTCGACTAGCAGAGAACCGGTTAGCTTCTGAGGAAGGTCTCGGCTCCGTGGAGTGAGTGAGAGAGCAAGTAATTAAGTAAGTGTTACAAAATACACTTATATAACTAGATTTTTACGAGTATGTATTATGAACGTCAAAGTGCATTTCGGGTAAGAACAGTTCTAAATAAAACTACGTTTCTGGATTTTAATCTTGTCAAAGTCAGAAAGATCCTTTTTTACGTTATCTCAGAACAAAGGGAAGATACCGCATGTTGAGGAACAAAATCCGATTACTCGAAGTGCCTTGCTGAGCCTACAACCTTGATTATATTTATTTGTATGCTTTGAAGCTACAAGCTACGAACATGGATTAAATTTTAAACCTTTCACTTAATATGTTACATTTGCACGGTAAGTCAACAACAGTCTTGAATTATACAGCATGCAGTTTTACGAAAGCATATTCTAACATTTCTCTGCAGTCAACTGAACCAATCTGAAACACATTAGTTCTATGTTCAAGCCGTGAAGAACTAAGCCAATATTTGCTCTCATATTCCCCCAATTAATGTGTAGCTACGAAGAGAGAAATTCTTAATTCACAGAAGGGAAATGAGGTACATGAAAGTATTGACATAGAAGCAATGCTAAATAATCTGAAGCCAAAAGAAAGCTGTTAAACAAGAGGCGAATAGCGTCATACCTACAAACGGTGATTTACAGTTCCGCTGTCTGCAATCATTCATACAAGGCAGAATTTTCAGTTTCCTAAATAATATTAAGTAAAAGAAAAGCTTCTTCGTCAATATATTACCAGTGATATTCGTATACAGGCCTGAGTGTAGTTATTGTTTACATAATGGATACATTTAAATTATGTGTGCTTGTAAGTGACGTGTGCGTGTAGTACCTATTGGGAACACAGCACTTGAGAAAGCTGGACGTGATTACAGATAAACTTTAAGACGGAGTTCAGGGAAATGGTTTGTGAAGTTGTACACCAGATAGAAACTTCCGGAATATATGGTGTAATTGAGGGATTTTGTAGGGAAGCTAATGTGATTAAAAATTCGCGGAAGAAATAGTTCTATCGCTAGGCATGAAAGGAATACGTTTTTGAAGAAATACCCTGCAGCATGAACTTCGTTATCTGTAAAATCAAATTTGAATTCAGTAGGCCTAACATTTTCAAAAGTAAAATTTTGAAGTCTTATTAACCAGAAGTAAATGCGGACTGAAGAAACAGGTTTGATGAGCAGGAATATTTCGCCTTGGTAGTCACATGTCGCACCCGATGAAGGCTGGGGTAAATTTATGAGGCTGACACTGAAATTCATAAACTGCAATTCTCTGCCATATGCGCCTTCCATCTCCATCTTTCTCTCCACATATTTCTGAAGAAAATTTTAATTTAGTCTAATTCAAAATTATTCGCGTTATTTCTTTCCTGTTACACCTTTGTAACATTACTACTACTACTACTACTTCTTCTTCTTCTTCTTCTTCTTCTTCTTCTTCTTCTTCTTCTTCTTCTTCTTCTTCTTCTTCTTCTCCGACTCTCTCCACCAGCAAATTGGACTTATATTTAAGGAAGAAGCTATATTTGGATTGCAGCTTTGCATGGTGGTGAAAACTAGACATTTCAAAAAACAGATCAGAGATAACTGGAACGTTTAAGAATGTGATGGTGGAAAAGGGTGGAGAAGAACAGTTGTGCCGTTCCTTTGAGAAATGAAGAAGTTTTACAAATATAGTGGAGGAGGAGAAGAATATTCTACAGACAATAAACAATAAAGGCTAACTGGATTGGTCACATCTTGCCTAGAAACTGCCTTCTAAAACACGTTATTGAAAGAAAGATAGAGGGAAGAAGTGACGGGAAGACGAGGAAGAAGACGTAAGCTGTCCCTGGATGATCTTCAGGGATCCAGATGTTACTGGAAATTGAAAGAGGAAGAACTAGATCGCAGTCTGTGGATAACTCGCTTTGGAAGAGGCTAGGGATCTGTCGTAAGACGGACTACGTAACGAGTGAATGCCACTGTATAAAAAACTGGGCTTCAGTCGTCACTGGTGGTCAATGTACAGATGTCTTAACACGTTGTTTTCTGAAGAAATGCAAGTATTTGTGTCATTCGGCGTTTACTTCTTATTTTGTCGTGAAAAGTGGGACACGCATAATGTTAGTGGGTAGAAAGAAAGAAGAATAACTTCGAATGCAGTGTTAGAGGGACGTAGAAATAATGAGGGTGGTGAAGGCGCTGAATGCCAGATAGGGACGCGATAATGGGGTTTGTGTGTACTGACAGGAGAAAATTCGGCTCACATTCACGACTGCGTAGGCGAAAAGTTGGAATTTGCACGTTGATAAATACGTTGTGTTCGCTTTAGTTTTACGTTAAGTCTTACTTGCAGGTTTGAGATTAATTCAGTTTCAACAAGTACAAACAGTATTAGGTCACTGTTTCTCCACCGTATTTGAAGGCAATACAAAGCTACGGAGAACTGCAATATTAGCGTTTTTGACTTGGTCTCTGACACAGCGGGAGAAAATATAATTTGGAATTTTGACGTTTTGCTGACCGTGCAACTCAATATATTTATCTCAGTAGTTAACCAACTGCAATTTCCTCTGCACCCATACGTGCTACATGCCCCGCCCATCTCATTCTTCTCGATTTGTTCACCCGAATAATACTTGGTAAGGAGTACAGATCATAAGCTCCTTATTATGTAGTTTTCTTCCCTGTTTCCTCATTCCTCTTACGTCCAAATAGTGTCCTCAGCACCCTCTTATAAAAACACCCTCAACATACGTTCCTCTCCCAATGTGAGTAACCAAGTTTCACACCCATACATAACAACAGGCGAAATTATAATTTTGTGTATCTTAATCTTTAAATTTTTGGATAGCAAACTGGAAGACAAAGAATCTGCACCGTATGATAGCAAGCATTCCCTGACTTCAGTTTTCTCTTCATTTCTTCATGAATAGAATTTTGATATGTTAAGGTTGTTCCCACACACTTGAACAATTTTCAGTCGTTCAAATGTGGCGTCGTCCATTCTTCTGATCTTGAGGCGTGCCTATGTACTTAGTTTTATCAGAATTTGCTTCTAGTCCACTCTTCTTACTAGCAACTACTAAAGCGTCCGTGTTTTTCTTTATAGCGTAGCATTTCCTTCTTTCAAGCCATTCTCGATAGGAAACGTGTCAGACGAACACATGCCTACCCGGTATCTGCTATAGGTTTCATTCAGACACATTTTTATTAGCCTTACCAGTTTAATTGGGAAACCAAACTCAATAAAGGTATTAAACAAGATCTCTCTCACCACTAAACCATAGGCTCTCTTGAAATGTATAAATAGCTGATGCACTTTTCATTGTATTCCCATTTTTTGTCAAGTATGTGACGGATGCAGAATATATGGTCCGTAGTTGGCCTGTTGCGTCGAAATCCGCACTGATTATCACCAATAATTTCCTTTGACAGCAAGACGTCGGATAAAGTGCAGCTTGTAGATTTCAAACGTGATATGACTCTATAATTACTAAAATCTGTTTTATCGGCCGTCTTATAGAACGGTACTGTACAATTATCGACTCCTTATCCTCACGCACTTCCGCCTTATTACAGATATAATCCATAAGTTTATGGGTCTCTGGTCGAATTGTCATACCCCCAGTTTTAATGAGTTCTGTTGGGATACGGTCAGTACCTGCTGGTTTGTGACTTTTTTGCTTTCCGATAGCCAGCTCAACTTCAAAGGCACTTGGCTCAGGCACAGTGGTTCCGCTGTGTGTATTTCTGTCTGCCTAACGTCATTAATTCCATGCATATTCAATAGCTGGGAGAAATAGTATGGAAGTCTGCAACAAATCACCCTTCTGATCCTTTACTATATTAGTTCAAGGCTGATAACCCTTCTTAAAGTCACTGATGCCCCTATACAAGTCTCTAATGTTTTTTTTATCTTAGTCTAAGTCTCAAGTTCCTCAATTTTAGCTTTCAGATAAGTCTTCCTTTTGTTCCTGAAATGTGTGCTAACGTCACATCTTGTAATTGTTCGGATTATCTACATTGTTTTGGCTTGCATCCTGTACCCACTGCATTTTAGCCCGCTTCCTTTGATCTAAAAAAACGTAAACATTCTTCATCAAACCGTGGTTTATGCTGCTTCAGTTCGTGCAAACTCAGACTCTCCTTAGCTGAGGTTTTGATATTCTCTTTAATGTTCTCCCAAACCCTATTTATGTCCTCGCTATCATTAAATTCTCCAAAGCTGCAAACCTTTTTGAAATCTCAATCTGATACTGTTTCCTAACCGCCATCTCATTTAACTTCCTGAGATTAAATCTTTCCCTATCAAACTTTTGTGCTGATTCTTTACTTACTGCCAATTTTTCCTAACTTTTGCAACCAGCAGGCAGTGATCAATGTCACAGCGTACAACGATTGTACTCGAGTGTCATCTCCTGTCTATCAATATGTAATAAATCTGGTTGTGAGTCTTCCCATCAGGAGAGGTCCAGCTGTATTTATGAATTTTTCGGTGCGGAACATTGTGCTCTTAACAACCAGATTTCTTTGTGTGGCAAACTTTACTATTCTAACACCATTATCATTACTACACCGAAGTAGACTGTCATTCCCAGTTGTCGTTTTGAAAATATCCTCTCTTTTCCAGTTTTGCATTAAAATTTCCTAATAATTTTCACGTGGTACTAAGGAAAATGATTAAAATCTCGCTCTGATTCCCCATAAAAACTGTTTTTGTATAATCACTTTTCTCCTCACTTGATGTATTTACATTCAAAACAATAATATTACACCAGCGACCTCTCAGAACTGTATGTGACAACCTATCAGTAGCGTACTCTCCTCTCTTTACTGTTGATACTAGTCTGTGGTGTACTAAAAATTCTGTTTCCAATTGATGATTATCGTTTCCTTTTCTATAGAAAAAGAATATAATCCTCTGCTCTTACTGTGCCCCCTTTGTTCCACCCAACTTTTGTAAAACCACTAAATCTAATTTACGTCTTCCTAATTCCCTGGCTGCTGTAAATAAACCTGCCCTATAAAGGCTCCTAACAATCCAAATCTAATGTCCCTTTTCCATTGCATATGTCGTACCAAAGTATCAGTCCAGGTTCGAGGCACGTGTTAATGTTCCGTAACAAAGCCAATTTTTCCAGTGAGGAGTTGTCAGCACCTCGCCGAACACCCAAGCTCGAAGACTACCCTTTGGGTGTCCGCGACTGCTCATTCACAAGATTCGCAGCTATCCTGCATATCAGAGACCGTTTCTTCAGCTTCAACCTGAGGACGCCCTCTGCTGTGGTGACAGGGACACACGTGTATTTTTGTGAAAATTATAACAGACCAGAAAGCGAGGCAGTTGGTAACGTAGTAGTTTATTCCACTGTTGCTGCCAATTGCCAGACATGTATTCCCGCAGTATTTCGAGTTATATTTGGATTTTTTCGCGGCACTTAATAAATTCTTGTTTGTTGATATCAGGGTTTTTTGCGGACCCCTCCAGATATTCTGCGGAAAACGGGAGTTCCTCGAAACACTGGTTGGAAATCTACCCCGTGTGCAAGAGCTATGTGTTATTTTCTTTTTGGGATCTTCTAATTATGAGAAAATCACGGGAAGGGAAGAAAGAACATAAATTCCACCAGAATGTTTGGTCACAGTGATAATTTTCCTACCAGTACCAACAGCAAAAATAGAAGGAAATACGCTTACAGATTTACACGCGAAACAATGACACGAATAGTGGAGTCAGTAGGGGGAGGATGCGATCAATGTATTTCCTTAGAGAATTATAAATTCCCATTGATCCAATCACTAGACCGGACTCATAACAGCATTTCTAATGTTACGCGTGAAGAGAGTGGGTTGAACGAAAGAGTAACACACGTGGGGAATGAGAAATGTGCTCATTTATTCTTATGAGAAATGTAGTGTGAATCGAAGAGTTGGAGAACAGAGAATGAATTGAAAAATAATGTTTATATGGCCACAGAAATATGTGCGAATCCGTGGATGATTTGCGGGTCTGTGAGGGGGATTTTATGATAACAGCAATAAACCGTTGGGGTTCGTAAAACTATATTTTTGGGAGCTGTTTCAATGACTGCAAGCTTTCTGACGAAGCCTCGCCGTCTTTGAGTCAACCTGTGAATGGTACCATAAATGTGTGAGCATTTAAAAGTGTTAGTCTCGTGGTCTTACTTCTTGATGAATTTTAGCAAAGATTTCAAAATGTATGCATTTGTTAGCAGGATCCTTAGCATATTCGTACGGCGAATTGCAGCACGATTATTCACATAGGCTTACTGCGCTGTTTTAATGTTACTTATGATCTTTCATGCTTAGCTGATATTTAGCCAGTAATATCTTACTGAGTAGTACGGTTTACAGAATCTAGGGATCGATAACAATGCACTTTAGTACTGAAAGATGCTAGCGTCGTGCAAATGTGTGTTGGGTATTCTGCAGAGTAGATTTAAACTGTAAGAATCAATGTAGTCTTGTTACAAGATTTTGAATCAAAATTTTAATGTATTCCTTTGTTTAGTTTAGTGTTTAGGGCATTTTTACAACTTACGATCCGGTTAATTCAAGAAGGTTGGAGTTCAAACTCCCGTAAAATTATAACTGGGCTGCCACGTCCAGTAGGTCCCTCGCAGTTTTCGCTCTTGTTCTATACAAACTCTAGTTGATTGATGGCACTTTGTAATCCGTTCTCTTGCCTTCCTTCTCTTCCATTATTTATCAGTTTGTTTAAACATAGCCTGCATTTATTTTCGTATCGAACGCCCTACGAGTAACAAATACGATCAGGTGCAGCGTGCATCAGGACACAGACACTAATTCAGGATTCGACAAGTTACGAGAGAACTGCAATAATAGAGAGGTTTTCCTTAATCACAACAGTAAACCTGTCTTCAGTTGTCTCTTCCCAGCGTATACTTTCTTCCTTCCTTACTTACTTACTTCCTTACTTACTTACTTATTTACTTACTTACTTACTTACTTACTTACGTACTTCGTGGAGCAGAGTCCTTCTTGAGAAGCTAACCGGTTCTAATCTAGTCAAGAAATTACCCGCAATGTATGGAACCCGAAGGTTCTTTACCGCATTCACAAGTGTCCGCCGCCTGTCCCTATCCTGAATCAACTTGATTCAGTCCATACCCCCCACATCCCACTTCCTAAAGATCAATCTTAATATTATCCTGCCATCTACGCCTGGGTCTTCCAAGTGGACTCTTTCCCTCAAGTTGCCCCACAAAAACCTTGTATATATCTTTCCTCTTCCACATACGTGCTACATGCCCCACCCATCTCATTCTCGGTTTGCTCACCCCAAAAATATTACGTGAGGAGTACAGATCCTTAAGCTACTCATAATGTAGTTTTCTCCACTCCACATAGAAAGCCTTTTCTGCGTATTTCGATGTATGTGTACAGTTTATCGTATGCATACTTCAAGCGCTGATTCAGTTCTCTTATAAACAAGAAATGCGCCTGGATTACTCAGGCTGAGCGACCTTGGTTCGATTTCCGTGAGGGGTAGAGATTTATCTTTTCGCGTGACGTCATGATTGCCTGTTGGGTGCACCTGCTTTCCTTTGTGGAAACTCTCTACTTTAGCAGGGATAACGTGATCATTCTCCTTTGTCTGAAAGTTCTGAGTTTAAGAAGGCATTGACCTCCGCTCCTCTTAGACGCCTTGATGGCGCGGTGTTCAGTCGGAAGAACATATTCACACTTTACCCTTTTAAAAATAAGGAGAAGAAGAAGAAGGGTAGATTCTTGGGCAAAGACAGAGTTGCTTAGTTTGTTATGAGTTAATACAGATGTCCCTTAACACGGTAGCTCTCAGGATACACGTGTATTCTGGCGGAAGTAGGGCTTATATACGTCAAACCTCCGTGCTGATGGACACGGCAGAGTGGATGTCCTGTTTTACCACGACATAGACTTCGGTCCATGAGAATTTAAGGTTCTCTCAGTTTAATATCAGCTCATTATGGAAACTGAAAGTAATGCTGTATGTTTGATACACAGTTCTGAAATTCCCTCAGTGCTGCTGCTTGCACCGCGAGCCTTATGTTCTTGATTTTGTCACCCAAATATTTATGAATAATAACAATTTTAGACCCAGGCTCAGATTTTCGGTTCTAGGACTTGGGGAAAATACCGAGTCGCACGACTGGGTCCCGAAAACCTGTATACCAGAGAAGTCTGTGTGAGATTCGCTGCGAAAAATGTGGCTGTGGAAAATATTCTCCTCGTAGTAATTCACTAGAATTTGTCACTCCGTTAATGCTACACGGGCATTCATGTGCCATCGAGGGTATTATAATAGACCCACTAGCGGTCGTCATTCCTAGAGACGTGCTGCACCCTAAGAATGTAAAGAACCATTTTTAGGAAGGATGTGAATAATTTGAAGGTGAACTAGTAGGCCGTTCCTAGTTGATGTAAAGTAAAGGATTTTAAATCACAGAAGTATACCGTTTGTGTCTTCTCGTACCTTGACGTTAGCGTCGTAAGGCTGCTTGGAGATGGAAATGATGTCATTTAATTGGGCGCGATCGCAAAATTACGAAAAGTGACCGTTAGTTTCGTCATGTCTGTCTGTCTGTCCGTCCATCCACCCGCATGGAATGGCTCGGCTCCCACTGGACGGATATTTATGAATTTTTTTATGTAGTACTTTCCGAAAATCTGTCGAGAAAATTCAAGTTTCACTAAAATTTGAAAAGAATAATGGATACTCTTCATGAGGACCTATGAACGTTTGTGATAACATGTCGCTGAATTCTTCCTACAAACTCAGGAAAAGAGCCACTTTGGAAACCAAGGCGTAGATGGGAGGATAATATTAAGATGGATCTTCAGGAAGTGGAATATGGGGGTATGGACTGGATCGAGCTGGCTCAGGATAGGGACAAGTGGCGGGCACTTGTGAATGCTGTAATGCACCTTCGGGTTCCATTAAATGCGGGGAATGTATTGACTAGCTTAAAACCAGCTAGCTTCTCAAGAAGGACTCTGCTCCTTTAGGCGTGCGTGGCAAACAAAAGTACTATTCAGATTTCCTGAATGATGGAGCTGTTTAACACCAGCGGGTTAAGTGGACAGGCTGTACAGGGGCGTAATGCTGAAGGGTCTGATGTCAATTTTTCTGTACGTTAAAGTCACTGCCTTCGTTTAAGGTATGAAACAGAGAAACGCTGCTTTGTTCAACTGAGGACGATTTAAAGTTCTGTCATTATTCTGTTCCCACACAGAAGACATTCGTGTACTTCCGTATGCGTGCAATAAGTGGCTGGGATAGAAAACAATCAGCTGTTTGGTGACTGTCGTTTTAGTGATTTTGTCTGAGGCAGGTTTACAAATCAACAGTGACTTTTAAAAATACGTAGATTTCGTAGCTGACAGCGTGTACAGTCGTGATATATAGATATGCGACAGTAAATAATTGGACGGGTTTATTATCCAGGCCAATAAACGCACAACATATATATATATATATATACATATCTTATGTTTATTGGACCGTGCATCATCTTGATAGTTGAGTAAAGAGAGACCAACTTGATGCCACGCGTTTTATTATTACTTTATTCAGTGCTCAACATGTTTCGGATGTTAATACATCCATCCTCAGGAGCTTGCGACTAATAGTGCTTCAGCCTGCATACGGATACCACACCAGGCTGAAGCCTGCATAAGGATACCACACCACCATAACCACACTACAACGTAACACCAACACACATCGAACCAGATACAACCCATGAAGTAACTCAACGAATTAGTCGCAAGCTCCTGAGGATGGATGTATTAACATCCGAAACATGTTGAGCACTGAAT